>Ga0209648_10004683_pt1 | contig 11666 bp, 10 predicted proteins | sample GraSoi2013_115cm_FD_185830 | JGI IMG/M metagenome (GOLD analysis project Ga0209648, IMG submission 185830) | Grasslands soil microbial communities from the Angelo Coastal Reserve, California, USA - Sample 9_17_2013_115cm (SPAdes) (version 2) | ecosystem: Environmental > Terrestrial > Soil >...
GGACCGGGCTGGGACTCGCCGTGGTGCAGAAGATCATCGTGCAACATGGCGGCCAAGTGGAGGTGGGGAACCGGCCCGAGGGAGGGGCGGAGTTTATCGTTACGCTACCCTTGCCGCGCGGTGTGCCGGAAGCGGTAGAATCAAAGCAGACCAGCATCTAAGAGATTGACGGGGCTACCAACTGCTCCGAGAGGCAGGACGATATGCGATTGAAATTCTGGATGAAGGGTTTCGTCATTGTTACAGCTCTGTGCCTGGCTGGGCTCCAGGCAGCCGCGCGGCAGCAGGGTTCTTCCCAGCAACAGACGGGTGATCCAGTCGCAGATGCCGCGAGGAAGGCCCGCGAAACGAAAAAGGACGCGCCGAAACCCAAGAAGATTTACACGGACGATGACGTGAAGAAGAGCGCGCCTGAACAGCCGGCGGCGCCTACTCCTGCTCCAGGTGATGTCAGCGGCACAACGGCCGCGAAGACGCCTCAAGCGGGGGGAGACGCCGCCAATAGCGAAGACTCGACCAAGACCGAAGATCCGAATGGCGAGAAAGCCTGGAGAAAGCGCTTTCAGGCCCACCGCGATAAAATTGCGAAGACGGAGAGGGAACTGGATATTTTGGGGCGCGAGTTGGAAAAGGCCCAGGTGGAATACTACCCTGACCCCACGAAGGCCTTGACCGAGCAAAACAACCGCGCCGAGATCAATGGCAAGACGGCGAAAATCGAAGCAAAGAAAAAAGAATTGGATCAACTGAGGCAGGGGATGGAGGACCTTGAAGACCAACTGAAAAAGTCCGGGGGTGATCCGGGGTGGGCGCGGTAGATATGCGCATTTGTGAGTTATTGGTTGTAGCTCGTCAGAAAATCCTTCAATTCCAAGACTAAGAGCCGCGTTGAGGCGCAGTGCCGGCCTTTAATGTGCGGGAGAGATGCTTCCCTTCTCTGCACACGTGTCTGTGGTTGTGAGATGGCGGCAGCAGGATTCATGGTAGAAACGGAAGAGATGGAACCTCTCCTCCTGGTTGAAGACAAGAGTGAATTGCGCGCCATGCTGCGCAAGGCGCTGGAGCGCGCGGGCTACACCGTGGACGAGGCTCCGGACGGCGCAGCGGCGATTCAGAAGATACGCGCGCGAAGATATCTGCTGGTCATCACCGATTTGAAGATGCCGGGGGCTTCCGGGCTGGACGTATTGCGCGAGACCAAGCAGGCCGATGCAACGATACCGGTGCTGCTGTTGACGGCCTATGGCTCGGTGGAAGAAGCCGTAGCCGCGATGAAGGAAGGCGCGTTCGACTTTCTGCAGAAGCCGGTCGACCTGGAGCATTTGAAGCTGCTGGTCCAGCGGGCCGCGCGGCAACAGGAGTTGCTGCGTGAGAATCTGCTGCTGCGCGAAGAATACTCCACGCGATACGGATTTCCGCGGATCGTCGGCGAGCATCCCTCGATCCGGGAAGTGAGCCAGCAGATTCAGAAAGTGGCGGCAACGGATTCGACTTGCTTGCTGCTGGGAGAAAGCGGGACGGGAAAAGAGTTGTTCGCGCTCGCGATCCATCACCTGTCACCGAGGCGCGAGCGTCCGTTTGTGGCGCTGAATTGCGCGGCCATCCCGGAGGGGTTGGTGGAGAACGAACTCTTCGGACACGAGCGGGGAGCGTTCACCGGAGCAGGCGCGCGCAAGGTCGGGAAGATGGACCTGGCGCATCGCGGAACGCTTTTTCTGGATGAAATTGGAGAATTGCCGCTAGCCATCCAGGCAAAGCTGCTGCGCGTGCTGGAAGAGAGACGATTCGAACGAGTGGGCGGGACGCAGTCGATTGATGTGGACGTTCGAATCGTGGTGGCCACCAATCGCGATTTGCAGAAACTGGCGGAAGAAAAATTGTTTCGCGAAGATCTGTACTTTCGGATTTCCGCGGTTCCGATGACGATTCCACCGCTGCGCGAGCGCGGAAACGACGTCCTGCTGCTGGCGGATCACTTCCTGGAAAAATTCAGCCGCGAATTTGGAAAGCCGGGGCTGGAATTGTCGGCTGAGGCGCGCGACCGGCTGCTGCACCACCACTGGCGAGGAAACGTGCGCGAACTGCAGAATGCGCTGGAGCGCGCGGTGATCCTGGCAGATGGGTTGAGCATTCGCGCCGAAGGATTGCAGTTGCCTGTTTCAAAGCCGGATGCGGAGCGCCTTCCCGCGGGCATGCTGGCGGAGAATTTCAATTGGGAAGGCTCGCTGGAGGAAGTCACGGGGCGGGCCGCCAGCCATGTGGAAAAGGTTCTATTGGAAAATACGATGCGCGAGTGCAAGTGGAACAAGACGCGGGCGGCGGAAAAGCTGGGCGTTTCGCCGAAGACGCTGCTGGCAAAATTGCGAAGTGCGGGGTTGGAAGAGTGAATGGTGACTCGTGATTGGTGACTCGTGGGAAGAGGTTGACAGTCCCGACCGGATCGGGATCTTCGATCGACAGTTGAAGTTGAAAGCGAAGAAGAAATTTGGCCCAGGGGTAATCCCGCTTCTGCTTGTACATTTGGCGGCCTCTGCTTAGGAATACTCAGACAGTAAGAAGGCCAGTCTCCCGACCCGGTCGGGACAGGTTCCGCCCGGCCCTACAGATTATTTTGAGCGCAGGCCGGTGTGCAGGGCGACGGTGCGGAAGGTCCAGACGCGATAATCCACGGACTGGTAGCCGACGGCGCTCATGAGGGCGGCGAGTTCGGGCGGATGGAAGAATCGCGCAACGGATCTTGGCAGATAGGTATAGGCAAATCGATCTCCGGAAATCAGGCCGCCAATTCTTGGCAGGACTTTGCAAAAATACCAGCGATAGAAATCGCCCAACAAGCCGTCGGGTGGCTCGGTGAATTCCAGGATGGCGATTGTGCCGCCGGGCTTGAGTACGCGTTGAATTTCGCGCAGGCCGGCTTCGTAGTTGGCAAGGTTGCGAAAGCCGAAGGCGGTTGTCACCAAGTCGAAAGAAGCGCCCGCGAAGGGGAGCTGGAGCGCATCGGCTTCGAAAAAAGGCATTGACGTTACCGCGGCCTCGTTCGGTTGCGGGGCCAGAACGCAGCTTTTCTCCTTGGCGCGAACCAGCATGGGATGTGCGAAATCGGTGCCGACGATAAGGGCTTTTCCTGCACGCGCGAGAGCGAAAGCGAGATCACCGGTTCCGCAGCAGAGATCGAGAACAAGAGCGCCGGGGCGGTCGAGGATGGATTGCAAACGCGTAGTGGTGCGCGCGCGCCAGAGGCGATCGAGCTGGAACGACAGGAGATGGTTGAGTAGATCGTAGCGCGGCGCGATCTGCGTAAACATCTCGCGGACTTTGTTCGAAGCGTCGGCCTCGGTAACCGCGCCTTCGGGACGAGTTCCCTTGACCGGCGAGGCAGTCTCACCCACGGCGCACTCGCGAAAGACTGCTACTCGCTGTGATGAGACGGGGCGTGAAATGAAGCACACGTTCCACGACCTGAAGAGGAACGCTGTCGTACGACCGCGCTTGGCCAATGCGGGGCGAGAGGACGAAGCGAAGGATGCCGGCGCGCGTTTTCTTGTCGGAGCGCATGGCGTGGAGCAAAGTTGTGGGCGGAACACGAGGCCAGGGCGGCAAAGGCCCGAGGCGGCGAATCAGCGCGACGATGCGGGAAACGTCGTCCGGGCGCGTCAAGCCGAGTTCGTGCCCCAGGAATGCAGCGGCGACGATGCCCCAGGCCACTGCTTCACCATGCTGATACCGGCGATATTTCGTAACGCTTTCAAGGGCATGGGCGAAGGTGTGGCCGAAGTTGAGGGTTTCGCGCAAGCCGGACTCGCGTTCGTCACGGCTCACCACACGCGCTTTAATCTCCACGTTGCGGGGAATCAGAGAAGCGAGCATGCGAGGATCCCGCTGCAGCACTTTCTCCATATCTTTTTCAAGAATCGCGAACATCTCCGCGTCCGCGATAACGGCGTGCTTGATGACCTCCGCGAGACCGCATCGGAATTCACGTTCGGAAAGCGTGTGCAACAGTTCCGGATCGGAGATCACCAACTGGGGTGGATAGAACGCTCCGACCAGATTTTTCCCCTCGGGAAGATTGACCCCCGTCTTGCCGCCGATGGAGCTGTCCACCTGGGAGACGAGCGTCGTCGGAATGTGCACAAGTTTCACGCCACGCAAGAAGACGGCCGCGGCAAATCCGGCTACATCACCAACCACGCCGCCACCAACCGCGATCACAAGTGATTTGCGATCGGCACCGGCGCGGCAGAGAGAGCGAGTGATCCCTTCCACGCCGCGGAGATTCTTTGCGGATTCGGCGTCATCGAAGAGGTGAAGGGGGCTGTGTTTCGAATGCCGCAAACCGCGCTGGACTGATTTTCCCGCGGCGCGCCAGACTTTCGGTGAGGATACGACGTGGACACTTGAGAATTGTCCCAGCGCGGCAATTTCCCGCGCGGCACGGCGAATGGCACCAACACCGGAAACAATGGTGTAGCGACCTGCCGACGATTTCACGAGGATGCGTTGCAATTTCATGAGCGAAGCATTTTCAATGTAACACACGCCTCGCTTGCATCGCATGCGAGGCGCGCACTGCTCATCGGCGCAAATTCTTCGTGCTACCATACGAAGGGGCAAACTCCTCACTCCCATGACCAACTCCCATAAGAACCATCGCGCCGATTACGCAGTGGTGGGCAGCGGAATCGCGGGTTTGCGTGCCGCCATCGAGCTGAGCGCGGCGGGAACCGTGCTGGTTCTAGCGAAATCCAATTTGAGCGATTCGGCGACAGCTTGGGCACAGGGAGGGATTGCCGTAGCCCTCTCTGACGAAGATGAAATTGGGCTGCACGAACAGGACACCATCAAAGCCGGTGACGGCTTGTGCCGCCCCGAGGCCGCGGCGCTGCTAGTTGAAGAAGGTCCGAAGTACATCACGCAGCTGATCGAGTGGGGAACGGAATTCGACAAGGCCGGAACGAAACTGGCCTTTACGCGGGAGGCCGCGCACAGCCGCTCGCGGATCTTGCACGCGCACGGCGACTCAACCGGCAGGGAGATCAGCCGGGCGCTGCTCGCGCGGGCGCACACGATTCCGCACCTGCACCTGCGCGCGCACGCGTTCACGACGGAATTGATTGTGGAGCGCGGGCGCGTGGTGGGGCTTTGCTTCATCGATGAAACGGACGGCACGCAGCATGAGGTGCGGACCGGAGCGGTGCTGTTAGCGACGGGCGGGCTGGGGCAAATCTACCGGGAGACGACGAATCCCGAAGTGGCTACAGGCGACGGCATGGCCATCGCCTACGAAGCAGGCGCGGTGCTGTCCGACATGGAGTTCGTGCAATTCCATCCGACGGCCCTAGCGGTGAGGGGCGCGCCGCGGTTTCTACTTTCCGAGGCGCTACGGGGCGAAGGCGGGGTGCTGCGCAACATCGGCCTCGAACGATTCATGAAGCGCTACAACGAAGCGCAGGAGCTGGCTCCGCGGGACATTGTGGCACGCGCGATCGTCAGCGAGATGCACCGCACAGAAAGCACCCATGTTTTTCTGGACATGACGAAAAAGAGCGAAGAGTTTTTGAGAAAAAGGTTCCCGCGAATCTATGAGACGTGCGCGGGATATGGCCTCGATCTGGCAGCCGACATGGCTCCAGTTTGTCCTGCCGCGCATTACATGATGGGCGGAGTGAAGACCGACTTGTGGGGCCGGACTTCGCTTCCGGGATTGTATGCCGCGGGCGAAACGGCCGCGACGGGCGTGCATGGCGCCAACCGCCTGGCGAGCAATTCCCTGCTCGAAGGATTGGTTTTTGGCGCGCGCGCGGGGCAAGCGATCATCAAGGACGTACCGGGCGGTAAGCGGAGCGGAGCGGCGCTGCCTGGTAGCCCGGCGCCACTGCCCGGAAACTCATCGGCGGCGCAAAAAAATCCGCCGAAGGCGGAGTCAAAACCGTCCCCAGCTTGCGCGGCACTAACGAAAATTCGAGACGTGATGTGGCGCGAGGTTGGGATTCTACGAAGCGGGAAAGAATTGGCGGACGCGATCACGCAACTGCAAACGATGGAACTGCCGAATTCCGAGAAGAACGGGCGCGCGGGACACGAGCTTCGAAACTTGCATGCGCTGGCATTGCTGATCGCGCGTTCGGCACTGGCCCGCGAGGAAAGCCGGGGGAGCCATTACCGCTTGGATTTTCCGTACCGAAATGATGAGGATTTTGGAAAGCACTCGGTGGTGCAAAAGGGCAAAGAGGTGAAATTCGAGAATTACAGTTATGCCCAGCACTCTTGAGAATGCGAGCTTTTGGGACCGTGGCGAAATTAGGCACCCGCCGCGGCCGGCCGCACCGCTACAAAGACCACGGCCATTGAAATTCAAATCGATTGAGACGAAAGACTCACTTCGCTTGGAGCTGCTTCACGGATTCCAGGAATACATGGCCAACAATGGCGAGGCTTTTCGCGCTGATTTTGTCGAGGGTATCCTGCGGCGTGTGCCAATAGGGAATTTCATCTTCGCAGCAGCGGATAACGTCCGCGGCGGGCACGCCACGCTTCAGAAACGATTGGTGGTCGTCGTCGAACGGGCTTTCGTCATTCTGAAAGACACTGGCGTACCCCAAGCGTGCCGCAACCTCCCAAATCAGGTCTGTTAGCCAGCGCGTCGAGCCGGACTCGCGCCTGAAACGCAGGCCCTTGCTGCCAACTAGATCGGCGAGCAGGAAAGCGCGAATCTTTTTCAAGTCGCCGCCTGTCGCAAGCCTTGCAGCCATCTGTCGGCTGCCGTAGCGGCTGTCGGTATCGCTCCAATGCTTCACGGCTTCTTCCCCATCGAAGAAGGCGATCCACACGGCATAGCGTCCGCGCTGGTTGCAGAGAAGCCGGGCCAGCTCCAGCATCACCGCAGTCGAAGAAGCGCCATCATCGGCGCCCACAAAATTGTCGAGCAGTTTCGTATCGTAATGGGTGCCGAGAAGAATCACGCCGGGCTTTTCGCCGGGGATTTTCACGAGAATGTTTTTCATCAGCAGGCGCCCGACGGGAGTTTCAGCGCCGAAGGAATCTGTTTCCACGGTGCAGCCGTAGCTTTTTAGTTCGGATTGCAGATAATCCTGCAAATGCACGAGGGCCTGCGAGCCCGATGGGCGAGGGCCGAAGCTGACTTGCTTGGCGACGTGGGCGTAGGCGCGTTTGCCATCGAAGCCGCCGGTCTTTTCCGGTGGAGGTGCTTCATCGGCGGTCTGCGGCGGAGCGGACGCGACGGCACTCATGAATGGGGGCTGGCTGTTGGCACCCCGAGATTCGTTACCACTGGCCTTGCAGCCTGACAGGCTTACAGTAATCAGGCACGTAAATGCCGCTCCTCGCAGAATCTTCCTGGAATGGGCAGTCAACTAGCGCGCCTCCGCGGGAGCAGCCAGCCGCCGCTCGCGCCGCCGCGTCACGACGGCGGAGACGGCAATTCCCACAAAATAGAGACCGATCATAGGCGCCATGAAGATGAGCATGGTCATGGCATCGGGAGTGGGCGTCACGATGGCGGCAACGATGGCGATGACTAGAATAGCGTATCGGAAATTCTTCCAGAGAAATTTCGGAGTGACGATGCCGAAGAGGGATAGGAAGAAAATCAGGATTGGCAATTCGAACACGAGCCCGAGCCCAAGGAGCACCATAAGAGTTAGATCGAAATATTCGTTGATGCTGATCATGGGTACGACCGGCCCCTGGAAGCTGACGAGGAACTTGAGGATGTACGGGAGAGTGACGAAATAACCGAAAGCGATTCCCGCAAGGAAAAGGAAGACCGTGGAAAACATGAAACCGGTGATCGCGCCGCGTTCGTGTTTGTAAAGAGCCGGAGCGACAAAAAGCCATATCTGGTAGAGCACGATGGGCGAAGCCAGAACTAGTCCCAAATAGACGCCGAGCGTGATGACCAAATTCAGGTATCCGGCCGGATGGGTGTATATCAGCTTGGGATCAAGATGCGCGCTCTTTAACGCATCGAGCATCGGCTTGGTGATCCAGTTGATAAAATATTTTGAGACGTACACACCAACGAATGCGCCGACTCCAATGGCGTACAAGGAATAGATAATCCTTTTGCGGAGTTCGCTGAGATGTTCAAAAAAGGTCATCGCGCCGGCGGGCTCTTCCGCGGGAGAAGTGATCTGCGTGTTGGATTCGGATTCGGGCACGGATTCAGGCCGGGTGCTGGTGGTCATGGAGAGCTTCTTGGGAATTCTCGAGCGTGCCATCTTCGGTCCTGGCTATGGCCAATTCTTCCGACGAACGCGGAACTGATTCCGTCACCGGAGAAATCACAGGCTGTTCCGTCGCGCGTGTTTCCGCCTGATCCTCGATCGAAGGCGTAGCCGTGCCGGCGGACCCCACCGTGGCGGGAGGCAAGATTGTCTCGACGGTTGGCGCCGAAGCGGCGGCTGCCGCAGCCTTTTTCCGCTCTGTATGCAGAGCCTGACGTTCCATCTCGCGCATTTCCTCTTCGAAGGCGCTCCTAAAGTCCGTGGAGGCTTTACGGAATTCGGCCATGAGCTTGCCCAGTCCGCGGGCGAGTTCCGGCAGCTTCTGTGGCCCGAAAACGACCAGCACCACGATAAACACCACAATCATGTGAGGAATGCTCAACATTGTGCCTAGAAGCCGTCTAAAGGGTCCAAGGGCATGATAGAAAGGGTGTCAGCCGCTGTCAAACCGGAGTTTACGGCGAATGCGGTGTGCTATAATTTGAGATTGAGCTGTCACGCGAGGTAAGCATGAATTCAGAGCGCCGCGGACTTGTAGTTGTGCTGGCCGTACTGCTGGTATCCGCCGCATTGGGTGGCATTTACGGGCCCAATGTGCGCGCCACGGCGGCATCGTCGGATGATTATCAGACGGCCGTGAGGGACTTTACCCGGGTCCTGAACGTGGTCCAGAACAACTATGCTGATACGGTCGATGTGGATAAGGCCGTCTATCAGGGCGCCATTCCCGGCATGCTGCGCATGCTCGATCCCCATTCGAGTTTCTTTGATGCCAAGCAGTTTTCCCTGTTGCGCGAAGACCAGCGCGGGAAGTATTACGGCGTGGGGATGATCGTAGCGCCACGGGAAAATCACACCGTAGTGATGGCGCCGTATGCCGGCGCACCGGCGTATAACGCGGGAATCCGCCCAGGCGATGTGATTCTCAAAGTCGATGACAAGCCCACGGAAGGACTGACCACCAGCGAAGTAGCGGACATGCTGAAGGGACCGAAAGGCACGGTCGTCAAGATCACGGTATCGCGCGAAGGCTATGCCGAACAACTCGTTTTCACCGTGACGCGCGATGAGATTCCACGGCATTCCGTGGATGTCACGTTTCTGCTAAAACCGGGCGTTGGATATATCCGGCTATCGGGATTTAACGAGACGACGGATCACGAAATTGCGGATTCGCTGAGGCAGCTGAATGCCTCTTCGCTGGATGGATTAATTCTAGACATGCGCGGGAACCCGGGCGGCTTGCTGAACGAGGCGGTCGCGGTGGGCGACATGTTTCTGGACAAGAACCAGCTGATCGTTTCGCATCATGGGCGGACATCGCCGGAGCGGCGGTACTACGCGGTGCGCGGCAATCAGGGCGTGACCGTGCCGCTGGTGATTCTGGTGAACAACAATTCGGCATCAGCGACGGAGATTGTTTCCGGCGCGGTGCAGGACCATGACCGCGGTTTGATTGTGGGCGAGACGACTTTCGGCAAGGGCCTGGTGCAAACGGTGACGCCCTTGAGCGAGAACACCGGACTGGCGCTGACGACCGCGCGGTACTACACACCGAGCGGACGGCTGATTCAGCGGGACTACAAATCGGTTTCGCTTTATGAATACCACTATGAACGCAAGGTACCCGATCATCCGACGGAAGTGAAACTGACGGATAGCGGACGCCAGGTAACGGGCGGAGGCGGCATCACGCCGGATATCTCCGTGCCTGCGCCGAAGCTGACGAAGTTCGAACAGTTGCTCTACCGCAACGACGTGTTCTTCCCTGCTGAGACCGGCGTGGGAGGGTTCACGCGCTACTACCTTGGCGCCAAGCCGGAGATCACCAAAGATTTTGAGGCGGACGACCACGTGTTGCGCATCTTCCGCGACTATCTGAGCAAGCACAACGTGCGGTACACGGAACCCGAGATGGCCGAGGGTATCGAGTGGATCAAACGGAAAATCAAGCAGGAAGTATTCATGTCAACCTTCAGCCAGCAGGAAGGGTTCAAAGTTCTCCTTGAGGCTGATCCGCAAGTGCAAAAGGCCGTGGAAGCGATTCCACAGGCGCGGGCGCTGTATCAGAATGCCAAGAAGATCGTGGCGCAGCGCGCAGGCGGGGCGATCGAGCAACCGTAAGAGCCGATCGAAGAATACGATTTCGATTTCAGGGGCGCAGCTCTATCCCAAGCGCGAGCAAGGAATGCTGCGCCCTAGGTGTTTATGAGCCGTCGAGCGCGTGTTGGCAAGCACCGGAGCGTTTGCTAAAATTGAGTTGCTGCTCGTGGGCGAGTAGCTCAGCTGGGAGAGCGCCTCGTTCGCAACGAGGAGGCCGGGGGTTCGAATCCCCTCTCGTCCACCAAATGTCCTTTGCGATGTCCCATCTTCTTGAGGCGCGTGAAAGCGGTCCGATCGAATCGGACAGGCCGGGGGTTCGAATCCCTTCTCGTCCACCATCTTTTCGACGACGTGCAGCGTGGGAACAACGGCTTCGTTCACGAAACGCGAAGATTCGGTTTGTCTGGTTGTTAAGGCGAATCGCTGTGCACGAAAGCTTAGTTGATGCTAGATACAAGGCCTGCTTGTCACGCAGGAGTTCATGTTCGAGTCCCGTCTGATGCGGTAGTTCACCTGGATGTTCGCTTGCCGCTAGAATTTGTAGCGCAAGACTTGGCGCATCATCAACTTTCGTAGTAACGACCGTTGACTTCTTCCCCGATAATGGCAAAGTCGCACTTCGACGTACTCAGCGGATCGGACTTCCACGAAAAGCCGATAGAAGGCACCTCAACTTGCGCCTCCAGCTGGCACGAGGCCCGACTCCCTGTGAACCGGAAGCGCTTGAAGGAGTCGTCATACTTCACAGGCTCTCCCGTTGATTTCCAGACCATCTTGAAGGTCATTCGTGCGGGAGTGGCTACCGAGTCCAGCGCCGGCCAGCGTGGCTGATCGACGACTGGTACGTTCTGCATTTCCAACGTGAAAGTGTTCCCGTCCGGGCTGATCGTGAGGCCACGCTCCGGAACAGGAACGACCCAGTAAAGTCCAGACGGCGCAATCGGCGGGTGGAAATCGTGGATCTGGTTTGCGGGGACCGCCGGTCCCTGGAACAACGTCAGTCATATGTGAGTGAAAGTACCTTTCTGTGCTGCTCGGGCGGCCCAATACTCTCCCTGCATCACGCCGTAGTCCGTTGTGGGACTGCCAAACGCGACTCGATTTCCCTGATTGTCAGTGCCCATGCCCGTAAAGGTGCTGCATCGGGCGACTCGGCCTTTGAAGTGGTAGATATGCGAAGGTTCGAGGTTTGCGCCTGCCGGCTGATTGTGGCTGCCATTCCTATCTAACCAGGGAATTGGATAGGGATCGGTGCCTCCGTTCGCCGTCATCGGCTGTTGGTCATAGAACGCATCATTCGCAAAGGGAATTGCAAGT
>Ga0209648_10004687_pt1 | contig 11663 bp, 10 predicted proteins | sample GraSoi2013_115cm_FD_185830 | JGI IMG/M metagenome (GOLD analysis project Ga0209648, IMG submission 185830) | Grasslands soil microbial communities from the Angelo Coastal Reserve, California, USA - Sample 9_17_2013_115cm (SPAdes) (version 2) | ecosystem: Environmental > Terrestrial > Soil >...
CTCCGGGGCGTGCGGGGGGTGCTTGACCCCTCAGACCGGCTCCTGGTCGGTATCGATTTACGTAAGAGCCCGAAGATCTTGGAGCGAGCCTATGACGATGAACAAGGGGTAACTGCCCAATTCAATTTGAATCTGCTGGCGCGGATCAACCGCGAGCTCGGTGGACGATTTGATTTGAGCACGTACCGACACCGGATCCGGTACGACGAGGACGAGGGCCGAGTCGAAATGTATCTCGAGAGCCAGCGCGACCAGGTGGTCCCGATCGCAGTGCTGGGGGAAGAGTTCGCCTTTCGAGCGGGGGAGTGGATTCACACCGAGAACTCGTACAAGTATTCATTGGCCGAGATCGAGAGGTTGGCGCGCGCCGCGAGCTTGCGGCTGGCGCAACGTTGGTTCGATCGCGCTCACCTCTTTTCGCTCAACCTGTTCGAAGGCGTTCAGTGAGCTCGAGCGGCGGCCCGTTACCGGCCGAGCCAGATCGCCACCAGCTCCCCTGATCGGCTCTCCACCATCTGGATACCCTGCACCCGCGCGGACACTCCCAGGCTCTTTCCGCCTCTTTTGCTGGACACGTTCCAAACGCTGTGAGGCTGGAAGACAACTTCCAGGCGAAGCTGGTGGTTTGAGAACAGCCGTTGAAAGCGTTCAGGCGACCACTGCTCACCCAGTGTGGCGTGCGCCACCAGAAGCGGGAGCAACGGGTTCCCCTGGCTGTCGGTTTTGCGCGGTGAGCCTTGAGTGAGCGCGTATCCGCCGGCGCCGAAGAAGGGCGTGATTCGGACTTCGAAGCTCTTTTTGGAGCTCTGATAGGGGCCGAGGGACACCATGTTTACCGCCTCGTCGCTGAGGGTGATGACGAAGCTCTTACCGTTGCTCTGGGATCGAAAACGAGCCGCTTGGTTTTTGCACTCAGAACCGATCGCCTGATGGCATTCGCCGATGTACTTATCGAGGAATGCGCCCAGAGCGCTGAGCGGTTCAGCTGACTGTCGCAGTCGAGTGAAGCCCGGGTCCTCGGCAGCGCCTAGGCTAAGCATCAGTATCCAAGCTCGAAGGAACGGATTCGTCATGGCGGGGACTCGCTTGTTTTTCCCACTGAGGCCAGCAGGGCCCGAATTTGCGGTATTTGTGTGGAGCGGGAGAATTGTTGGTCGACCAACTCGAGGAGGCGTCGCTCTTCTTGGACCCGGCCCTGGCTCTCTAGAGTCGATGCCAGGGTAATGGCCCCGGCCAGTCCCTGAGGTCCATCGGTGATGAATGCCACCGCGTATTGCGATCCCGGGCGCACGGTTCCCGCTGCCGATTGGACTCGGACGCCAAACCCTCGTGAAGAGCGGGAGAGGGGAATCAGCTTCGGCGTGTCCGAGACGATGTGCGGCACTGGGAGGTGCGGCTGCGCTTCGCCGTTCGCGGTCGCCTCCTTGGCGCGCCGGTCCCACGTTTCAAATGCCCCAGCATCCACCACGGATAGCGAACCATCCACCGGACCCACCACCACGGCCGCCGCGACATCGGGAAAGGGCCTGGTTGTGCCGAGTACGAAGAAATCGGTGGAGGAAAAGAGCTGTTCCAGCATCGCCGCGTTGTAGTCGATTGCCGATCCGGTGAAGCCGACCACCGGCTTTGCGGCATCGACGATGGTGGCTGTCTCCAGGGTGTCGTTCGGCTCAATCTCCATCATCCCCCGCACAGGCGGGGTCTTGGTGACCTTCAGCTCATACCAGGCCTGGGTGGTTTCACGCGGCGGCCGAGGGGACTCGGTGAAGTACGCTCGCTCCTGGATGCGAATGTAGACCGGACCTGCTTCGGCCAGCAGGGCATCCACGTGCTCGCCTTGACCGGTGGGCGCATCGTCTAGAAAGAGCAGGGGACGCAGCCGGCGTTCTTTTCCAGTCTGCGAAGAATCGAACTGAAGAACCTCGACAACCAGGTTCATGTCCCGAACGCCACTCAGATCCACCGTCAGCGGCGTGGGCTCGGTCAGCTCGAACACGAAAAGGTCTCGGTCGGAATCCGTTTGCGACAGCGGCGTGCCGATCATTCCGCGAATTGGTAGGTCGAGCGCGATCCGGTTTGCCTCGGCAGGCGTATTGTTGGGCTCCTGTTCGACGGTTCGCGGCGCGCTCAGTACGGTTCGCTTGGAGTATTCGTAGGCCGCAAGCCCTGCGAGCGCCAATAGCGCGAGCACCAGGACCGGCGCGAGCGCTCGCCGTAATTTCAGCTTGCGCTCGAAGCGGTCGAAGTCTTCGCGCTTGGCCACCTGAGCATAAAGCACTTCCTCCGGGGGCGTGAATTCACCGGAGAGGTATCCCCACTCATGCCGGACCTTCTCCAGTGCGACCCGCATCTCGTCGGCGCTGGCGAACCGGTCTTCGCGCCGTTTGGCGAGCGATTTGCGGATGACTTGCTCGAGAGCGGGACTGAATCTCTTTCCGGGAGCGGCTTCCGCGAAAGAGGGCGGATCATCGGTCATCTGCTTGGTGATGATGCTCAGCGGGGTTGGACCGAGAAACACGCTACGGCCGGTGAGCAGCTCGAAGAGCATCGCGCCCACTGAATACAGATCGCTACGCGCATCGAGGGACTCACCGCGAGCTTGCTCCGGAGACATGTAGGCGGGGGTTCCGAGAAAGTCGGCGACTCCGGTGATGTGCTTGCGTTGTTCATCTTTAGCGAGCTTGGCGATCCCAAAGTCCAGCACCTTCACCAGGTCCTGGCCGTGCTTGTGCTTGATCAACATCACGTTCGCCGGCTTGATGTCCCGGTGCACGATGTTTTGCTCATGTGCCTCGGAGAGGGAGGCCAGTACTTGGCAGCCAATTGAAATTGCCCTCTCTTCCGAGACCGAACCGTGGGCTCGCAGCGTTCCCGCCAGATCGCGACCGTGGAGGTACTCCATCGCGATGTAGAGCGAGCCGTCTTCCAACTCGCCGAAGTCGAACACCTGGATGGTGTTGGGGTGCGAGAGGCGCGACACCAGGCGCGCCTCCTGCTGGAAGCGCTGTTTGAGTTGCTTGTCGAGGGCCACGTCCGGGCGGAGCACTTTCAGGGCCAGAATTTTGCCCATTCGCACGTGCTCGACTTTGTAAACCGTGCCCATCCCCCCTTCGCCGAGCTTCTCCTTGAGTCGGTAGCGGCCATCGATCAACAGGCCGGTCCACGGCCCGGAGAGAGTCGCTGAGTTCGGGGTCAGACCGCGCAGATCCTCCCCACACCAGGGACAAAAGTTCGGCCCCTCTTCAAGTGTCTTCTCGCACTTTGGGCAGGAAAAGGCGTGGTTCAACTGTCTTCAAACGGTAGCGCATGAGGAGCGAAAAACCGAGGTGGAGGGTCATCCACCTTCGACTACAGGGGACCACAGCGACGGGCGGGACTTGAGATCGGTCAAGCCGAGCGAGTCGCACCACGCTTCAAATCGCGCCTTCGGTACCCCTTGCCACCGAAGATCCTCGAGGGGCTGCGGCAACGGAACGTCAGTCACCAGCGTAGCCAGCTTTCGATAGAGGAAGACCTCCGTCTGAGCGGCGGCGAGGGTCTGCGCCAATCGGTCCGCCCCGCGGATTTCCGCGGGCCAGGCTCGAGCGTTGAGCGGAATCTGCTCGAGATGCTGATAGCGGGCGAGCAGAACAGAGGCGGTCTTTTCACCGAAGCCCGGCAATCCGGGGATGCCGTCGGCGGCATCGCCGATCAGGGCCAGCCAATCGGGAATGCTGGTAGGCCCGATGCCGCGAAGCACTCGCAACCCCTGCTCATCCAGCTCCTTTTTCCGGCGGCGATCCACCTGGACCACGCGCCGCTCTCGCAAGCACTGGCCGAAGTCCTTGTCCGGGCTGAGAATTCGAACTTGACTCACCAAAGGGCTCCATTTCTGGGCGGCGGTGGCGATTGCGTCGTCCGCCTCCCAGCGCTTCATCGACCAGACCGTGATTCCCAAAGCGCTGACCGCAAGCTCCGCTGCGTCGAACTGGGCGAGCAACTCGCGCGGCACGCCTTCCTCTGTCTTGTAGCCGTCGAACAGGTCGTTTCGAAAGGATCGAATCGGGTTGTCAAAGGCGATCGCGAGATGCGTCACCTGCTCGACCGGATCGGCTAGGAGCGCCAGGATTGAAGAGACCAAGCCAACGGTGGCCTTGATTGGTTCCCCGCTCGGGGAGGCGCGCTCCGGCTGTTGGGAAAAGTGAGCGCGGAACAGCTCATAGGTACCGTCGACGAGGTGGAGGCGCATGCTCCATGTAGCGCAGCTCTCCCCCTCGCTCAAAGGCACAATTTCGGTAAGACTTGATCGCCAGTGAGCACCAACGAAAGCTTCCAGTCGGCATCGACGGTCATCAGTGCCGATCAAGCCATCGCCGCCGCGCCCGAGCTGACCTCGACCGCGCAGCCAGGTATTTCCGAGCGGCTTCGCCGACTGCGCGAGCGGCACAAGCGCCTCGAAGCGATCGGGTTCTTCCTCGGGGGTTTCTGCTTCGACCTGCTGCTTTTGAAGCGAATTGACAGCAAGCCGATGCTTGTTCACCAGGGCGCTTACCTGCTGCTGCTTTCGCTCCTGCTGGCGGTCGATCACCACTTCAGCGTTCGTGGTGAGCCGGCATCAGTCCTGTGGAACAGGGTTCTTCACTTTCGCACCGAGGTGATTCACTTCCTGTTCGGCACGCTGCTGAACGCATTCCTGGTCTTCTATTTCAAGGCGGCATCGGGACTGTTCGCGTTTTTGTTCTTGGTGCCGCTCGGTGCCTTATTGCTCGCCAACGAGTCTCCGCGATTTCGGAAGCTAGGGCCGATGATGCGGGTTGCGCTCCTCAGCTTCGCGATCACCTCCTATCTCTCGTACCTCTTTCCGGTGATCGTCGGATTTCTAAGTCCTTATCTGTTCGTTGCCGCGGCGCTGATCTCTTCGGCTTTGATCTATTGGCTTTGGCGTCAGTACCAACTTTGGACGCGAGATCCAGCCTGGACTTTCCGCCGAGCAGTGCTCCCAGCCTGGGCGATCCAGTCGGTGCTGCTATATTTCTATTTCCTGCATCTGGTGCCGCCGGTTCCGCTCTCGCTCAAGTGGATCGGCATTTACCATGAGGCGGAGCGGCAGGGCGCTATGGTGAGGGTGCTCCATCAGCGCGAGCCGTGGCGTATCTGGGAGCACGGGGATCAACGCTTTCTGGCGCGCGCCGGGGATCGCCTATTCTGCGTTGTGCGGGTATTCGCGCCGCGTCACTTCAAAGATGGTCTCAAGGTGCGCTGGGCTTACCGCGATCCTCGCGTCGGGTGGATGCCGACCGACGCGATTCCCCTCACCATCTACGGAGGTCAGGAGGAGGGGTGGAGAGGCATTGCCTACAAGCGCAATTACATCCGCGGAGAATGGAGAGTGGCGATCGAGACCGATGACGGCCGGGAAATTGGAGGCATGCACTTCACTGTCATCGAAGACAGCCGCACCGAACCGCGCACGTTCATCGAAGAGCTGCGCTGATCCAGAGCTCGGCTTAACCGGGCACGATCATGGCTGGGCACTGCCAGTGGCCAGGATGCCAGTGTCCATAGGGCCCGTAATGCCCGGCGATCCAAACGCCTCCAGGGCACGGGGCCGGTACCGGTCGGACGGCCACTCTTTCATGGACCACGCATCCCCCGGCAGTCAGCGCTAAGGCGAACGCTAGAAGCAAACTCCTAAAGTATGTTGGCCGCATCTCAGTGTGCTCCTTCGTCAGGACGCGCGATTGACGCTCCCGTTACACGAACACGGCCAGGGTCGAGGAGTTTCGGCGCCACTGTAGGAGAGGATTTATTCCTCGCGCTGAGCTGCTTCGGCGGCGCAGGAGGGCTCCTCGTCCCAGAAACGGATCCATTCGTCCTGAAGGGCGCGCGCGTCTCGTCTGCCAAGATCGATCAGGATCTCGGCGAAGCCGCCGTCGAAGAGCAGATAGGACGCCAGGTCCGCGCCCTGAAGGCCCTCCTGCTCCACCACTTTGAGAACGGTGCGGCGAGCCAGTCCGAGCCCGTCGCGCCACCGCCGAAACTTCGGCGAACCCGTGTATTCCACTGCCAGCGTCCCGAGGTCCCGAGAGGGGCAAACTCGCAGTGGGCGAACATACCGGACCGATTGGTTTCGGTGTGGGGAAAGCGCCCCGTTGATGACTCGAGAGAACTCCCGTCCATACGCCCGGGTGCCGGCCTCGAGGAGGTCATTGATGCGCTTCAGCTGGCTGTAGTCCTGGTTGGTGCGATCGAGCAACAGCGCATTGAGCGTCTTGCCGAAGAGAAAGGGAGCGGTGGGTGCAATCCGTGCCTGGTCGAGGACCCTTGCGCGCTCAGCCACATCGGCTCGCGCTGATGGGCTTTGGTCCGGCCTGAGCGAAACGACGATCACCCGCTCGGCGCCCAAACGCAACGCAGGACTGAGGGGGACGTTGAATCGAAGTCCTCCATCCACGTAGAGCTGCCCATCCAGCCACACCGCGGGAAAGAGGATTGGAATCGCAGCGGACGCCAGAGCGTATTTCGGGCTGATCCGCGCGGCCTCCGCTCGATAGTAGGGATCGTTTCCCCAGGGTGGCAGTTGCCCTCGTTTCTGCACGAACGCAATCGTCCGCCCGCTCCCGACGTGGGTGGCGCTCACCGCGAGCGATTCGTAATAGCCCTGGCGCAGATTTCGGCCGATGTTCAGCCATGGAATGGTGGTGGTGACGAGCTTTCGAAGCCCGTCGGGGTTGGCCAGCCCGCCTTGCCGCACATCAAGCCGACTGCTCGGCCGGCCCACGCTCTCGCGGATCAAGCGCCAGATATCGGCAACCCCGAATTCCAGGACGCGGTCGAGCTGCGTGCTCAGCCAAGGTAGAGTGAGCCTACGCCCTTGGGTGGCTGGCTGATCTGAGGTCGCTGCCAGAAAACAGGCATGAATCGCCCCAACCGATGTTCCGGTAATCACGTCCAGCTTGAGCTCGCGACCCAGCAGCGGTTCGAGCTCCTCGCGCAGATAGGAGATGACGCCGGCCTCATAGGCTCCCCGCGCTCCACCCCCGCCCAGAACGATCGCCGTCTTCAGCCTGCGCATCTAGTGTGCCCCATACGCTAGAGGTAACCGGGAGCACACTGCAATCGCCCGAAATCTGCTGGCTAACAGCCGGCAATTCCTCGATTTTCCAGCGTCCGGGCGATGATCGCTGGCCCGCTTTCGGCGGACCTGTCCGCCTGGTTATCGCCCAGCGGAAAAGCGCTTGGTAAACAGCAGCTGCTCGAGCTCAGTCGCTCCGGCCTGCGAAGAACTGCCCAGAGCTTGGGCTTCGCGTAGGACCGCGGTGCGCGGATCCTGCGGAAGATCTTTTTCCAATGCCTCGAGGGCGCCGGTCTTGTCCCCGCCGCGATAAATCGCCGCTGCGCGGTAGAACTTGTACTCCGTGACCGTGGGCTCGGCGAACTTCTGCTCGGCCCGCTTGGCCTCAAAGCTCTGAAAATCCGCCAACCCCTCGATGAAGGCGCTGTGTGACCCGTAGCTCTGGGGAGGAGAGCCGGTCTCCACAGCCAGTTGATAGAGCTGCTTTGCGTCGCGCAATGCGTGAGCTGGAATCCATTCTCGGGCCATGGCGCGCCGGTAGAAGTCCTCCGCCGCCGCGCCGGCGGCGGTGTTGAGCTTGGATCCCATTTCCGCCAAATCCGGCCCCACATAGCCGTCGTGGATCAGCGTTCGTAGCGCCACGGAAGCGGAGCCGGAGCCGAGAAGAATTTTCTCATCTAATGCTGCGAAAAACTGCGCCTTCGTTTCGACATACTGGGGGCCGAGGTCGATGCGCTTGCTCTTTTTCACGCGCTTGAAGCGGCGTTCGCAATTCCTCAGCTCTCGCTCCGCCTTCGGCCGATCTGCGGAATCGGGAGCGGCCGTGAGATATGCACGGTAAGCATTGCACGCGGCCGGCACCTGCTTGGCCCCCATGTAGCTGCGGGCCAGCACAAGGTAGGGCTGGGTCGCGGTGGGATTGGCACGGGTTGCCGCCAGGAACTTCGAAGCTGCCTTGGCGTACTTTTTGGTGCTGTAGAGCCGGTTCCCCTCGGATACCAGTACATCTGGATTTCCAACCGACGGACCGACCAGCGGTTCCGCCACGGCGCCGCCTGCGAAGGCCAAAGCCGCGAGCATCAGACCACGCCCGTTAGAACGCATAGCCGAGTCCTCCCATGTAGCCCATCATCGAGGGTCCCTTGTCGCCGTAAAAACCGGTGATCGTGTACATGTACCGGTATCCTGCCTGCAGAAAGAGTCCCTCAACGATGTGGAAGCGAATTGCGAATTGTCCCGCGATCTGCAGATCCACCGACAGAAAGCCGTTGGGGTTGAAGGACGGGTTGTTGACATCCCGCATCCTGAACGCCCGCACTTCCGCTCCACCCTGAAGAGAAAACGTAAAGCGCCAAAGGGCTACCCGCAGTTGCGGTTGGAAGGCTCGGAGCGAGAGTGCATCGACGTCAGCGACCACCTGCGTTTGAGGGGGGATTCCCGTGCCGTTTGTGACCTGCGACGTCCAGGGATCGGAAGAACGCACGTACGCGGCTCCGATGATCATCAATCCGAAGTAGCGGAAATGCGTGGTCAAGTCCGCGCTGCCGCCCATCAGCTTGGCCGATCCCCGCGGCGGTGAGAGCAGCCGAGTCGCATGCGCTTGAGAGCTCAGACTAAATTGCTTCACGTTGTAGGTGTCGGCCGCCGGGAACTGATATTCGAAGTTGGCGGAGAACGAGGCGCCTCGCTTGTAGATGTTCTCCTGTGCCTCACCCAGGGCGTCGGTGATGATATTGAGCGTCCTGTTGTCGGCGAAGGTCTCGTTCGGCTTGATGTCCGCCTGGATCTGTTGCGCGACGTAGCCGGGCGCCTGGAAGCGGAAGGTGTGCTTCCCAGGCATGATGCCCGCGTCGACGTGGTCTTTGCCGACGACGTTGCCGTCGATCAGGATTTCAGAGCCCTTCGGCGCTACGTTCAGGGTGACCCGGGCCGGCAATTTCTCGAGCTTGCGTTGCACTTGTACCTGGCCGTGGACTGGTACCAGCCGCCTCTCCTCGATTGTCTTGTAGCTGCCGAGCTCAATCTTGATCGAGCGCTCGCCGGGGAGAATCTGACCCGAGGCTAACGGCGTGGTGCCGATCTTTTCGCCGTCGATGAATACCGTCGCGCCACTGGGTTCGGTGCTCACCTCGAGGGTCGACGACAGGGGCACCACCTTGATCACCGCCGCCACAAGGGCTCGATCCAGAGCGGCGTGGGTTCCCTCGGAATTCGCCACCTCCCCGGTATCCGTTTGATAGCTCGCCGCCTTGAACCGGTAGCCCGTTTCATCTTGTCCGCCCTTGATCAGCACCACCCGCTTGAAGCCGAGCCCGCTCACCATGTCGTCGATCGGATCGGCGCACTTGACTTCGCGAAAGAGACACTTGAGGCTGATGCTCTTTCCCTTGAGCGCCGCGCTTAGCTCCTGCGAACCGATCACTTCGCTGGAGCTGCTGTCTGGCGGAATCATCTGGTGAATCGCTTCCTCGGTTCGCTTCACGAGGAGGCTTTGACCCGGGTAAAGCGGCTGCACCAGCCAAAGCGTCTTGGTGGGTGCCAGATCCGATCCGGAAGGCTCGGCGGGCGCTAACGTCAGCGAGAGAGAGAGAAGTAATTCAGAAGCAAGAGTCATTCTTGCGTTCCTTTGTTTGGGTGGGTGGGAGCGATAAGGACCGCGTCTCGATTCACCGCTGCCCGAGCATATCGGAAATCGGATCACGCAAGCTCGCCACGGGGTAGGGCAACACCGGTGGATCGGGCGCAGACGAGGTGTAGCGGGCGCAGACGAGGTGTAGCTCACACCAGCGGCTGCCGTCGCTACTTCCCGCGACCGGACTTGCCGCTCGTGTCGTACGGTGGCGGCAGAGACAACGCCGCGAGCTCCGGGTTTCCGGGCTGAGTAGCGGAGCGTGGCTCCAATCAAGAAAGCCGGAAACGAAACGAAACTCCACTGCGCGGCTTTTCGAATCGTCTGGTATTCGAGTGGGTTGAGCGAAATGACGATCTGCGAGTCGAGACTCCCCTTGTCGCGAACTGGAGCATCCTTCCAGGAGCCGGGCTCGGTGCGCAGGGTGCGACCATCTTCGAAGAACCCGAGTTGATGCGCCGCAATTTCAGCCGCGGTCGAGATCAGGGTGGATTTGGAAACACCTAATGCGCTCGCTCCAGCTTCGATCAGCCTGGCTTCCTTTTCGGTAACACGCAGGGTAACGGAACGAAAGGTGGTCATCGCTTGGGACCCAAGAGCCGCCCGATTTCGATCTTAGCGCGGCAACCCGGGCGGTGCACCGGCGCAATCCTCGGCGGACCTGCGCAACACTCTTAGTCTGCGTAGCCGGTCAGTTCTACGTATCCACTTCCGGTGACCGGTTTTTGCTTCGCCGTGCCCGTCAGGCCGACTGCTCCTTCCCAGTACCGAATCGCGAGGTTCAGCTCCTGATTTGAAAAATAGGGTCTGATTTCTAGGCTCAGTTGGGCCGTGGGAACTCGCAGCCTCCAGCTGCTTGGGTATGAACGTCCGTCCTTGGGGCTGCGCCAGTACGAGGTGACTTCGAGCTGGACCTGCTCGCGGGAAAGAGCAACGGCGCTGCCATCGGCTTCAATCAAAGTCCCGGCGCTCGAAGGATCGCCATGCCCGTCCGTTTGCCGCAGCTGGTAGTACATCACTTGTCGTCCGTCGCTGAGCTGAAGCCCAAACCAATCCCATCCCACCTGATTTCTGCCCAGCGAGCTCGTACTCCATTCGCGGTCGATCCAACTCAGTCCCTCGACGCGATGGCTGCGATCGCCAATCCGCACCGTCCCCTGAGTGTGCATTCGCGGCAGCGAGTAGTAGTAGGAAGCGTCCCCGGCCTCAGGTCCCTTCTGACTCAATCCATGATCCCCCTGCAACACGGGCGGGGTCTCCTGGCGTACGAGTAGCTCGATCGCCAGCCCGCCCTCCTGTGCTTTGATCCGAGCCGGAAAGGCTTGAGGCCCAATCGAGGCGATCGACCAATTGCCGATCCAGACATGGAGAGGAATGGCTGAAGCGCCGGCCAGTCCGATTGCGCCGCGCTCGAATCGATCGAAGGCATAGAAATGGCTTTCACCCACGTCGGTGATCGCGAAGTTGCCCATGTAGATCTGACTCGCTGCCCATTGGGACGGTCTCACGATATCCGCCGGCGAGAGGGCGCTCCGAAAAATGGTGAGCTGATATCCGAATCGTCGGCCGCTCGAATCGAGCAGATTGCCGGTGGCGTACCACCACTCCGTTCGAAAGGACGAGTGGGGGCCGTGGTCCTCGGGGAAACTGAATTGCCGGGGCATGATTGCTCGTTCGAACCCCGCGGTCGTGCCGCTTTTACCCAAAAGCTCCGAGAGCTCCAGGCGCTCTTCCGATCGATTTATTGGCGAGCGGGGTTCTCGCGCCTGGCAAGACACCAGACCCACGATCAGGAGTAGCGCGAGGTAAAGAGAAACATGGCAACTCGAGCACACCGGTCTAATCCCTCAATGCCCCGGCCGGGTTCGCGCGCGACATTCGCCAACCGGGATAGACGCCGGCCAGCAGCGCGGCGCCGAGCGCAACCAAGAGCGCCTGAACGAAAATACCTGGACTGAGTGAGAGCTGCAGCGTCCATCC
>Ga0209648_10004688_pt1 | contig 11662 bp, 8 predicted proteins | sample GraSoi2013_115cm_FD_185830 | JGI IMG/M metagenome (GOLD analysis project Ga0209648, IMG submission 185830) | Grasslands soil microbial communities from the Angelo Coastal Reserve, California, USA - Sample 9_17_2013_115cm (SPAdes) (version 2) | ecosystem: Environmental > Terrestrial > Soil >...
CAACCGGCATATTGATGTCGAACTGTGCCCACGCTGTCGCCGCAAATGCGATGAGCTGGCACAGGTCAGTGCTACGCTAAGCGTGCTCAGGCAAATGGCAGCGTACCAGCGCTATCCCGAGCTATCGGCAGCCCGTACATATGCGCATATACAGGAGTCCGTAAACAAACGAGCTCCTTTGCAAGCATATCTACACTGGGCCGGTAATCGGCAGCGTCCCAGGAAGTCGCCTGTTCGCCTGGTTAGTCTTCCGGTTGCATTCGGGCTTGCGTTACTCTGTGTAGTACTGGTGTTAGCCGCCCATTTATCCGGCGGGTCGTTACCTGGGTCATCTCAAGGGCATGTGAGCCCTGGTCAGAACAATGCAGCGACCTTGCAGCCGCAGTATACAACACCAGCGCCGCAACCGGCTTTGACTGTTACTGCGGGAGCAACTACAACCCCGGCAGCGACTCTGACGCCAGCTGCGACATCCACAACCGGGCCGCAGGTATACCTGAAGGTATGCTCGACCGCTGTCGACAATGCTCAGTTGCACCTGGTTATCTGCGGGTTCAACTTCGAGCCGGGTGACAAGGTAGCGCTGGTCGTCGATGTGCCTGGAAGGGCACTGGTTACACGACGTCCTGTGTTTGTGGATCAGCTGGGTGCATTCCACGATGGATGGTACATCTCTAATTGCAAATACCTTCCGGTTGCTGTTTATGCAGAGGATTTGACCGCCGGGACAGGAAATTATGCAGGAAATTATATATATACGCTGGTGAATATCGCGTTTGCGAATTGCCCTGTAGCGACTCCAACTGCAGGGCCAACAATTGGAACTAATACTGGGATCTGAAGGCATCATCTGTCTGCGCTAAAGGAGAAGGCGCTTCGACAGAAGGGGGCTTAAAGCAAGAAGCAGTCGCAACATCGATAAATCAATGGTTCGGTGTGGAAAGGGAGAAACTATTATGCAGCGACAGTGCGCATGGTGCTTACGTTTAACGGATGCCTTTGGGGAACCGACATCTGCGTTACCCGTACCGAAGATCTATGAAGCATCTCATGGTATGTGCAGGGTATGCGCTACTCTCTGGTTGGAAAAAGTTATACAGGATACAGAAAAACAGGCTGTGCTGCGTCCCGTAGCAGCTATAGCCGAGGTAAAATTCTCTTACTAAGAAGATAGATATACTTTCTCTGTATTTGGCGGCGCTAAGCGTTGCCAGGAGGGCCGGATCGGGCTCATTAGTGAGCGAGCTGCATATCCTCCCCCCCCAGGATGCAGCAACGATTCAGCCCTTTTAGCTCTATGGAGAGTGTATTGCCTCACCCCCGGCAACCTCTCCATAGAGCGACCGTGGGCAGGGCGACCCTGAGTGGCCTATGGACGATGATTCCGTTCCTTTTGTGCCTTTTCGTCCATAGCTTCCTCAAGGTCGCCCGTCGTCACTCACCTTTGGTTTCACTATAGATGATCGCCCGTTTCACCTGCTCGATCAGGTCGGTCACAGGAATACCGCGTGGGCAGGCATCGGAGCAGTTGAAGATAGTGCGGCAGCGCCAGACGCCCTCACGCTGGCCCAGGATACCCAGGCGTTCCGCGCCGCCCTGGTCGCGGCTGTCGAAGATGAAACGGTGCGCATTTACGATTGAGGCTGGCCCAACCCAGTCGGGATTGCCCCATACCGAGGGGCACGAACCTGTACACGCGCCGCACAGGATACACTTCGTGCCTTCATCGAAGCGAGCACGTTCCTCGGGGCTTTGCAGGCGTTCCGTTCCTGGCTCTGTATCGTAGTTGATCAAATACGGCTTGATCGACTTGTACTTCTCAAAGAACGGATCCATATCCACAACCAGGTCTTTGATAACCGGGTAGCCCAGCATTGGCTCAATGGTCACCCTGTTACCTATATCGCGTATCAGCACCTTGCAGGCCAGGCGATTGCGCCCATTGATACGCATCGCATCTGAACCACAGACGCCGTGGGCGCAGGATCGCCGGTACGTGAGTGTGCCATCCATAGTCCATTTAATGGTATTCAATGCATCCAGCAGGCGATCAATCGGGTCGGCCTCGACACGAAACTCATCCCAGTAAGCCTTACTCTCCTTTTCGGGATCAAAGCGCTTGATACGCACTAATACATTCATGCTGATCTCCTTAGTACTTTCGTTCCTTGGGCTTGAAGATGGGATCATCTATCAGCAGCACATCCTTGTAGTCGAGCCGCACGTCGTGGGCCTTACTACCTTTGTAAGCAAGGGTGTGCTTGAGCCAGTTTTCGTCGTCGCGCTTGGGGTAGTCGGTGCGGTAGTGCGCGCCCCGGCTCTCGGTCCGCGCCAGCGCCCCGTGGATGGTAGCCTCAGCACAATCAAGTAAGAAACCAAGCTCGATTGCTTCAACCATTTCCGTATTGAAGGTTTTTCCCTTATCCTGCAACTGCACCCGCGTGTATGCCTCTTGCAAACCATCGAGCGTGTCGAGTGCATGACGCAGGCCGGTCTCGTCGCGCTCCACAAATACCCGTACGTCCATCTCATTTTGCAGTGTGCTGCGCACGCGAGCCGCCGATTCGCCGCCGGTGGAACTGTAAAGGCTATCTACCAGCTTGCGTGCGAAATCTTCTGGCTGTGGTGGAAGTTGTACGTAATCGTTCTCGGTGATGAATTTTGCCATATGCTTACCTGCGCGGCGGCCAAACACGATCAGGTCCACCAGCGAGTTGGTGCCAAGGCGATTGGCGCCATGCACGGAGACGCAGGCTACCTCGCCAGCCGCGTAGAAGCCGGGCAGCGGCGTCCACTGCGGATCGATGACTACGCGAGCATCGAGGTCGGTTGGAATACCGCCCATTGCATAGTGCGCCGTGGGTTGTATCGGTACAGGCTCCGTGATTGGCTCAACGCCGAGATAGTTTCGCGCAAAGTCGGTGACGTCCGGCAACTTTTCGTTAATCACCTTCGCCCCCAGGTGCCGCAGGTCCAGGTACACGTAGTCCTTGCCGTCGACGCCACGACCCTCGTGGATCTCCTGCAGGATACAGCGCGAGACGATATCGCGCGGGGCCAGGTCTTTCAGGGTCGGCATGTAGCGTTCCATGAAATATTCGCCCTTGCCGTTCAATAGTTTGCCTCCCTCGCCACGCACAGCCTCACTTAAGAGCACACCCAATTTATAGATGCCCGTAGGATGGAACTGGTACATCTCCATGTCTTCCAGGGGGATACCCCGGCGGTAGGCAATTGCCATGCCGTCACCCATGCAAGCAAAAGCGTTGCTGGTGACCCGCCAGGCGCGGCCATAGCCGCCGGTGGCGAAGAGAACGGCTTTAGCATGGAATGTATGAATCACGCCTGTGCGAATCTCGAGCGCGACAACGCCGCAAGGCCGCCCTTCGTTCAGGAGTAGATCCAACACCAGGTACTCATTGAAGAAGCGCACCTGGTTTTTGATGGCGTTCTGGTACATAGTCTGGAGAATCATATGCCCGGTGCGGTCGGCAGCATAGCAGGCGCGGCGCACCGGAGCCTCGCCGTAGTTGCGCGTGTGTCCACCGAAGCGGCGCTGGTCAATGCGCCCGTCTTCAGTGCGGTTGAACGGCAGGCCGCGATGTTCCAGTTCGTAGACGGCATCGATAGCTTCCCGCGTCAGGACCTCTGCGGCGGGCTGGTCTACGAGATAATCACCGCCTTTGACCGTATCATACATATGCCATTTCCAGTGATCTTCTTCCTGGCTGCCGAGCGCCGCGGCCACGCCTCCTTGCGCTGCGCCTGTGTGGGAGCGCGTGGGGTACACTTTACTCAGCACGGCAACACTGGCATTTGGAAGCTGCATAGCGGCCATCAGGCCAGCACCACCTGCGCCGACAATGACCACATCGAATTTATAGTACATACCTGTAACCTCGTTTCATCCTCTATATATAGTTCCAAAAAACGTGGACAACTATGGACACCGCGTTTTTTGTTTGATTTAGACGGTTATCGCTAACCGTAAGGGCTGAACTACATAGGCCGCTATTCCCTTTGCATCTACATGTGTAAACGCATCAGGCTTACGTTTGCGCAAGATGTTGTAGGAACCGTTCACATCCGCACAAATCACACGTCCGTCTTTCGTGCGGTACAGGCGATTTCTCCGTCCAATCCGCTTGCCACTAAAGCTGTGTTGTTCCTCATCGTCAGGCTTGTAGGTAGGAAGAGGGTCAAGATCAAGAAAGCTAGCCTTTGACGTGTAACTTTCCTCTTGTATCTCAACCTGGATGCCTACTAACTCAGCCTTGTACGTGAGCATGTCAATGAACCGTGCATGAGGAATGGCAACGAAATTTTGATTGTTGCGCCTGCCCATACCTGCCTCTTGCTTCCAGAGCGGATTTTTCCCGACAATGATCGTTCCCACTCCCTCTTTTACCAGAAAGTCAATAATGCCCTTACTGGCAGCGTGCAGGTAGTGGTTCACTTGCCGGTTACGCGTGTTGGTAATCTGCTCCATCTGCCTGGTGACACGCTCGCGATCCGCTTTGGGAAGGCACAGCGTTAACTCTTTCATGCGCTTATTATACCACTGATTCATGGCTTTCAGCGTTCGACCGTTAACCAATCGAGGGATAAAGCCCTCTCGGTTTGCTGTTATCGCCGCTAAGTTCGTGACGCCAAGATCAATGGCAACACAGAAAGAGGGGTCTACTTGTGCCTGGACGGGTCTTTTGCGGTAAATCACTTCTACGACGTAATGGCCGTTACGAGGGACTATGCGTACTTGATCGATCTGCTTGGGGTCTTGTTGGGTTTTCACCTCGATAGGCAGCATCGAGGGTTTGATAATGCCGCGTTGCAAGCTTCTCTTCCCACGACTCACCGCTTGCATGGTGTAAATCAGGACGTTGCGCCCTTCCGTTTTGTGCTTGTACTTGGGCAGCTTCGGGCGTCCGGTGAACTTGGACGGGTCTTCTTCATAGGCCGCTTTTGCCTCACGAAACGCTTTCCATGCATCAGCCAGTTGCCTGAGGACCTGTTGTGCCACCTTTGCTGGAAGGGCTTTGTACGCTTCATGAGACTGCATACGTGTATCCATCTCTTCGTAGGAGAGATAGACGCCGTGATGGATAAACGCCTGACGCATCTCGTACAAAGCAGCATTGTACACGTTTTTCGATTTGAAAGCCGCTTCGTCAATCACGCTGTAGCGCGGGTCACTTTTCCTGATGCAATGCTGTTCAACAAGTTGCATGGTTCTCACCTGCCTCTTAGGGTGCTGGCTCATGGACTGAACTTCATCAGTATATGCATTCCTTGCCTCCTTGGCAAGTTCGGAAATGCACCTCCTTGGTATCTCTCCTCACATAGCACAACGCCAGCCGTTGCGCTTCATCGTAGCTCTTGCCTTGCTCACGATAAACGCGCACACGTGACCGGTAATCTTTCACCGTCCGATCGTGCAGGGTGTAGATATGATAGAGCTGATAGCCAGGCCAGTCCGACGGGCGCTCTGGCGCGAAGTGCGCCAGCAGAAAACAGAGATGGGCCATCCCGACATGAGCGAGCAAACGGTCAGTCTCGGCTAAGCGGGTCAGGTCTCGCAGCAACCACCCCACTTGCCAGGGGAGAAAGTCTGACACAACCTCGCCGGTCTCAAGGTCTCGCCAGAAACAAGCCTCCATCAGGCACGTGTGGATGTGGTTGACCATGCGTGTGACCATCGTGGTCCACTCCTCTTCCTTATCTCTTTCTTCTTCGCTCAGGTAGTTGTACTCATAGCCATCTCGAAAAGCAGGGTCATCCAGGACAGAGCGCGGCACCTGTGCGGGAATCAGGAGTGTGTATTCCTCCCCGGTGGGGAGGTGTGCCTGCATGGTGAGCAGATACGCGGGGTCAATGGGGCCGATGACATACGAGGAAACAGCAGAAACGTAGTGAGTCGTGCCTTGTGGACACTGGCTCTGTGGAACAAGAGGGACAATGGTACTACTGCGAGCGGTTTCTGCATAGTGCAACATGCTTCAAGCTCCTCTCGTGCTTGACGCTAGACATCTCCAGTCCCATACCATGAGGGATGAGTGTCTAGGTTGTCTTAACGGTACTAGACGCTTACCATTGGCCGGTGTTCCTGCATCGGCCAGTCTTGCAGGCTTTTCAGCCTTACATTGTACGAACATCGTTGTCCACAAAAGACCACATAGTTATGTCATTCCAATTCTGTATTACTTTCCATAAAATGTCAAGTTTCCATATGAATATATTTTCCCCATTCTTTGCAGGTTTCCTATAAGCAGTAATCTTTTTTGTGGTTAATTTGATATAATGTTTCCAAACTACAACACTTTTCCGTAGGAGATGAGATGAGCCAGCAAAGCGGACGGGGCTACTACACGCCCGAAGAAGCAATGAAGATTCTTGGCATGAAAAAATCAAAGTTCTATAATGAGATCGAGGCTGGGAGAATTCCATATGAACTGCCACCAGGGAAGCGTATAGGTATGCGCTTCCCAAAAGAAGGGATTGACACCCTTGCTAAACGGGAACGTTTCTTACGTGCCCGTAAGCAAGCAGTTTACCTCACTTTTGAACCGTCTACTACTGCTGATATCTGGACTGCTGTTAATAATGCTCGCCAGTTATACGGACCCGATGACATTATTAGTTTTGAGCGAGCGCTTGAATGGCGAGACATCAATCCTGACATCTCGATGAGTGTAAAACAGGGAAAACTCCTTGCTGGTATGGTCACTTATCTACCACTTGAAGAGCAGGTTATCCTGGCTCTCTTACGGGACGAGATGCGTGAGCGAGACATTTCCAACCAGGCTATCCAACAGTGGACAGATCCACAGATTTCTGTTTACGTAGCAGGTATTGCCTCTGTTAAAACAGAAGAGGAGGATAAACAAGTAAATAGCCTGCGAGGACGATTCTTACTCAGGAATGCTATTAAGTGGGCTATTACTCTCACCGCACAATATGACATTAAAAATTGGTATAGCATTGGGGTGACTTCTGAAGGGCAAGCTATTGCAGAAGCACTTGGGTTTCGAGAAATCATGTCTCTTGAAGAAGGGAAGCGAAAAGGTTACGTGCTAAATAGCATGCTCGCACAACCAACCAAACTCGTTCGGAGATACCTAAGAAATGTGGAAGAGCGAGATAATTAGTCAGCGGAGAAAGCTTTCCTCTCCATATTTCTCCTCTGAAAAGTGGAATAAAAGTCCATATTTGGCTATATTTGTCCATATTTTTTAAAACATGTTTCAATACTTGCTATCTTCTATTCCTTATGCACTTGCTTTCGATCAGTTCAACGAGCGTGAGGAAGCAGAGCTGCCTGCTCTTGTACCCACGCTACTGCCGTTTGCACAAACAACGTTGCTCCGGGGGATGCCGTTGCTTGCGACCTGACAGCGAGTCCGATCTGCAAGTGGTGCGGTGGATCAAGCGGAATGCCACAGATTCTCTGTCCTCGACTTGTTGCCGGAGGGCGCTGAGGTCTTCACGTCGATGTCGCGCACCCTCGACACGCTCGGCCTGAGCGAAGCAATCAACGAATCCTCCCGCTACCACCCGCTGCGATCGCAGTTGAAGGCGCTGGATCGACAGACGCAAGGGCGCGAATGGCGCAAGTTAGTGTCGAGTCCCGAGTATGTGGTCGGCAGTGTGCATGCCGTGACGGAACAAGGGCAGGTGCTGATCGCCTCAGCGAGTGGCAGTCAGCTTGCGAGCTATGTCTTTGGTGCCGGCCACGTGATCTGGGTGGTAGGCGCACAAAAAATTGTGCGCGACCTGGGCGAGGGGTTCCGCCGCGTACGGGAATATAGCTATCCGCTTGAGCACGAGCGTATGCATGCCCTCAATGGGCTTGGCAGCTTCGTGGCGAAGATTCTCGTGGTCGAGCATGAACGGCCAGGCCGCATCTCGGTTCTTCTGGTGAAAGAAGCACTGGGATTCTAGTCGAGCTGGTCCCCTCTTGCCAGCAGTAATGATGGGTTGGGGTTGAAGAGGCGAGGGATATAGCATTTCAACGATGTATCCCTCGTCTCTAGTGGTCTGTCTATCACCATTTGATGAGTCGGGTCAACGAAATGTAGTGACCCCCCTTGCGGGGGTCAGGTTCCTACCCATCAAATGCTCCTGGACTGACTACTAGTTTACTGTGCGGTGAATGTCTCAATAGCGATTACTACATTTTGAGATGGATCAAATATTTCAACATAGTAAGTGGCGCCGCTAGTAAGGTTTGCCGGTGCTGTAACCACTGTCTTAAAGTCTCCCGAGGACGAAGTGGTGACGGTGCCGAGCAAAGTATTCGCGTAAGCATTCGGGTCAAACCACAGAATAGTCAGGGTACTGGAAGCATTAAAAAAACTGCCTTTTACAGTAATTGAAGTGCCAGACGTACCCGTCGTTGGTGTAATCACAACGGTTGGTACGACGGTGAAGGAAGTCGAGGCTGAAACGCCGCTAGAACTACCCACCGCTTCTATCAGATAAGTTCCAAGTTGAGTTGAAGATGGAATGGTATAAGAAGTGGTAAAGCCTCCCCACTTGTCGGTGATTAGTGTCCCGATGGCATTTCCTTCAAATGTTAACGTTACTATCTCACCGCTTGCAAAACCCCCTCCGTTGACCTGCACTTTTGCTCCAGGATTTCCACTCGAAGGGGTATCGATAAGCCCCGCGGATGCGGTTAGTGGAGTGCTGGCTCTCACTTTACTGATCGTGCCAACCGCAACTAAATTGATCTGCTGATTGAAAGGAATGCTAGGAATTATCAGGGTGGTGTCGAAATTGCCCTGGCTATCCGTTGTTGCGGTACCCGCTTTCCTTTCCCCTATTTGCCCGTAAATCCAATAAAAGTTAACCACCTCTCCGGCTGCGAAACCTGCACCCATAAATTCGGCTGGTATGTTGTAAGCGAAACCGTCATACGGATTGGCTGGGCCTATCCAGGGTTGCGCGTAAATAAACTGCGCGCTCGCGTGGTCTGTCCCTGTTGTACTGACTGCATAAACATAGTAGGGAACGCCTTTCTGGTAGGTCAGAGGGACTGTCAACGCAGCCGTAAAGGTTCCCGATCCATCAACGGTAGCAGAGACTATACCATTGCTGGCCTGCTGAAAATAAATATTTACGGTTTCTCCCGCCGTGAAATTGCTCCCTTGCACACTGATTGGTGCTCCTGGGATGGCAGTATTTGGTGTAAGTTGGATGCATTGTGTGCATGCAGCCTGTGCGATGAATGGGACTTGTGTACGTAATAGCGTCTGTCCATCGAAAGCCTGGATATAGTATGTATTGCCACCAAGCAGACCTGTAGGAAGCGTGACGTTTCCCGTAAAATAGCCTTCAGAGGTAGTCGGAAAAGCTCCTAAGTAGCTTTGAGAGCCTGTTGAAGGATCTACCCAATTGATAGCTATTTCCCACCTTGCGCTGAAATGATGCCCGGTCACAGTGACGATAGTACCAGATGGTCCTGTTGAGGGAGAGATTTTTAGATCAGATTTGTATCCAAAGATAGCTTCAACGGAAATGCCGCTGCTACTTCCTGTGGCCTGGACAGGAGCATTGCCAGCGCCTTTGTTTGCTGGCACAACATATGTGAAACTAAAGCCTCCACTCACATCAGTAGTCACTGTTGGTAGTGTTGTTCCATTAAAAGATAGCGAAACTGTCTCGGTACTATTGAACCCCCCGCCGCTGATATGTAACCGTGTTCCAGCACCCCCACTGGGAGGAGATAACAGGAGAGCAGCATACTCGACTACACCTGTGATAGCCTTCAACTCACTCTCCGTACCAACAGCGGCAACTGAGACATTAAACGAATTGGGATCGCTTGGTGTCGAAAGTGTAATGCTGAATGTCCCATCACTGGCTGCCTTAACTGAGCCTACCTTTAACTGTCCGGTGTGCTGGTAATTCCAGAAAAGATCGATAGCTTCATCTGGCTTGAACCCCTGACCTGTAAAGGTAATCGGTGAGCCGTACGATATACAACAAGCATCGGGTTGGAGTCCGGCAGGAACAAATGAAAAAGATGCCTTCGCTTTGTCGGTTCCTGTACTACTTACAGCATAGACATAGAAGTAATTGCTAGCTTGATTGTAGCTTGTTGGAAGCGTAAATCCAACACTGAAAGCTCCCGATGCGTCAACTGTAGCAGAGTGAATCGATTGCGTGTGATATTGAACATGGACGTTGACAGTTTCACCTGGTGTGAAACCACCCCCGATAACTTCCATGAAGCCACCGGGAAGTTCATATCCATATGGTTTTAGCGCGATACCAGGTCCAACATTCAAGCTGCTTGTAGCTTTTAGCCCACTGGAGTTACCTATCGCAGTTAACGTATATGAACCACGTGGAGCGCTCGCGGGTATAAATTGGCTGCCTCCATCTCCAAAATCGTTTGTAGTGAAAGTTGTCACCTGCTGGCCTCCATTGGCATTCCAACTGACCCCTACTTGTTCATTTGCTTGGAAACCTGAAACGCCTAAGAATACTGTTTGGCTGCCCCGAATACCCGGTGTCGAGATCATTGCTGGTGACAGTATCCTGAACCAGCTAGATACTTTTGCAGGTTTCTGGCCAGAACGAACTACGGTAACGGCATACTTGCCCGGTGCTATGCCTGTTGGGACGGTAAGATTAAAGGAAAGATGCCCAGAGGCATCAGTCGTGGCTGATCCCTCAGGTATTCCTGCGGCGCCTCCCCAGAAGATTCGCACTGGCTCATTAGCATTGAATGCGTCGCCGTAAAGCTGAATGGGTGTTCCTGGGCCACTCTCGGACAGTTGAAATTGATTAGGCGCAAGGATAATGATGCGTGGTACGAAAGTAACTGAAGTCTCTGCAACCAGTCCGCTAGTTGCTGTTCCGATAATCGAGTGTACCCCCTGCACCATGCCCCCATAAGGCATCTGAACCGTTCCTGAGCAATTCCCATTGCTATCACAATAAAATGTGCCAAAGACGTAGTTATTAGCGTTGTCGAGATGAAGCTGAACGCTATCACCAGGAGCGAATCCCTGCCCTGTGACATTGACGGTTTGGTAGGGTCGAACGATGCTAGCGGAGAAGGATATTATAGGACTTGTGTTTGTGCCAGCCGCATGTGCCCTGGAAGATTTGCTGACATGAAATACAGACAAACCAGGAATCAGCACTGCGACTATAATAGCAGCAAGTAGGAGCCAGGTTGGCCAGCGAAGAAGATACTTTTTCACAGTTGTGTTCTCTTTTCTTCTAGTAATGAGCTGGTGAAAGGAGTAAATAAGTAGATATACCTAGAAAAAGTATAAAAGAGAGTCTTGAAGATAGTCAGAATAATCCCTGGAAATACAGTTGAGATTTGTCTTTTGTGGTTGAGATTTCTTAATAACTCAGGAGATTGCTCAGAGGTTGAGTTCATATTATTGACATTGTTCGATCTGGTCAAACACAGTCCCCAAGTATATAATAGAGCCATCGAAGTTGTAAGTGTAACCTCAACGTACGCTTACAATTGCCCGATGGAATGAGGCATCTCAACGCTATACATCGAAGTTGTAAGTGTAACCTGCCAGCGTATTACCTTCTAGACTGATGTGTTAGATCTTTATCTATGCAAGAGTTTGCTTACCGGCAACACATGCAAACTGTCTTAGCAGGGAGTACAACGTGGGTTCACTGCGCG
>Ga0209648_10004690_pt1 | contig 11661 bp, 10 predicted proteins | sample GraSoi2013_115cm_FD_185830 | JGI IMG/M metagenome (GOLD analysis project Ga0209648, IMG submission 185830) | Grasslands soil microbial communities from the Angelo Coastal Reserve, California, USA - Sample 9_17_2013_115cm (SPAdes) (version 2) | ecosystem: Environmental > Terrestrial > Soil >...
CGAAGTGCAGACCCCTTCCGAACCGAGGACGATCGACGTTCAGCCGAAATGACCTGGACGAATTGGTAGCCGTCGACGCGCGGCCGGCGGTTTCGATTTATCTCCCGACGCATGTTGCCGGCCGGGAGATGCGGCAGGATCCGATCCGGCTCAAAAACCTGTTGTCTTCTGCGGCGGAACAGCTCGCCGGCATATGCCCGAGATCGAGGATTTCCTTGGACCAGCGGAGTCGCTGGTTGGAGATGAAGAGTTCTGGCGGCATCAGCAGCAAGGGCTGGCCGTGTTTCTAGCCCGCGGTTTCAACCGCATCCACAAATTGCCGATCGCGGTTCCGGAGGAGAGCTTTCTCGGCGACCATTTCCACATCAAGCCGCTGCTTCCACTATTCGAGGACGCCGGCTCGTTCTGGCTGCTGACGATCAGCGCCAAACACACCCGCCTTTACCATGGGTCCCGGTGGGAATTCAGCGAAAACAGAGAGATCGATCTGCCGCAGGGCGTCGGCAAAATACGCGCGATGACCGATTACGAGGAGACCCATTACGGCAGCCCGGTGGGTCGCCGCGGCGGACTGGCCAAGGCGCAATCCTTTGGAGATGACCCGGACCAGATCCGCAAGGAAGAGTTGGTCGAATTTCTGCACTGCATCGTGCCGCCGGTCGAGCCTCTCATCAAGCGCAGCCCGGCGCCGGTCATCGTCGCAGCTGATCCCGAGGTCGGAGGGCATTTCCGGGAGATCGCCGGATGGAAGGAGATCCAGCCCGACGGTATTTCCGAAAATCCGGATGCTCTGAGCGGAGGCGAGCTGCATCGGCGCGCCTATGCGCTTGTCGAGCCAAAGCTGGCCGATGCCCGGGCCGCGGCGGTCGATCGCCTCAACGCATTGCTCCCGGCGGGCAAAGCGACAACCAAGCCCGACGAGATCGTCAAGGCCGCGCGCTACGCGCGGCGGGCGACGACCATCTTTGGGGATGGTTTTATGAATCGGAAGACCGCATCGTCGCTCACGGCAGCGCCGCCGATGGCGACACCGACCTCCTGGACTTTGCTGCCCTGATGACCTTGCGTCAGGGCGGGTCGGTGGCGCTCGTCGCGCGAGAGGCGTTGCCTCCGCCGGGTCTCTCCGCCGCGATCCTCAGATACTGAGCCGATCCAAGAGGGGCCACCTCATCCCGCGGCGATGCCGAGGAGTTCGCCGATGCGCTCGGCCGCCTTGAGGCCGGAGCCGGTCAGCACGGCAATGGTGGTCTGATCCGCGGTAATTGTCCCGTCGGACAGGAGCCTCGATAGCGCAGCGCCGGTGGTGGCGGCGGTGGGCTCGACGAAAAGGCCGAGCCGGCTGAGTGCGACGAGCGCCGGCGCGATCTCCTCTTCGGCGACCGCAACGACGCCCCCTCGCGAGCGGCGCAAGGCGGCCAAGACCTCGGCGACGCGGACCGGTTTCGGGGTGGCGATCCCGTCGGCGACAGTCGGTTGCGCCGCGAACGGCACAAACCGGTCCGCGCCCGCCGACCAGGCCGCCGCAAAGGCTGCGCAATTCGCCGCCTGGACGGCAAAGAGCCGCGGCCGCGCGGCAATCTCGCCGCCTCTCTCGAGCTCGTCGAAGCCGCGTTCGAGCCCGAGAATGTTGCTGCCATAGCCGGTCGGCACGAGGATATTGTCGGGAACCCGAAACCCGAGCTGCTCCCATAGTTCGAAGGCGAGGGTCTTGGTGCCTTCGATAAAGAAAGGTTGCCAGTTGTGGCTGGCGTAAAAGCTCTCGCCGATAGCGGCGAGCGCCGCTTCGGTAACATCCTGCCGCGTTCCGGGGATCGGCCGGACATCGGCCCCCGAGGCGGCGATCTGCACCAGCTTCGCGCGGGGCGCCGCGGCCGGGACATAGATGCGGCACGGAATACCCGCTGCCGCTGCGTAGGTGGCGATCGAGGCGCCGGCATTGCCCGAGGAATCCTCGTGGATTGGCCCGACCCCGACTTCGAGCAAATGATTGAGCATGACCGCCGTGCCGCGGTCCTTAAAGGATCCGGTCGGCATCTGCGATTCGAGCTTGAAGTGGATCTCGGCACCCTGCCACTGACGCAGGACAAGCGGTGTCCACCCTTCGCCGAGCGAGACTCGTGGTGGGCCTGACAGTGCCAGCGCCGCCGCGTAGCGCCAAAGCGAGGCGTTCGTCGCACCAATCTGGCCGCGCCCGAAGCCCCGGCCGGGCGCCAGATTGAGGTGGCCGCCGCAATCGCACCGCCACAATGGGCGATCGGCGGGGTGGACGCGCCGGCAGACGGCGCAATGATAGCTCGCGATCGTCATCGTCCACAGGCTAGCTGAACTCGACGCCTGTCGCCTCTGTTCTCAGCGAGAGGCCCGGAAGCACGACAGCGGCGGGCTGGCTCCTACAGAGGAAATGGATATGGCTCAGGCAAAGGTCACGACGGACCACGACGAGATCCGCAAATGGGCGGAGGCCCGTGGCGGGCGCCCCGCCGCCGTCCGCTCGACGCAGTCGAAGAAGGCTACGGGGATAATCCGCATCGAATTTCCCGACGCCACGAATGCCAAGGACGATAATCTCGAAGAGATCTCTTAGGAGGAGTTCTTCGAGAAGTTCGACGAATCAAAGCTGGCCCTGCTCTATCAGGAGGAAACCGCGAGCGGACAGCGCAGCAACTTCAATAAGCTTGTCGGCCGTGAAACGGCCGAAGCCCGCAAGCACGGCGAAAGTCACGCCAGCCGTCATCACGGCAGGCGCTGAGCAGCCCCGAGGCTAGGCAAGAATTGAGACGAAGGGCTGCAGCACGGTCTCGCGTCCTTCGAGACGCGCCCGTTGGGCGCTCCTCAGGATGAAGTTGGGCCTTTGATGGGATTAAGAAAATTCCTCATCCTGAGGAGGCCGCGAAAGCGGCCGTCTCGAAGGACGCACGGCGTCGATCCAGCCAATCGGGATTTCTTGCCCAGCCTCCCCGTTCGGTCCGCTAGCGACAGCCTCTTACACTCACCTCCTCCGTTGAGTAGTGTCGCACGGCGAAGCAATCGACGGAGGAGGCGGTCGGAGTGGGGCGGGCGACCGTCATCGATGGCGCGGCGTTGGCTTCCGCACTGCGCGGGCGCGTCGCCGAGGCTGCGGCCCGTCTGCACGGCGAGATCGGGACCGCGCCGGGTCTCGCCACCATCCTGGTCGGAGATGACCCGGCGAGCCAGGTATATGTGCGGGCCAAAGGCCGCGGCTGCGCCGATGCTGGGCTCGTCGCCTTCGACGTTCGCCTGCCGAGCGACATATCGGAAGCGGGCCTCTTCGCCGAAATAGAGAAGCTCAACCGCGATGAGCGCATCGACGGAGTGCTGGTGCAGCTGCCGTTGCCGCGGCAGATCGATGCGCATCGGGTCGTCGGGACGATCGACCCGGCCAAGGATGTGGACGGCTTTCACCCGGTCAATATCGGGCGGTTGTGGAGCGGCCTCCCGACCATGGTCCCCTGCACGCCGCAAGGCTGTCTGCGCCTGCTTCGCACGGTAGACCGCGACCTGACCGGCCTCCACTCTGTCGTCCTCGGCCGTTCGAACATTGTTGGAAAGCCCTTGGCGGCGCTGCTGATCGGGGCCGATTGTACGGTCACCGTGATCCATTCAAAAACCCGGGATGCTCACGAAGTCTGCCGTTGCGCCGATATTCTGATCGCAGCAGCGGGGCGGCCCGGGATGGTGACGGCCGACTGGGTCAAGCCGGGGGCCACAGTCATCGACGTCGGCATCAGCCCGGCGGCGGGCCGCGAAGGACGCAGCCGGGTCGTAGGCGACGTGGATTTTGCCTCGGTCAGCGCGGTCGCCGGGGCGATCACTCCGGTGCCGGGCGGAGTGGGTCCTATGACGATCGCCTGCCTTTTGCTCAATACGTTGCTCGCCGCTTGCCGCCGCCGCGGCCTCGCCGATCCGGCACTCTGAATTCGCGAAACCTGCGGGCGTTTTGGGAAGTCAGCTCTTCCACCATCACACTTTTTGGGAACAGCATTTCTAGAAGGTTCGTTTGCCGTGCGATGAGCTGAGCTACACGGAGGCGACATTATGATGGTCAAAACAGCAGCAGGCGTGGCGTTTGCGGCGGCATGCCTCACGTCATTGGGGGGCACACCGGGGGCGAACGCGCAGGCCTATTCTGGCCCGCAAACCTACCAAAATAACTCATACCCCGGTTCGGCGACCGGTTCTTACGGGTCCACGACGGGGAATTATGCGCCGCAACCTGAAGGTAACGCGTACCCCAGTTCGACTATGGGTTCGCCCGGGTCCGCAAGCGGGAACTACCTGCCACAAAATAACCAGGGCAGTTCATCACCCAATTGGTCGGAAGGCTCCGTTGGATCAACAACGGGGAACTACACGCCGCAACCATCGGGGGCTGGTGTCGGCGATACCGAGGTCGTGACCAACGGACCGCAAGGCTCCCCGCCCCCGAACTGGTCGGCGCGGCGGAACGTCATAGAAAGCGAACGGTACGATCGCTTGCTGGAAAGCAGCCGCGGCTTCCGAGAGACGCGCATGCGCAGGGAGTGTGGACCGATCACCGATCCGCAACTTCACCAACAGTGTCTGGATAGCTTTGCGCAGTACGAGCCCACGGGCGGGAGCATGCCGGCTTCCGGCTCGTCGATGCCGTCCCGGCACTACCGGAGCAATTACGGCCGTTGAGCTGCCGCGGACCTTGTCAGGGCCGCTCCGCCAGGAGCGGCCCGTCTCTACGCTCGTGGGTAGGACTGCTTTTTGCCACATCGCGTTGCGCGGAACAGGGAAAGCTGTTTAGGCGTTTTCCACCTTGGGGGTAACAAGCTCACGAGGTGATCTCATGCTACTTAAGACTGCGACGAGCTTAGCTTTCGCAACCGCCTGCCTGACGGCGGTCGCAACCCTCCCCGCTCACGCCCAAATGGCCGCTCCTGGTGCGCCCGGCACCGAAGTGGTGACCAACGGCCCGCAGACCAATCCCGGCGATATGTCGCCGTCTTGGTCGGCCCGACGCAACGTGATCGAAAGCCAACACTACGATCGGCTCCTCGAATCCAATCGTGGCTTCCGGCAGGCGCGGATGCGCAAGGAGTGCGGCCCGATCACGGATCCGGAACTCCGTCAACAGTGCCTTGCCAGCTTCCACCAGGACGAGCCTTACATGGGCTCATCAACCGCGCGTCGGAACGAGCGCAGCGAATCCGGCCGCTGAGCCTCAGCCGAACACGGGAGGCCGCCCGGGGGCGGCCTCTTTGTGTTTGCTACAACCGCTTCGCTACGGGCGGCGTCAACACTTCGACACCCGCCGTCGAAGCAACGGCTACCATTGAGGTGCGCCCGACAAAGAGCCCGCTTTCTGCCGCGCCGACCGTCATCGCGATGCTTCTTTCGACCTCGCCCGGATCCGTGAGCGGACCGAACCGGCAGTCGAGAATGTAATTGCCGCCGTCGGTGACATAAGGCTGCTCACCGACCGTGTAGCGCCGCTCGGGGATGCAGCCGAGCTTGGCGAGCGCGACCGCGGTCGCTTGCCAGCCGAATTGAGTAACTTCCACCGGCACCGGCGTATGCTCGCCGAGCCGCTCGACCAGCTTTTCCTGATCGACCACGATTACCAGCCGGCGGCTCGCTGCAGCGACGATCTTCTCGCGCAGCAACGCGCCCCCGAGCCCCTTGATCAGATGAAGGGTGCCGAGCTCGACCTCGTCCGCGCCGTCGATTGTCAGATCGAGGCTCTGATATTCAGCAAAGGTTGCGATCGGAATGCCGAGTCCGCGGGCCTGGGCTGCCGTGCGCTCGGAAGTCGGGATGCCCACCACCCGGAGCCCGGCGGCAACACGTCGCGCCAGTCCCTCGACTACAAAAAAGGCCGTCGATCCGGTCCCGAGCCCGAGGACCATGCCGTCCTCGACTTCCTCGATGGCACGCATTGCGGCGGCGCGCTTCAGCTCGTCACGATTGGGGGTCATGGCCGCGGTCGCGTCGCCTCATCGACAAACCACATCAGCTCACCGACCGGATGTATTCGAGCAGCGGGTAACGCCTGATCCCCCGCCAGAGCTCTGGACAGCGTCTCGCGCTTATCCGCCCCGATCACGAGAAAAGCGGTGTGCCGGCTGCTCTCGATCGCCGGGTAGGTCAATGTGATGCGCGGCTCCGGCCGGCCGCCGATAACCTCCGCAACCCATCGATGCCGCTCCTCGAGCACGCTCGTTTCGGGGATCAGCGAGGCCGTGTGCCCGTCCGGTCCCAGCCCGAGGATCTGGATATCGAACAGCGGTCGGGCGGGATCGAGGCTTTCGGAACCGTAATAGGATTTCAGCACCCGTTCATGAGCGGCAGCGGCATCTCTCGGCGTGCCGGTCGTGGGGATGCCGTGGATGTTGCCGGGGGGAACAGGCACTCTCCCGAGCAGCGCGGCGTGCACCATCCCGTAATTGCTGTCCGGGTGGTCCCACGGGACAAAGCGTTCGTCGCCCCAGAACCAGTGGATGCGGTCCCATGGCAGGGCATCGCGATACGGGCTTTCGGCGAGCAGCTGATAGAGCCGGCGCGGGGTGGAGCCCCCCGACAGGCAGATCGCGAAGCGATCGCGGCTGGCGGCGGCCAGATCGGTAATCCACCCTGCGGCACGGTGGGCCAAAGCTTCGGGATCCTTGGCCACCTCGATGCTGGCGGGCACTTGCGACATTAGTGCTCCTTATTGGCGAGGACGCACCGACTTGCGGATCGACGAAATCGCCCGCGCGTAATCCGGCGCGTGAAACACGTGCGATCCCGCAACAATGGCGTTTGCCCCGGCGTCGAGGACCTGCCAGGCATTCTCGCCGCTTAACCCGCCATCGACCTCGATGACGGGGTCGAGACCGCGCTCGTCGCACAATCGCCGCAGCGCGCGGATCTTTGGCAGCATTTCCGGCAGGAATTGCTGGCCGCCGAACCCTGGATTGACCGTCATAATCAGCACGATGCCGCAGAGGTCGAGCACATATTCGATCATCTCTAGAGGCGTCGCCGGGTTCAGCACGACGCCTGCGGTCTTCCCGAGGTCGCGAATCTGCCCCAGGGTTCGGTGCAGATGGATCGTCGCGCTCGGCTCGCAATGAACCAACAGATGATCCGCGCCGGCCCGGGCAAAGTCCTCCACGTAACGCTCGGGCTCAACGATCATCAGGTGTACATCGACCGGCTTTGACGTCGCCCGCCGCACGGCCTCTACGACAACCGGACCGATCGTCAGGTTGGGGACTAAGCGTCCGTCCATGACATCCACGTGGACCCAGTCGGCCCCCGCCGTGTCGACGGCGCGAACCTCCTCGGCCAGCCGGCCGAAATCGGCCGACAGGATCGACGGGGAGACGATGACCGGCCGGCTCATCCGTCAACCCTTGCGGTCACGCGATCGGCCGCCATTGCCGCCCGCTGCGCCACAGCAGATTGTCCGCAGCCTCCGGACCGGCGCTACCCGCGGGATATATTTCGAGCGGCACGGTCTTGTCGTTCTGCCACAGATCGAGGATCGGCTGCACCACTTCCCACCCCGCTTCCACCCCGTCCGCCCGGTTGAACAGCATGGCGTCGCCAATCATGCAGTCATAGACGAGGGTTTCGTAGCCCGTGGTCGGCTCAGTGTTGAAATAATCTTTGTAAGAGAAATTCATCCGCACGCCGCCGAGTGAAATCTCCGGGCCTGGGATCTTTGCGCTGAATTGCAGCGACGCCCCCTCGTCGGGTTGGATCTGCAAGGCGAGAACATTGGGCGTCAAGATGTCGACCGGCGTGTTGCGGAACAGCGCAAACGGTGCTTGCTTGAACTGAATGGCGATCTCGGTCGTCCGCCGGGTCATTCTCTTGCCGGTGCGCAGATAGAAGGGCACCCCGGCCCAGCGCCAATTGTCGATGCCCAGCTGCATTGCAACATAGGTCTCGGTCTTGCTGTCGGGAGCCACGCCGGGCTCCTCGCGATAAGCCGGGACGGCGTTCCCGTTGATTATACCGGCGCCATACTGCCCGCGCACGACATTGCGGCGTACTTCCGCATCGTCGAGCGGGTGCACCGCCTCGAGCACTTTATGTTTTTCGGTGCGGACTGCATCCGCCGCGAACGAGTTTGGCGGTCCCATTGCGATGAGGCTGAGAAGCTGGAAGACGTGGTTGGGCACCATATCGCGCAGCGCACCCGTCGCCTCGTAGAACCTGGCGCGGCGCTCGACGCCGACGGTCTCGGCGACCGAGATTTGCACATGGTCGATATGGTCGCGGTTCCACATCGGCTCGAAGATGCCGTTGGCAAAGCGCAGCACCATGATGTTTTGGACCGTCTCTTTGCCGAGGAAGTGGTCCATTCGATAGATCTGCGATTCTGCCAATACCCGCCGAATCTGAGCATTTAATGCGCGCGCTGAATTGAGATCGGTGCCGAACGGCTTTTCGATGATGACGCGGCGGAAACTGCCGTCCTTTTCCTGCGCCAGGCCGGCGGCGCCGAGCTGCTCGACAATCGTGCCGAATAGCTGGCTGGCGACGGCAAGATAGAAGACGGTATTGCCGCCGGTCTGATGCAGCGCAGCTGTCTTTTCGTGGACTTGATGGAGGCGTGCATAAGTGTCGGGCTGCGTCAGGTCGCCGGCGAAATGAGTGATGCGGCTAGCGACGAACTCCCACGCTTGCGCGTCGAACGGCTCGGTTGTGGGTCCCGAAGCGGTGTCCGAGACAAAGCTTCTGATCCCCTCAGCCAGGTAATCTCGATAGGCTTCGACCGGTTTTGGCGTGCGGTCGACGGCGATTATCGCGAATTTCTCGGAGAGCAGTTTGTCCTTGGACAGATTATAGATAGCCGGCATCAAGAGCCGCTTGGTCAGATCACCGCCGGCGCCGAAAATTATCAAAGTGCATGGCGGCGCTTTTTGCGCTCGTGACGGCGTCGCCAATCGATTATTGCCATTCTCGACCCGAACATCCATGGTTCAGCTCCTGGGGCTGGCCCCTGTATCGACCATCATTGCAACGCCTGCTCTACGGCCCGGCTGAGCGTGGCTAGACCGGCATCGAGGTCGCCGGTGATGTGTGCCCGCAGAGCGCGCCGCCCGCGTTCGGCAAGGACCTCGAAATCGCCGCGCGCCTGCGCTTCCTTGACGATGCCAAAGGTGTAGGACTGCCCCGGCACTGGCAGGTCTTCGGGATCGTCGCAGGTAATCTGCAGGAAGACGCCGCTGTTCGGCCCGCCTTTGTAGGCCTGTCCCGTCGAATGCTGAAAACGCGGCCCAAAGCCGACGCACGTCGCCGCCTTGGTCCGGTCGCGTATGACGCGGCGGATGCGCTGCACGACCTCGATATGGCTGGGGCTGCGCTCGATATAGGCGAGCAGCGCGGCGTAATCGCCCGAGCCGATGCGCCCGAAATGGGCCTTCAGCGCCGCTGTGAGGCTCTCACCCTGAGGCTTCAGCGCCGCCTCGTTGCGCGGATCGGCGAACAGTTTGATCCCGTCGCCTTCGAAGAAGGCGCGCGCCTCGGGCAACGCCCCAGCCTTCTCGTAGGCCTCGGTCAGGTCGCGGGTCTTGACCTTGGCCGCTTCGACATCCGGCTGATCGAAGGGGTTGATGCCGATGATCGAGCCGGCGACTGCGGTGGCCATTTCCCACCGGAAAAACTCCTGCCCGAGCTGCATCACGTCGGACACGGTGATCCGCACCACCGGGTGTCCCGCAGTTTCCAGCGCGGAAACCGCCCGCTCCTGCTCGGCATCCCGGTCGGCGGCGAGCCGGAGATAGGCAAAAACGCGATCACTGCCGTAGACAGCCGGCGGGCCCAACGGCTCGGCGTCGAGCGGCACGATGCCTTTGCCGAGCTTGCCGGTGGATTCGGCGAGAAGCTGTTCGAGCCAGGCGCCGAAATCGGCGATGCCGGGAGACGAAACAATCGTCACCTTGTCGCGCCCGCGCCGCTGGGCGGTCCCGAGGATCGCACCGAGGATCACGCCCGGGTTCTCGACGGGCGGCGCGCTCGCGGCGCAGGACCGCACCATCTCGGCCGTACTTTCAAGGAAGGCACGCGGGTCGATGCCGATCGCGGCCGCCGGCACCATGCCGAAATCCGACAGCACCGAATAGCGGCCGCCGATGCTCGGCAGTCCGTGGAAGATCGAGCGGAACCCTTCGTTGCGCGCCGTCTTTTCGAGCGACGAGCCTGGGTCGGTGACAGCGACGAACCGCTTCGACGCTTCGGCCGCGCCGACCGTCTGCTTGGCGCGCTCGTAGAAATATTGCTTGAAGATGTTGGGTTCGAGCGTGCTGCCGGATTTGCTCGACACCAGGAACAACGTCCGCCCGATGTCGATGCGGGATTCGAAGTGCCGGATCTGCGCCGGGTCAGTCGAGTCCAGCACATGCAGCTTGGGGTAGGCCGGCTTGCTGCCGAAGGTCTCGGCGAAAACCTCTGGGCCGAGGCTCGAGCCACCCATGCCCAGCAGCAGCACATCCTGGAAGCCGGAACGCTTTACGTCGTCGGCGAAGTCCTGGAGATGCGCGATCCCCTTCAACTGCTTGTCGACGACATCGAGCCAACCGAGCCAGTTGGCTTCGTCCGCCTCTGTCCACAACGAGGCGTCCGCGGTCCAAAGCCGCCGGACCTTGCCTTCCTTACGCCAGTCCTCGAGCGCACTCTGGACGTCTTTCTGCAGTGCGTCGGGCAGCTTGTAGCTCATCGTATTGAGCTTGGGCCCGAGCACGGTGCGGCGCTTTTTCTGCACCGCCGCGTAGAGCTGGTCGGCGGCATCGGCGAACAGCCGGACCCCGTCTTCGACGAGCTTCGAGGTCACCGCCTCGATTGAAATGCCTGCCTTGGGGAGCGCATCCATCGCCGCGCGGGCGCCATCGGCATCCTCTTCGAGGCTGGGACGCGGCCGACCGTGGTCGCGGTAGGCGTCCATCGTCGCCGGCGGCATCGTGTTGACGGTGTCGGCGCCAATCAGCTCGTCGACGTAGAGAACGTCGCTATAAGCCTTGTTCTTGGTCCCGGTGCTCGCCCACAGGAGCCGCTGCGTCTGGGCGCCCTGCTGCGCCAGCCGCTGCCAGCGCTCGTTCGAGTAGATGTTTTTGTAGAGCTGATAGGCGAGCTTCGCGTTGGCGATCGCAACTTTGCCCTTCAGCTTTTGCAACTCGGCCTTTGCGGCCGGCGCGGCAGTTGCGGCGATCTTCTTGTCGAGCTCGTCGTCCACCAAGGTATCGATGCGGCTCACGAAGAAGCTCGCCACGCTGGACACCTTGTGCGGGTCCCCGCCCTTTTTGGCAAAAGCTTCCAGCCCGGAAATGTAGGCGTCGGCGACTTCCGCATAGACCTGCTGCGAAAACAGCAAAGTGACGTTGACGTTGATCCCCTCGCCGATCAGGGTGCGGATCGCCGTCAGCCCCGGCTTGGTGCCGGGCACCTTGACCATCAGGTTGCGCCGATTCACCTCGTGCCACAGCCGGCGCGCTTCCTCGATCGTCTCATGCGTGTTCATCGCCAGATAGGGCGAGACTTCGAGGCTGATGAAGCCGTCGCGCCGCTGCGTCTGCTCGTAGACGCTGTTCAACGTGTCGGCGCCCTCCTGGATGTCGCGGACCGCGAGATCCTCGAACAGCGCGCCGGGATCGAGATCTCCCGAGGCCTCCGCCTCGGCGATCAGAG
>Ga0209648_10004691_pt1 | contig 11661 bp, 6 predicted proteins | sample GraSoi2013_115cm_FD_185830 | JGI IMG/M metagenome (GOLD analysis project Ga0209648, IMG submission 185830) | Grasslands soil microbial communities from the Angelo Coastal Reserve, California, USA - Sample 9_17_2013_115cm (SPAdes) (version 2) | ecosystem: Environmental > Terrestrial > Soil >...
GTCAATCCAAAAACGGCGATGCTGCATTTCACGAATTTCGCCAACGCCGCGGGACAAATCAAAGTCGATGAATTCGCCAAGCTGGGAAAGGAGCTCAAGGTTCCCACCTTTATCGACGCCGCCGCGGACACGCCTCCCGTTTCGCATCTGTGGGACTACACCCATATGGGCTACGACCTCGCGGCGTTTAGCGGCGGCAAAGCCATTCGCGGCCCGCAGTGCGCCGGCTTGCTGATCGGCCGCAAAGACCTCGTGGCCTACGCGCTGCTCAACAATAGCCCTCACGAAGACACTCTGGGCCGCAGCCAAAAAGTCGGCAAGGAAGAAATCGTTGGCATGGTGAAGGCCATCGAGAGCTACTTGAAAGAAGACCACGATGCGCTCACGAAAGAATGGTGGCGCCGGCTCGATTCCATTTCCGCGGAGATTACCCGCATTCACGGCGTGACCACGGCGTTTTCCGTTCCGGACATCGCCAATCACGTTCCGCACATGGAAATTTATTGGGACCCGCGCCACATTTCGCTGGGTCCGCAGGATGCCGCGAGGCAGTTGCGCGCCGGCAAGCCGTCCATCGTTCTGGCGCCGAACGAAAATGGCCTGGGCATGAACTCGTTCCAACTCCAGCCCGGCGAAGAAAAAATTATCGCTGAGCGTCTGGTGCAACTCTTCCGCGCGCACGCGGCATGAGCGGGCGATCGAGCCGCGTCCGCTGGCTGCTCGTCGCTTGGCTGTTTGTCCTTAGCGCCGTCGCCTTTCTCGACCGCGTCAATCTCAACGTCGCCGCCACACACCTGGCTGCGGATTATCATTTGTCCGACGTCCGGTTGGGCGCGCTGTTTAGTTTTTTTCTTCTGGGCTACGCGCTGTTCCAGACGCCGGCGGGTTGGCTGGCAGACAAATGGGGCCCGCGGCGGGTGCTGGCCGGTGGCGTGGTTTGGTGGGGAATCTTCACCGCGTTCACCGCATCTGTCCCCACCGCCGCGCGCAATCCATTGTTCTTGCTGATCCTCGCGCGCTTCCTATTGGGCGTGGGGGAAGCGGTCGTCTACCCTTCCTCAAATCAGTTCATCGCTCGCTGGATTCCCACGCAAGAGCGCGGCATCGCCAATGGCGTGATTTTTGCCGGAGTCGGCGTAGGTTCCGCGCTGGCTCCTCCGCTGGTTACCTACGTCATCCTTCATTACGGATGGCGCTCCTCGTTCTGGATTTGTGCATTCATCGGTTTCGCCGCGGGACTGATTTGGTTTCTGGCTTCGCGCGACACGCCGGAACGACATCCGCTGGTTTCGCCGTCGGAGTTGGAGATCATCCGCCGAGGCCTCACGTTGGAATCGACTCCGCCCGCGAGCCGTGGCGCGGTTCCGTGGAGCTCAATTCTCGCAAATCGGTCCGTGCTGTTCCTCACGATAAGCTACTTTTGCTACGGCTATGTCGCCTGGATTTTCTTCGCCTGGTTTTTCACCTACCTGGCGCGCGTGCGCGGGCTCAATCTGAAGGCGAGCGCGTTCTACGCGACGCTGCCGTTTCTCGCCATGGCCGTGACTTGCCCGCTCGGCGGCGTGCTCAGCGACTGGCTCACGCGCCGCAAAGGTCGCCGCTGGGGGCGCTGCGGCGTGGCCGTCGCCGGAATCGCCCTCGCTGGAGTCTTCCTGGCCTTCGGCTCCAGCGTCGGGAGTGCGCGCCTCGCCAGTGTGATCCTCGCTGGGGGTGCCGGCGCGCTATACCTCTCGCAAAGCTCCTTCTGGTCCGTGAGCGCCGATATCGGCGGCGCCTTCTCCGGCTCCGTCTCCGGCTTCATGAACATGGGCGCGCAGCTCGGCGGCGCCGTCACCGCCTCACTGACACCGGCCATTGCGTCGCGCTACGGCTGGACCGCCTCATTTCTCGTCGCCGCCTCGCTGTCGACCCTCGGCTCGCTGGCCTGGCTCGCCGTCGAACCGGAACAGCGACTGGCTAGGGAGAACGTTAAGAGGTCCGGACAGATATAAGAGCCCGAGGGAAGGGTTTTCTTTCGCGACCAGTTTTATCGATGTCGTGGCTATCCAATTTGGATGTTGTGCCGCCGAGCCCGTCTGCCTAACAATCCGTAGGATTAGGAGAATGCCATGGCCACCGCCACATCTTTACTCCACACTGATTGGCGCCAGGAGTGGTTCGAAATCGAAGACGCCACCTATTTGAATTTGGCTGCGCAAAGTCCCATGCCAAAGGTGGCGCACCGTGCTGTTCAAGCCGCCATTGAATGGAAGAAATTTCCTCATCGCATCGCCGATTCCGCGTACTTCGACGTACCCAATCGCATTCGCGCCTCGGTTGCGAAACTGATCGGCGGCAAGCCTGAAGAAGTCGCGCTCACCACCGGCGCGAGCACCGGAATGTCCGCCGTCGCCTACGGACTTTCCTGGAAACCCGGCGATGAAATTCTTACCGCCAAGGGCGAGTTCCCCGTGCAATACGCTACGTGGAAACCGATGGAAGCACGCGAAGGCATCGTGATGAAAGTTGTTGCGCCGCGCGAGCGCTTCATCACCGCCGATGACTTTCTCGCCGCCATCACGCCAAAAACGCGACTGGTTTCCGTCAGCCTCGTGCGTTTCGATGACGGCGTGTTGCTCGACGCGGCGCGCATCGCCGCTGCGTGTCATGCGCAGGGCGCGCTCCTGCTCCTCGACGTCAGCCAGGCCTGCGGCGCCGTGCCTCTCAATGTCGACGCACTCGGAGCCGATTTCCTGGTTTGCGCCGGATACAAATGGCTGCTCAGCCCCTACGGCACTGGATTTTTCTGGGCCAGAAACGAACACACCGACAAAATGCGTCCCGGCCCTTTCTACTGGGCCGCCGCTAAAGGCGCGGAAAATTTTAGTTCTCTGTCGTGCGAAGATCCCAAGCCGGTGCGCGGCGCCCGACGTTGGGACATGGCCGAGACTTCCAACTACTTCAACTTCGCGGCCATGGATGCCTCACTGCAATTTGTCCTGCAGCTAGCCCCCGAAACGGTCGAAGCACATAACCGCAAACTCATCGATCTCCTATTCGAACGTTTGCCAAAAGACCGCTGCGTCCCCGCCAGCCCGCTCGATTCCGCACATCGCGGCCCGTACGGATGCTTCGCCGCGCGCACGCCGGAACGTACCGCGGAGCTTTATCAAAAATTGGTCAAAGAGAAAATCATCACCAGCCTACGCGAAGGCAATATTCGTGTCTCCCCACATGTATATAATACCGAGCGGGACATCGATCGCTTGATCGCCACTATCACCGTATGACTTCGTCAGAAAAATGGCCGCGCGTCGCGGTCGTCGGCGCCGGCGCCGTCGGCGGTTACTTCGGCGGGATGCTCGCGCGCGCTGGCGCGCCCGTAGTCATGATTGGGCGCCCAGCGTTCGTGGAAGCCGTTCGAAGGAATGGGCTGCTGCTGGACACATTACAATTTAAGGAAACCGTGCGCGTGGAAGCGTCCACCGAACTGGAAGCCGCGCGCGGCGCCGACGTTGTCCTCTTCTGCGTGAAGACCATCGACACCGAAGCGACGGCGCGCGCGCTCGCGCCGCTGATGTCCTCGCCGGCGACGCTGGCGAGCTTGCAGAACGGCGTGGACAACACCGAAAAAATTCGTGATGCCGGCATCGACGCGCTCAGCGCCGTCGTCTACGTTGCCGCTTCGGTTCCGGAACCGGCGCGCGTCAAACATGTAGGCCGCGGCGATCTCGTGGTGGGTCCACGCAACGTGCGCGCGGAAAAGTTCGCGGCGCTTTTTGAGCGCGCCGGAGTGCACTGCCGCATTTCAGACAATATCGATGGCGAGCTGTGGACCAAGCTGATCTGGAATTGCGCGTTAAACGCCATCTCCGCGCTCGGCCGCGCCAGATATGGTCAGATTGCCGCGAGCGAGGATGCCCGCAAAGTGGTCGAGAACGTCGTGGATGAGGTTCTTGCCGTCGCCGCTGCCGCGCGCATCCATTTGCCCTGCGTCGAAGATCTCAAAGCTGGCTTGGCCGGAGCGCTCAAGATCGCCACGCAGATGTTGGGCGCGATTTCCTCCACCGGGCAGGACCTGATGCGCGGCAAGCGCACCGAAATCGATTCCCTCAATGGCTACATCGCCAAGCGCGGCGCGGAGCTCGGCGTGCCGACGCCGGTCAATCACGCCCTATACACGTTAGTGAAGCTAGCTGAAGAAAGTAATGAAGCAGCAGCGGAAAAAAGAGGCGCCGCGGTAACCAAGTAACGCAGTAAGTGGCTTGCTCGTCTTTACCCTACTACTTAAAGTCCGCCGGCAATCGAAATGGAATGTGCACAATCGCCTCCAACTCCACGGCGGTGCCCTGCTTCGCCGCCGGCCGGAATTTCCACTGACCAAGCGCGCTCATAGCGTTGGCGTCCAGCCGTTCGTCAATCCCGCGCACCAACTGGATGCTGTCCACTGAGCCGTCGCGGCGAATCACGGCGTACAGCACCACTTCGCCCTCCACGCGCTCGCTGACCAGGGTCGGCGGATATTTCGGATCCACTTTTTTCAGCGGCACCGGCCCGGATAAATCGCCGGAGGCGATGCGCGGCCCGTCCGCACTGCCGCGCAGCTCGGAAAAATTGAGAATCCAACTTCCCGTCGCGCTATTTAAATTGGGCATGTTTACAAAGAGCGTGTACACCTTTTTCGACGCAAAAATCATTTCTGGCTTGGCGCCGGGCGGCAACGAGGCAAAATCCGGCGGACCGGTGCGCTCGGCCACGTCTTCGCTCTCACCTCTCGGATCTGGGCGGGTAATCAATTTGTGCGACGGCGCGCTGATTTTGCCTGCGCCCAGACCCGATGTGCCCGAGCCCGCAGGTGGATTCCCGCCGCTGATGCTGATTCCCACCGCGCTTTTTCCCGCGCCGTTGCCTGGATCCGCCGTGGCGTTTGAGTTTGCCGCCCCATTAGGCATGCCTCCGGGCGCGCCGGGTTGCTTGCCCTCCGGGGAGACGGAGACGCGCGCGGCGAGGTTGCCTTCCGGCGGCTGCACCGGCGCGGGCGGAGCAGGATTCGCCGATAGCGCGATCAAAGCATTGGCGCTGCCGTTGGCTGCCGTGAGTTGTGTTCCGGCCACTTCAGGGGCTGGCTCCGGTTCACCTGATTGCGTTCGCTGCGCCAGGCGAGGCGCCGCACCGGCATTCAATTCCAGCTTCGGACGCGCAGGTCCGTTTTGCGCAGCAGGCAGACTAATTTCGGCGATGCGCTGCTCCATGTTTGGAGCATTCAGTGGTGCTCGCGACTCTGTCGCGACGGTTTTTGCGCGCGGGCGCAGTTTCCTGAGCATCTCTTCGCTAATTTGCAAGCGCGGCCGCGCAGGCGCTGCCGATTGTTGGAATTGCACCATATTCGGCAAATTCGGAAGAAGCTTTGGCGGCTCGAAAGGTGCCTTGGGATTGATCAGCGTCTGACGCGGGTGCGTGGGACGGACAGGATCGGTAAAGATACGCTGCCGGGGATGATATGCGTCGGTGCCCCGAGGAGCTGGCGGCACCTCCGGCTTGGCTTTTGCAGGCACTCTACGTTTCAATCGCGCAATTTCCAGCAACGGCAAATCCTCAATCGGCCCGGACCAGGTCAATTCGACGTTCTGAAACGCAGGATTGCGATGTGGCATGCCGGTCAGAAGCGAGAACGGCAGCGCCAGAAAGGCGGCGTGCCAGAGTGCCGCGGCAATCACCGCACGCCTTGGAATTCGCCCTTCCACCCAACTGTCGCGAAACGCGCTGGCGTCCAGAAAGCCCTTTGCGACCGAGGGGCCGAAGAGCGCCGCCACACTGCTCAGCGTGCCCTGGTGAAAGTCGCCCCAGGCGATCCCCAACTTCGGTTCCAATTGACCGGACAGGCGGGTTGGCTCGGGCGGCGCAACATCGCAAGGTAGCGGAGGAGGCGGCGCCTGCCCCAGCAGGTCGATCGCATTCTGGATGCGGTTGAATTCCATGAAGCATCCAGTATACCGCGCCCGAATGAGACGCCAAGCAGCGCAAATAGGGCGCAAGACCACGCGACGGCCCTGGGGCGATGGGGTTCCGGGATTTCAGGGCTAGGCGGCGAAGGGGATTTCCTCGCCTTCAGTGGCTTGCCACTCGAAGAAGCTCAATGCGGCATCGCCTTGTCGTAAGACTCGTGTTTGCAGCAGTTTCCCAAAGTGCTGAGGGAGCTCAAGTGTTCGGCGATGCTCCGCGATGACAAGGCTGCCAGGCGCGAGAAACCGGGCGGAGCCGAGGAAGCCAAGGACCCGGGCGTACTGTTCCGCGTTCGCGTAGGGAGGATCGAGAAACACAAAACCCACCGGCTCGTCCGTAGGCTTGTGCTCTGCCGCCAATTTCTCCAAACCGCGGGCCGCGTCGGCCGACACGACGCGCACTCCGGTCTCGACTCCGAGGGACTCCAGATTGCGCCGGATGAGGGCCACAGCGGGAGCGTGATTCTCGATGAACAGGACGTCGACGGCGCCGCGGCTCAGGGCTTCGATGCCCACGGCTCCAGTGCCGGCAAAGGCATCCACGAAGCGCGAGCCGCTGACTCGGTCGCCGAGGACATTGAACAGGGTTTCGCGCAGCCGGTCGCTGGTAGGGCGGAGCGCCAAGCCTTTGAGGCTTTTCAAGATGCGGCTGCGATATTTTCCGGCGATGACGCGCATGGAATCAGTTGTTAGTTATCAGTTCTTGGTTTTTAGTCAAGCGGGAAGAAGAGTCGCGCCCTCAAGGTGAAGCAGCGTCTACTGCGAAGCGTCAAAGCGGTAGCAAGCTACCGCACTCGAAACGGACTCAGCCTACTTTCGCCAAATGATATCGCCGCTGCCACTCGCCAGGGAGTACTCGCAAGACGCGCTGCAAAGCTGCAGAGTGCGCCGGATCGTCGGCGAGCGCAAAGGCCTCGCGGCGGGCTCGCTCGAGGAGCTCGCGGTCGCGCAGCGGATTGGCGATGTGGAAGCCGAGGGCGCCGGACTGGCGGGTCCCGAAGAATTCGCCGGGGCCGCGCAGCTCCAAATCGGTTTCGGCGATTTCGAAGCCGTTGGAGGTGCGCACCATGGTTTCGAGGCGGGCGCGTGCTTCGTCGGTCATGCGGACAGGGCCGACGAGAACGCAGTGGGATTTCTGCGCGCCGCGGCCAATGCGTCCGCGAAGCTGATGCAACTGCGACAGGCCGAAGCGCTCGGCATGCTCGATGACCATTACGGTGGCGTTGGGAACATCGACGCCGACTTCGACTACGGTGGTGGCGACGAGGATTTGGATTTCATTTTTGTGGAAGCGCTGCATGACATCGTCTTTTTCTTCGCTGGAGAGACGGCCGTGCAGCAAGCCGAGGCGCAACTTGGGAAACACTTCGCGCGACAAGCGTTCGTACTCGTCGATGGCGGCTTTCAGCTCGAGCTTCGATTCTTCGATGACGGGATAGACGATGTAGGCCTGGTGGCCGAACTCGACTTCGCGGCGGATGCTGCCCCAAACGCCGGGAAGATGCGGCTCCGAGGTGAGATGCGTTTCGATGGGCGTGCGGCCGGGCGGCAGCTCGTCGAGAACGGAGACGTCGAGGTCGCCGTAGAGGGTGAGAGAAAGCGTGCGGGGGATGGGCGTTGCGGTGAGAACAAGCACGTGAGGGGCGTGGCCGTGGGCGGCAGCTTTGTCCATGAGACGCTTGCGCTGCAACACGCCGAAGCGGTGCTGTTCGTCGATGGCTACGAAACCGAGGCGGGCAAATTGCACGTTGTCTTCGATCAAGGCGTGTGTGCCGATGACGAGCTGGGCTTCGCCGGAGGCGATGCGCTCGAGGGCTGCTGATTTTTCGGCGGATTTCAGGCCGCTGATTAACAGCTCGACGCGATAGCCGCCTCGCTCGAGAATGCGCCGCGCGGAAAGAAAATGTTGCACCGCGAGAATTTCCGTTGGCGCCATCAGCGCGGCCTGGCAGCCGTTTTCGATGGCGATGACCGCGGCTTGCAGAGCGACGATGGTCTTTCCGCTCCCCACGTCGCCTTGCAACAGCCGGTTCATAGGCGCCGGCTTTTCGAGATCGGCTGCGATTTCCGCCAACACCCGCTTCTGCGCCGCGGTGGGCTTGAACGGCAGAATGCGCTTCAGCGCTTCGCGAATATTTTCCTCCCGTAGCCGAAAGGCAATGGCATTTTCCTTGCGCGTGGCGAGGCGGTCGAGCGCCAGGCTGAGCTGGTAAAGAAAAAATTCCTCGAAAATGAGGCGCTGCTGCGCCGGGGAACGAAAGGCGTTCAAAGCTTCGAGAGATTCGTCCGCGGGAGGAAAATGCGTGTGCGCGAGCGCCTGGTGGCGCGAAGGGTAGCCGAGGCGCAAGCGCAACTCCTCCGGCACCACGTCCGGCATGCGCGGATCGAGCGACTGCAGCGCGGTGTAGATGGTGCGGCGAATGGAGCGGGAACCAAAGGTGGCGATGGCTTCGTAGATCGGCACGATGCGGCCGACCTCGGTGGAGTCGATTTCCTCACGGGCAGCGGATTTATCTGCGGCGTGCGCGGCGGCGGAGTGATCGACGCTGCTGAGCAGCTCGATTTGCGGATTCACCATCTCGAGGCGCGCGGGACGCATTTTGTCGATTTCTGCTTTCCCGTGCAGCACCAGCAGTTGGCCTTGCTTCAGCCGGCCTTCGAGATAGCCGCCGTGAAAGAATTTGCAGGGGAGGAGGCCTGTAGGATCCTGCACCAGCAAATGGTAAATGGTGTCGCGGCCGCGCGGTGTGCGCACGGCTTGGCCGCTCATCACGCGCGCGCGGATGGTGTAAACGCCGTCGGGCTGAATGTCCTTGATGTTGCTGAAATGGATGCGGTCTTCATAACGGAAGGGCAGGTAAAGGAGCAGGTCCTCGAGGGTGTAGATGCCGCGCTTGGCGAGCAATTCTGCGCGCTGCGGGCCGACACCTTTAATCATGCGGACTTCGGTGGTCAGGGTGAGAGGCATCGATAGGTCATTTATACCATCGGGGCAGAGGAGCCTGCCAAAGCGGGCGGATGCTACAGTTGCATGCACGCTGACCTCGTCGAAAACGGAAGGTTACTTGCTTGTGTGGCACGCGTATTTATAGAGTGGGGCGGACATATTTGCGGAGGATTGTGTGCCTAGCGAGCGGCTGAGCGGGTCGGACAAACGGGTGCTGCTGTTGTGGGTCGCGCTTGGAATCGTCGGGACAATATTCGCTTACAAATATTTTTTTCGGGCGTTCCCGGAAGCTTCGGTGGACTTCCACGTATCGCGCAGCGAGGCGCTGCAGCGCGCGCAGAGGTTTGTGGCGGGTCTGGCCGAAAACGTCAGCGGTTATCGTTCGGCAATCGTTTTTGACGTCGACGACAACGCCAAGACCTACCTTGAGCGCGAGCTCGGGTTGAAACAAGCCAACCAGATGATGTCGTCGCAGCTCAACATCTGGTATTGGGATGTGCGCTTTTTCCGGCCGCAGCAGGAAGAGGAATTTCTCGTTCGTGTCAGCCCCGCGGGGAATATCGTCGGGTACAGCCACAAGATTGAAGAGGCGCGCGCAGGTGCCGCGCTCGATCGCGCCGCCGCCCAGAAAAGCGCGCAGGATTTCCTGCTGACAAAGCTGGGGCTCGACCTCGGCCAGTGGGACTTCCTTCCTGAGGAAGCAAACTCCAACAAGCGCCCGAACCGCATGGATTGGTCCTTCACTTGGGAGAAGCACGGATTTCGCGCCAAAGATGCGCCGTACCGGTTGCAAGTCTCCTTACAGGGAGATCGCATTGGGGGCGGCCAAGCGTTTTTGCAGGTTCCGGAGGCCTGGGAACGGAGTTACCGGAGGTTGCGCTCCGGCAATGACACGCTGACGCTGGCTTTCTTCCTTCCTTACATTTTGCTGCTCGGCATCGCGGTATGGCTGGCGTTCCGGATGACGAACCAAGGGCAATCGTCGTGGCGCGGAGCGATCATCCTCGGATTGCTCGTCGCCGGCTTGCTTTTCCTGCAGAGCCTCAATGATTGGCCGCTGTGGAGCGCCGGTTACGACACGAATGCTTCTTACCCGGGGTTTGTTCTGGCGAAAATTGGAATGGCGGTGGTCTTTGCGCTGCTGACGGCGCTGACCGTCACGCTGGTGCTGCCTGCGGCGGAACCGCTTTACCGCGCTTCCCAGCCCGAGTGTTTGCGGCTTTCACAGACTTTCACCTTGCGCGGCTTGCGCTCGAAAGAATTTTTCTCCTCGGCGGTTGTGGGATTGTCTCTCGCCGCCGCGCACATCGGGTATGTGGTGGCGTTTTACGTGGTGGCCCAACATTTCGGCGCTTGGGCGCCGCAAGAGCTGAACTACGAAGAATCCGTGAATACGCTCTTTCCGTGGATTTCGGGAGCGGCGATCGGGCTGCTGGCTTCCACGAACGAAGAATTTACGTTTCGTTTGTTTGCGATTCCGTTTTTCACGCGGCTGACCGGCTCGCGATGGATTGCGGTGATCGTGCCGGCGTTTTTGTGGAGCTTTCTCCACAGCAACTATCCCCAGGAGCCGCCTTACATTCGCGGGATCGAGATCGGGTTGTTCGGAATTGTCGCAGGGCTGGTGATGCTGCGGTGGGGGATTCTTGCGACGCTGATTTGGCACTACACCGTGGATGCTTCGCTGGTCGGGTTGTTCCTGGTGCGTTCGAACAGCTTATATTTCAAAACTTCGGGCGTGGTGGTCGCCTTGGCTGCGGCCGCACCGCTGCTGTTTGCGGCGGTTTCCTATCTTTCGCGGGGCAGGTTTGAGCCGGTTGAAGACCTGCTCAATAGCGCGACTCCGGCTCCGGAAATCTCGCCGGCTTCGACGCCGGAGGCCGTTTCTGCAACCGCAGCGGCGCGACGCTATGAGGCTCTCTCCGCGGGGAAGCTCGCTACCCTGGCGCTGTGTCTGATTGTCGGCGCTCTGCTTGCGTGGCGGCTGAAACCAGAATCCATCGGCGATTATCTCAAGCTCACGGCGAACGCCCGCTCAGCGCAGGGGCGCGCGGATGTCCTTCTGCGCCAGCATGGGCCGGACCCAAAGACTTACTATCACGCGACGGCGCTGGTGAATACGACGGATCCCACCACCAATGAGTTTTTGCGCGAGCGCGTGGGCATCGCGAAGATCAATGAAATTTATGACAAGCAGGTGCCCGGAGCGCTTTGGCGCATGCGTTACTTCCGCGACTCGCAGCCGGAAGAATATGCGGTGGTGCTCAAGCCGGACGGATCGCTTCATGCGATTCGGCACACGGTGGCGGAGGAGGCGCCCGGGGCTTCGCTGAGCAAAGAGGATGCTGTGGCGCGCGCGGAGAAATTTCTCCGGGAAGAAAAAAGGATGGACTTGAGTGAATGGTCCCTGGTCGAGTCGAATTCCGACAAGCGCCCGCATCGCACGGACCATACACTCACGTGGCAGCAGAAAACTCCTCTGGATACCGTAAGCGCATCGACTTCAAGCTCCAGTGAACATGCGTTCGCGCGCGTGGAATTGGTTGTCTTGGGAGATGAAGTCACGGATTACCGCACTTATATCAAAATTCCCGACGAGTGGCGGAGAAAGCACGAAGAACTGACTTTGGGGCGGATTGTTTTTGGATACACCATACCGATTCTCTTTGTTGCCGAAGCCGCGGTAACCGCGCTGATTATTTTCCTGAAGAATCTGCGTTCCGATGCGGCGCG
>Ga0209648_10004692_pt1 | contig 11661 bp, 12 predicted proteins | sample GraSoi2013_115cm_FD_185830 | JGI IMG/M metagenome (GOLD analysis project Ga0209648, IMG submission 185830) | Grasslands soil microbial communities from the Angelo Coastal Reserve, California, USA - Sample 9_17_2013_115cm (SPAdes) (version 2) | ecosystem: Environmental > Terrestrial > Soil >...
CGAGATCGTACTTGTGCGGGACGGCCGAGCCGAGAACGAATTCAGCGTCGGTCCGCGCCTCGAACTCGACCGCTTCGCTCGACGGCTCGAAAGCCGCCAAGCCGCCGTGCCGCAACTCGTCAGGAACCGATACGGTGCCGGATGCGACGGCGGTCCAGAGGACGGCGTGGCCCGTCGGGGGCTCGTAGCGCCAGCGCTCGCCAGCCTTCAGGCGTACCGCGAGATAGTTGATCGGCGAGGGGGACAAGATGGCGCTCGATGCTGACCCGTAGCTGCCCAGGAGGACGCGCGCCGGACCGTCTTGCGGCACATCTTCATGGGCCTGGTAGATGCTTACGGCCGGACCCAATTCGAGTTCCGGAGGCAAGGCGATCCACAGCTGCAAGCCGCGCGTACGGCCTGCTTTGTCGAGCCCGCCGCCGTGCCACATGCCGCGTCCAGCCTGCATCCATTCGACGCTGCCTGCCGACAGTGTGCCGCTGACATTCTCCGGATCGATAAAGCTGACCGCGCCTTCCGCGACGTAGCTTAGGGTGGCAATACCCGAGTGGGGGTGGAGTGGCCCATTGAACGGTGCGCCCTCATGGTCGAAAAGGTCGAGAAACACGAATGGCTTCAGGATCTCGCCGAAATCGGACGGACTCATCAAACGTGTAACCGGGCCATGGCTCTGACCCTGAGTACGGTGCGTAATTCTGCGCACGGAGGTAAGTGCAACAAGAGATTTTTTATTCAGGCTCATACATCCTCCAATTCCATTCGAAAGCTAAGCGCTCTCATCGAAGTTCGTGCTGCTCAGGCCGCAAAGACTCTTCGCTCGCAGCGGCTTTGATTCGATGGGCGTAGTTGGCAATCAAAGTTCCACTGCAGCAAACAGTCGCTCTAGGTTGGCAAAGCGTTGGCCGTAAAAATCGCGCGAAAGTAACTGCGGTAAGCGTAGATAAGAAAGATCTCTAATATGGAAAACACCAAGCCTGGCGCAATTCCTTGACCGCCTTGTATAAAAATATGAAAGGCTAGAATGTTTACGAGAATCGGTCCAAGCAAAACCAGGCCCAATGGCGCGGTCCGACCGATTACCACCAGTAGTCCACCCAATAGTTGCACAACCCCCACGAGTAGCATCCAATGACTTGGAACCATGACGGCTACAAATTGTGCAGCCAATGAGCCCGCCGGCAGTGGCGGAGTAGTGATGAAGGGATGGATGATATTAAATCCAAAAATGATAAAACCCATGCCTAGAAGGACTCGACTGATCAAAATAGCAATTTTCATGTAATCTCCTTTGATGTGATTTAGCTTTTGGTTTCAAGAATCCTAATTGTCTTCTTATTACTTACCGATGCGTGTGCGAGCTGGGTCGGCTGACGAACGAAAAGTGTTCATAACGTGATTCCTCTCTCAAAGAGCGGCTACTTGGTTTTGATCAACAACGATTCCGCCGATACGTTCTGCAGCGGCTGCGAAAAAGATGGCGGCCTCTTCTCGACCCTGGTTCTCGGCGTGAATAAACGTAACGTCGGTGAGTCCGATGAACCCCAGAATGTGGCGCAGGTAGGGTTCCTGAAAATCGTAAGCTTCCGCCGCAGTGCCCTTTTCATAGGCACCCCCGCGGGAAGTGATGACGACGACTTTCTTTTTCTGCAGAAGGCCCTGCCGGCCGTTTGGCCCGTAGGCAACCGTCTTCCCGATCCGCACAATCTGATCGATCCATGCCTTGAGCAAAGAAGAGATTGAGAAGTTGTACATCGGAGCGCCAATGACGACCGTGTCGGCCGCCTTGAATTCTTCGATTAACTCATCCGAGGTCGAAAGATACGAGCGCTGCGCTGGCGTTAGCTTGGAATCTTCGAGCCGGGTCGCGCCCCAGTCATCGGTAATCAGCGGAAGTACCGTTGTGGAAAGGTCTCGCCGGATAACTTCGCCATCCGGATGGTTCTTTCTCCATTCTTCGGCGAATTTGGCGGTGAGTCGCCGGGTCACGGAAGTGGTCCGTGCGCTGGAATCAATTTGAAGCATTTTCATCTGAACCTCCTCGTCCAGGGAATTCATCTAATCTCCCGGAATAGATGTCCGTGCATCTGGACTCGAACTGTCATTTCGTCCATCTAACTTGTTCAAGAGTCCAGATGGGAGGTTTAGATTGGACCCGATTACCGATCTCGTTCAAACCATGCAAATCGTGAGCGCGGTTCATGCTCGGCTGGAAGCCACTGCGCCCTGGGGACTCAGGAGAGATGCCGAGGTCGCGGAGGGAACCGCAAAAGACAAACATTCGGCTGAGTCCGAAAGTCCGCACTTCCACTTCGCTCATTTCGGAATGCTTTCCCGCGGCAACTGCTGGCTCAGCGTCGACGGCATTCCCGATCCGATACCACTCGCCGGAGGAGATTGCTTCTTGCTTGCGCCCGGAAGCGCATACACGCTGCGAGACAATCCACGCACTCGCCCGCGCAGCTTTTGTGAAGTCGCACCGAAAAAAAGTAGCCAGGTGATCGAGTACGGTGGCGGAGGAGCACCGACCACGATCATTTCGGGATGGTTCAGATTCTGTACGACGTGTGTGAAGCCCCTGACGAGCTTGCTTCCTCCACTCATACTGGTCAAGGCTGATCAAGCGCAGAGCCTGGCGTTGCACACAACCTTGAACATGCTTGCCTCGGAGATGGCGGAGCCTGCGCCAGGGTCGGGACTGGTCGTCAACCGGTTGGCCGATCTGTTGTTCATACACTCCATCCGCGCCTACATCGAATCGCAGCCGGAAGCCCGCAAGAACGGCTTGCTGCGGGCGATTTTCGATCGGCAAATTGGTGTTGCTCTTAAATCCATGCACGAGAAAGTGGAGCATCCCTGGACAGTCGAATCGCTGGCCGCGGCGTGCGGTATGTCGCGTTCCGCTTTTGCGGTTCGCTTTAAGGACCTGGTTGGGGAAACACCGCTGGAATATTTGACAAGTTGGAGAATGCAGAAGGCAACAGGATTGCTGCACAAAGGTGATAAGAAGCTGTTCGAAGTGGCAAAATCCGTTGGCTACGATTCCGACGCCGCCTTCAGCAAAGCGTTCAAGCGAGTATTCGGTGTCGCACCCAGGGAGTATCGACGAAATGCCACCGGGGCATCTTGAACTTCGTCCACGACCTTTCGTGGCGCCTTCTTTTCCAGTTACGCAGGTCGAAAGTTCTGGATCGCGGCCCCACGGAAGTAATCCAGCTACTCAAGCTTTGGTCGCGATCAACTTCCGAGTTGCCTGTCACTCGACAGCTGCGAAACGCAGCGGAGCAAAGTCGGGTGCGGTGTTACGTTTGGTTGATGCCGTGCCCCTCCGCTACTAACGGCCTACACTTGTGCGAAACCGCCATCCACGAACAATTCAGTTCCCGTGACGTAGCTGCTGTCGTCGGACGCGAGAAACACCACGGCCTTGGCGATCTCATCGGCTGTACCGAATCTACCGAGAGGAACGCTGCTCGAAATCATCTTCCTGCGTTGCTCGCCCGTTTCTGAGGAAGCCAGCAGGTCACTCATCCCAGGCGTGTCGGTGGAGCCGGGGCTCACCGCGTTCACACGAATGCGGCGATCCTTTAAGTCGGTTGTCCACGTCCGCGCGAAGGAACGCACCGCGGCTTTTGTGGCGCTGTAAACACTGTTCATCGGCAACCCTTTACTGGCGACGATGGACGCATTCAGGATGATCGAGGCGCCATCGGGCAGCAGCGGAAGCGCCTTCTGCACGGTGAAAAGCAGGCCCTTTACATTGATGTTGAAGATGGAGTCATAGAACTCCTCAGTGATCTTGCCGAAAGGCGCATACCTCGCAACCCCTGCATTGGCGAACACGATATCGAGCTTGCCCTTCTCCCGCTTGATTTGCACGAAGAGGCGATCAAGGTCGCCGAGGTTCGACACGTCTCCTCGTACGCCGGTTACATTTCTTCCGATTTCCTTGACCGCCGCCGCCAACTCCGCATCACGGCGCCCCGTTATGAAGACGTACGCGCCTTCTTTCACAAACTGCTTCGCCGTAGCAAGACCGATGCCGCTATTGCCGCCGGTAACGAGTGCGATCTTTCCTTCAAGCTTAACGCTCATGTTTTCTCCTTATGTTGTTAATTATGGATTACTGTTATAATCCACATACAGGATTAGATTCGTAATCCTGATTTAGTTGCAGTTTTTTTGGGGAGGACCACATGGGCCATTCCAAGGCTGAAAAAGCGAGAACTCATAAGCGTATTGTTGCCATGGCCTCAAAGAGATTCCGTGAAAAGGGCGTCGCGGGGTTCGGAATCGCCGAGCTGATGAAGGAAGCCGGTCTTACTGTGGGCGGCTTCTACAAGCATTTCGATTCGCGTGACGACTTAGTGGCCGAAGCGGTCAGCTCTGCGTTCGGCTCATGGAAACGTCAAATGGACGCTGCCGCATCCGGCGGGGGACCGCCGCTATCCTACGCAAAGCTGGTCGACGACTATCTGAACGAAGCGCACCGCGACCATCCAGGCACGGGCTGCGCCTTCAGTGCGCTGACGGGGGAGCTCGCGCGCAGCGATAAGCGGACCCGGGCGCTTGCCTCCGAACAGATCCGAAACGACATTCAGTTGATTGCCAGTCTGCTTCCAGGCAAAGGCAAGCGTACGGCAAGAGCGAGAGCGATTTTGACTTTCAGTGCGCTCGTCGGGGCTATGTCCCTGGCACGAGCCGTATCGGATGAGGCGCTTTCACGCGAAATCCTCAAGAGCGTGGCAGAGCTTCTGAAGAATCAGGCCTCATAGAGTCACAACCGCGACATCACCGCGCTAGCTTCTTAGACAAACTGCCCTCCCCGAGACTTGTTCCTCTTCAAGCGTAGGTCGGGAATGTAGTTCCGAACATGGGCCGCTTGCTTATCGACTGTTCTTCCGTTACTTCGTCCTGAATTACATCCCAGTGCTCGACGAGAATCCCGTCTTTGATGCGGACAATGTCGGCTGCAATCCAGTTCACAGGAGCACCGAAATTGCTAAATCGACCGTGAACCATCACGAAGTCACCTTCGGCGACGATCGGTCCGGCTTCATACTTAAAGTCAGATGGCATGCTCTTGATGAGGTTGAAAAGACCTTCACGGCCAGGTGCGATATGGGCGCTGTGCTGGATGTAGTTGGGCGACCAATAGCGCTCAGCAGCCGCGTAGTCCCGCTTGTTGAACAACGTATCGAACGCTTCCAGGACAAGAGTTTTGTTTTTCGACTCAACTGTACGATTCATTGCTATGTCAGCCTCCTTCTAAAGCTTTGATCCACCATCCACAGGGATACTGGCACCAGTGATCCAGCGCGCCTTGTCCGAAGCCAGGAACGCGACTACATCTGCCACGTCTTCCGGCTTGCCAATTCGCTTCAGTGCTTGCATTCCAAGAGCGGCCTCGCGACCTGCTTCAGTCTTAGTGAAGTTCGACATGTCCGTGTCGATCACACCGGGCGCGACTGCATTTACGCGGATACCTCGGGGCCCAAGAATGGCAGCCCAGTTCTTGACAAGAGTCTCTAGTGCTCCTTTGGTCGAGGCGTAGGCAAGGAGCGAAGGGTTGTCCAAACCGGGCTTCCCAACTACGGCGTGGGCCCCGATCGAAGAGATCACGATGATGTTCGAGCCTTCACCTAGAATGGGCAGGAGTTGCTGCACCAGGAAGAACGGACTTCGCACATTCGTTGCAAAGAGATTGTCAAAATCCTCTACCGTGTGATCCTTGATGGTTGCAGCCTTGCTGATTCCGGCGTTGGAAACGAGCACATCCAATCGCTCCCCAACGATGGAGCGAACTTCCCTCGCTAGCAGTGTTGCTCCATCTGGAGTTCCCAAGTCCGCCTTGATCGCGTCCGCGCGGCCCCCTTTGGAGTAGATACTCTCGACCAGAGACTGGGCTTCCTGGGCGGAGCGGCCGTAGTGAACCAATACATGTGCACCCGTCTCAGCAAGCGCTAACGCAGTGGCTCGCCCAATTCCACGGGAAGCCCCTGTCACCAGTGCAGTTTTGTTGTGCTGAACCATTCTTACCCCCCACCGTTGCATGAACTTCTCTCACGCCTTGTCAGAGTTCTGGCCTCGCCCCTCGTGCTCCTCAGGCCCGTACTACGTTTCCTCCCGAAACACCTGCCCGTACGTCTTGCCATAGGGATAAAAGCGGTCATGTTCACCCCGTCCCCAAGCGGCTTTCAGTTCGGGCCTGGTGATGTCCCAGTCCGGACGGCATTTCCTCAACACAGCACGCAAGTCTTGCCGAAGCTCTTCGATGGTCGGTCGGCCAAAAAACCAGTAGCCGTTATAAATTTTGAATATAACGAGACCAGGTTCGAGGACGATGACATGCGGAATCATCGGATTGTGCTCGGGGTCAGTGTACTCGGCGATGTCGAGGTCCTTTTGAACCTTGCGTCCCGGATCGGATAAAAAGGTCCAATGAGCGCCAGCGCCGGTGCGGTACTCATTCGTCGTAAGCATGTTGTCGGTACTGATGGTGACGAGGCGGGAGTAACCGACCTCCATCTCGCTGTGAAGTTGGACCAGACCCTCGGTCTGGCGCAGATCCTTCGGGCAGTATCCTCCGCGGCTAAGCACCAGGATCATGGGATCTGGCCCCTGTAGGTCCGAAAGCTTGCGACGTTTGCCCGTGTGATCGGTCAGCTCATAATCGGGAAATACCGCGTCAGCTACAATGTCCGCTCTCATAAGACCTCCCTTTCTTGTGTGGTAATGATCGATGATCGGGTCTGGCTGCCAATCCTCCAAGGCGGTTCCTTCCAGCCATGTATCCGCCGACTCGGGTTACCTCTTCGGTCCACCAGGCACCGCATCGGATACGAGTGCCAGGGCTGCTCTCGCGCAATCGACGTCGTTCTGCACCGTGGGCGCCCCGCTCACCCCGATTGCACCGACAATTTCTCCGTCCACCTTAATGGGAAAACCTCCTCCGTACGCCGCCACACGCGCAAGCGTGGGGATGCCGGCCAAAAGCGACGGGTCGCGTTGGATAAAGTTGAAAAAGTCCTGCGTGGGGACGCCGAACAGAGCTGTATACGCCTTATTCTGCGCAATCTCGATGCAAAGGATCGGGGCCCCATCCATCCGGCTGAATGCCTTGAGATTGCCCCCGTCATCGAGAATCGCTACGTTTTCGCTAACGCCAAGTTCTCTGGCTTTCGCCACCGCTTTATCCACCATTTTCTGTGCCAGCTCAGAAGAGATGCTGTGTTTCTTCACCACGTTAGCCATTGGACACCTTCCTCCACTTGATATGTATTGCGTGTTGATCATCCCCGCACTTCGCGCATTCGAGGCGGCTTTCCCTGTCCTACAGAATCACCTTGCCGAGAGGGGCGTTCTCGCTTCATCGTCGATGAAACTTGCGGTTAAGCGTTGGTGCCGCCGTCGACAGTCAGGTTCGCGCCGGTGATATACGACGCCTCCGGACCAGCCACAAACGCGACCAACGCGGCGACTTCGTCAACAGATCCGTAGCGGTCGAGTGCTGTGGCCGCCTTCTGGGGCACAGCCCAATCGCCCGCGGCGGGATTCAAATCCGTGTCGATCGGCCCCGGCTGCACGTTGTTGACCGTGATCCCCCGGCTACCAACCTCTCTGGACAGCCCCTGAGTAAATATCTTCACGGCTCCCTTCGTGGCTGAGTAGGGCACAAGCCCGGGCACCATTACACGCTCACCCACGGACGAACCGATCATAATGATGCGACCACCATCATTCATGTGCTTTAGCGCCGCCTGCGTCGCGACGAATACGCCGCGGACGTTGATGTCGATCACGCGATCCATCTCTTCCAGCGTCGTCTCCTCGAACGTTTTCGGAATGGCCGTGCCGGCATTGTTCACAAGGACGTCGAGCCGGCCGAATGTTGCCACGGTCTTTTCGACCGCGGCTTTGACGGCGCCGGCATCAGTGGCGTCCGCCTGAATTGCGATCGCCTTTCGGCCAGCGCGTTCAATCTCCTTGACGACCGACGCGGCCGCATCGGCGCCTTTCGTGTATGTGATGGCCACGTTCGCTCCATCCACAGCCAGACGCTTGGCGATTGCAGCACCAATACCCCGGGAACCGCCGGTAACGAGTGCCACTTTATTGGCTAACTTAGACATAAAAATCTCCTTTGGCTTTCTGTGAGCAATTCGCTACTCCATTGACTCAACTGACTGCGGTCTTGCTCGGGCCTGTCAGACTCATATTGGATGTGCCATTCTTGTGCGCGGATTTGCCAGTCTGAGGAATACAAGCTATTCCAAATCGGAATACATTTGGGCTGAAAGGGACTACCTTTGGAAGAGCTGCAGGAATCCCCTAATAGGAGTGAACGTTCTCCCGCTAAAACAGCTGAGTTGAAGACTGCTCCAGCAATACAATACATTCCATAGAGGAATAGGGAGGCTATGTGGACAAATTCGATGCGATGCAGGTATTCGTCCGAGTCGTCGAAAAAAGGAGCTTCTCCGCTGTCGCGAAAGAACGGGGGATTGGTCAGCCCGCTGTCAGTAAACAGATCTCAGCCCTTGAAGATGAGCTCGGCACCGAACTTATTCACCGCACCTCTCGTTCAATTACAATGACTGAGGCTGGTCGTGACTTTTACGAGTCTGCTTTGCGCATTCTCGATGACTTCGAAAGCGCGACTTCACAAATCAGTCGAGGCCAGTCGGCGCCGAAAGGTCTCATCCGTGTGACCGTTCCCCCCACGTTTGCCCGCCTCCATATGGTGTCAAAGCTGCCTGCTTTTTTTGCTGCCTACCCCGATATGGCAGTTGAGATGGCGGCATCGGAGAGCCCAACAACGATCATCGAGGACGGCTTCGATCTGGCGATCCACTCAGGGGATCTCCCAGACTCCACTCTGGTTGCGCGAAGATTCGCGCAGACGATGACTATTCTCGTCGCTACTCCTCAATACCTCACACGCTACGGTGCACCGGAATCGCCGGACGATCTCAACCGCTTTCGATCTGTCGTATTTGTCGAGCGGGGCTCCGTACAGCCGTGGAGCTTTGGGTCTGGACAGGACACGAAGCGTGTTATCCCCACCGGAGTCTTTCGAACCAGCGATATTGAACAAATGCGGATGGGTGTCCTTGAACATCTGGGGATTGCCCAGGCGCCAGCATGGCTCTTCGCCGCAGAACTCAGAGAAGGTACCGTCGTCCGTCTTCTGACAGCCTTTGAGCGAACAGTGCCAATCCTCGCCGTGCGGCCTGCCAGTCGCCGGATGTCCACCAAAGTTCGCATCTTCACCGAGCACCTGGAGAAAACTTTCGCGCTTTGTTCCCAGTTCAATCCACGACCTAGCTAAAACTATGGCGGAATGCTCGGCCGCCAAGATTAGTAACCTTAAGTCGGCTTGTAGGGAGTTTCACCAGATAGGTACCGAGAAGCACCCTTGTGTCCACGAACGGAGTAGTTCCGGTTGGTCGGCAACTCGGAAACTGACCCACGACTCAATGAAAAAATATTCCTCCCAGCGCAATAATCCCTAGCAGGCAACACGAGACCGACGCGGTAACCCGCAACACGCCCAGGGGAAGTCGGTTGCGCAGGCTTAGGCCAAGCGTCATGGCTAAACCTCCTTTGGTTGCCATTGCGAGTGTTCCACCCAGCCAGCTTCCCAGCAGAGAATGCGATTTCATGGTCAAGGCTGCCAATGCAATCTGGCCGGGGTCTCCCCACTCGGTGAAGAAGAGCGCGCCGAAGCAGATCGCGGCGGCTTTCCACCAGCCGGTGTTCACCGGATGCTGTTTGGGCATGGGTTCCGGTTCCTTGAACCAAATGAACAATGCAGAGAAGAAGAAGGCTGCCGCACTCAGGACGTCTACCCACTGCGAGTGCAATTGAACCAGCACTTGGGCGAGCAGTACGGCCGCCAGGGCCTTGGATGCGAAAGCCGCTGTTATCGCGACGAAAACGACTCTTGGCCGAAAGCGCAGCGCGAGCGAGGCGACACTGTAAATTGATTTGTCGCCCACCAGCTCGGCTACCAAGACCGTCCAGAAAGATAACAGCACGACGTAGCCGAACGACAAGTTCAGTCCCATACTTACACCCGTTTTACCCTCTCGCTGAACCGCTACATCTCAAACCCACTCGATCTTCAGAACGGGATGCAGCTCGATCACGTTGGGCGCGGCACCCGTGGCTCCGTGGGCCCGGTCGAAGAAGCCTACACCTGTGATCCGGGCTTGCGTGGGAGTGATTTGTGTCGCGAACAACGGCTGTATGATCCCCGACCCTGGCTTCGGCGTCGTGAAAGACAGCACTGCCGGCGCGGCTGCTTGCGGCTGGAACGTCAGCGCCCCGTGAGGAACGTACTTGCCGTTCAGCAGTGCAAAGGCCGCGGGATTAAGGTGTTTCACGAGTTTGTCGTCAATCTGCTGCCGCGCCTCTCCGATGTTGGTTAGCCAAGGGCTGTCGCCCACAAACACGGAAGTCGGAGTCGGAATTTCACCCACCATGTTCGCGCCGCTGGCGCCCTGGAGTACCAGATGGTAGTCGCCATCCTTCTCGTGCTTCAGCGCGATGATCGTAACCTCGATTCTCCAGATGGTGATTTCCGTGACCCCAGCTCGAACGCTCTTGAATGCCGGCGGATCCTTGCTTGGATCTTCCAAGCCGGGCGGCCGTGGAAAGGTGATCAGCTCTTCCAAGCTGGTCTCGACGATGCCGGCCCCAAGATTATTTCCATCAATCACGTTCTTGCCTACCTTCGCTCTGTCTGGATCGGTGCCCGTCTTGACCGGCCAACGTTCTGATCCCGGACTATCGAGTGGCGCCGGCGCCGGTACCGCTGCCCATGGAGCTGCCTGGGGTGCGCCGCCGGTAAACCCGCATGCTTGCTTGATCTTGACTGCCACACTGGGGCTTACGACCGGCAGTGCGTTCACATCGGTAATCGGTCCGCCATCTGACGGTGGTGTGGGCGGCAAGGGGCCCGGCGGCATAGGCGGCGTCGGAGGCGGTGTTGGCGGCCCCGGCTGAACTGGGCCTGGGCCCGGGACCGGCGCAGCCCCGGCATCGCTGGCGCGTCCAAAAACAACATAGCGCGGTGTCGCGTCGCGGTTCGATCCGTCGCCAGCTCCCTTCATGGTGTATCCTGACGCCGCAAACAGCTTCTGGTCGGGGAATACGGGCCGCACAGTTAAGTAGTCTCCCCACTGCGCGTCCGCTGTTCCTCTCTCGCCCGGCGCAGTCAGCACGTCTTTGCGCGTACCCGTCAAAATACCCACCATGTGCGACGGGAACTGCTGGTCGCCGCCGATCATGTAAGAGATTCCGACTTCCTTCTCAGCGTTGGAAGACAATGCCCCGTAGGCGGTTGCCGCATTGAGATCGAAAACGTTGATGTTGTCGAGCAACGTCAGATTGGTAGCATCAATGCGTGCAATCTGCACAAACGCATTGGGACGGTGATTTGAACCTTTGTCCACGGACCAGGCGAACCACAACTCATCACCTGTAAAAGTTGCGCCGGTAATGCGCGGATCGGCCCGGTCCAGCCAACGTTGCCCGTCAGGCGTACGCGACTGATATCCCTGGCCGCCGATCCAGCGGGCCACGCCTATATCAGTAGACGTGGGCGAGGCCTGGCTTTCATCCCAGGAGAACACTCTGAGCGTGCTGGTGTCGAAGTGG
>Ga0209648_10004693_pt1 | contig 11657 bp, 13 predicted proteins | sample GraSoi2013_115cm_FD_185830 | JGI IMG/M metagenome (GOLD analysis project Ga0209648, IMG submission 185830) | Grasslands soil microbial communities from the Angelo Coastal Reserve, California, USA - Sample 9_17_2013_115cm (SPAdes) (version 2) | ecosystem: Environmental > Terrestrial > Soil >...
GTGGGCCGCATCGGTTGTCTTGCGGCGGGCTGCTGCTGGGGAACCGAATGCCACCTGCCGTGGGCGGTTACTTTTCGCAATCTCGAAGCGCAGAACCTGACCGGCGTTGCGCTCGGAGTGCCGCTGCATCCCACGCAGCTCTACGAGTCGGTGGCAGACGCGGCGATTTTTTACTTGCTGTATCGCCTGATCGCCAAACCGCATGCGGCGGGCGCGATTCTGGGCTGGTATCTGGCGCTGTATTCGAGCGCGCGATTTGTCATTGAGTTTTTCCGGTTTCATGAACAGGGATTGCATGCGGGGCTGTCTTTAACGCAGTGGATTTCGCTGGCGACTCTGGCGGCGGGCGTTTGGTTGTTGGTGGCGCGGCGGGGTGCGCCGAAGTTGGCGGTAAGCACGTAGGGAGGGTCGAGACGAGTCTCGACCCGGCAGGCAAGAGTGCCTGCGCCACGATCAGTCATCGACGTGGATTCGTTTTAGATGCGAGGTCTCGCCCGAGACGATGCGGACTTTGCTTTTGGCCACGCCTAACTTCTCGGCCAGGAACTCGCAGAGGGCGCGGTTCGCTTTGCCTTTTTCCGGCGCGGCGGCTACTTTGACCTTCCAGGTTCCGTCGGGCAAGTAGCCGGTCAGTTCCGTCTTCGAGCTTTTGGGGATTACTTTAACGCGGATGTCCATGTCGTACCGGCCGGGATTTCCTTCGGCGCCGCGAGCGTCCAGACGTTCGGACCGGGCACGTAGTCGCGATCAAGAAAGAAACACTTGGTTACGGCTTCCACGCGGCAAGGAGAGTCGGCCGCTTTGTCGGGAACCAGGCATTCGAATGCGATTTCGGAGATCTGTTCGGGCTTTGTTCCGGGTGGCAGTTCCACGGTTGTTCGGACAAAACCGTTGGGACTCTCGGCGGAATTGCGGCGCCAGGTGCGGACGGCATAATCTGCGTGACCCAGGTGTGAGCTGTACCAACGCGGGTCGCCTTTGAGGCGCACCAGCGTGCCGACGGCAGTCTCGCTGCGCGCGAGCTGCATCTCGAAGTAGAGATAATTCAACGGATCGCTCACCTTTTCGCCGTCCACGGTTCCGAACGGCCGCAGTTTTCGTTCGCGCTGCAACTCTTTGGCCATCAGCTTGTACGCGATAGGATTGCGGTCCATCACCTCTTCGCGCGAGTGGCCTGTGAGATCCACGAGAATCGGCGCGATCTGATAGCGGATGGGTCCGGGAGTTTCGACCTCACCGATCATGTTGTTATCGGTGATGGGCATCAGGAGCGGATGCGATCCATCTCGCTTCCCGCGGAATTCGAGTTCCTTGTGATCCTTCACCTGGATGGTGGCGCGGCGCACGGCGCCATTCGGAGCAAGAAAAACTCGATAAACGTACTCGACGTCGGTAGTTCGTCCCCAGCGAGCCATCAGCGCGCGCGTGGACGTGCCGCCGTCTTCGTTGGAGAAGATCACGGCGTACTGCAGAAACGGGTCGCCGTTCTCGGACAGGCGTTCGCAATAAACGATCAGCGGGATGTCGGTGTATTTTCCGATGGTGTTGGCGCGCGCGTAGAGGATGGGCGCGTTCACCAGCACATCGGAGGGATCTTCACGGAACCGCGCGGCCTTGAATTCAACGCCTTCGCCGCGGACGTCCACGTGGTGCTCGCCGGCAGCCAGCGCGCCGAGGAAGACCGGATAAGTGAACTGTGTTGCGCCGGAATACAGCATAATTTGCTGTTGCGCGCGGCCGTCTACAAACACGGTGGCGAGAGCGGCTTCGTGGCCTTCGTGGCTCCAATCGGTGCCGGGCGCGCGGAGATCGAGGTCGGCGACCACTTCGCCGGCGGTGCGGACTTTGAAGGTTTCCGCGTGCAGCATCGTGACGCAGAGCAGCAGCACGCAGAGCCGGGCGATCACTTCGAGCAGTTTTCTGGACGAGCAGGGCTTGATCAGAAACTCGTCCACGGGCGGTGCGCCATCCGGTTCGGCGCCGGAGAGCACCACGATGCGCGCTACGCCTCTAACGGCATCGATCAAGCGCAAGCCGTCCTCGGGAGTTGGAATTCGCAAATCCATCAATACCAATTGAGAGCCCGGAAGGCGATCGATCGCCTCGGCTGCCGTCTGCGCGGTAGCGACCTCGTAGCCCGCGTGTTCGAGGATCAGCTTGCGGATCTCCAATTGACCGGCGTCGTCTTCCACAACCAGAATGCGTGCCATCAGGCGAATTCGATGTGCGCGATGACGAGTTGCGGCATCTGATTGTTCCAGCTCCCGGGGATGTCGTCGAAGGGCAATCGGAACGCGCGTGTTTCACCGGGCTTCAGCGGGGCGGTGACGATGGACTTGCGATCGCGCAGCACCACCTCGCCGTAAACGTTGTAGAAGATACAGAAGACTTCGGCGCTTTTCACCGTGCGGTCGCCGGAATTCGTGATCTTACCCTCGATTTCGGTGACCATCTGCTTGACGTAGCTTTCCGTGGCTTTGAGCGAAACTTCGGAAAGCTGCAGATTGCGGACGTAGGATTTCGCTTCCGGCGTGAGTGGCTGCAGCGACGCGGACGCCGAGGCGCGATGGCTGACGAACCAGGCCAGGGCGCCACCCATGGCCAACAACGCGGCTAGCGTGAAAACTGCGATTCTATTGCCCACTGACGGTCATCTCCCGGATCAACAATGTCGGCGCCGCGACGGATCCCCGGAACTCGAGGTCCGAGCCGGCGGATTCGATGTCCATGAGCATCTGCCGCAGATTGGACGCAATGGTGATCTCGGATACAGGATACGCGAACTCACCGTTCTCAATCCACAGGCCGGCTGCGCCGCGCGAATAATCGCCGGTGACGATGTTCACGCCGGTTCCGATCAATTCGGTGACGTAGAGCCCGCGGCGGACGCTCTTCACGATCTCTTCGGGAGAGCGCTCGCCCTTTTCGAGAAAAAGATTCCCGTGACCGATGCTGGCATTGCCGGTGATCGCTCGCGCGGCGTTGCCGGTGGTGCGAAGGCCCAATTTGCGGGCGGTGTAGCTGTTCAGCAAGTAGCTGCGCAGCACACCGCGGTCGATCACGACGGTGCGGCGCGTGGGGACGCCTTCGTCATCGAAGGGCGACGTGCCGAACAATCCGGGAATGGTTCCGTCGTCGATGATGGTCACGTTTTCAGACGCCACGCGCTGGCCGGCTTTTCCAGCCAGGAACGACGCATTGCGATAGATGGCTTCGCCCTCGACGGCTTCGAAAATGTTGCCGAGCAGCGTGCGGGCGGTCATCGGATCGAATACCACCGGGACCTTCTGGGTAGGCACCTTGCGCGCGCCGAGCCGGCGCAGCGTTCGTTCGGCGGCGCGCCTGCCGATAGCGGCGGGGCTCTCGAGCTTCGCGTGGCTGCGGGCGTAGGAAAACCAGTAGTCGCGCTCCATCGAATCGCCCTCGCGCGCGACGGGCGACGTGCTGAGCGCACAGGTGCTGACGCGGTAGGAGCCTACGAATCCGCGCGAGTTTGCGAAGACGCGCTCGCCGTTTACCGCATCGAACGACGCGCCGTTGGAATTGGTGATGCGGGGGTCGGCGGAGAGCGCGGCCTCCTCGGTTTCGAGCGCCTGCTCGATTCGGCGGGAAGCGTCGATGGTGTTGATGTCGTCCGAATAAAGCGCGAGGTCGGTTGTGAGCGAGCCGAGTTCGGATGGTTCGGGGAGGCCGGCGTGCGGGTCCTCCGAAGAGATAGCCGCGATCTCGAGGGCGGAGGCGACCAGTTTGCGGATGCCTTCGCTCGAGAGATCGGAAGTGTAGGAGCAGCCGACGTTGCGGCCCACCAACACGCGCAAGCCCGCTGCTCGGGATCCTGCATCCGTGACGGTTTCGAGCGCCCGCATGCGGACGCGCGCGGAGAATTCTTCGCCTTCCGCGAGCGTGCACTCAGCGTCCCTGGCGCCGCTGTCGAGAGCGGATTGAACGGCCTGCGTGGCCAACTCCGCGTCGATCATCCCGCCGTGCCGCCCACGGTCATGCGATCGATCTTGAGGGTCGGGATGCCGACGCCGACCGGGACGTTCTGGCCTTCCTTGCCGCAGATGCCGACGCCTTCGTCGAGCTTCAGATCGTTGCCCACCATGCTGACGTATTTGAGCGCTTCCGGGCCGTTGCCGATCAACGTGGCTCCGCGCACCGGCCGCGTGATGCGTCCGTCTTCGATCAGATAGCTCTCGGATGCGCTGAACACAAAATTGCCGCTGGTGATATCCACCTGGCCGCCGCCGAAATTGGCGCAATAGAGGCCGCGCGGCGTGGAACGGATGATGTCCGCCGGATCGCTGTCGCCGGATGGCATGAAGGTGTTGGTCATGCGCGGCATGGGAATGTGCTGGTAACTTTCACGGCGGCCGTTGCCGGTGGTTCCGGCGCGCAACAGCCGGCTGGAGAGCTTGTCGAACAGATAGCCGCGCAGCACGCCCTTTTCGATAAGTACGTTCTGTTGCGTGGGTACGCCTTCGTCGTCGACATTGAGCGATCCGCGGCGATCGCGAATGGTGCCGTCGTCTACGACGGTGCAAAGCGGGCTGGCGACCTGCTGGCCGATGCGATCGCTGAAGGCCGAAACTTTCTTGCGATTGAAGTCGGCTTCGAGTCCGTGGCCGACGGCTTCGTGCAGCAGAATTCCGGGCCAGCCGGGACCGAGCACTACCGTCATTTCGCCGGCGGGCGCGGGCACGGCGTCGAGCTGCACGATCGCCTGGCGGGCGGCTTCGCGCGCGAAATGCTCCGGTGTTTTCTCGTTCTGGAAAAAGTCGAGCGAGACGCGTCCGCCGCCGCCGGATGAACCACGCTGCGGGTCGCCGTTGGGCTCGCGGGCGAGCACGGAGACGCCCAGGCGCGCGAGCGGTTGGCGGTCGAAACTGAGAACGCCGTCGCTCGTGGCGACCAGCACCTGGCGAAGGCTGTCGACATAGCTGGCTTGAACCTGAAAGACGCGGGCGTCGTAAGCGCGGGCGGCTGTATCGGCGCGCTTCACCAGCTCGACGCGCTCGATAAGACTGGTCTCGTTCGGGGCCGTGAGCACGGGGTAAAGATTTCGCTTGCCTGCTTCGTCGAATCCGGTCTTGCCCACTTTCGAAGGACCCTTGGCGATGCAAGCTGCGACGCGCGCGGCTTTGCGGATTTTTTCCGGACTGAGATCGTCGCTGTAGGCGTAGCCGGTACGGTCGCCCGAGATCACGCGCACGCCGATGCCAAGGGAGACGCCCTGCACCGCGCTCTTGACGATGGATTCATCGATGCTGAGGCTGCTGGTGGCGAGGTATTCGAAGTAGAGATCGGCGTAGTCGCCGCCGGCGGAGAGGGCTTCGGAGAGGTAGGACTGGAGGTCGTGTTCGGTGAGGCCGAATTTTTGGCCGAAGAAGGAGGCGGAGAGGGGCATCTGATTTCAGGGTAGCATTCGAGGGAAGAATACAGAATACGAGGGATGGCCGGGCGGTGTTGTTCGTCTCAAGCCTGCGTCGTGTGGTGTACATGTCATATGTTATTTACTTTCAAGTGGTTACGGCTCGAGAATGGCATTTCATGACGGTAGAACTTGGGTCTAGCGTCATGCCGGGCGTGTTTCGGAGTCCGGCGATCGGTGCGTTTGCCTATCGCGTGTGGTGTACAGCTCATATGTTGTTGATTTGTAGCTAGTTATTCGTTCAAAACTGCCTCGGGTGGCGATAAAACGATGGGTTAGCGCCACCCGGCTCAAGGACGCGCATTGAGCTCGGTTCAATGGCCGAGCCGTAGCGATCCGCTCTATGACGATCATAGCTCGCAGAGGTGCGTGCTGGGATGCACATCGGCTGTAAGTAGCTGACTGGACGCCGAAGATATTTTTTCACGTTGGTGGTGACTGAGTTTTGGGTTTGCCCTGCACCGTCCGAAATGCGCCAGAATAAAGCTGTTGGGCCATGGTGGAATTAAGAGGACACTGGGATCGCAACTACACAGGATGATGAATGGCCGAAGATTTCTCCAGTCTTTTGTTAAACTCCATTCAGCCGCCCAAGCCATAGGCGGGAACGCTACTGCTTGGGCTGCTTCAATTCGAGGCTAGGAAGCGATGGCAGACGGTCCTTTCCACCACCCTTCGATTCAGGCTCGCATAGCGGCGGATGTCTTACGAATTCAATCGGGGCTGCTCGAATGGAGCGTCGAACCCACAGAAGGAGATCTCGACTCCAGGATTGTTACGACTCTGGTCGATACACTGGACGCTCATGCGCGCGCTTACCTGGACCAAGTAGACTGCGACAGCCTTATACCCGAATATACGAATGCACTGCGGCTGGTCGGAGCGGCACTGATACAAAACGCAGAGAAGCGTAGTTTCCTCGCGGACCCCTACAGTGATGACCGCCTCCGCAGAAAAGCTGAGTCAAGCGCGGAGTACATTCAGCGGAGGCGCTCGCTTACGCTCGAAGAGCAAGAGGCCGAGATCCGCGCTGCGGTTGAGAAGATTCGTTGCGACGTGATGAAAGAAGCAGTGGCTTGGCGTAGTTGGAGGAATCAAATTTTAAGTCGGATCGAGACTCGCTTTGAAGCTCGTTACCGCCATTGGACGTCGGAGGCAATCGATCATGTCCGCCATTCACAGCATTCGGTGGTTGAAGCAGTAGTCCCAGGGAACTCCGCTGGTGTCTTCATTTCGTATTCATGGGACAGCAAAGAACACAAGGAATGGGTGCTCAAGCTCGCCACGCGGCTGAGAGACGACGGGATCGATGCTATCCTCGATCAGACCCACCTGCCACTTGGTGCTCGCAGTCCTGAGTTTATGGAGCGCTCCGTCCGGGAGAGCCGTTGCGTGCTCGTTGTCTCCACGGAGACATACAAGCAACGTTTTGACAATCGGGAAGGAGGAGCCGGTTACGAGGGCCACATCATCACCGGCGAGATCGTAAACGAAGTCGGCGAGAACAAGTTCATCCCGGTGCTCCGAAGCGGAGACTGGAAAAGCGCCATGCCGACCGCCTTATCAGGAACACATGGCGTCGATCTTCGCAATGATTCACCCGAAGAGTACCGGCGGCTTGTTAAGCATTTACATGGCATCACCGATATTCGGCCAGTCGGCCCACCGCCAGAATGGCTTAACACGAGCCCAGCAAAGGTGGAGGGCCAGACTGATCAGCCGGTGTCAATCCTCCCTGTTTCCGAGGTCATACTACTTCCAGTAGAGGAGATGCCCCTGATTTCTGACAAACGGGGCTCTTCTCTCGTGGTCTGGCTTAAGAACGAGACCCTCGACCCCATGGACCGCTGCAGCATTACGCTTAATAGCTTGCAGCAGTATTCAGAGAAAAGGCGGGGCTTCCACCGCAACCCGTTCACACCAATATTGTTGATTGGGCCCCAGACGGTCAATGCGGGTCGTGCAACTGGCGAGGCCGCCGCGCTGGTCCGCTGTAGCGACGTTGACAATCAATTCCTCACTGTATCCAATGACCCTATTGAGTTCCGGGCGGCCGGGATATGGCTGGCCGATATTACTGTTGAAGGGGACGGAAGGAGTCGCAAGGAGACGCTGTTTCTTAGGTGGACACCGGGAGAAGAACCTCAATTTATCGAAGATCCGAGACTATCTTCGGAGCACGATAAAACTGACGTAGACGTAAGAGATCCAGTCACGGTACCCGATCCAACCGAGTATTGGGACCAGCGGAAGAGATTACAGGAGACAGACATTCTAAGAAAGATCTGGTCCAAGCCCCGCTGGCGCATTTGGATTCGTCCGCTAGAGTTCAGGAAAGCCCGTTTTCAAAGTTTGGACCAGTGCCGACAGTTTGTTCATTCGTTTGCTGCAAGCGCTCCCGTATCTTTTCCGTACCCCTGGCTTTCTGGAGACGCGTTCGAGAGCGCTGAGGAATGGATTGTTGGCGAGATTGACACGCCTGACGGTGGGGTTACTCCTGCGGAACGCTGGGCTCTTTCTAGGAGCGGCCAGTTCGTTGAAAATCGCGCCCTGCGCGAGATTCCGCAATTGGTAGGTCACGTCCATGCACTTGAAATCCTCGATACCGCAACAGCAACCCTTGAGTTTGCGGCGCGAATGGCAAATCGGGGCATCTTGTCCCCCAAAGCCAGGATCACGTTCGAACTGTATCAAGTAGATGGCCGCGTGCTGGCTTGGCCGCAGGACGTGTTTGGTGACAACGACGCCGTTGGGCAAAACTGCTGGTGTCAAGGCGAAATCGTCAGCGTAGATAGAATTGTGGATGCCGCCGAACTCCAAGCGCGAAGGCGCGAGTTCGCTCTCGAGGTTGCTTTAGAAATCTACGCCAACTTTGGATGGTCGAACCCACCGAGACAGTGCCTAACGGACGAGCAAAACCAAAGGTTTGGTGCTATGCAACGTGGAACCTAGAGAAATGCTGCTATAAAGAAGTAACGCTAAGTAGCCGTATCGTCGGCTCACGTAGACCTGAATTAGTCCGCGTGTTTCGGCGCCACATCGGTGGTTTGGGCGTGATACGTCCAAGTGACGGGGCCGTCTGACGTTACGATATTGAAGATGCTCCACTACTGGCTGGGCCGCCTCGAAGACCCGTTTGAGCTGTTCCCCATGCAATCCGTCGCGCGCTCTCTAGCTGAGTCCGCAAAGGAACAGGAGGAGCGGCGCTTTGGACGTTCAGACTGGTATGGCGTGTCCCCCAAGAACTACACGGTAGAAGACGAGCATGACATCGAAGTTGTGGAACTGCTGATCGGCTCTGTATTTGTGCTCGGACAGGCTGCGATTACGCAGGCCGTTTCCCTCGTCAAGAGAATGCGTGAAGTCGCGGGAGAACCCGCATGGATTCCCGCTGACAAGGCAGACATCATGGCGCTGGAGTCGCCCGTCCATGTGGGCACCGGGCTTAGGAAAATCGTCATCATCAATGCCGTAGCCAATTACTTCAAGCACCGTCACGAATGGTGGGAAGACTGGACTGGCCCAAAACATTCGCTAAAGACCATCCATGTGATGTCGAAACTTGGGCTTCAGCCAAAGGGATATCACAACTTGGAGCATGCACTACGGGAACTGGAAATATACTTGCCCGATATGGCCCCACTGGCCCAGCTAGTAGTGACATGGCGCGAGCAGATCGCGGCTCATCTCCGAAATGAGCTGGACGCGCGCGGGCTGTGAAATCCGGGTCAGGGTTCTAACCTCCAGGCGTGCGGTTTTGATCTCCGTCCAGTGTCGTACTGACCGACTTGAGCCAAGTGTCGGCGGACATGTTGGTGCAGCAACTCGCGGCCATTTGATTTGATCGCATTGGATTACAGGACCGGTCTAAATCGGAAACGCTGATCCGTGTCACGCCAGGTCATTTCAGTGAGGATAAAATGGGAATATGGTGCTCAACGCACAGGAAGAGTCGCTCATCAGTGTGGTCCGGGCACTCCCACCGGAAGAAGCTGGGAAGGTCCTGAATTGGGCTCGTCAACTTGCCGATCTTGCGGGCTCGCGCACGATCGAGTGGTCCGATTCCTGGAGCGATGAGGATCTTGCCGAAGCGACGGCGGCCGCGATGCAACGCTTCGAAGAGCAGGAGCGGCATTGAAGCCCGGGATGTCATCGTGGGCGCATTTCCTGGCGCCCAGTTGACTAAGGCGCGTCCCGCGTTCGTACTCTCGACGGAGGACTACCACCGATACCGGCCCGACGTGGTGGTAGGGCTCATTACGACACAGGTCCCCGAAGCCCTTGGCTCCGACGGATTGCGAATTGCAGGATTGGAAGCAGGCGGGCCTACATGCGGCGTCTTATTTCAGGCTGTTTCCGGTCACGTTACGAAGGCGTGCTCCCTTTCGGTAAAACTTGCCTCGCTCTGCGTTGGAAAAGTCGTGATGTGATTTCATGGTTCAAGTCCCCTGGTACTGCGCGGCTTCTCTCCGGTCGGCCCGGCGCGCGGAAATCAAACGTAGCTTTGCGCTCACCTCACCGCCGGCTTCCGTCCGAGCTAGTTTCCGGCGCAAAATTGACCAGTCTCGGTAGCTTGAAAACACCCTGCGTTGAGGGCGTGACATGGCGGCGCATGGTGGCCGCTGATAGAATTGAATCGTGCCGACGCTGTTGGAGAAGGCGCTGGAAAAAGTCATCGCCCTGCCCCAGGATGAGCAGGATGCGATTGCTTCCCAGATCCTTGCATCGCTAGCCGACGAGGACGCCTGGAAGTCGCGCTTTGCCGAGAAACGCGATGTGATCCGTCGAATGGCACACGAAGCCCTTGAGGAAGACGAGCGGGGCGAGACTCTGCCGTTAGACGATCTGCTTTGATGCAGTCGCGGACCACACGGCAGTTCTGGCGTTTATTTTCAGATCTACCTATCGGCACTCAGAGGGATGCCAAGCGCGCCTATCGTCTGTACCAGGGCAATCCGGCGCACCCCGGTTTGCAGTTCAAGAAGCTGGAAGGCGAGGACAATATCTATTCGGTTCGCATCGGACTTGAATAGCGCTTTGGCGGTCATGAAGAAAGATCGGATCGTTTGGTACTGGATCGGCAGTCACTCCGACTATGACCGTCTGGTCTGAACTGCAAGGTATCTACTGTATTCGGAGACGGGCTATCGCTACTTTGCCCGATCCGGATCATTCTCTTGACGAGGAGAGATACGTCTTGCTTGGGTTTTCGAATCAGCAACGGCTGCTGGTGGTGGCCTTTGCCGAAAGATCGCCTCGCACCCGTCTGATCTCAGCGAGGCCGGCAACGCGAGGTGAGCGCAGACGCTATGAAGAAGAACGCTAAAGATCGTGGCCGGAAGAACGATGTGGACACAATGCGGCGCGAGTATGACTTCTCTACGGCCGTTCGAGGTGTGACCGCGCCGAGATACGCTCAGGGGACCAATGTTGTCGTCATCGATCCAGATGTACTGGATGTATTTCCGGACGGTGTGGCGGTAAATGAGGCGCTGCGCGCCCTTGCCCCAGTGCTTCGCCAGCAGCGTCAGTCTGCGAAGCGAAGACCGGCATGAACGCTCCGTGTTGAGCGGGCGAAAAACCTTCTGGATCATTTCAGCCCGCAGGGTAACCCAACATGAGCAAGACGACTACTTCCGGCAGAACGCCTAAACCGCCCCGGCCGATGAGCGCCGAAGCCGTCGAGCGGGCCGCGCGCGCGGATCGTGACGCGCAGCCGTTAACCGAGACCGATCTCAAGCGGATGAAGGGGACGCCGCAGGCGAAAATTATCCGCAGGGCACTGGAACTCAATGCCGCTAAGTTTTCCGGGCGCGTCTCAAGTCAAACATTTCACAGAGGTTATGTTTGTGACTGAAATATCAAGGGCAGCACAACAGTCCCCGGAGCGCCGAGATGAGTCTCGGCGCTGCAGACACGAGTGTCCGCGCCACACCTCAGCAGACCAGAATCAATAACTGTGCGAGTCTGCGAAAACTTAATGGCATTGGGCTTTAAGCCTGTGAGGACTTTTTCAGCGCCTGTTAGAGAGGCGATTGCCAGATGAGGCGCCCGGCTAGGATCGACATTATGGCCACGGCTGCCAGTGTGAAGGCTCCTGTGGCTGCGTGAGCCGTTGTCGCGACGATCATCACAACGGGGTCCAGGTCCAGGGATTGCAGGATCAAAAGAGCGAACCCCAGTAGCATTTGAACGCCCAGACAAAACACCACGGCAATCCCGGACG
>Ga0209648_10004695_pt1 | contig 11656 bp, 14 predicted proteins | sample GraSoi2013_115cm_FD_185830 | JGI IMG/M metagenome (GOLD analysis project Ga0209648, IMG submission 185830) | Grasslands soil microbial communities from the Angelo Coastal Reserve, California, USA - Sample 9_17_2013_115cm (SPAdes) (version 2) | ecosystem: Environmental > Terrestrial > Soil >...
CCCGCCAGCGCCTGGCTGTGGCTGCCTAGCTCTTGTTCCTTGATACGAGAAAAAGCCGAAGAGCTTGTCTTTGACGAAAGGACCGCCGATGGTGCCTCCAAACTGGTTGCGGTGGAAAACGGTCGTACTCCTACTGAAAAAGTTCCTGGTATTTAATCCTGTGTCTCGAAAGAACTCGAACACATCGCCATGGAACTGGTTTGTGCCGGACTTCGTTGTTGCGTTGAGAATGGCTCCGCCGTTCCTGCCGTATTCCGGGTTGATCGTGTTGGTGATCAGATTCACTTCGGCAATGGAATCGGGGTTGGGAATAATCTGCAGCGAGTTCAGGGGCAGATCATTCGCATCCGTTCCGTTGACCAGATAGCTGTTGGCTTGGCTGCGTCCGCCATTGGTCGCATAGTTAGTTCCGAACCGGTCGGAAGCCGCTACGACACCCGGCAATGTTTGCTGAAGCTGGACCCAATTGCGCCCGTTCAACGGAAGATCCACGACAGTGTTCGCGTCAATGTCTCGACCCAACTGGATGCTCGTGGCTTCAACCTGTGCCTGACCTGCCTCAACGGTGACGCTCTCGGTAAGGGCACCGAGTTCCAGCGCAACGTTTAAGATGTAGATTTGGTTCAATTTCAGGTGAATTGCGTCGACACGATAAGTCTTGAAACCCTTCTGCTCAGCTTGGACCGAATAATTACCGGGTGCCGCAAGCTGAAGAAACTCAAAACTGCCATCGGCCCCCGAAGTAACCGTTTTTGCGACTCCCGTATCCACATTTGTTGCCGTCACTTGGACATTAGCTACCGCTCCGCCACTGGAGTCGTTGACGACTCCACGGATGCGGCCATATAAATCATCCGCAAAAGTCGACGCACCGAAGCTGGCAATCAGTAACCCTACCGCTAGGACAGAAATCCCACGACGCAATATCAAGAGAACTCTGATCACTTTCATCCCCCTTGGGAAAAGTTGCGCTAAAGGCATTTCTTTTCCGAACTGACATCCACCCAGCCAATCTGACCCTCGTTACGCGAGAAAGTTTCAGAGGTCCCGAAATTTTTTTCCGATTTCTTGAATTCAGAAAGGTGGGAACGAAGAACCAAGAGCAAAAACACACGACGCGTTACCTGCGCAACGTCAGTTGTTCCGTAAAACGCGCCTGCTTTCCACGCAAGACATCTTTCCCGTGGACCCGCTTGAAAGCTACCTCGTCGCGTTCAACGACTCATCCAGAATGGAGGAGATTGCGGACTCTTGAACTTCACCTGCGGAGTTGTAGACGGGTTCCCTGATGCTCGCGCGCTGAAGGTAGGAAGACCTGCTTCCCCTCAGATGATTCGACCTTGCGGCTCCCGGCGCGGCAATTTGACTTGCCGCGCCAGCAGCCATCAAGGCACACAGGAGGAGGGAAACTCTGCCAAGCAATGTGTGCATCTCATTGAATGAGAGCCTCGACAGGCCAAAAGGTTTCCGATGCCGAGGATTCCAACTATTCCCAGGCCGCGTAATCCGCGAGATTGACCTATCGTGAGCGGCCAGGATAAGACATGAAATCCCGAGCACGCGACACCCGGCGCTTGGTCCACGGTTAGCCCCCCGAGAAGAATTAGCTATTCTTCTTCGGCCGCGTCTTTCCGATACAGTAGATGCAAGGGGCATACCCCTCACGAATCGCTTCCTCTACGAGGAGGAACTTCGGCTTACCATGCAGATGCGAGCAGCCAGCCGCTACGTGATACACCTTGTCATCTTGATCCTGAGATATTGCCACCGTCTCCGGAACTTGGTGCGCATCGGGTGCGCTCGCGGGCCTCTGTGGGTCGGGCGCTGGTGCTATCAACCTCCTGGCAGAGAACACCGCCAGTCCAAGTGGTACGGCAGCGGCAGCGGTTAGCGTCCAAGCCAAAAAGGAACGGCGCGAACTCTTCGTGTTTTCTCCGAGTCTCTGATATAGGCGCTCATGAAAACCATCTGGCGGAGCCAGCACACGTTTATCGCGGTAAAGACCAATTACATTGCGCGTACCGTCAAGGAGCGCGGTGCAATGACGGCACTCAACAAAATGCTGATCGAGCGCCGCTCGTTGGATGGGATCGAGATCCTCATCGATATAATCTGAGATATCTCTCCAGACTTCTTCGCAGCTTATTCCCATGGTTTCCTCACTTCTCTCGAAGCCCATCCCAACCGGCCATCGTGCCCGAGTCCTGGAGCCAGGATGTCTCTCAGCATCAAACGAGCGCGCCGAAGCCTGCTTTTCACGGCTCCGGGCGATATCCCCAAAATAGCGGATGTTTCCGAAATGCTCAGCTCATGTATATCGCGTAGCACAAATGCCTCCCGGTAATGCTGAGCCAGCGAGCCCAGGGCCTTGACCAAGGCATCGCGTATTTCCACGCGCTCCAGCGCTGCCGAGGGAATCTCACGCCAGTCTTCGAAGTCCTTCGGAACGTATGCTTTCGCATCATCCTTGTCATCAGTCAGCGACAGCATCGGGATGCGCCACTGTTTTCGATTTCTCATTCGCGCCTCATTGATCGCTATCTGAATCAGCCAAGTACCGAAGGCCGACTCTTTGCGGAACTGATTCAAACGGGCTAGCGCCTTCAGCAACGCGTCTTGCGCGACGTCCTCAGCGTCCTGCTTATTCACGAGCAAAGTGAACGCCGTCGCATATACCGTCCTTTGATGGGGGCGGATGAGATCCATGAACAGCTCTTTGTGCCCAGACAGGATCCGGTCGATCAAAGCCCCTTCCGTGGCTTGCGCCGAACTCTCATGGCCAGCGGAGGCCAGGCCCTTCTCCCAAGCATCTTCTGGAGTCGGCTTTCGCAACACGCCGCTACCGGAAGCTACATCACCGTCCGCAGTTGACCGTCGGTTGACACTGTGGGGGCTAAGAGCGTTTTCGGGTTGACGCAGCGTTTTCTCTACATCGGGGGCTGCCTTCTCATGCTGATCAATATCCCGGAAGCCGGAGAAGTCAGTATTACGATTCTCAAGTCGCCTTCCTCTTATTGCAGAAATGTAGGACCCTTCTCTGATGGTTGTCTTCATTTGGTCCGACTCGGTACGCGGTTCGGCCTTACAATCGGATTCCCGACATTTCGAAGAGTTTCAGCCTGCCGGCCAGACGCTGGCATCGGCTGACTTGGGGAAATGAGAAGTACCAGGATGGAGCATGGGTCCCGATCCGGAATCTGCGTGGCAAGAGACCTGAAAAATGCACAATGATGCCGCCCCTCGCCACAACCTTGCGCTGGGGTGCTCGGACCAGCGCAACGTCGGGTTGGGATTGCCAGTTCTTCGCAGAAGACGCCTTGGACTGACACTCCCCTGTGACGAAAGAGTTCCCAGCGTCAGGCGGAATTCCTAGCGTTTAGAGTCAAGCTCCGACTGGTGTGGAACACCAACCTTGTACGAAGTGCTCTAAGCAGAGCCTCAGAACTTCAGCAGTAAACCTCCGGTGAAGGCCAAGTTGGTCTGAAGACCACCGCCCACATTTACGTTGTAGTTTGGCAGCCCCGAGTAGAAGTCCCGCACTTCGAACCGAAAGCCGACGCCTATTTTTCGGATGCGGATAACCGGGCGGGTGTCAACCCCGCCACCAAATACAAAAGTCCCGGTATTTGTACCTGACTTAAAAGAAGGCACAGCGGTAGGTGCGCTCTCACGGAACCGGGCATATCCACCTCCAAACAACAGCCAGGGAGAGAACGCCCCCTCCGGACGGAATTTGAGCCGGACGTGCGGAGTGAGAAAAACAAAGGCATATTGTCCGATGGCATTCTGGGACCTCTGACTGAGCTTCACGTCGAGTGGAGAAGCCAGAAAATCAATGCCCCCGTCAATTGCGAATTTCTGCCTCTGGACAACGGCTCGATCGTACTCAGCGCCCAGCGTCAAGCTGGAATTGAATAGTAAATCCTGAGTAGGAAGCGTTGTTCCTCCAGGTCCTATAAGGCTGGCCCCCCGCGCCAATCCTTGGTTCGGGGTTACAATACCCCCGATCTGAAGCCCCACTTCGTTTCTTTCTTGTCTTTCTTGCGCGAAGGCTGGGGCGGACCAAAGCGCAACCGCTATGAACAGTCCGATCAGCGATTTGATCTTTTTTTTCCGTGCTCCCGCGGCGGAAACGCCGATCTCCAATCCAGCGTGGAATAAGTCCAGTGCTTGCATAACAGGTCGTTCAAAACGAATGACACTCATTTTAAATATCTCCCTTAAAAGGCTTTCTCGACTGCGTAATTACGCATGCTTCCGTAAGGCCGCGTCCTGGGTCTGACTCCAGGAACCACGAAAAGGTTCGATTAACCCTGAAGTTTAGTTTCTTGCGATATCGGCTGGTCACTTGTCCCCGCGAGGTAAAGTGACTTGACGAGGGAGGGCAGGCAAGATGTGTGAGCGCCGGTGCCCGATTCTCTCTCCCGCGAGTCCAAAGTGTGACGATTTAGTTGCTTCCCGATGGCAGCCACGCCCAGTCCAAGAAAGCAAAGGATTGCGGCTAGAACGCTTACCTACATGCTTTTCATAATTTCTCCTTTTTAAAAACGTTTGAGTTCTCGTTGCTGATCCGCGCCGCGCTCGAGCTGTGATTGCGCAAGAGCGACCATCCCACGTTCGTTTCGACGATCATCCCCAAAATGCGAACAGACAATGAGATTGGCCTGGCGCTGCAAAGTTTCCGGAGTTCAGCAAAAAGAGCTGGACGGGTCGGCATGAATACCGTCAGAGGTGATGGAACTACCGTGCAGGATCTGGAGGGCCGGGTCGTCGACGGTTTTCCGCAATAACTGAAACTTTTGGGTTGCTCGGAAATCTGATTGGAGTCGCTCTTCAGCGTTCGACAATCGAGCCGCTGAGCGATCTGGCAGCAGTTCGCTGCACCCGGACAATGGGTATTACAAAGCTAGCCTTGCTAGGAGCATCGAATGGCAGACGTGAAACTCGTGGTTATATACCCGCATTCCCAAGACGTTGATGTTTTCGAGAAAGTCTACCAGCAGGAGCATGTGCCGCTGGCGGTCGCGAAACTAAGCGGCAAGACGAAGATCGTCGGAACCAAGGTACTGGCCTCCCCGCAAGGTATTCCCCCCTTCTACCGTATCGCCGAAGTTCATTTCCCCTCCATGCAAGCTCTCGAAGCATGCGCGGCTTCTGAAGGTGGCAAGGACGTGCTCGCTCATGCGGTGAAGATTTCTTCGGGCGGGCCGCCAATTTTCCTGGTAGCCGAGGAAGAGACTGTCACGTTCACACAAACAGCAGTCGGTTAGCACTAACAGACCAAAGGAGACCTTGGAGCAATGGCGAACTTGTCTGGGAGAGTTGCAATCGTTACGGGTGCGTCGAAAGGAATCGGCGCGGCGATAGCAGAGAAGCTCGCCGGAGACGGTGCTGCGGTGGCCGTGAACTTTTCAAACAGCGCGCGGGAAGCCGACACCGTCGTCGCAAACATACAAAAGCGGGGAGGCCGCGCTTTGGCAGTTCGCGCCGATGTGAGCAAGCTGGCCGACGTCAAGAAGCTATTTGAGACAACGGTTCGGGCATATGGACGCGTTCACGTCCTGGTCAACAACGCTGCCGTCTATTCGCCTGCCCCGTTTGAGAAGGTTGATGAGCAACTCTTCGACCGACATTTTAGTCTGAACGTGAAGGGGCTCTTCTTTTCGATACAGGAAGCGGTCCATTTGTTTGGAGATGCCGGGGGGTCGATCATCAACATTAGCTCGATCGCCGCGCTTTCTCCCAGACCCAACTTGGTCGTCTACTCCGCGACCAAAGCAGCCGTCGACGCCATCACCAAGGGTCTTGCAGCTGAGCTCGGTCCTAAGAAGATCCTAGTGAACTCTGTGCTGCCTGGCGCCACCGATACCGAGGGCTTCCGAGCCATGCCTGGTTCCAGCGATTTTCGTTCCGTTGTGGTTTCCCAGACCCCTCTCGGGCGGCTCGGACAACCGCAGGATATCGCAAACGTTGTCTCATTTCTGGCTGGAGATGAAGCTGCGTGGATTACGGGCCAGTTGATCGCGGTCAGCGGGGGATGGAATTGAGCAGTTTAGAAAATACGGTGGACAATCTCAATCGGTCAGGGAGAAGCATGATGCGTTTCAGACTACCAATGGTTGGGCTGGTCGCAATTTCCGCTCTAATGACCATACTTTCGTTTCGATACATTCATGCTGCGAGCGCGCCTGCGGCACTAAGCCACGATAACACTGCACAGAGCCCCGTGCTCATCGAACTATTTACCTCCGAGGGGTGCTCGAGCTGCCCTCCTGCCGATGCCCTCTTAGAAAGACTCGACCGATCGCAACGGGTAAGCGGCGCAGACCTGATCGTTCTAAGTGAACACGTGGACTACTGGAACGACATCGGATGGAAAGATCCCTACTCTTCGCACGAATACAGCGAGCGGCAGAGTGCCTACGCGGCGCAGTTTGGCCTCGGTAGCATCTATACCCCGCAGATGATCGTTGACGGGCAGTTTGAATTCGTGGGCAGTGATGAACGAAGAGCGAAGCAGGCAATTGAGAGCGCCACGCAGGTGGTGAAAGCTCCAGTGAGTCTCTCTTCGAGTCGGACCGATGAAAAAATGGCAATCCTTCACATCGAAACCGGCCCCTTGCCTTTGTCCAGTACCGCGGAATCAGCGGACATTTTCCTCGCGATAGCGGATGACAGCGACGAATCGCATGTCAGAGGGGGAGAGAACGCTGGAAGGACGCTGATGCATGTTGCGGTTCTGCGAAGCCTCATCCGAATCGGAGCATTAGATAAGTCCGCAGGGTTTGCCCGAGACATGAAACTTGATCTCAGCGCCAAAAATCCACGGAATCTTAGGGTCGCGGTGATCATCCAGGAAGCGGATGCGGGAAGGGTGTGGGGAGCAGGGTTTACTCGACTTTCGAATTAGCATCTTGTGCTTGGCGTCGCTGTGCCGGCGCGCACCGGCAAGCAACGAAACCGGAATCTGGAGCCAAAATGAAAATTGCGGTTGCCATCCTCTTCTTTGCCGGACTCTTCGGTCTTTCCACTGGGCAGGAAAGCCCGCCAACCAATCGGGCGGTTCCTCCGCCTGTTGGCCTGGAGATCGGTCAACCGGCGCCGGCGTTCGCTCTTTCCGATCAGTTCGGCCACGCACAGTCCAACGAGACCCTCAAAGGGTCGAAGGGCACTGTCCTTCTTTTTTTTCGTTCCGCCGATTGGTGACCCTTCTGCAAAGCGCAGCTCGTGCAGCTGCAAAACGCAAGACAACGATTTGAGGCGCAAGGACTAAAGCTGGCCGCCATCAGCTACGATAGTCCGGCTATCCTGAAGGACTTCGCCGGGCGGCACAAAATCGAGCTTCCCCTATTGGCTGACCCCAACTCCGAGATCATTCGCACTTTCCACGTGCTCAACACAGAGGCGAAAGGAATGACCAAAGGAATGGCCTATCCCGGATTCTTCTATATCGACGCAAGCGGGGTTATTCGCGAAAAGTATTTCACACCGAAGTACACGGACCGACTCACGGCCAATAATGTTATTTCCAAACTCTTCCCTGAGCTGAGCGCGGAGGTGACTCAAGACATTAAAGCGCCTCATCTCCAGCTTACCCTTGCACAATCCGATCGGAGCGTCATACCAGGTGGCAGGGTCAGTCTGATTGCCGATATCGAGCTTCCCCCGGATGTACACGTCTATTCTCCCGGAGTGCAAGGGTATAGGCCGATTCAGCTCACCTTGCAGGGGCCTCCAGGAATCGAGTTCCAGCCCGTCGTTTACCCGAACTCCAAACTACTCTACCTGGAAGCCATCCAGGAACATGTCCCGGTCTTCGAGGGAAAGTTTCGGATCAGCCAGGATCTCACGGTAACGCCGCCTCGCACTGCTGATGCCCTCCGCGCGGTCTTTTCGAAGGAGAGGACGATCTCTATCACCGGCGATTTGAAGTATCAGGCCTGCGACCAGACGGTTTGCTATCCACCCACGTCAGTGCCTGTAAACTGGCAATTGCAGATTGTTCCCCTTGATCTCAAACGATCTCCGAAGACTCTCCAGCATAAATGACTTGCCGAGTTTTGCAGCGAACTCGATCGTCCAGTTCTGAAAGGAGAAGACCATGAGTAATGTCGTCTATACCTCGAAGTCGCGTATCGAACGCCGGCGGGGACCTCTTCGCATCGCACATTTGCCAGGCGAGTCCCAGCCGGTGATCTACAGCGTCCATGGGGCCATCGCCCAGCACTACAAAGTTGACCCGGCTACTTTGAAGGAGTCGCACTCGTCGACCATTGACTATGTTATTTCCGCAACCGCTGGTTGAATGATAGGCACTTTTGGAGGCGCGCTGGAAGCGCGCCAAATCGATGCCAGCGACGGAAAATTGACCGCCGAAGTAATCGGAGAGGTGGAGACGGAAGAGGGTGTGCTTGTCATCCGCCGCATTCACGTGGCCATGCGCCTGGTGGCGCCTGAGACGGCAAGGGCAACAGTCGAACGCACACACGGCATTTACGCCATGCGCTGCCCCCTGTACCGAACTTTGCACAATACAATTCGGCTCACTTCTTCCTTCGAACTAATCATGCCGAAAGCCGAGCCTTGAGGGGACTTATCCTCCCGGAGCAAGCAGAGCATTCATCCGGCGGTTCACCTCTAGAGGGTGTGTCATGAAGCACGCTATTCTCGGAGCCGGCGCGGTAGGCGGGCTCGTCGGAGCAGCACTTGCCCACGAGGGCGATCACGTTACGCTCCTCGTTCGTTCGCGAACTCACACGCAGCATCCCGGAATGCTCCGCTTGAAAAGACCCTACGATACGATCGAGGCACCGGTTCGAATCGAGACGAGGTTGACGGAGCCTGTCGATGTGCTTTGGGTCGCCGTGAAAAGTCATCAACTCGTTGCGGCACTGCGCGCCATCCCGCCTGGCGAGGTCATTACGACAATCGTTCCACTGCTGAACGGGATCGAACATGTCAACGTACTCCGCTTTCGTTTCCATCACGAACGCGTCGTGCCGGCGACGATCTTGGTCGAATCCGAACGCCTTGCTCCTGGTCGGATTGTTCAGCGTTCTCCATTTGTCCGCTTGGCGCTTTCCATGATAGGAGAGCAAAGATTGGAGGGCGTCGCCGCCCGGCTTCGGCATGCGGGTTTTTCGTGTAAGTTTCAAGCGGATGAAAAAACCATGCTGTGGAGCAAGCTCGCCTTCCTCGCACCGTTCGCTCTTATAGGTACAGCGAGCGATAAGGACAAACAGGGGATCTTCGCCGACGTGACGTGGCGAGCCCGACTCGAATCCGCCGTGGGTGAGGTCTGTGCGGTTGCTGCCGCGGACGGAGCGGTCGTCGATCGAGAAGAAATTCTGGCGAAGCTCGAAGCACTACCTGCATCTATGCGAAGCTCCATGCAGAAGGATGTGTCAGCCGGCCTCATGCCGGAGCTGGACGCAATTGGCGGTCCGATCATCCGGACTGGAAGGAACTATGGGTTGGACGTGTCCGTGACTCGCAAGTTAGTTGCCGAAATCGAGGAGCGCCTGAACAGATCCCACTGATGCATAAGAATCGGCGCATGCCAGCGAAAAACAAGGTGATATGCGCGATTTGAGGATTGCGGGCCTCCGGGCGGTAAACCCGGGGCGACATTTGAGAGCCTTTGCGAAACCTTCGGGCGCTTCGCGAATCTCATTGTAGAGATCACAAAAACCAACGCCAGAGCACGCCGTGTCATCGGTTTGGGGGTGGATGCTTGCAGCCCAAGGGTAGAGTTACAGACCCATTGATGAGAACGACAGCAACGCCGTCGCAATTGCAAACGGAAGAGGCGAACCTTGTCAAGAGAGTCTGCGACGGAGACCTGGAAGCTTTCTATGAGTTGGTACGTCCGTATGAGCGTTTGATCTACGCGACCGCGATTTCCGTTGTGAAAAATGCGGCGGACGCCGAGGAGGCGGCGCAGGAAGCCGTTCTGAAGGCGTTCTCTAACCTTCCCGGCTTCCGTGGGGAGTCAAAGTTCAGCACCTGGCTTGTACAAATCACGTACAACGAAGCCAAAATGAAGGTACGGAAAGCCCATTCCCACCTCTACGAGTCGATGGATGACCAACCGGAAAATGAAGAAGGAGACCTTTGGCCAAAAGACTATGCTGACTGGCGGCCTATTCCTTCCGAGTTGCTCGAGAAAAAGGAGATACGGGAAGCGGTACACAATGCCATCAACTCGCTGAGCGCCGTATATCGTGAGGTCCTGATTCTCAGGGACGTTCAGTGCTTGACTATCAAAGAAGCGACTGCGATTCTGGGGATCTCGGCTGCAAGTGTTAAGACTCGGCTTCATCGGGCGAGGTTGCTGTTGCGAGACAAGCTCGCGCCCGGGATTGACGGTTGGTGGATCAAAGGACAACCCTATCGGAAAGTCAGACCCTGGTGAACAAAGAAGGGCAGAATGGCAACCATTGAAATAAGTTGCGTCGAAGTATGGCGGGAAATCTCCAATTACCTCGACGAAGAGATTTCGCCCGAGATGCGCGAGAGAATGGAAGCGCATTTCAAGGCTTGCGCGCACTGCACTGCGGTGCTCGACGGTACCCGAAATGTGGTGGGACTGGTCGGGGATGGAAGGCTGTTCCAAATGCCCGACGGATTCAGCAAGCGGCTATACAAAAAGCTTCAGAAACTTCCGTGAACTTGCGCTCCGACCGATGAAATTTGGTCGGGCCGAAACGGATCGGCGACGTCCTGATTATCCATGTACATCCATAGCTTCCAGCTCCCTTCTTTGTTTTTCCGCCAGACATCCACATAGCGATACCTGCGACGAATCGATTCGCCACCGTCCTTTGGAGTCAGCGTTAAGTCATGCCACCCGTAATCGTAGGCGACGTCTCCTTGGAGACGAATCTCGATGACGATCACCGACAGCTCTGCGGTGAAGCGTTCGAATAGATTGGTCAGCCGAGTCTTTAACGCCTCCAATCCGCTCGCGCAAAATTCGCTGGGTTGGCCATCGGAAAAACTCACCAGGTCGGGGTCAGCAATCGCCAGCACACGAGACGCATCCCCAAGGTTGAAGCACTCTCGAAATTCGGTCTTCGCTGCGTTGATTGCAAAAAGGTCATCCATGTCTTATGTCGGGTGCTCCACGATGACGTGAATAGCAGTTCCAGGCTCAATTCTACCGCAAGGGCTTGTGAGGCGGTCCCCGGCTTCCCTCGCGCCGAGGGGAAAACGTATTCTCATAACGATTGGAACCTTTCGACGACCACCGAATCAGATAGCCGGCCGCTAGTACGGCTTTGACAGGACATTAACCAAGGGAGGGAGCACCGCAAATGGGGAACGAAGTGCTGCGCGATCGCAGGCTTGCGTTCGCATTTCTGCGATCCACACTTGGACTGAATATCCTAATGCACGGAGCGGTGCGGCTGCCGATTATGAGTGGGTTCGTGGGTGGGCTGGTGAAGGAATTTGCGAAAACCCCTCTTCCCGCGGTCGCTGTAAAGGCATTCGCTTACAGCCTTCCTTTCGCGGAGGGACTCGTGGGCCTTTTTGTGCTTGTGGGTTTGTGGACGCGCAGCGCGCTGCTCCTCGGCGCGCTTATTATGGCAGCATTGGTTTTCGGCACGGCGCTGCTGAGCGATTGGAACACTCTTGCGATTCAAATGCTCTACGT
>Ga0209648_10004699_pt1 | contig 11646 bp, 10 predicted proteins | sample GraSoi2013_115cm_FD_185830 | JGI IMG/M metagenome (GOLD analysis project Ga0209648, IMG submission 185830) | Grasslands soil microbial communities from the Angelo Coastal Reserve, California, USA - Sample 9_17_2013_115cm (SPAdes) (version 2) | ecosystem: Environmental > Terrestrial > Soil >...
CGGGGTGGAGGGGCGCAATCGCGTCGATGATAAGACCACGCTCGTGAACCAACTCACGCTGGCGCGAGGCGTAGGAATCGTCCGGATCGAAACCGCCGCGGAAGTGCGCGGCGAACGAATCCCGCAAAGCCAGCTGCTGTTGACCCGATTCGAGCTTCGCCCGATGCCGTCCCCCCGCTGAGTCGTGGAACCCGCGGAGCAGACCAGCGAGGAGATGATCCTGGCGCTCCTCACCGATGGAGGGGATCAGTTCACCTCGGGAGAAGCACTCTCCGGCAAGCTTGGGCTCTCGCGCGCCGCGGTTTGGAAGCATGTCGAATCTCTGCGCCGCAAGGGCTATCGCATCGAAGCGGTTTCTTCGAAGGGCTACCGATTGCTCGGCGTACCGGATCGGGTGACGCCGCTCGAGCTGTCAGCCCACCTGCAGACCGAGGAAATTGGTCGGACCCTTCACTACCGCGAGAGCTTGGAATCGACCAACGAGCTCGCGTTTCAGCTGGCGATGGAAGGCGCTGGCCATGGCGAGGTGGTGATCGCGGATCAGCAAACCCGCGGCAAAGGTCGCCGCGGGCGCTCGTGGATCTCTCCGCCCGGCAAGAACCTCTATTGCTCGGTGATTTTGAGGCCCGAGCTGGCCCCGCAGCGTGCCCCGGAATTGACGCTGGTAACCGCAGTCGCGGTGGCGGCGTCCCTGCGCGAACTCGGAGCGCTGGTGGAGATCAAGTGGCCGAATGATCTACTCCTCAATCAGCTCAAGGTGGCGGGCATCCTCACCGAGCTTTCCGCCGAACAAGATAGAATCCATTTTGCAGTGGTGGGCGTGGGCGTGAACTTGAATGCCGAGCCAACCGACTTTCCGGAAGAGATCCGCTCTCTGGTGACATCGGTCCGACAAGCGCTGGGAAGACCGGTGTTGCGCGCGCCGTTCGCGGCGACAATGTGGGCCCGAATGGAGGAGTGGCTCCGCTGCCACGCGGAGAACGGCTTTCGGCCGGTGCGTGAGGCCTGGAAGCAGATCTCTGCTACGCTTGGAAAGAAGGTCCTGATCAAAGGGGAGCGGCTCGAGGTGCAAGGAGTTGCCGAGGACATCGATGAGGGCGGGGCCCTCTTGGTGAGGACGGCGCGAGGGACGCTCGAGCGGGTACTCGCCGGGGACCTCGAGCAGTTGGCCGTCCGGGAGTAGATGCGATGTTGCTGGCGATCGACGTCGGAAACACCAATGTGGTTTTCGGGGTCTTCGATGGACGCAAGTTGACGGGCCATTGGCGATTGGAAACAGACGTCCGGCGTACCTATGACGAGTACGGCATACTCTTCCGTCAGCTGCTGTTGGACGCAGCAGTCGAAGCGCGGCAGATCGAGGCGCTGGTAATCTCCAATGTCGTTCCGACGCTCCAATTTACGCTGCAACAAGTGGGCGAGCGGTACTTTGGGACCAAGCCCTTGTTTGTCGGTCCTGGGGTCAAGACCGGGATGCCGATCCTGATTGACAACCCCCGCGAGGTAGGGGCGGACCGAATCGTCAACGCGGTCGCCGCCTACGAGAAGTATCGCGAGGGCCTGATCGTGGTGGACTTCGGAACTGCCACCACCTTCGACGCGGTCAGCCCGAAGGGAGAATACCTGGGCGGGGCAATTTGCCCGGGGATCTCAATCTCGATGGAAGCGCTCTTTCAGAACGCCTCCAAGCTGCCTCGAGTGGAATTCGCCAACCCGCCTCACGTGGTGGGCCGAAATACCGTCCATTCAATTCAGTCCGGCCTGGTGTTTGGATACGTGGGGCTGGTGGATGGACTTTGCGAGCGGATGCGCGCGGAGCTGGGGTTTCCGGTTCGGGTGGTGGCCACCGGTGGGTTGGCGCCGCTAATTTCCAAAGAATCAAAGGCGATCCGGGCGATGGATGAGTTTCTCACGCTCGATGGCTTGCGAATCATTTACGAGAGGAACCAGCCCGCGTGAGCGACGCTTCCCAGCCGTCGGCCGCCGGTTCGGCCCCGCCCTCGGATTCGGCGACGCTGGCGGTCTGCCCCTTGACCGCGGACTTTCTGCCTCCCAACATGCGCAAGCATGTGGATCCCAAGGCGCCGCCTCCTCTTCGGATGATGGCCGCGAAGGGGTTGGTGCCGCTCTCGCCGTCCGACATAATCGGTGCGCTCTACATGCTCACCTTCGATCTGGACACCGCGGTGCGCGAGACTGCCGCAAAGACGCTGACCTCCTTGCCGGATCGCCTGCTTGGCACTGCCTTGCGGGACGAAGAGATCAAGCCTCCAGTCCTGAGCTACTGTTTGGAGGCGTTTGCGACCCGCGACGATTATGTGGAGCTGCTGATTCTGAACGCCGGTACTCCCGATGACGCGGTAGCGAAGGTTGCCTGCAACTGCCAACTCAGGATCGCGGAAATCATCGGTCAGAACCAGCTGCGCACTCTCCGGCACGACGACATCCTGCGTAACCTCTGCCGAAACCCGAACGTTCTCGCTTCCGTGATCGACGGGATCTGCGACTTCGCGGTGCGCAACGGAATGCTGTTGCCGGACGTACCGCAGATGCAAGAGGCGCGGGTACGCGTCTTTGGCCCTCAGGCGCTGCAAAAGCCGCCGGACCAGGGGCCCACCGCTCTAGAGGTGGTCGCCGAGAATGCCGAGCTGAGGGAAGAGGACGCCCCGCCGGTCGAGGAAGGCAAGCGCCTCACGCTCTCCCAGCGGGTCAGCAAGATGAGCGTCTCGGAGAAGATCAAGCTGGCCACGCTCGGGAACAAAGAAGCGCGCGGCTTGCTGATGCGGGATACCAATAGGCTAGTCGCGGTAGCGGTGATTCGCAGCCCGCGGCTCACCGACGGCGAGGTGTTGACCGTCGCCAACAACCGCGCGGTGATCGAAGATGTCTTGCGAGTGATCTACAACAACCGCGAATGGACCAAGAACTACGCACTGAGGCTGGCGCTGGTCAAAAACCCAAAGACGCCGCTCGCCATTTCGATGCGTTACCTTTCCGGCATGAGGGAATCCGACGTGGTTAGCCTCGCTCGAAACAAGAACATTCCGTCCGGAATTCAGGTGTTGGCGAAGAAGATGATGGATAAAAAGAACGCGCCCAATCGGGAGAGGTAATGCCCGAACCGCCCCTGACTCAGGCGGCGGCCGGCTCGTCCTCGTTACCCGCTAGGCTTTGTTGCTCATCGAGAAGCTGCAGAGCAATTGAGAGCGCTTTTTTGGTTTTTTCCCGAAGCTTCTCGTCGCCCTTGATTCGCTCATAAAGCTTTTCGATTCGCGCCTCGCTCTTCGAGGTAGACGACTCCATTTCGCGAATCCTACTGCGCGCCGCTTCCAGTTCGCCCCGGATCCCCTCCACCTCGCTGCGAAGCTCAACCGATTCGCCCTGCGCTTGTTGCAGCGATCCCTCGACCTCGGTGATGCGGTCGCGCTCACCGGCCAACTCCGATTCGCGCTGAGCCAAATTCTCCGCGGTTTCGGAAACCTGCTGCTCCAATTGAGTTTCTCGATCGTGCAACTCGAGGATTTCCTTGTCGCGCTCGGTGAGCTGAGTCTTCAGCTGAAGAATTTCGCGGTCGCGCTTGCTCAGCGCATCCTTGAGCGCGAAGTAGTCCTTCTCCGATTTGCCCGGGGGAGCCGTCTTTGAACCCGCGGGCTCGGCGCTGCGAGCTCTTGCTTCCGCTTGCTCTGCTCGGCGCTGCGCCTCTTGGAGCGCCGTTTGAGTCTCCTCTAGCGATTCTTGCGTTTTGGCAAGCGCCTCCTGCAGCTGGTCGACCCTTGCCAGGAGCTGCTGTGGCTCGGTGCCGTTGATGTCCGGCCCCGACTCGGGAAATGGCTCGAGCGCCTCACCGTTCGCTTCGTATGCCGGCTTACCGGAGTCGGAGGTCTCGTCCCAAGCTGGGGCTGGGCTGGTCTCTTCGACGCTCTCGGTGCCCGGACCGCTGTCGAACGCATCGTCGATGATCGCGAGGTCAGGCTCACCCTGAATCGTCGTCTCTTCCTCCACGCTCACCAGTTGATCGGGCTGAACCGTTTCAGCCTCCAGCAGCTCGCCAAAGCCCGAATCGTCGGTTGTCACCGGAATATCGTCTGGGAAGCCGATCAGCCGCTCAATTCGCGCCACCAGTTCCTCCGGCTCGAATGGTTTTGCGACGTAGTCATCTGCCCGGGTGGTCTTGAGCTTGCTGTGCTTCTCGAAGCCGTCGGGGGACCCAATGATTATCACCGGGATACCCTTCAGATCTGAGTCCTTCTTCAGCTTCGAACAGATCAGGTATCCGCTCTGGCCCGGACCGAGATCGACTGCCAGAACGACCAAGTCTGGAGCCGTGCCGCGAATCAACTCGATGCACCCTCTGGGATCCGCGCTCTCTTCCGCCGAAAAACCTGCTGCTTCCAACGCGGCTCGCGAAGCGCTCGACACTGCCGAATCAATCTCGACGATCAAAACTTTCTTGGACATGAACGCTCGGGATGAAACCGGCCGTTTTCACGGCCTGATTTCGGAGGGTCTGGGTACTAAAGACGCTACCGATACCCAATGCACCCCGTCAATGTTGCAGCCAACGGACGACTACCGCTGTACCGAAGCGGGGCGAATCAAGGAGTTAGGCGGCTGTGAGTCCTTGGGTTTGGCACTGCTCAGGCTGGCCCCGCTGAGCATTTGTCGGATATCCGCTTCGTCCAGATCGGTCACCAGCTCGTACACGATCTCTCGATCCCGCCAGAGTGCGACGTTGTATCCGTGACTGCTGTCGAGCTCGAGAGATGGTAGCGGAGAGGCCGCGACCTCTCCTTTCGTATCATCGAAAACGAAAAGGCCAATTCGGCGAGGCAGAGATCCTGGGTAGGAAACGGCGTTGTAGGAGATGTAGGCGGCTTCCTTATCGTGAACGTTGGAAAGTCGCGCACCGGCCAAAGTCGCATTCGGAAGCTGCGGCACCGCCACCCGGTGACTCAACTTGTCGGCAAACCACGCTTCGAAGAGTTCGGGCGAGTCTTGCTGAATCTCCATCGGCAACCCTTTTGCGTGTCGACGCACAGCGTCTTCGATGAAGACGCTGTGCGATAGGGGACGGTAGTAATAGTAGGTGCCACTGGCGACGACGAGCACCGCGGCAGCAGCGCTCAGCTTGAACCAGGAGGTCATTACCGCGCGCTGGCGTTCGCGGTGAAGTCCCACCTGAATGTTCTCCCGCAACGATTCGGGAGCCTTCGCAGCCGCCGCAACCTGGCTGGTGCGGCGTATCACGCCGAGAAATCCCATTTCGGAATGCATCTTTTGCGAGCAGGCGGGGCAACCGGCCAGGTGACGCTCGAACTCTAGCTGCTCATGTGCGTCGAACTCGCCATCGAGATAAGGGTACAGGAAGGTCTCAAGTTCGGCGCACGTCATACAAGTTTTCGGACCTTGCGAACCATCCAATCCACCTTCACCGGGCGGCGGGCATCGAAGGACCTTATCCCGTTTTCTTCCGGTTCCGATATTCGGTCAAATCCGTCGGCTCCGGCGATGCTTCACCCACGCCATTCAAAACGCCCTGTCCAAGCGCGTATTCCCTCAACGTTTTCTGAAGCAGCTTCCTTCCACGAAATAGCCTGCTCATCACTGTCCCGACCGGGCAATCGAGGATTTCGGCGATTTCCTTGTAGGAAAATTCCTGTAGGTCGGCCAGGATCACCACCAGCCGAAAATCGATCGGCAATCCGTCGATCGCCCGAAGGACATCGTCGGAAAGCAAGCGGTCGAACAGGTATTGCTCAGGGTTTGCCGCAAAATCGGTGGCATCGCGGCTGATGAACCGTTCGTGAACGGCGTCGCGCTCCGAGCCCTCCACCACGTTCCGCTCCTTCACTTTTCGCCGATACCGATTGATGAAGGTATTGGTCAGAATTTTGAATAGCCAGGCCTTCATGTTCGTTCCGCGCTCGAACTTGTCGAAAAAGCGAAAGGCGCGCATGCAGGTGTCCTGAACGAGATCTTCAGCGTCGCGCTCGTTCTTGGTCAGCCGCAAGGCCGCGGAATACAGAGGGTCCAGGTGAGACAGCGCGAGCGTCTCAAATTCCTGCTTGGAGCGATTGGTGCGTCGAAAGTCCAACATCGGTTCAATGCCTCGCGTAATTATATCGGGTTCTGATTCGAGTGGCGGGAAGGTTGCCCTCAGGCGCTCGGCGCGGATTTACCCCCTCGCCAAGGAAATACTCCCTTCCGGGTACCACCCTGCTAGCGCTTCTTGCCACGATCCCAAAAATACATACGCAGAGCGCGGCAGAATCTTTCAAAGAATTTCGCTGTTCCTGGTTGGTATGCACTCCGCCACAGCTTCGAGTTGCTTGCCTGCTCGTTCGCTAAGCTCTCGAATTTCCGGTACAACGCGTCGCAAATGAAGCTGCTCTTCGCCAATTCACAGGGCACGGTAATGGAGCACCCGCATTTGTTGGCTACCGTCAGGTCGGGCGAGGACGTTTTACCTCCCCAGCCGGGCGCAATCCCGCTGCCACGCCACGCAAAGCTTGTACAGCTGCCGGGCCGCCGGCCGCTCGGCATCGACCCAACCACGGGACGGCTGGAATTGGTGAGTGAAGTGACTGTCCGTGGAAGGGCCTTTAAGCCCTCGGCGGTAGGCGCCTTATTGCCGCCAGGCTACACGCGGACGTTCCTTCCAGGTGAGGCAAAGGACGGTGGGCCGCTTTTGCCTCAGTGGGCATATACGGCGGCGGCTTGGAGCGCTCAGGGACCGGTCACGTGGGCGCTGCACACCGACCGTCGCACTCACTGGGATCCTTCGCTCTTTTCGACTCCCGAGCTCGCGACGCGGGTCCGTGCCCACTTGGCCCGCTTTGCCGAAAACAAGCTCCTGCTCCAGCTACGGACCTGTGCCCTGATCTATCGATGCTTTACCAGCCAGAACATCTTCTACGGGCGCGATGAAGGCGCCATTCCGGCTTCGATCGCCTGCAACGCGCGCTGCATCGGCTGCATCTCGGAGCAGCCAAAAGGCGGCGCTCCGGCTTCGCATCAGCGGATGGAGGACGGTCCATCGGCGGAGGAGATGAGCGAAGTAGGTGGGTTTCACCTCAAACATGCCGCGGGTCGGGTGCTGATCAGTTTTGGGCAGGGGTGTGAGGGTGAGCCGCTGACCCGCTACCGAGCGATCGCCGAGGCCATTCGCCTCATTCGAAAGGCGACGTGCCGCGGGTCAATCAACCTCAACACCAACGCGAGCGTGCCGCACGCATTGGATGCCCTCTTAGACGCTGGGCTGGACGCGGTCCGGGTCTCTTTGAACTCCGCGGTGAAAGACCTGTACGAGGCCTATTACCAGCCGGTTGGCTATTCTTGGGAGAATGTCGAAACATCGCTCGCGATCGCGAAGCGAAGAGGCGCCCATCTCGCGATTAATCTTCTCGTATTTCCGGGCGTTACCGACCGTCTTGGCGAGGTGGAAGCCCTGGTACAACTTGTACAACGTTATCGAATCAACCAGGTTCAGATGCGCTCGCTTTGCATCGACCCCCTTCAGTATCTGGAGGGGGTTCGGGGCCGGGGTGCGCCAGGGCCAGCGGTGGGTGTCGACCAGCTCATTCGCAGGCTGAAACACGCCGCACCGTGGGTGGTGATCGGAAATTTCGCGCGCGGCCTCAATGAGCGCGAGCGCTCGACTGCTGGTGCGGCCGTGAAAGCGCGGCGAAGATCCCGTAATGCCGTATTTGGATCCTTGATGGGGCACACATGACGAAGACCAGGTTTTCGATGTTCCCAGAATGCTGTCAGAAGGTGCTTGTGGAACTTGAAAACGAGGGCAGACGCGGAGCGCGCAATTGCGCCAAAGGGCATGCGGTTAGCGTCGAACATGCACTGCAGATAGAGGCAGCCGCCGCAAAGAAAGCCGCGGTTCCCTCCACCAGCTAAAACAAAGGCTTTAACTGTTGCCTTGCTCCAGGCCCTCCGGCGTTTTTGAAGGGTCCAGGTACAAGCCCAGTTTCTCTTCAAGGTATTTCTTCGCCTTGTGGCGAAATAGGATACCCGGATCGTTTGCCTCGCCACGCACCGACTGGTCGTTCACTTCGAGTGTTGCCTGCAAGGAAATGCCCAGTATCGTTCCGGAGAGTCGAGCGGTATCGCCTGCCCAACTCGAGCGGAGACCGTACTTTCGCTCCCATCTTTGAATCAGCAGCTCCATTCGTCTCTTCGCCGAGTCGCGACCCAACGCATGCGAGACTTCAAGGCTGAGCATTTTCAAGTCAGTCGTCCCTTTCTGCAGCTGCGATTGCCTCCAAGGGCTTGTACTTGGCGTCGTCTGCGAAGCCAAGGTTAGCAAAAGCCCTGCCACACTCTCCGACAAGGCCCGCAAGGCTCGTCCATGCGGCACGGGCTCGACGTCTCCTAAACATCATGCAGGAAGTCACCTAGAGCTGCATCATCTACTGACTATGAACATCGACCCCCTTCGAGCCCGCCTCAAGAGCGCGAGCGGAGTGTTTCGGCAGGTCCCTGGAACATTCCGGCTTGTCTGGCGAGCGGACTGGCGCAGCGCGCTTTCGATGGCAGCGCTTACGCTCGTGTCTGCAGCGCTCCCAGCGGCGATCGCCTACGTGGGAAAACTGATTGTCGACGCGGTGGTCACGGCGGCCAGAACGGGAGCGGCCGCTGATCGTCATCAGGCGTTCCTGTACGTGGTCCTTGAGCTTCTGCTGATGGTGGGATCAACGACCGTCAATCGGGGCTTGGCCTTTCTTCGCGAGCTGCTGCGGGCCACCCTCGGAAATGTCGTCAATGTCCAAATCCTCGAGAAGGCGCTTTCGCTCGAGCTTCGCCACTTCGAGGACGCCGATGTCTACGACAAGATGCAAAACGCTCGCCGCGAAGCGTCTTCGCGACCCCTGTCGCTGGTGCTGCAGGTCTTCGCTATCGCGCAGAACGCAATCTCGCTCGCTGCCTACGCGATCCTGCTGATTCGCCTTTCCCCCTGGAGCGTTCTGGTGCTGGTGGCTGCCTCGATTCCTGCCTTCATTTCCGAAACCCGACTCGCGGCCGAGTCTTTTCGACTGAATTCGTGGCGAGCTCCCGAGGGACGCAAGCTCAACTACCTGGAGTGGATTCTCACTCGCGACAGTCATGTGAAGGAGGTCAAACTCTACGGAATCAGCTCGCTCATCCTTGAGCGGTATCGTCGGTTATTCGAGAAATTCTTTCGAGAGGACCGCCGACTCGCCTTCCGCAGGATGGGGTGGGGAATGCTGCTGGGCCTGTTGTCGTTATCAGCCTTCTACGGTTGTTACGCCTTCGTGGTGGCGCAAGCGGCGGCCGGAAGAATCTCGATCGGGGATATGACTTTGTACCTGTTGCTGTTTCGGCAGAGCCAAAACGGCTTTCAATCCATTCTGTCCGCGATCGGCTCGATGTACGAGGACGCTCTCTTCATGTCCAACCTCTTCAACTACTTTGCGATTCCGACCAGCGGTGAGGCGCCCCGCATTCGGCCTGCACTTTCGCCTCCCCGGGGCCGCCACAATCAGATTGAGCTGAGAAATGTCTCCTTTCGCTATCCGCAGAAGGAGGTTTGGGCTCTTCGCAATATCAACCTCACGTTGGCTCCCGGCGAGAAGCTGGGACTCGTCGGAGAAAACGGAGCGGGGAAGAGCACGTTGGTGAAGCTGCTGTTGCGCCTCTACGACCCGACGGAGGGCGAAATCCTGTATGGAGGCGTCAATCTCAAAGATATCGATCCGGCGGACCTGCGGTCGCGAATCGGCGCCGTTTATCAGGATTACGTCAGGTACCAATTCACCGCTGCGGAGAACATCGGCCTGGGGGAGGTAGCACACGTAGAGGATCGCCCCAGGATCGAGGAGGCGGCACGCCGCGGCGGCGCAGAGATCGTGATTAATTCGCTGCCCAAGCGCTACGACACGGTCTTGGGCGGCTGGTTCGAATCGGGCCAGGAGCTCTCAGCGGGACAATGGCAGAAGCTGGCCGTGAGCCGCGCTTTCATGCGGGACGCCGAAGTGTTCATTCTCGATGAGCCTACCGCCAGCATCGACGCGGAAGGCGAGCACGAGTTATTCGAGCGGTTCAAGTCGCTTGCGGCGGAGCGTACGGCGATCATCATTTCGCACCGTTTTTCCACGGTGCGGATCGCAGACCGAATTGCGGTGCTGCACGAGGGACGGCTTGAGGAGCTGGGCAGCCACCGGGAGCTGCTTTCTCAGGGCGGTAGATACGCCCATCTCTTTGGATTGCAGGCGCGCGGATACCTGAACTAAGCGATCAGCCGAGCTCGGCTCGAGGTCTAAAACCACTCAGCTGACAAATTGCGCTCCCGTCGCTTTCACGATGTCTTGCGTCACGGGCCCGCAACATTCCCTGGTCAGGCGCCCCGCGTTGCCTTTCGAACATGGATGTGTCAAATAGCCGCACCCCAGTTGTGGGTGAGGGTGGGAGTTTACGTCCGTATTGCAGCGCCGGTTAGGTCAATCCGCTCGGCGCTTGGGCTCAAAGAAGGACTCGATGTTCCAGGTATCCCGCAGCGCGAGAGTGACCCGCTCGGACTATTTCTCCCCGCGTATTCCGATTCCGACAGCCAGCGAAATCTAGCCAAAGAGGAGCCGCCATCCATGCTTGAGCAACGTTCACGTTATCTCGCACCGATTCTTCTCGTTTTGTCCGCGTGGTTTTCGGGACTTGCTTGCAATTCCAACGCACCGCAGTCGGCAGCAGTTGGCAACACGGCGTCGGCGGAAAATCAGACCGGGGTTCGAAGGGGCGCGGTGGTCCGCTGGGCAGAAGGTCCCAGTTTGTCAGCGCCCTTGGGGTTGATGGCGAATGCGGCAGTGGAGGCCGGAGAGGGAGAGCCGGAAGCGCCGCTGCGCCGACCGATCGGTGGAAACACGTTTCCGAATTTTGTCGAGAAAAACCCAGACTACGGGTCGCAACATCTCACCCCAAACATGCCACCGATCCTGGTCAGGTTTGCGGGGTTGGGGTTTGGCTTTCCCGGGTTTAGTCCTTCGGGTACGCCGCCGGACACCAACGGCGACGTCGGGCCAAACCACTACGTGCACATTGTCAATTCTTCGTTCGTTGTTCTCGACAAGACCGATGGGCATGTGCTGCCGCCCGGCCCGATGCGGATCAATGTTCCCTTCATGGGCTTTGGTGGCGCGAACGGCGCGTGTGCCACGACGAACCAGGGCGATCCGTTAATCATCTACGATCGTCACGCGGATCGGTGGATTATCAGTCAGCTGACTCCGGTCCACTTTGCCAGCGGCCCGAACTATGAGTGCGTCGCCATTTCTCGTACCGGCGATCCGACGCTGCAGTGGTATCGCTATGCCTTTGGCCCCTACACTGTGCAAAACGGTATCAATGCGCTCAACGACTATCCGAAGACCGGAGTGTGGCCGGACGCTTACTACACGACCTACAACATGTTTACCGCCCAATCGGCGGGATTTCGAGGTGCCAAATTCGTCGTCTGGGAACGAGCTGCTATGGTGGCGGGCTTTCCCGCGCGTGAAATCGAGTTCCAGACGTTCAGCGATCCCCGCGGGATGGATGGCTACGGTGGTGCGCTTCCGAGCGATTGGGATGGCCGATTCTTCCCTCCCGCGAACGCGCCAAACCTGATCATTTCTGACGACAACA
>Ga0209648_10004701_pt1 | contig 11644 bp, 10 predicted proteins | sample GraSoi2013_115cm_FD_185830 | JGI IMG/M metagenome (GOLD analysis project Ga0209648, IMG submission 185830) | Grasslands soil microbial communities from the Angelo Coastal Reserve, California, USA - Sample 9_17_2013_115cm (SPAdes) (version 2) | ecosystem: Environmental > Terrestrial > Soil >...
GTCGCGATGAGTTTCAACCGGTTATTCCTTGGTGGGTTGCTCTCCAGCAGAGCCCGCCTCCACTTCACCGGCTATGAATATTGTGCAGGAACCCAAACCGTCTTGACAAAGCCGTCATTGTTATAGACGGGATGACACGTCATGGAGAACTATGCCGGGGAACCAGCGACCTGGGTACAAGGCGCTCTATCCATTGAGCTACGCCGGTGCGAAACATCCAGCGGCAGGATTCGAATTCGATCGCGAAGGACTCAAAACACGAACCAGCCCAGGATGTTTTGTACCGGTGGCAGGATTCGAACCTGCGACCTCCCGCGTCAAAGGCGAAGTAACCCAAATCAACACCACCGGCAAATCCTTACCGAGACGCGCACTTCCTGCGATTTTCAGCAGCCAACGTTGGACAAATTCCAACCGGGGAACAATCGACCAAAGCGTAAAGGTCCGTCGTTCTAGTTCTTGAAACTACGGCACTCGAGATGCCGGCAGGCTTCGCACCTGCACCTACGGACAGAGTGAGTAGCCTTGATCTCCACCACCGTTTGGAATCTGTACCAACGAAAACTGCTTGCCCAGGAGAAGGGTTCGAACAACCTTCTCCGTCCTCAGAAACCTGCGTGCGACCTGGTGCCAAAGTGGACGTCGTTGCCCAAGCAAGTTGAGCCGCTTTGCGGGCCCGTTCGGCTCGCTGCGCTCGCTCAGGGCAAGCTAACAACTGAGCCCGCAGAGCCTGTCCTGAGCAAGGTCGAAGGACGAAATCCTGAGCGCGTAGCGCGAAGGACCTCTCGCTAAAGCGGTGTTCGTTGCGGCAGCAAGCCCGGGTACCATAAGGCCTCTCCAAGCCAATCGCTTCCCGCGAATACCCAGGCTTGCAACGCCAGCAACACCAAACTCTGCGCAGCGTGGTTCATCAGCAAGTTCACTGGCTTCAGCCGCTGCAGGTACCAGGGCACGAGGGCACTCGTGCCGTTAAAGTTCAAACAAACGAGGGCTTTAGCCCCTGGCCGTGAAGGACAACGTTCACCGGGGGAACGAGCAACTACGGCTTTGTCGATTAAGAGTCGAAGTAACCGTAAGCTTCTGTTTGGCAGCCGCGCATCGCGGCGCGCCAGCCAGCGGTCTAGTTGTTGACGATTTGCGTAGGACTGAAGCGCCTGAAGTTAGCTAAGGAAATAATCGAACGCCCACAGGCTAACAGAACCAGGCACTGGTTCCTTCAGCCTCCGCATCGAGATGTGGTTGATGCATTTCATTGGGCGTTTCTCCTACGCACAAGCAGAATAGCAAACTATGGCTTGTTGGTGAATGCAGAAAGTACGGAATTGCAGAAAATAAATTGTGAAATGCAAGATTCTCGTAGCGAAGTGCTGAATGTTTTTATTCGCTTGGCGCGCAGGTATCCTTTTCGTGCGGATTTCTTCAACTTCTAGACTTGCAGTCCGAACTACGAGTTCCCCGCCGCGATAGGGTTCCCTCGCTATGCTCGGGACAAGCAATGCGCAATCCACTCCGCCGACTCCTTCGTCCCCAAACTTCCCCCGATATCGGCGGTCGTTTTCTTCTGGCGCACCGCTTGGAGAACTGCCTGGTTGATCCGACCGGCCTCTCCGGCGAAGCCCAGATGCTCGAGCATCATGGCCGCCGTCGCAATCGCGCCGATGGGGTTGGCGATGTTCTTTCCCGCAAAGGGAGGCGCTGATCCGTGCACCGGCTCGAACATGGAGGTCTTGCCGGGATGGATGTTGCCGCTGGCGGCCATGCCCAGCCCGCCCTGCAGCGCGGCGGCCAGGTCGGTAATGATGTCGCCGAACATGTTGTTGGTCACGATCACGTCGAACTGTTTGGGATCGCGGGCCATGTGCATGCACAGGGCGTCGACGTACATGTGTGACGCCTGAATGTCGGCGTACTCGCCCGCCACCAGCTTGAACACCCGCTGCCACAAGCCGCCGGCGTAGGTCATGACGTTTGATTTGTCGGACATCAGCACTTTCTTGCGGCCTTGCTTTCGCGCCAGCTCGAATGCGAAGCGGATAACCCGCTCCACTCCTTTGCGGGTGTTGAAGTCTTCCTGCGTCGCGATCTCCTCGGCCGTTCCCTGCTTGAAAACGCCGCCGGCATCGACATACGGTCCTTCGGTGTTCTCTCGAATCACCACAAAGTCCACGTCTTGCGGCTGGACGTTCTTGAGCGGACAAAGCGATTCATCCAGCAACTTTACTGGCCGCACGTTGGCGTAGAGATCCATCTTAAAGCGCATGCCCAGCAAGATCTCTTTGGCGTGGATGTTGGTGGGCACGCGCGGATCGCCCAGCGCGCCGACGAAGATGGCATCGAAATCGCGCGCCAGCATGGCAAAGCCATCCGGGGGAATGGTGGTGCCGTCCTTGAGATAACGGTCGGCTGACCAGTCGAAGGTCGTGAACTCGACTGCGGCGTTAGTCGCTTGGACGACTTTGATCGCGGCAGGAATCACTTCTTTGCCGATGCCGTCACCGGGGACGACGGCGATTCTCTTTGTCATCATTCTGGACTATACCAAAAGCAGTTTCACCGCGGAGGCGCGGAGACGCGGAGAGGAGCCTTTTTCTGAAATCCCGAATGCAGTGTGTCATTCCGAAGCGAAGCGAGGAATCGGCTCTGCGGCACTTCATGAGGCATGATCCTTGCGGAGAATCTTAATTGGAAGATCTGAGTCTCGAGTAGGAAGCGGACGACCGGTGGCAGACTCTCGAAGATGCGCAGCTTGGTCTGCGAATCAGTAGAAAGTCTCTGAGGATTGAGTTGCGCGGAGCCGATTCCTCGCTTCGCTTCGGAATGACACTCTGCGCTCTGAATTGCAGCAAAGGCAGTCATTTATAATCAATACTTTTACATAGGCGAAAACAACAGTGTCCTTTGAAGACAGTACATATCAACTGCGCCAGCAGAAGCTGCGCGAGATCGAAGCCCTCGGCCAGCAAGCCTATCCGCATCGATTTGCGGCGACGCACACTGTGCCGCAAATTCTGGCCCAGTACGGGGCGAAAACTGCCGAGCAACTGGACAACCCCCGCGTCGCCATCAAAGTTGCGGGTCGTGTCATCTCGCTGCGCCTGCAAGGCAAGGCCGGCTTTGCCCACCTGCAACAGGGCGGGCAGAAGCTGCAGATCTACGTCAAGCTCGACTTCGTCGGCGAGAAGGGCTTTGCCCTCTACAAGCTGCTCGACCTGGGCGACCACATTGGCGTGAGCGGCTATCTGTTTCGCACGAAGACCGGCGAGCTGACGGTCCACGTGGAGGAGATCACTTTTTTGGCCAAGGATTTTCTTCCTCTGCCCGAAAAGTGGCACGGCCTGAGCGACGTGGAGCTGCGCTACCGCCAGCGCTACGTCGACCTGATCATGAATCAGGACGTGCGCGAGGTCTTCGTCAAGAGGAGCAAAGTGGTGCAATCGATCCGGCGCTTTCTCGACGAGCGCGGATTCATCGAAGTTGAGACGCCGATGATGCAGCCGATTCCCGGCGGCGCGGCGGCGCGTCCTTTTAAGACACACCACAATACGCTGGACATCGATCTTTACCTGCGCATCGCGCCCGAGCTCTATCTGAAGAGGCTGGTGGTCGGCGGCCTGGACCGCGTTTACGAGATCAACCGCAACTTTCGCAACGAAGGCATCGGCTTTAAATGGAATCCCGAGTTCACCATGCTCGAGTTCTACCAGGCGTACGCCGATTATCACGACATGATGCAGCTGACCGAAGAGATGCTGGCGCAGGCGGCGCGCGACGTCAACGGAATGACCAAGACGACGTTCGACGGTCACGAAATTGATTTCGCCAACTGGCGGCGTCTCTCCATGCGAGAAGCGATCATCAAGTACTGGCCGGAGGCCGCGAAACCGAAACCGCAGATGACGGACTTTGCGACGCACGCGTCGGTGGAAACGCTGGTAAAGCGGCTGAACGCGCATCACACGCCGCACATGCCCTACGATCCCAGCGATCCAACCGGCAAAACCATTGTCGCGATGTTCGAAGCGGTTGCGGAAGAGCACCTCATCCAGCCAACCATTCTCTATGACTTCCCGTTGGTTATCTCGCCTCTGTCCAAGAACAAGCGCGACGAGCCGGACTGGGTGGAGCGGTTTGAGGTCTTTGCCGGCGGGCTGGAGATCGGCAATGCGTTCAGTGAGCTGAACGACCCGGAAGAACAGCGCCGTCGCTTTGAGCAGCAGCTGAATGAGCGCGAACGGGGCGACGAAGAAGCGCACGCCATGGATGAAGACTACATCCGCGCTTTGTCCTACGGATTGCCGCCGACGGGAGGCGAAGGCATCGGCATCGACCGGCTAACCATGTTGCTGACCGATTCGCGCACCATTCGCGACGTGATACTCTTTCCCCAACTCAGACCTCAGGCGGCGGGAGAGACAGTTGCGGAAGGCGCAGACAAGAAGCCAGGGGATTTGTGATTTGTGATTTGTGATTGGCTTTCCATCTGCATTGATGGCGGCTGAAAGCAGAAATCACAAATCAGAAATCACCAATCACAAATTGCAAATCTATGTCGTTCGAATTCGATTCCGCAACTCGTCGCCGGCTCGGTTACAAACTGATTGATCGAATTGACGAGTATTTTTCCGGTTTGCCGGATCGTCCGGTCCAGCTTCGCTCCGAACTACGCACCTTCGACGATCTCGCCGACAAGCTTCCCGAATTCGGCGAAGATGCGGCCAAGGTTCTCGACGACATCTGTTCGGAGCTGGTCGTTCGCGGCTTTCATGTGCCCAGCGCCAACTACTTTGGCTTGATGAATCCGACGCCGACTTATATGGCCGTACTCGCCGAAGCCCTGGTGGCAGCCCTCAATCCGCAACTGGCCAGTCTGGCGCGGTCCCAACTGGCCTCGAAGATCGAAAAGGAGACGGTGCGTTGGATCGGTGAGCGCGTCGGTTGGAATACCGAGTTTGACGGCACATTCACCAGCGGCGGCAACGAGGCCAACTTCAGTGCGCTGGCGCTGGCCCTGGCCGCACGCTTTCCTCGCGCGATCGAAGAAGGAGTCGCAGCCCTCAGCGCGCGCCCGGTGTTGTACGCTTCCGTTGAGTCGCATCACTCCCTCGACAAATCCGCGGGATTGCTGGGACTCGGCCGCACGGCTCTGCGGCGCATTCCGGTGAACCACGACATCGAGCTCGATCCTGCGAAGCTCGAAGCTCAAATCCGAGAGGACAAGTCAGCCGGACTGGCTCCCTTTTGCGTCGTCGCGACCGCGGGCACCACTAACTCCGGCGCCATCGACGATCTGGTTGCGCTGGCCGAAATCTGCAAACAGCACGAGCTGTGGTTGCACGTCGATGGTGCTTACGGCGCAGCAGCTATCTTCTCCGATCAGCATCGCGATCTGGTTCGGGGAATCGAACTGGCTGATTCCATTACTCTCGATCCCCACAAGTGGTTAGCCATGCCCTTTGCCGCCGGTGTTGTGGTGACGAGCCATCCGGAAACGTTGCGGCAAGCGTTCCGCGTAAGCACGCCGTACATGCCGAAGACAACGAAATCTTCGCCGCTACTCGACAACTTTCAAGTGAGCGCGCAGTGGTCGCGGCGCATGAACTCGCTCAAGCTTTGGCTGACGCTGCGTGTCCATGGCCGCCAGGCTTATGAAGAACTCATCGACCAGCAGCTCAAACTTGCGGCGTCGTTCGCAAGCTGGGCGCGGGCGTCGGAGCAGTTCGAACTGGCTGCGCCGCAAGTCCTGCCCATCGTAACCCTCCGTGTCAAGCTGCCCGGCGCCGATGAAGCCCAGATCCGCGAGGCAAACGAAGCCATTGTGCAAGAGGTCACCAACGATGGCCGCCGCTGGATTTCTAATACCGTGGTTCACGGTAGATCAGTGATCCGCATGATGATCATCAGCTACTTGACCAGCCATCGCCACGTCGAGGAGCTGAGCATCGCGCTCACTGAGGCCGCGTCCCGAATCGTGAAAGCCCCGGTTCGCAAAACTAAATAGACGGTTACTTTAGCTACCTCACTGCCGCGGTTTTTCTTTGGTCTTCGACTTCTCGCCTTGCTACGATTCGCCTTGCAACTCGTTTTGCAGAAAGGAAGGCTACTCGCGTCATGCGTCGATGGCTCTCCGTACTCTCGCTGCTTCTGACCGGCCTTCTTCCGCCGCAAACTGCTCCCACCAACTGGAGCAAGCAGGCTTCTGACGCCGGCGGCTTCACCGCCATGTTTCCCGTTGCGCCTAAGGAGAGTTCTGACACCAAGACCGTTCCCCAAGGTGACATCGTCACACACCTTTTCATGACCACCAGCGACGGCTTTCTCTGTCTCATCGGATACACCGATTACCCCGTCGAAGTGGACGTAGAGCAGGAGCTCGTTCTGGACCGCGACAATTTCGCTAAAGAGGTGAAGGCCACAGTTTCTTCATCGCAACGGACGAAATTCTCGGGCGGCCCGGGCGATGAGCTTCCGGCACTCGACTTCACGGCAACCGCTGACACCGGCACTTTTAAAGGCTTGGTGATCGTCGTCGCGGGCCGAAGGACCTATATGGTGGCCGCTTTCAACCGCAAAGGCAGCGATCACACAGCGGACATCGAGTATTTCTTCACTGCATTCAAGCTGACCAGCAAGAAATCGTGAGGGCAGGTTCGACGGCGCTGATGTCGGGCCGGTAAAACGATGCCTGCTCCGCACGCCGTGCGATGATTCATCGCAAAGTCATCGAATCCAGCCGTGCCTCGTGCCTTCCTCCCTCGTTCTCCTCGATAAATTTGGCGAGTTTGTCGGGATTGATCTTGACCTGGATCACCACAGCCTCACTCGGCTCAACGTTAACGACGAGAACCTTCAAGTCTTTTCCTTCCTGCCTCGCGTAGATGTAGGTGTGCTCATTGTGTCGCCGCGAGTAGCTCTTCACGACCGGCTGCCAGCCATGGTCACCGGCAGATTGCACTACTTCATCCAGAGTGGAATCCGGGGCGAAAGAAAGGCGCTGATTTTCGAAAAGCGCACCTTTAAATCCTCTAACTCCGGCGAAGCCGCCGGCGCACTTGACCATGAAGCCGGCAAAGCCCATCACGAAACGGTAGTTGCGGTGGACGTGATAGTTGCTCTCGATGCTGTGGACGATCTTGCCGAAGTCATCGGCCCGTGCCTGGCTCGGCAGAACGGCAAACAGTAAGGTGGCAGTCACGATCACGGCTGTGCGGGTTCTTTTAGTTGTCGTCATCGGTGTCCTCCTTCTCCGCGGCGGCCTGGTCTTTATCTTTATCTTTATCTTTATCTTTATCTTTATCTTTATCTTTATCTTTATCTTTATCTTTGTCTTTGTCTCGGGCCGGATAGGCGTCGTCATTTTTGTGTTTGCGTTTGTGATGATCCTTATCTTCATCGGGGATTCCGAAGTGTCCTCCGAGCAAACTAAGTTTGTTGACGTCAATGTTGCCCACGATGTTGACCACCGTCAGCTCGCGCGCTTCGGCGACCAAGATCGCCAGGCCCGCGATGTTATCACCCTGCTTCATCACGTAGATCTCGTCATGCTCGCGCGACCGCCGGCTGTGGCTCTCGACGATCCTGGTCCAGCCCGGCGCCGCCAGTTGCGCACGGATGGCATCAACATCCGCCTGCGAGTATTGATCCGGCTCGTCAAATTCGAAGTTCTTGACGTAAATGCCTTTGAGCCCTTTGAGGACCTCCTTGACCTGCGCGGTGTCTGGATCATGGTCTGCCTCCATAAACTTCGACGCCAACTCCAGCAGCGCGCCCTCGAGAGTCACGTCGTTTACTTCGGACGCCTTGTCGCTGAGTTTCTCCAGGTTATTCAGCTGCAGCTTCGCGCCCTGAGGGACGCCCTGAGCAACACCCCGAGTAACGCTCGGCAGCGTCGCACACATCAGGGCTGCGGCTGTAGCAAAGCCTCGCCAGCGCGTGTTTCTCAAAGTTCGTCTCATAGTCTCTCTCTCCGAATCTTGGAATCGTTCTCTTGCGACTCGCGTACCCGCTGAAACACGCGGTTCAGTTTGGCGTTGGTGATGCGGAGCGCGATGATTGCTTGCCGCTCCGCTTCCTTGGCCAGCGCCTGTTCGCGTTGCTTCTTGCGTTCGTGTTGCAAGTATCCGAGCCCGCCAGCAAGCAGCACGAGCACCGCCAGCGCCCCAGCAAGTGCCGGACGCAGCCTCAACGAGAACAGGTTCGAAAAGAAACCGGCGCGCTCCCCGCGAACCGGCGCTTTTGTTCCTGCCTGCTTGATTCCGGCCATCACTCTCTGAGTGAAAATTGGTCCTGGATCCTGGCGCTTCAGGGCATTGCGAAGATCGTCTTCAGAAAAATGCATAACGTGACTCTCCAACTCTTCGGGTCAGCTTCTTGCGCAGCTCTTCGAGCGAGCGGTGCAGCGTGCTCTTCACGGTGTTTACCGGCATCTGCATGAGTTCGGCAATTTCGGCGGGGCCCAAATCTTCCTCATAGCGCAGGACCACAACCATGCGCTGCCGCTCCGGCAAGGTCCTAACCGTTTGCCGGAGTTGATCCAGCAACAGCGGATCGGAGCGTTTGGGCTCGGCCGCGGGTTCGGGCAGCTTCTCCAAGTCCGACTCACGCCGGTGCTTTTGCTTCCGTCCCTGATCGATCGAACGATGCACGGCAACCTTCCTCAGCCAGAACGTCAGGTGCGCCGGGGATTGAATCGTCGGCGGCTTTTGATAGAGCAGCTTTTGATATAGCTCGAGGAAAACCTCCTGGGCGATATCCTCCGCCAGCGACCGGTCTTGCAGGTAGTGCCAGCCGATGCTGAAGACCATGGCCTGGTGCGCGGTCACAATCTCAGCGAATGCTGATTGATCGCCCCCAACCACCCGAGCCAGCGCCGCCTCCAGCCTCTCTCCCCGGTCTACGTTCAAAGCGTCCCCTTCTGAATGATTTATACGCAGCCCCCAGCCAAAGGAATGCAAAAAAGATCGCCGAAATCGCCCGGAATCTGGTTCTTCCGATTACGTCGATTTCGGCGATTTACTCCAGCTGATCTTTTTGCAAACGCACACATTTCCCACGTTCTGTTTCCGGAGACTCTCAAATTCACAGCCCGCGGACGTCAGGCCAGTGTGCGTTTCACGAAGCGAGAGGAGTTCGGGGTTAAGTTCGGCTAATTTCTGTTTTCAGAAATTCTAAATTCAAACAACGCCGGGGGGCGATTTGTGGCAGATACGTCTCTTCTTGCGGAGTTAAGAAGACAATCTCAATTGACGAGGAGATGTGGCAATGCGCACAGAGTTTAGGTTGTTGCTTCTGTCAGTTATTGTTCTGTGTAGTGCCAGCTTTGCACAGGCTCAATGCTTTGATTATTCCGATCCGGGACCGGGAACGTGCAGCGGTGCTGGGGGATGTGAAGGCACATACCCTCGAACGTTGTGCTTTGGTGGATGTATATCGGGTACCTGCAATCCCGACGGAAACATCGCGAACTGCTGCGGAACCCCGCACACTTATGCCCAAGCATATCCAGATGGTCAAAACAACTGCACTGGGTGGTGCGGGCTAATCAGTGTCCATCTTGCTCGGCGCCACACCCGGCGGCCCGGTAAAATCCAAAACGTTAGCCATCGGAAACATGATCCAGACGTTGCTTTGCTCGCATATCGCCCGCAGCGCATCCTTTTTGTCCCTAACACGTGCACCCACGTGTACGAGGCATTCCTCGAAGGGTACGTCTTGGCGCCCTCCAAGGGAGGCATGTAAAGTCATGTTTAGACGGGCATCAAGAGCTGTAACTTCGCTGTTGTTCGCTTCCTTCTGTTGCTGGGCGCAGTCGCATGATGGCGCCCAGCCGCTTCCATTGTCAACGAATGAGAAATCGCCGCTCACGGGTCACCTCACACCTGTGGAGACCTCAGTGACGGGAGAAGTGGCAACAGGCTTTGCCGGGCCCTTTGTGTGCGACGGCGACGGGAATCTTTACTTAGGTTCTGAATCGACGGGCGTCAGGGCGATCCGCAAGCTAAATCCCAAAGGCGAGTTGGTGGCCCTTTTCGATCCCAGCTCCAATCCTGACGTACAGGTGCAGGTCACTGGGAATTTTTCCGTATCGGTGGACGGCGAACCGCACGTCTTGGGGTTCCTGACAAAGGGGATATCCAGATACGTTCTCGTCTTCAAATCCGACGGCACCTACAAGGGAAATATTAAGCTGGACCCGGGCTTTCCGTGGATACCAGCCTCGCTAGGGGTCTTTTCGAACGAGAGTCTCTTAGTGACCGGAGAGGCATATGATCGTGATCGGAACGCGCCAATGTTGCCTTTCACTGGCATCTTCCGGGCCGACGGGAAGCTGCTGAAAGAGTTGAACCTGGAGGGCGATGACTCGATTCATGACATGGCGGTCGCTCACGATCCTCGCGTGATGTCAACCACAAATGCCCGCAGTAACCACGCCATTGGCTGGAGCCAGATAGAACCGGCGAAAGACGGCAACTTATACTTGATGCGCTGGCTTTCGCCTGCAGTTTTCTACGCCATCTCTCCGGGCGGGCAGGTGGTACGGCGGTTTACTGTCGATCCCGGCAACGAAGACTATAAACCTATCGAAATGCACATATCCGGCAACCGTATCGCGGTGCTGTTCTATCACCCCCAAACCATGGAGAAGATCATGAAGATCGTGGATTTGGAGGGACACGAACTCGCCGCTTATGATGAACTCAGGGCCGATGGAAAGCCAAAGCTAGGCATGCTTGGCCTGGCGTTCGCCTGCTACACGCAAAAGCCGGAGCGCTTCCTTTTCCTAGTCACTGGGGATGATCACCGAGTCCAGCTGAGACTTGCCGAGGGACGCTGACCTCCAATCATCGACACGAATGACGAGTGCCAGACCGTAGAACGCTTGTCTACGCTCAAAAACGTCCCCTGCAGAATCGCTGGAGTCCGGCTCTTCCGCTGACGGCGATTCCGAGCGATTCCGGCGATGGTGGAGTTGTAGGCGCCACATGATGTGGTGGCAGGTCCAAAAGCGGCCTGATGCAAAGGGAAAACCGTACCGCAGATAAACACGGATGACACTCATTTGAAGTTCAAGTTCTGAACTTTGTTCGATCAGTGTTTTCAGCGTAATCAGTGGTATGGTTTTGATCCCTTCTCCCGCTCAATCAGAACGAAGGCACTCAAGGCGCTGGCCAGAGCCAGTCCCACCGCTATGCTTAGGACGACGCGATAGCCGTCTACAAATGACTCTCCGATGGCTTGTTGCACGCGCGGATCGCCGGCTTGGGCTGCGGCCAGCTTGGGACGTTGCTGATCGATTTGCTGGCGCTGGTCCCGCGACAGCCCGAGAGCATCCAGACGCCTATCGAGAGAATGGTTGAAGGTGTTGTACAGGATCAGTCCAAAGATCGCGACCGCCAGCAAGCCCGCGACTCGCGAAACCGCGTTGTTGATTCCGGAGGCTTCGCCGGCGTGACTCCGCGGCACCGCGGTCATCACCGCGGTGGTGAGGGGAGCAACGCTTACGGCCATTCCCAGACCAAGCACGATGACGGCAGGAAAAAACGTTGTCCAGTAGTTCCCGCCGACGCCAGCTCTCAGGAAGAGCCCAAAGCCTGCCGCGGCAATCAGCGGCCCAATCGTGAGCGGCCCTCTGGCTCCGAAGCGGGCG
>Ga0209648_10004702_pt1 | contig 11644 bp, 9 predicted proteins | sample GraSoi2013_115cm_FD_185830 | JGI IMG/M metagenome (GOLD analysis project Ga0209648, IMG submission 185830) | Grasslands soil microbial communities from the Angelo Coastal Reserve, California, USA - Sample 9_17_2013_115cm (SPAdes) (version 2) | ecosystem: Environmental > Terrestrial > Soil >...
GATCGCCGCGCTGGTGTCGCTGACGCCGACGAGTCGCCCCGCGAGATCGTAGCCATAACTCACCACGGCGGCCGGCGCAGGCGGCGTCTTGGTCGCGAGGCGGTTCAGGGTGTCGTAGGCGAAGCCGACGGTCTGGTTGGCGCGGGTCTTGCGCGTCAAGACGTTGCTGTCGGCGTCATAGGTGAGCGTCTCCGTGCTGCCGAGCGGATAGGTTGTGGTGGCAAGCCGATCGAAGCCGTCATAGGCAAAGCTGGTGGCGTGATTGTTCGCATCGGTCAGGCTCGCCAGCAGTCCGTCCGGCGTGTAGCTTTGCTGCAACAGCGGAGCGCTCTGGATTGCAAGGTTTGAGATGGAGCTTTGCCGGCTCAGCGCGTCGTAGCCATAGCTCGTCGTCCGGCCCATGGCGTCTGTCACATTCGAGACGCGATCGAGCAGATCGTAGCTGAAGCTCGTGGTGTTGCTATTGGCATCGGTCGCGGTCGCGGGCTTGCCGGTCAGCGTGTAGGTCGCGCCCGTGCTCCGAAGCACGGTGCCGCTCGCGGATTGCTGGCTCTGAAGCACATGCCCGTCCGGATCGTAGTTGTAGGCTGTCACCAGGCCGTTCGGCGCGGTCGTCGCGGTCAGGCGGCGGGCCGCGTCATAGGTAGTGGTTGTGATGTTTGCCCGCGGATCGGTGATCGAGATGGGGTCGCCCACCGCGCTATAGCCGATCGTGGTGAGCTGGTTGAGGCGGCCAGGGCCGATATCGCGAATGATCGACGTCTGGTTGCCAAAACCGTCATAGCCAAATTGCGTCACGATGCCCAGCGGATCGGTCGCGGTGAGAACCTGGCCCACACTATTGTAAGCAAAACTCCTCTGCGCGTTGAAATGCGGCGCGCCGCCAACATCCGAAGTCGACGTCGTCAGGTTTCCGGTCGCGCCGTCATAGCTCATCGATGTGACCAGGCCGAGCGGGTCGACAATCTGCGTCGGCTTGTTGTAGATCGGATCGTAGCTATAGGTCGTAACCAGGGGAGCCAGCGGCGAGCCCGGCTTTGGTGTCCGTGTGACCTTGGTGACATTGTCGTTGAAATCGGCGGAATAGATGTAGCCAACGGTGCCGCCCCCCGGCGCCGCCATTGGACCGACGATCCGACGGCGGCACCGCCGGTGCGATGTCGACCGTGGAGATCACGTTTCCTTATCTTCGATCGATCTTCTTCTACTAAGCGTCGCTGATTCTATTCTGCGTCTCCGAATGAAGCCTTCAACGCCGCTCCTACTTCACCAACCGTCGGAGCACTCGATCGTCCTTTCTCGAAGAGCGGAGAGAAACCGTCCCTTGGGCCGAGATTCTTGGTTGGGACAAAGACAACACGGTTAGTTTCGAAGTGAATTATCACGTTCTTTGCAGACCTTGAGAACGTGTTCCACGATTTGACTCCTGTTGCCTTTCGAACGGGATCGAACAGTTCGTTCCATTCGTTCAGCGCGGGATGCGGGACTTGTTTCTTCGAATTCTCCAAGGCTGCGAGGGTAGCCTGTCCTAAACCGAACAAGTCATTCACGTCGATGTCGAAGATAGGCAGGGAAACGATTCCAACTCCATTTGTTGTCTCGGAGATCGGACAGATCACAATCCTGTTCTTCCTTAGATATGCCGTAGCCTTCCCCAATACCGGCCTCACGGGAATATGATTGGATTGACGGTAACGCCGCGTGACGCACCATATTGGACGATTTGGTTTATGGCGCTCTGCTGCGCTGCAGCCCGTAGGATGGGTTGAGCGCTTGCGAAACCCATCACCTTGCTGAAGGTCCTGCGGCCGTTCGCCAAAGTCGGCACCGCCATTCGAGACATCGCCTGCTCAATCCTCGGGATAGACTTCGAGCTTCACCATACGATGGAATGACGAATACGGCCAATCTGACCCGCGTCACGAGCCCATGCTTGACCGAGTTAAGCTGCCCCCGGCACTGAAGTTGCGACGACGTGATGGGTATCGCTGCGCTCCACCCATCCTACGGGCTGCGCGCTGCTGGGTGATTTGCCCGACGGGCTGTCCGCCAAAAAACCTGTCCAGTCCTCTACGCAAAAATATTTCCCTTCGCCCGTAACCCAAATCAGTTCACTGATTCGCGCCGTCCCGTCCCAAACAGAGGGGCGGCTCGCGATCGTCACGAAACGCGGGGCGGGATGCGGTGGACGCGGGCGGCGCTCAAGACGAGGGCGCTGTCGCGGACGGCGAAGTCGTGTAGTTCTGACGCCCCATCGCTGGCGTCAAGTCTGCGGGAAACCGCGAGATGACGGTGTCAAACAAGCGTGGTCACCGGGGAGAGCGCGAAGTAAGCCGTAAAACCATTGCGCGGGGAATGCCGGGTGATTTCCGGTGTGACCGTGGTGACTAACTCGTGTGTTTGTTTCTATCACACACGAGGCTGCGGGTGCATTGGCCACCCGGCATTCCCTGCGCCCTCTTAGGGCAAGGATTCATCCACACCTCGGGCGCCGCGGGGACGCGGAGTTATGTCTGATGAATATCTGTTTGTCGTCGCCCGCGAAGGCGGGCGATCCAGTATTCCAGAGACGCTGATTATGAAATCGAAAAGCCGCGGCGTACTGGATCGTCCGGTCAAGCCGGACGATGACAGCCGCTTGTGGAGGAGCGAAAGCGAGGAAGCGATCCAGTCTTCGTTCGCGAACAAGCTGGATTGCTTCGCGGAGCCTGTCATCGGGCGCGCGTTCGCGCGACCCGTTGGCTCGCAATGACGGTATCAACACGCGCCGCCCTCTCAGCTGTCATCGCCCGCCACCGGGTCGGCGCAGCGCGCCGCCCGATGACAGGCTCCAGCGGGCGATCCAGTATTCCAGAGACGCCAGTGATAGAACCGAGAAGCCGCAGCGTGCTGGATACCCCGCTGGAGCCTGTCATCGGGCTCGCCGAAGGCGAGACCGGTGGCGGGGTATGACGGCTTGTGGGCGCGGCGCAAGCGCGCCCTTTTCGCACCCGACGAAACACGGATGGTTTGAATGCTCCGCTTCGATCATGTTCTAGCCCGGCAAAAAGCCCCGGATCGCCGGCAGAAAGAAAATCCCGATATTGATCGCAAAGCCGATGTTCCAGAGAATAGAGCGAAGCGTCGGACGGTCGCCGAGATAGGTTAAGACATAGGCAATGCGCACGATCAGGAAAAGGATCGCCAGTTCATCGATCAGGCGTTGCGGGCCGACGCGAAATTCCGCCAGCAACACCGCTATAGCGAAGAACGGAAAGGCTTCGATGCCGTTCTGGTGCGCGCCGAGCGCGCGGGCCCGAAGCGGATCGTCATAGAACGCGGGGTCACGTGGTTTTGCATTGTCGTAGCGGCGATAGCCGATCCACTTGATCGGCGCGATCGTCAGCAGATAGAGCATCAGCGTTCCGAAAACGCACCATTCGGCGACCGTCACGGCTCCCTCCGACGCGCAGCAATACGTGACAATATCGAAACAGTCATTATCTTGACAAGGATGGTGCAACGGGCGAAGCGGCCGCCGTCATGCCCGCCAACGGCTCGGGCGGCGCTTTGCGCCGACCCGTTGGCGGACGATGAGACCGGAGTGATCAAAAGGGAAAATCATGACGGCGGCCGTTTCGATCGAAAACGCGAAGTCCGCGGCCGGCACCAGGCCGGAACGTATCGGCGTGCTGCTGGTCAATCTCGGCACCCCCGACAGCGCGGATACCAAGGGCGTGCGCCTCTATCTGAAGGAATTCCTGTCCGATCCGCGGGTGATCGAAGATCAGGGGTTAATATGGAAGCTGGTTCTGAACGTTATCATCCTGCGCACCCGCCCGGCGCGCAAGGCGCGCGATTACCAGAAAATCTGGAACACCGAGAAAAACGAATCTCCGATCAAGACCGTCACGCGCGCGCAGGCCGACAAGCTCGGCGAAGCGATATCGGACCACGACCATGTCGTGATCGATTGGGCGATGCGCTACGGCAATCCGTCGATCGCCTCGCGGATCGAGGCCCTGACGGCGCAGGGCTGCGATCGGCTCTTGGTGGTGCCGCTCTATCCGCAATATTCGGCCGCGACGTCGGCTACCGTGTGCGATGAAGTGTTCCGCGTGCTCGCCGGGATGCGCGCACAACCGAGCTTGCGGGTGACGCCGCCCTATTACGACGATCCCGATTATATCGAGGCGCTGGCGCTCTCCATCAACGCGCATCTCAAGACCTTGCCATTCCAGCCGGAGCTGATCGTGGCCTCGTTCCACGGCATGCCGAAAAAATACGTCGACAAGGGCGATCCGTATCTCGCGCAATGCATCGCGACGACGGAAGCGTTGCGCAAGCGCATGGGCTTGGCTACCTCGAAGCTCTTGCTCACATTCCAGTCGCGCTTCGGCTCCGACGAGTGGCTGCAGCCCTATACCGACAAGACCATCGAGCAACTGGCGAAAGATGGCGTGCGCGGCATCGCCGTGGTGATGCCCGGCTTTTCCGCCGATTGCCTGGAAACGCTGGAAGAAATCGCCCAGGAAAACGCCGAGATTTTCAAGCACAATGGCGGTGAGCAGTTTGCCGCGATCCCCTGCCTCAACGACAGCGACGCCGGCATGGACGTCATTCGCCAATTGGTGCTGCGCGAGCTTCAGGGCTGGATCTGAGAGCGAATGGCGCGAACCTGGGAGTCGCCATGAGGCGGCGGGATTTTATCGGCATCGTGGCTGGCGCAATGTCGCCATTTGCGGCGCGGGCGCAGCCGTCGCGTGAGGGTATGCGACGGCTCGGCGTGCTCGCGGTAACCGGCACCAATGATCCGGTCGCACAGACGCGGACCGCCGCCCTGATTCAAGCGCTGGCTGCGCTCGACTGGAAAGAAGGCGGCAATCTGCGAATCGACTGGCGTAACGGCAGTAGCGACCGCGCGCTGATCGCTCGCTTCGCGGACGAACTGGTCGAACTCGCCCCCGATGTCCTGCTCGCCATCGGCTCGCCGTGCGTCGAGGAATTGCGGCGGCGAACCAGCACGATCCCCATCGTGTTTGCAGTCGTCACCGATCCGGTGAATCAAGGATTCGTCGCGAGCCTGTCTTACCCCGGCGGCAACATTACCGGATTTACCGATTACGACGGGCCGATGGCCGGCAAGTGGCTCGAGATGCTGACACAGATCACGCCGCCCGCCGCACGTGCGGCGGTCCTGTACAATCCGGCGACCGCGCCCTTTGCCGGTCTCATGCTGCGAGCCATGCAGGACGCTTCTCCGTCGTTGGCCGTGGCGGTGAAGGACGCGCCGGTTCGCGACGAGGCCGGCATTGCCCCGGTCATCGCGGCGCTCGCGGCAGACAGCAACACAGCGCTGCTGGTTCTGCCAGATTTCTTCACGATCACCAATCGCGCGGCCATCCTGGCCGCTGCCGCGCAGGCCAATTTGCCCGCCGTCTATTGGAATCGGGTGTTTGTCGCCGACGGCGGTCTGATGTCGTATGGTACGGACAACGACGAGCTCTTTCGCCGCGCGGCTGACTACGTCGATCGCATCCTGAAGGGTCACAGCCCGAGTGAACTTCCGGTCCAGAACCCCACCAAGTTCGAGTTGACGATCAATCTACGGACGGCCAAGGCGCTCGGCATCACGATCTCGCCGTTGCTGTTGGCGACCGCGGATGAGGTGATTGAATAGCTCCGGCCCCTTCGGGCCTTCCGGCTGTAGCAATTTTTAAGGGGTCAGCTCGGGCGTTTCCTTAAGCAAAAAGGCGATTTATCCGGTGTTCAGTTCTGATGCAGCTGGCGGACGACAAACTCGTATATACTCGCTCCAGCGAAGAACAGCCGGAATGAACCGGCGCTGGCGATGGTCAGACAAATCGGCAGGGCCTTGGTGAGACAAGTTGGGCAGGAAATTCGTGCGGGCATATCCGTGGCCGCCTTGGAGGATTCATGACCGGTTTCGACATTTTCGCCATCGCGCTTGTGCTGCTGGTGATCTTTACGCTGTTTGCCGGCATCAAGACGGTGCCGCAGGGCTACGACTGGACCATCGAGCGATTCGGCAAATACACCCGCACCCTGGCGCCGGGGCTGAACATCATCATCCCCTATTTCGACCGCGTCGGCCGCAAGATGAACATGATGGAGCAGGTGATCAGCATTCCGGAGCAGGAGGTGATCACCAAGGACAACGCCACGGTGACGGTGGACGGCGTCGCGTTCTTTCAGGTGTTCGACGCTGCCAAAGCGAGCTACGAGGTCGCCAATCTCAATCAGGCGATCATCGTGTTGACGATGACCAACATCCGCTCGGTGATGGGCGCGATGGACCTCGACCAGGTGTTGTCGCACCGCGACGAGATCAATGAGCGGTTGCTGCGCGTGGTCGATGCCGCGGTGTCGCCGTGGGGATTGAAGGTCAACCGCATCGAGATCAAGGATATCGTGCCGCCCGCCGACCTCGTGGAGGCGATGGGACGCCAGATGAAGGCCGAGCGCGTCAAGCGCGCCGACATCTTGCAAGCGGAAGGCCAGCGGCAATCGGAAATTTTGCGAGCGGAAGGTGCAAAACAGGGCCAGATCTTGCAGGCCGAGGGCCGGCGCGAGGCGGCGTTCCGCGACGCCGAGGCGCGCGAACGCTCCGCCGAAGCCGAGGCCAAGGCGACGCAGATGGTCTCTGACGCCATCGCCAAGGGCGACGTCGCCGCGCTGAATTATTTCATCGCCGACAAGTACATCAAGGCGTTCGGGCAGCTGGCGGATTCGCCGAACCAGAAGATCATCATGCTGCCGATCGAGGCGATGAGCATTTTGGGCTCGCTGGCCGGCATCGGCGAGATCGCCAAGGCTACCTTCGGCGAAAGCGCGGCATCGGCCGTGGCCGCGGCGCGCCGCGCTTCGGTGCCGCAAGCCGGACCGAACCCGCCGCCGGTAGCGCCGCAACGTTGAGAGTTGATCGATGATGAGCATTTCGGCATGCGAGTTCGTTCACCTCTCCCCTTGTGGGAGAGGTCGGATCGCGATGGCGATGCAAAGCATCGCCGGTGCGATCCGAGTGAGCGGTCGCGGCCTATCGATAGACCGTAACCCCTCATCTCAACCCTCTCCCGATCGAAGTCGGATATATCCGACTTCGACAATAAGGATGCCCATCTCGGGTAAACCCGAGATGGGTGGGAGAGGGAGCGCACTGCCGTTTTGTCATCGAGATCGATGAATAAGATAACTTAGAGATCACGTCATGACCGAGATGTTCTCCACGCTGGGCACCTGGAACTGGCTGATTTTCGGCGTCGTGTTGATGGCGCTGGAGCTTATTGCACCGGGAGTCTTCCTGTTCTGGCTCGGGCTCGCAGCGCTACTGGTCGGGATATTGTCGTTCGCGATCCATCCGTCCTGGCAGATGCAGATCCTGATGTTCGCGATTTTCGCAGCCGCCGCGGTGCCGCTGTGGCGGCGTGTCGCGCGCAGCAACAAGGCCGCAAGCCAAAGCAATCCGTTTCTCAACAAGCGGGCGGACGCGCTGGTGGGCCGGGTGTTTACGCTGGAAAAGCCGATCATCGACGGGTCAGGCACGGTGCGGATCGACGATACGATCTGGCGCGTCGCCGGTCCCGACGCGCCCGCCGGCAGCCGGGTCAGGATCGTGCACGCCGACGGCGCCAGCCTGACGGTGACGACCGCTTGAATCAATACGGGAGCAAACCATGTCACGCATTGCGCCGCTGGAGCCGCCTTATGCAGGCGAGATTCAGGACCAATTCGACCGCATCATGCGCGGCGCTCCGCCGTTGATGCTGTTTCGGGTCATCGCCGGCAACGCGCGCGCCTGGGAGAAATTCCGCGCCGGCAGCCTGTTGGACCGCGGCCCGCTCACCCTCCGGGAACGCGAGATCGTGATCGACCGCACCTGTGCGCTGACGGGATGCGAATACGAATGGGGCGTGCATGTCGCGGCATTCGCAGCCGCCGCGCATCTGACCGATGAGCAGGTCCGCGCGACGGTCTTGGGCAAAGCCGACGCGGCATGCTGGTCGGCAGCCGAGCAGGCGCTGATCGCAGCCGTCGATGCGCTGCATGCCAGCGCCACGCTGAGCGACGCGCAATTCAAGGCGCTGTCGGCGCATTACGACGATGCGAAGATTTTCGAAATCATCCTGCTCTGCGGCTTCTATCGCACCGTGTCGTACCTTGCGAACGGGCTCGACCTGCCGCTGGAGACGAATGCGGCGAGGTTTCCGAGGTAATCGTCATTGCGAGCGCAGCGAAGCAATCCATTCTTCCCTTGCGGCCCTCTGGATTGCTTCGCTTCGCTCGCAATGACGGTGGAGGGTAAAGCCCCTACGCTACCCCGGCCCGCAAAATGTCGTGCAGGTGCACGATGCCGACCGGCCTGCTGGCGTCGGTCACGATCAGGGCCGTGATCTTCGATGAATTGAGAATTTCCAGCGCTTCGCTGGCGAGCAGGTCGCGCGATATCGTCTTCGGACTTTTCGTCATCACGTCATCGACCAAGGCGGTCATCAGATCGGGCCGCATGTGCCGGCGCAAATCGCCGTCGGTGACGATGCCGACGATCGCTCCGCGCGCATCGACGATGCCGACGCAGCCAAAACCCTTCGATGACATCTCGACCAGCGCGTCCGACATTCTGGTCCCGAGCGGCTTCAGCGGCACCGCGTCTCCGGAATGCATCAGGTCGCGGGCATATTTCAGCATGGCGCCGAGTTTGCCGCCCGGATGCAGCACGCTGAAATCCACCGAGGTAAAGCCGCGGCCTTCCAACAGCGCGATCGCCAGCGCATCGCCCAGTGCCAGCATCATCAGCGAGGAGGTGGCGGGCGCGAGGTTGTGCGGACAGGCTTCACGGGCCTTCGGCAGCGTCAGCGCGATGTCCGCCGCCTTGCTCAGGGTGGACTCGCTTTCCGCCGTCATCGCGATCAGCGCGATGCGGAAGCGCTTGGCATAGGTGATGAGGTTCTTCATCTCCGGCTGCTCGCCGGACCACGACAGCGCCATGATGACGTCATCGGCGGTGATCATGCCGAGATCGCCGTGGCTGGCTTCCGCGGCGTGGACGAAAAACGCCGGCGTCCCGGTGGAGGCGAAGGTCGCCGCGATCTTGCGGCCGATGTGACCGGACTTGCCGAGCCCGGTGACGATCAATCGCCCCTTGGCGTTGCGAATGAGATCGGCCGCGGTTGCGAAGCTGCCGCCGAGTTCGGATTGCAGCGCTGCTGATATCGCGATGATGCCTGAGCCCTCGGCATCGAGGGTGCGCAAGGCCGATTGAACGGCGGTGTTCGCAGAATCGGTCCCGGATGATTTTGCCATCAGCGGTTTCGAATTGGCCATGTCCGGTTCCGAAGGAGGTGCGGGCGTCGGTGTTCGCCGCTTGCCCCTGCTTAGCATGGCGAGGTCCGCGAGGCGACGCAGGGGGTCACCTCGCTACGGCTCATTAACCATAATTGTTTTAACTCCATTAACGACGTTTTCCGCAAGGCGCGTCCGCGCACGGCTGGAAGCCGCTGGTTAAGGTTATGAATTTGTTGGAGTATTTTTATCGTGGCACCGGGTCCGGCGAGGCGCCGCCACAGGCGCCTGCGACGCGGATCTACCTTGAGAAAGCTGGGTATTCAGTGCGGTGCGGCTTCGCGATTTATCGCCGGTGTTCTGGAATACTGGATCGTCCGCTGGAGCCTGTCATCGGGCGGCGCTTTGCGCCGACCCGGTGGCGGACGATGACGGCAGAGTGCGAGGGATAAGAACTCACCGCGGCAAATTCGTCGTCCCCACCAAAAACTGATCGATGGCCCGCGCACAGAGGCGCCCCTCCCGGATCGCCCAGACGACGAGCGACTGGCCGCGGCGCATGTCGCCGGCTGAAAACACTTTTGGAAGCGAGGTCTGATAGTCCGCGGTGTTGGCCCGCACATTGCCGCGCGGGTCGAGATCGACGCCGAGCGTCTTCAACAGGCCCTCATGCACCGGATGCACAAAGCCCATCGCCAACAGCACCAGTTGCGCCTCGAGCTCGAATTCGCTTCCCGGCACCGGCTTGAATTTGTCGTCGACCTGCACGCAATGCAGTTTTGCGACCTTGCCGTCGTCGCCTGAGAATTTTTCTGTCAGCACCGCGTATTCGCGCTTGGCACCTTCGGCCTGGCTCGACGAGGTCCGCATCTTCAAGGGCCAGTTCGGCCAGGTCAGTCCCTTGTTCTCGCGCTCCGGTGGGGCCGACATGATCTCGAGCTGCGTCACTGACTTGGCGCCTTGCCGGAACGACGTGCCGATGCAGTCCGAGCCGGTGTCGCCGCCGCCGATCACCACCACATGCTTGCCATCGGCGAGGATGTCCGGCGCGCCGCCGAGCGGCTCATTGGAGACGCGGCGATTTTGCTGCGGCAGGAAATCCATCGCGAAGTGAATGCCGTCGAGATCGCGGCCGGGGATCGGCAGGTCACGCGGGGCTTCGGCGCCGCCAGTCAGCGCCAGCGCGTCATATTGGTTCAATAGCTCCTGCGGATCGATCGCGCCGGGTGAATTGCCGCCGACATGGACGCCATAGTGAAAGGTCACGCCCTCGGCTTCCATCTGCGTGACCCGGCGGTCGACGTGATGCTTCTCCATCTTGAAATCGGGAATGCCGTAGCGCAGCAACCCGCCGGCCTTGGCCCAGCGCTCGAACAGATGCACGTCGTGGCCGGCGCGCGCGAGCTGCTGCGCGCAAGCCATGCCCGCCGGACCGGAGCCGATCACGGCGACTTTCTTGCCGGTCTTGGTGGTCGGGATTTCCGGCTTGACCCAGCCATTGTCCCAGGCGCGATCGACGATGGCGCATTCGATTGTCTTGATGGTGACGGGATTGTCGTCGATGTTGAGCGTGCAGGAGGCTTCGCACGGCGCCGGGCAAATCCGCCCGGTGAATTCCGGGAAATTGTTGGTCGAGTGCAGGTTGCGCGAGGCTTCTTCCCAGTTGTTCTGATAGACCAGATCGTTGAAATCCGGAATCTGGTTGTTGACCGGGCAGCCCGGCGTGCCCGGCGCCACCGATCCGGTGCCGTGGCAATAGGGAATGCCGCAATTCATGCAGCGCGCGGCCTGGTCGCGGGTGTCCTTCTCGCTGAGCGGGATGACGAACTCGCGAAAGCTCTTCACGCGCTCGGCGACCGGCTCATACTTGCGGTCGTGCCGCTCGATCTCCAGAAAACCTGTAATCTTGCCCATTAAAGCTGAAGCCCCTGAACCTCTTGTCCGTCATCCTGAGGTGCGCGCTCTTGCGCACCTCGAAGGAGAGTTGTTAATCCCACGCCCCTTCTCGTCATTGCGAGGAGCAAAGCGACGAAGCAATCCATCAGCAGCCGTATTAAAACCCTGAATTGCTTCGCTGCGCTCGCAATGACGGTTCAGAACCCTTGCTGTTGCTACGCCCCGATTGCGATTTTCGGCTCGGCGTCCGCGTTCGCCTTCAATTCCTTCAGCGCGCGGCGGTATTCCACCGGCATCACCTTGCGGAATTTCGGCAGCCAGATCTTCCACTTGGCCAGAATATCGGCGGCGCGCTTTGAACCCGTCAGCTTGGCATGGCGCGTGATCAGGATGTGCAGCCGCTCGATATCGGACTCCAGCAGATTGCCGAACACGTCAACCTTGCCGTGCGATTCGAGATCGCCGATCG
>Ga0209648_10004706_pt1 | contig 11630 bp, 12 predicted proteins | sample GraSoi2013_115cm_FD_185830 | JGI IMG/M metagenome (GOLD analysis project Ga0209648, IMG submission 185830) | Grasslands soil microbial communities from the Angelo Coastal Reserve, California, USA - Sample 9_17_2013_115cm (SPAdes) (version 2) | ecosystem: Environmental > Terrestrial > Soil >...
AGACGAAAAGCCCCACATCTCGCAAAAAAAACGCGAGATATGGGGCACCCCAGAGTTTTCCTCCAAGGATATGATTCTCCGACCTAGACGGCAGATGTGGGCCACCCGCCCGACTGCTCACCGACAACGGCTCCTGCTATCGCTCCCGCCACTTCCGCACCGCTTGCCTCCAACTCGCCATCCAGCACCGCTTCACCCGCCCTTACACGCCGCGCACCAACGGCAAGGCAGAACGCTTCATCCAAACCGCCCTGCGCGAGTGGGCTTACGTTCGCCACTACCTCAACTCAGAAGAACGAGATCAGCAGCTTTCCCCCTGGATCGAGCATTACAACTTTCACCGTCCGCATGGTAGTCTCGGTTACGCTCCGCCCATCAGCCGCGTGTCTCCGGTGGGTACAACGTCTTGATAGATCACAGGCACCCGCCGCAACTTCCGCCAGGGGCGGCTACGGGGTCAGCAGGAAGCCGTGCGGGTTGCTGTTGCCGTTGGCCTGATAGTAGCCGGCGATCGCTCCAGCCGAGTTGATGCTCTCCGGGAAAATGAGAGTTGCGCCGGGGACTTCAAAGGTGGTGATCGAACCGTTGGGCCGACGCAGGAATCCGCGCGAAATGCCCTGCGGGTTGGTGTGGTAGCCGACAATCCTTCCGCCATTGTTGATGGCGAATGGAACAGTGATGCTTGAGCCTTCGGTTGGCGAGAAGGTGGTGATCGAGCCGTCGAGGGCGCGGACGAAGTCCGCGACGATGTTGCCGGTCGTGTCGTACGTCGTTCCCATAACTTCCCCGGAGGAGTTCATGCCGATGGGTTGCGTGTTCTGACCCTCGATCACGGTGAATGTGGCGAATGTGCCATCCGGAGCGCGCAAGAAGCCGCGAATCATATAGCTGGAATCGAGATAATAGCCCGCGATTGCGCCTGGATCGTTGATGGCGCTGGCGACGGTCCCAATAGATGCCGGGGGATCGAAGGTGGTGATAGTTCCGTCAGAATCGCGAACGAAACCATGAGAGACTGCGGCCGCAATGTAAAACCCAGTGATCGCCCCGTGCGAATTGATGCTGTAGACGTAGGTGTAATCCGCTGTTGGAGGATCGAAGGTAGTAATGCTGCCGTCGGGTGCACGCAGGAAGCCGTGAGACGTGGTGCTCGTAAAGTAATATCCCGTGATCGCCCCGGCGGCGTTGATGCTGGCCGGGAGGGTTCCGGTCGCGCCTGGACCATCGAAGGTGGTAATAGTGCCATCAGGCATTCTCAGAAATCCGTGAGTCGTGGTCCCATCCGAGTAAGACCCCGTGATGGCCCCGCCGGCATTGATGCTCATAGGCATCGTCTGCACCGAGCCCAGTGGATCGAAGGTAATGATAGTGACCTTCCGAGCAAAGGCAGAGAGGGTGAAGATTGAGGCACATAGAGTCAGGAAAAAAGTGAAGGCCAATTTTCGAGAAATTGTCGGAGCCAGACGGGCCAGAGAAGATTCAGTCGCGATCATGTTAACCCCTGGGCGTGGTGCTAGAAACGCCACGCAGTCCGATGCCGGCGGCGGGAAAAAGGTATAGTAGCGTTTTCGTGAAGCGGCTCGCGCGAGGAAAACCAAAGCTGGGCCATCCTCCGACTGGCCCATCTGCCTGCGTCGAGCCTGATCACCCGGCAGCCTTCATCAGCTCACTCAACTTATCCAGATCCTGCGTGCTCGCATCCCAATAACAAAATACCGCAGCCCGCTGTGGCTCCAACTGCGAACGTTGAAAGAGAGCGCGGTCTGCACCGGCGGGTGGCCCACATCTCCAGTCTGGATGCGGAAGTATACCTCTGACAAGAAACTTTGGATGCCCCATTTCTCGCGGTTTTTGCGAGAAGTGGGGCTTTTGATGTTCATTCGTCACAGACTCTCAGTCCCTGCGCAATTTAAGATTTCCAAATGCCTTGGGGTCTCAAACGGTTCTATGGTAGCGGAGACCTTCACTTCATCACTTGCGGTTGCTATCGCCGGCAAGCGTTTCTGAGTTCAGCGCAGCGCCGCGACCTCTTTCTCGCGGTTTTGGAGCAGGTGCGCCAACGGTATTCTTTCGTTGTGCTGGGGTATGTGGTCATGCCGGAGCACATTCATCTTCTTCTCAGCGAACCTGAGAAGGGGAATCCTTCGGTAGTGATGCAGGCGCTGAAACTCAGCTTCGCCCGCAGGGCGATCCCTCGCAGGGGTGAGCCCCGGCCAGAAGCGAAGCCTGTGCACGTTTGGCAGCCCCGATTCTATGATTACAACGTTCGAAGTCAGCACAAGCGAGTGGAGAAGTTACGGTATATTCATCGAAACCCGGTGAGGCGGGGGCTGGTGGAGTCGCCCGAGCAGTGGCAATCGAGCAGTTTTCGAGACTATGCTTGTGGAGAATCCGGTCCGGTTCGAGTGAATGATTGGACCGTGCTGAAGATGAAGGTTCGGCGCGCTTGAAACGAAAAGCCCCACATCTCGCAAAAAGACGCGAGATATGGGGCACCCTAGCTTCATATCAGACGGCAGATGTGGGCCACCTGCCATCCGATCCAGGATTTGCCGGCTTTTCTTTCGACAGCCTAAATCCGCCATCCCGCATCTACTATTTGATCCTCAAGGAGGTCTCTATGGCTGACGCTCCACGAATCACGGTGGATGAACTGAAACGACGAATGGATGCGGGAGAAGATTTCACGGTGATTGACGTGCGCAATCCCCAGGCCTGGGCGGAAGCGGAGACGGTGATCCCGGAAGCGATTCGAGTGAACGTGGATAAACTGGATGAGAGCCTGCCCAGAATTCCAAAAAATAAATCCGTTGTGGCGTATTGCACTTGACCGAGCGAAGGGTCCAGCGCCAGTTTGGCGCAGAAACTTCAGGAGCGCGGATATAAGAACGTATTTGCGCTGCAGGGCGGGTTTGACGCGTGGAAGCGAGCCGGATTTCCCCTCGAACCGAAGCGGCAGGCGGCTTAGGGCGCTCGGCCCGCGGTGAGTCGGAGCGTCTCCACGAGCACGCGGCGCGGCATCAAACCGGGACTCGCTGCCGCTGAACTTTTCCTTTCCCTCGGGCCTAAAACCCTTTCTTTAATGCGTCTCAAAGGACCGGCTGAAGCCGTTCTCATCCCCAAAACCCGCTAACCCGCCACTGGCTGTTGTGCCGCGAGCAGCGGTTTCAGTTCCGGCTCGGAGGGAACGATGATCCATGCGAGCAGGTAGGTGACGACGCCTGGACAGACTCCGGTAGCGAGCGTAAGGAAGACGCAGAGGATGCGCACGACGGTTGCGTCGAGATCGAAATGCTGAGCCAGGCCGGCACAGACGCCCGCGAACTTTCTATCGGCGCGGGAGCGTGTCAGTTTCTTTGGCGTGGGTGTAATCCCGACTACGTTGCCGCAGTAGGAACAGAACTGGCCGTCCTCAGCGATGGCTTTGCCGCAAGCGTTGCAGTACATGATTGGGCCTCCTTTGCTGCTTTGGGATACGAGGGATGCGGGGGGAATGTTCCGCGAGCGGCGTGAAAGAGTGTGCGTGGAGAATGGTGCCATCCCTGCGGAGTCTGTGTCGTAGCTTCTCTTTCGCCCCGTTGGGGCTTGTTCTCATTCCTACTTTCCACCCACGGCTTGCGCCGTGGGCTGCATTCTGCCGCCGCTTCGCGGCTGGCGTTTCCCGGCCAGAAACTTCTTTCTTGACAGTGGAATTGGGCTTCGGTAACATTGTTGTACCGACCGACCGGTCGGTTTGCACTTTAAGTATCTAAGAAATAATGGACAGTCGTCCTGTCCCACAACGTAAAAGAGCCGGCGAGACGCCGGCGCTACAAGGAGCTTCCCAGTGGCCACAATTTTCTACGAACACGACGCGAATCCTAACGCCCTGAAGGGCAAGACCATCGGCATCCTGGGGTACGGGAGCCAGGGACATGCGCAGGCGCAGAATTTGCGCGACAGCGGATGCAAGGTGATTGTTGGTCTGGAGGCGAACCGGCCGAGCGCGCAGCAGGCTCGTGCCGATGGGATGGTGGTGGTGGCTCCGGATGAGGCCGCGAAGCGCGCGGACTGGATCCAGGTACTCACGCCGGATGAGACGCAGGCGGCGGTTTATGAGCAGCACATCAAACCGTATTTGCATCCGGGAAAAATTCTGGGATTCTCGCACGGGTTTAGCGTTCATTTCAAAACGATCGTCCCACCGACGGATGTTGACGTGGTGATGATTGCGCCTAAGAGTCCTGGGCATCTGCTGCGGCGGGTGTATGCGGAAGGGCGCGGGGTGCCGTCGTTGATTGCGATTCAGCAGGACGCGAGCACGCGGGCGCACGAATACGCGCTGGCTTACGCGCACGGCATTGGCTCGACGCGCGCCGGAGTGCTGCAGACTACGTTCAAGGAAGAAACCGAGAGCGATCTTTTCGGCGAGCAGGCGGTGCTGTGCGGCGGGTTGACGTCGCTGATCAAGAAGGGGTTTGAGACGCTGGTGGAAGCCGGGTACGCTCCGGAGATTGCCTACTTCGAATGCCTGCATGAGATGAAGCTGATCGTGGATCTGATTTATGAAGGTGGGCTGTCACGCATGCGCCACTCGATTTCGAATACGGCGGAGTATGGCGACTTGACGCGCGGTGAAAAAGTTGTGGGCGACGCGACTCGGGCGGCGATGAAGAAAACTTTGGCCGACATTCAGGATGGAACCTTCGCTCGCGAGTGGATTAAGGAGAATAAAGACGGCGGTTATCACTTCAACGATTTGCGGCAAAAAGAGCAGCAACATCCGATCGAGATTGTGGGCGCGGAGTTGCGCGGCATGATGAGCTGGCTGCCCGGACGCGAAGCCAAGAAGCCAGGCGAGGCGAAGAAGCCCGAGCCGGAACAGGTTGTGAATGCTTAAGGGAGCCGAAATCGTTTTGCAGTGCATACGTGCCGAAGGGGTGGATCTGGTATTTGGCTATCCCGGCGGCGCGATCATGCCGTTGTACGACGCTTTGGAAGGCAGCGGCGTGCGACACGTTCTGACGCGGCACGAGCAAGGGGCGGTGTTTGCGGCAGAAGGCTTTGCACGAGCGACGGGAAAAGTTGGCGTGGCGATGGCTACCAGTGGGCCGGGCGCGACCAATCTGGTCACGGGCATCGCCGACGCGAAGATGGATTCGGTGCCCCTGGTTTGCATCACGGGCCAGGTTCGCACTGCGATGATTGGAACCGATGCGTTTCAGGAGACTGACGTCTTCGGCGTGACGCTTTCGCTGACCAAGTGGAGCCGGCTGGTGCGGACGATCGACGAAATTCCGGAAGTGATTGCTGGGGGATTCTACTGGGCACGCAGCGGACGGCCGGGGCCGGTGGTGATCGATATTCCCACTGACATATTGAAGGCGAAGAAAGAATTCTCGGGGCCGGCGAAATTCACTCCGCACGCGCGGCCGGCCGATGCGAAAGCGGAAGGCACTTTCAGTGGCACGGTCGTGGCATTGCTGCAACGGGCTACTCGGCCAGTGGCGCTGGTGGGCGCGGGAGCGAAGCTTTCCGGAGCTGTACCGCAGCTTCGTCAACTTCTCGACGATCTGAATATTCCGACATTTGCCACCGTCCACGGACTGGGCGCCGTTCCGCCGCAATCGCCGTATTACCTGGGCATGGTAGGGATGCACGGGACGCGCGCCGCGAATACGGCTCTGCACGAGACTGATTTGTTGCTGGTTTTCGGAGCGCGGCTGGATGATCGCGTGACCGGCGATCCGACGCGCTTCGCACCTCATGCCAAGATCGTGCACTTTGAAATTGATCCGGCACAGCTTGATCGGGTGCGGGCATGCGAGCTGCCGGTGATTGGAAATCTGGCGGATACCATTCCAGCGTTCCAAGCGGAGTTGCGCCGCACTTCCCTGCCCGACTGGAGCGGCTGGCGCGCGGTGGCTTGTGGAGAGGAACGCGCCGAGCTTGATCCGCGGGGACTGGCGCAGCCGACGATTCGTTTTCTCGATGAGCTCTTCAGCCGCCTTCCACAAGACAGTGTCGTGATTGCCGACGTAGGCCAGCACCAGATGTGGGCGGCACAGCGGTATCGCTCGTCATCGCCGCGAGGGTTTATTACTTCCTGCGGCCTCGGAGCAATGGGTTTCGCGCTGCCCGCCGCAGTCGGCGTGCAACTGGCCAAGCCCGAGACTTGCGTCCTCTGCGTTTCCGGCGATGGCGGATTTCAGATGAATATTCAGGAACTCGCCACGGTCCACCGCCTAGGATTGCCCATAAAAATGGTGATCGTCGACAACAAATATCTGGGCATGGTGCGGCAGTGGCAGCAGCTTTTTTACGCACGCAACTATGCCGAAACTGATTTGAGCGATAACCCGGATTTTGTCGAGATCGCGAAGGCTTACAAGATTCACGGATGGCGGCTGAATGAGGCTGCCATGGCGGAGTTTCCGGTATCGGCCGAGACGGGGGACCTGATCGAGAATTTCCTGCGCTCGCCGGGGCCGGAGTTGCTGGTATTTGATTGCGCTCCCGAAGCGAACGTTTACCCGATGGTTCCGGCGGGAGCGGCGCTTTCGGAGATGGTTTTTGAGGACGAATAAAGAATTGAGCAATTGAGTGATCGGGCAATTGTGCAATTGAAAAACCGGTGCGAGTTTTCAATTGCACAATTACCAAATTGCACAATTACAAATTTCATGAGGGGAACGAACATGCAAGTCTTTCACATCCAATATCGCAACTCGCAGGGAGCACTGATGCGCATTCTTAATGCGGTTTCGCGCCGAGGGCTTGACCTAACGTCGGTGCACGCCGAGTACGCGGGGCAGGAGTATGCCGTCACCCTGCTGCTTGAGGCCACACAGAAGCAGATCGGGCAGCTCTACCGCGAGTGGTATGGGATCGTGGATGTTACGGACGTACGTTCCAGCTCATCGCTACGGGAGCACGTGGATCACGCCACGGGCTGGGCGCCGCATCCGCCGGCTTCGGAAACCGTCGCCCAGCAAACGGCGCGCGCGGCTTTGGCTTAAGCTCCAATTTCGTGTTGGGCAAATGTCAGCAAGCATGAACGCTTTCCAGGGATAGCGTCATGCCGTTTGGAAACCTGCAGCTGGAATGCTTCTCCTGGCATCACCCGGGTTGCAGGTTTCCGTTTTTGCTTCAGCCACGCTTGTCCTTCCCGCGCGCGAGAACCAAGGTCCCTCGCTATGCTCGGGATGACAACCTAGTTGCATTCTGGGATCACCAACCTTGTTGTAATCTTTCCTCATGGACTTAAAGCATCGCAGCCGCGGTATTACGGACGGGCGCGACCGGGCTCCGGCGCGCTCCATGTTCAAAGCCATTGGATTCACCGACGCCGACTTGCGCAAGCCACTGATCGGAGTGGCCAATACCTGGATCGAAACCATGCCCTGCAACTTTCATCTGCGGCGGCTTTCGGCCAAGGTGAAGGAGGGCATTCGCGCCGCCGGCGGCACTCCCATGGAGTTCAACACCATCGCCATTTCCGACGGTGAGACCATGGGCACCGAGGGCATGCGAGCTTCGCTGGTGAGCCGCGAGTTGATCGCCGACTCGATTGAACTGGTCTGCCGGGGACAATTGTTCGACGCAGTCGTCTGCGTCGTGGGTTGCGACAAGACGATCCCTGCCGCAGCCATGGCTCTGGCGCGCATGGATCTTCCGGGCCTCATACTGTATGGCGGAACGATCGCGGCGGGCAGCTATGGCGGCAAGGACGTCACCATTCAAGATGTTTTCGAAGCGGTGGGTGCGAATGCTGCCGGAAAAATCACTGACCAGGAATTGCACGACCTCGAAAACGTTGCTTGTCCCGGAGCGGGCGCGTGTGGCGGCCAGTACACCGCGAACACGATGTCAACGGTGATGGAGATGATCGGGCTCTCTCCCATGGGATTCAACAGCGTGCCCGCGATGGACGCGCAGAAAGATCAGATCGCCTTCGATTGCGGCAAAGTCGTGCTCAATCTCTTGCAGCAAGGAATTCGTCCGCGGGAAATCCTCACACGCGAGGCATTCGGGCGGCTCTACCAACGCCGTGCTGCACCTGCTGGCCATCACACGCGAAGCTGAAGTGGATCTCCAGATTGACGATTTCCAAACCGTGAGCGAGCGCACGCCTCTGCTTGCCGACCTGAAGCCCTCGGGACGATTTGTCGCCGCCGATATGCACCGCGCGGGTGGGGTGCGGCTGCTGGTGCGCCGCTTGCTGAATGGAAAACATGTTCACCCCGCGGCGAAAACCGTGACTGGCCTTTCCCTGAGGGCCGAGAGCGAGAGCGCAGTTGAGTCCCCCGGGCAGGCCGTGATTGCGCCGCTGGAGACGCCGCTCAAGAAAACCGGCGGCCTCGTCATCCTGAAGGGGAATCTCGCTCCTGAAGGTTGTGTAGCCAAGATCAGCGGGCACGAGCGCCTCGAACATCGCGGTCCAGCGCGAGTTTTCGAATCGGAAGAAGACGCCATGGCAGCGGTCACCAGCAAGAAGATTCACTCGGGCGATGTCGTCGTGATCCGCAATGAAGGGCCCAAAGGTGGTCCGGGCATGCGCGAAATGCTGAGCGTCACGGGGGCCATTGTTGGCGAAGGACTCGGAGCTTCAGTCGCGCTGTTGACTGACGGGCGATTCAGCGGCGCTACCCACGGACTGATGGCCGGCCACGTCTCGCCGGAAGCCGCGCTGGGCGGACCGATCGCCGCGGTGCGTGATGGCGACATGATTCGCTTCGACGTCAGCCAGCGGATTCTCGAAGTTGAAATTAGCGATGAAGTTCTGCGCCAGCGCATGCAACAGTGGAAGCCGCCTCAGCCGCGCTATCCCACCGGCGTTTTCGCGAAATATGCGGCGCTGGTTTCGTCCGCATCGCAGGGCGCGATCACGCGGCCGCCGTCATAAGATTTTTCTCTGGTCGCCCGCGCAGAACAGCGCCTACGCTCCTGCTTGCCCTTAGGGGCCAGTTTACCTTGGAGGATGGAAGAAACCACTCGAGCTTCGCTCGAGCGGACAGCCGGGGGCGGCTGTCCCCACATGAGCATTTTCCTTATCAAGCCACTCCCCCTCCCCGGCAGATTACCTAAACTTCCTCTTCGCTGTCGCACATTCGAGCGAAACCACTTCCGGCGACCTCAACACTGGTCACCGCAAGATGTGACTAGACGCCTAGATGCTCCGGGGCTACTCTCGCTCCCGTCGTCACCAACCAGAAGGAGGTCAGGACAATGGCGGATCATCAGGGCGAACTGGAAATGGAACTCGAAGACGAGTTTCACGAGGGCGAACTCGAAGGCGAAGATGAGGCGGGCGAAGGCGAAGGCTGGCTCGGGGCCCTGGGCAACATTGCCGGCAGCTTGCTGGGCGAGGGCGAAGGCGAATTTGAAGCCGAGCTCGAGGACGAATCCGAAGATGAATTCGAGGGAGAGGCCGGTCTCGAGGGCGAGGGCTGGCTGGGCGCGCTGGGCAACATAGCCGGCAGCCTGCTGGGCGAAGGCGAAGATGAGTTCGAAGGCGAATTCGAAGACGAAACCGAGCAATTCTCTTTTGGAAGCTTTTTCAAGAAAGCTCTCCCCATTCTCAAGAGGGTTGCGAAGATAGCTGCTCCGATTGTCGGCACCGCCATTGGCGGTCCCATCGGCGGCAAGCTGGGAGGGATGGCAGCCTCGGCCTTAGGCGAAGGCGAATACGAATTCGAGCAGGAAGACGAATACGAGGACGAAGCGGAATCCGAAGTAGCCCACGAGATTGCTTCTCACGAGTTGACGCACAACGAGGCGGTGGCCGAAATGATGGCCGAAGCGGCCTCCAATGAATCCCATGAAGGCGAAGCGGAAGCCATGGCCGGAGCCGCGGTCGCCACGGTGATTTCTCCCAAGGACCGCAGAGCTCTGCGGAATATCCTTCCACACATCACGCGCGGCACAGCCATCCTGACTCGCATTCTGCGACGCCGTAGCAGCACCCGGGCTGGAGTTCGCGCCGTGCCAACCATCATGCGCCGCGCCGTGAAGAGCCTGAAGCGGCAAGCCGCCAAAGGGCTTCCCATTACACGCCGGCGTGCAGCAAAAACAGTTGCGACGCAGATCCGTCGCGTGCTCGGCAATCCCCACGCTTGCGCTGCCGCAATCCGGCGCAATGCAAAAGTTAGCCGCGCCTACAAGCGCCCCAGCCGCATTCGCAGCCGCAGCCGCGGCCGTGTATCGGCTCGACGCCGCCGCGGCGCTTTGCGTTAGAGATAACTGCCCGCTAAGTTCGACCACTTTTTGCAGGAGGATTCGTCATGGCATACGAAAGTGAACTGGAAGCTCTGCCTGAGTTCGAAGACGAGTTCGAAGCTGAACTCGAGGACGAGATGGAAGGTGAGAGCGAGGATGAGATGGAGGGCGAGGCCGGCCTGGAAGGCGAAGGCTGGCTGGGAGCCCTCGGCAATATCGCTGGCAGCTTGCTCGGCGAACAAGAAGGGGAATTCGAAGACGAGTTCGAGAGCGAGGACGAAGCCGAAATCAGTCCCATCCGCAAGATTTATCCAGACGCCATGATGGAGCACCTGGGCGAACTGGCGGCGGAATCGGAGAGCGAGGACGAAGCGGCCGAGCACTTTCTGCCGCTGATCGGAATGGCCGCCAGCAAACTTCTTCCGGTGGTGGCCAGGGCGGTCGCTCCCATGGCACGGAAGGCTCTACCCAAGATCGCGAAGGCGCTCACCAGATCCACTCCGCAGTTGACGAAGGGCGTTGGACGGGTCGTGAAAGCACTCCATCGCAATCCGCAGACTCGGCATTTGATCCGCGCCGTGCCCAGCATTGCCCGGCGGACGGTAGGCAACATCGCCCGCCAGGCGGCGCGAGGGCGCAATATCACCCCACGCACTGCGGTTCGCACCCTGGCAAAGCAAGCCCGTTATGTGCTCGGCAATCCACGCCACCGGCGGCACGCTTTACGTCGTCACAATCATTTGGAGCGCCGCTTCCACGGACGCTGGGGACGCGGCGTGGCGCGTCCGCATTATGGGCGCGCCCGGTACGGTGCGGCTCCGCAGTATGGAACTACGGTCCACGGTGCGGCTCCGCAGTACGGCACGGTTCCGCAGTATGGAACCACCGTCCACGGACCCTATCAGGCGGTGCCGGGCACGCCCGCGTACGCGCCTACTTATTCCGCAGGCACGACGCCCGGCGTCCGCCCCGGAACCGTGGTCGCAGGACAATGCACCTGTCCCGCGTGCAGCACTTCCGCTGCAACCCAATCAACTCCAACTGCTGCGGCGGCTCCTCAATATTGCCGCTGCTGCGGACAGGTACTTCGCTAAGAACAAGAATTAGTTTGGCTCTGAGGTGATTGTCATGGCCACGCTGGCCCAAACTTTGCCAGAAACAACAATGCGGGTGGAACCGCGACCGGCTCCGCGGCCTCGGGTCGTGAGCGGAGCGGCCCCCGTATTGTTGCCCTGGTTACGGGCGCAGTCGATCAATGTAACCCGGCACGCCGCGGCCTTGCGTCCCTTCAAGCGTGACGAGTTCGGGCCAGGCGCGGCCGCACCTTCAGGCTGAAGGACGACGCCGTCTCCAGCGTATCGACGATGTGCAGGTAATGCGCCCAGGTCTCGGCGAAATCCTCCCAGGGATGGGTGGTGGCATAGACGCTGATG
>Ga0209648_10004707_pt1 | contig 11629 bp, 8 predicted proteins | sample GraSoi2013_115cm_FD_185830 | JGI IMG/M metagenome (GOLD analysis project Ga0209648, IMG submission 185830) | Grasslands soil microbial communities from the Angelo Coastal Reserve, California, USA - Sample 9_17_2013_115cm (SPAdes) (version 2) | ecosystem: Environmental > Terrestrial > Soil >...
CGCGCCTGGCGAGCAACATCTCCGCATTGCCCAGAATCCCGGTAAGAGGGTTATTTACTTCGTGCCGCAGGATTTCGCCGAAATCGGTCGCCCATCCGTCCCTTGTATTGGCCGGCTGGGACGCCGCGCCGGCAGTAGCCAGCCGTATCCGCCGTTCCACTAATTCGACAGCCACCGGCACGAAATTGCCAGTGCGCGCGACAAAATCTGCCGCCCCGGAGCCGAGCAGAAAGCTCAGTTCAGCCTGCCGCTCCGGCGCGGCCACCACGATCACCGGCGCAGCTTCGACCAGACGGTCGATCGCCCGTTCCAACGCCTGCTGCGATTGGCTGTCGACGCCCGATTCATCCAGGAGAAACACCGAGGCCTGGGCGCTTACCTGGTGAGCCTCCGCAAGCCAGGCAATTGGCCGAACGCGCAAAGACTCGTCCGCGTTCTGAAGCTCGTGAATGTACTCGCGCGTCAGTTCCGGGTCGGCGCAGATTATTTGAATGCGATGTTCAGAGCTCATGTTTGATCCAGTGGTCCGATTGGGTTGCGCCGTAGCCGCCTGGCGCTTTACGTTGTGTATCCTCAGTAGAAATCGCCGGCAGGGCCGCTTGTTTGTTCCAACGTGCGCCCGACCACTTCTTTCAGTTCCTCAACCAGAAAGGGCTTCGCAAGATACGGCAGGCCACAGGTCTGCAGGAAGTCCACGGTTCGCGGCGCCAGGGTATCTCCGGTGACGAAGATCAGCTTCTGCTGGAGCGGATTTTCGCCGCGCACTAACTGCCGATAAAAAGCGCGGCCATCCAGATGCGGCATTCGTAGGTCACAGATCACCAGATCGTAGCGGCGCGCCTGCGCCAGCTCGAGTCCCTCGCGGCTATCCAGTATGGTGTCCACCACATGCCCATCTTCACTAAGCACGTCCGCGATCAGCCGCGCCACGGTGGGTTCATCCTCCACTACCAGAATCCGGCTGCCGAGCGCATTGCCCCTTCCAACCTGGTTTTCGGGCCCTGCCGAACGGATTACCTGTGACTTCTCCTTTCCGGCCGGCCCGCCTGTGGCGCTCGGCAGCTCCAGCGTGAACACCGCCCCTCCTCCCGGACGGTTCTCCACCGAAACTTCACCGCCATGCTGCCGTATGATTCCGTAGAGAATCGAAAGTCCCAGGCCGGTACCCACGCCGGCTGGCTTTGTCGTGAAGAATGGATCAAAAATCCGCAGGATCACTTCCGGAGGCACGCCGGGACCATCATCGGCCACCTCCAGAACGATCCGATTCTCCGGACTCTGCCTCGTTCGGATCCAGATATGGCCGCTCTCTTTCGTTTGCCGGATGGCCTGTTCCGCATTCACCATCAGATTGAGTAAAGCCTGCTGAATCTGTGCCGCATCCGCCCTGGCTTCGGGCAGCCGTTCGTCCAGATCGAGTTCCACCCGAATATTCTCCAGGCGGAGTTCATACGCCCGGATCTCGAGCGTGCGCTCCACGATTTCGTTGAGGTTTACCGGGGCGCGCTCGCTCTTGCTGCCGCGTGCGAAGAGTAACAAGTTTCTCGCGATACGCTTGGCCCGCTCCGCTTCGGCCAGGATATGCCTCGCCTCGGCCTCCCATTCCAACCCTCTGGTCCGTTTCTGCACGCGTTGCGCGTAACCGAGAATGCTCGTGAGCGCATTATTCAGTTCATGCGCCACGCCGGAAACCATCTGCCCCAGCGCGGCCAGCCGCTCACTATGGAACAATCGCGACTGCATCTGGCGCTGGCTGCTGATATCTCGATACACTTCCAGCCATCCCAGCGGTTGCTTGTAGCGATCGAGCACCGGGCGCGCGCAGCGTTCCAGTAACTTTTTCTCGGGTTTGATCAGCTCTAGTTCGTCCCAGCAGGCCTCGCCATTGCGAAATCGCTGCCGCCATCGCGCCGCGACGCTGTCGCCATGCGCAAACTGGGGCGCCAGCTCTCCCACGAACCCCTCCACAGTGCTCAATTCGCGCAGCCTCTCTGGTTCAACGCCCAAAATCCCCGCCAGCCGGTCGTTAACCGCCCACAGCTCCCCTCCCGATCCGAACAGGAGAATTCCGCACTCCACCGATTCCAGCACCGTCGCCAGCACGGCTTCGCGGCGAGATTCTGTCTCGGATGAGAGCGCTTCTGCCCGGCTGGATAGCAGCGCGTTCCGCATTCTTTCCGAAGCCCGCGAATCGTTTGGAGCAATATGGCGCATTCGTTTACCCACTTGCTCGAAGCTCGACAATCATCGAGATGTTTGCACGATCCAGTACCCGATCAGCGCGGCGGCTCCGAACGTCGCGATGATTTCGACGGCCAACCTGCAGCCGCGGTAGTGCAGCCAGATTTGTCTGCGGATCATGAAGCTCTCCCCCCGCAGAATCTCCTGCACAGGCTTGGCCAACCCGCGCAAAAACCTTATTGCAGAATCAACATGTTGGAAACGTGATGCAAGGTTCAGAGCAGCTTGAATTCCCACTCCGAAACGCATGGAGTCAAAACACGTTCCCGGACGGGAATTGAGCAGCACCTGTAGCGAAGTCTGTAAGCAGTTCGATGACTGCGTTCAGTTGGCGAGAGCCTCGGGGCCGTACTGCTTGAGCTTCCGATAAAGTGTTGTCTTGCCGATCCCAAGCAGTCTCGCCGCCGCGAGCTTATCTCCGTTGGTTTCTCGCAGCGCGCGCAGAATGGCGCGGCGTTCCATTTGATCAAGCGTCGTAAGTTCGTTGGACTCGAGCATTTTGTCGCTCGGACCCTCCTGTAGGCTGGACGGAAGATCGGCAATGTGTAGGATCGGGCCCGAGCCGAGCGCCACTGCGCGTTCCACCGCATTCTCCAGTTCGCGAACGTTCCCTGGCCAGTCGTAAGCCATCAGCCGCCGCATGGCATCTTCAGAAATAGTGCGAATGGGCCGCTGCGGATCGCTGAATTTCTCCAGAAAGAAATTAACCAGCAGGGGAATATCGCTCTTGCGTTCCCGCAGCGGCGGCAATTTGACCTGCACCACGTTCAACCGGAAGTAAAGGTCCTGACGGAAGGCCCCCGCGCGGATGGCCGATTCCAGATCGCGATTGGTGGCCGCAATGATCCGCACATCGATGCGTACCCGGTCCGTGGCTCCCACCGGCCGGATTTCACGCTCTTGGAGTGCTCGCAGCAGCTTGGCCTGCAAATCCACCGGAAGGTCGCCGATCTCGTCCAGGAAAACAGTCCCGCCATTGGCCGTCTCAAACAATCCACTACGGGAATGCTGGGCTCCAGTAAATGCGCCCTTCACATAGCCGAAAAGTTCCGACTCGATAAGCGTAGGCACGAGCCCCGAACAATCCACCGGAACAAAGGGCTTATTCTGCCTCGCGCCCAGGAAGTGAATCGATCGCGCAACCAGCTCCTTACCGGTTCCGCTCTCGCCCAAAATCAGTACCGGATAGTTGTGCTGGCTGACCTTCTCCAGCATTTTGTAGACGCGCTGCATTTTCGCTGAAACGCCGATCAAACCCCCAAAACCCGGCCGCGTCCGCAATTGCTCGCGAAGCACCCGGTTTTCGTGGTCCAGTTCGACGCTCTGAATCAGCCGTTCGATCTTGGCGCGAAATTCATCCACGTGAAAGGGTTTGGTCACATAATCCCGGGCTCCCAACCGCGTCGCTGTGACTGCTGTTTCTATCGTCCCGTATTGGGTGAGCACCATAACCGAAGTATTCGGTTGGTTCGAGTGGATGCGCTTTAAAAGCTCCAGTCCTCCCAGTTGCGGCACTCGGAGGTCGGTAACCACGATGTCGACCATCGTTTCTTCCAGGATTCCCAGCGCCTCGTCAGTGGTCGAGGCCGTGCGCACTTCCAACCCCATCTCTAGAGCGATATCGCGGCACAACTCACGGGTCGCGCTTTCGTCGTCTACGATTAGAATTGAGAAACCGGTGGCGCTGGTTTTGAGTCCCGCGGGATTTGTTTCTACTTCCACGGCAGCTCTTTCCTCCAAACGAGCACGACGTGTGCCAAAATGAGGCAGGCAAATGCTGATAACAAACTGTTTGCCAAAAGAAAGGGTCCTCTTAGCGAGCCATGTATACCGAAAAGGGAATTATGTCAATAAATACCTCCAGACGTCGGTGGCAAGTATCCGGAATTGCGGACATTACAGGAGTGGGAAGCCGGCGCGGACCGATTTGGGAAAATATGCGATAAGCCAGCTGAGTGACTCCACCGAAAAACCGGTCGTCAGAACGGCCGGCTGCCTATTCCCAGCTTGATGACGAAGCCGTTGCGGTCGGTGGCGTTGTGCAGGTTCAGCATATAGCGGTAGCCGATGTCAATCGCCGCCGCGGGCAGGATGTATACCCGAATCCCCCAAATGCCATCGATCGGATCGCGGGCTCCAAAGGTTGTATTCGGCGTAGCTGCCCCCGCAAACACCAGGCCATTGTATTCGTTCATGAACTGAAGCCGCTTTGCGGGAAACAGGATAAAGCCGGTGCCAATGTGGATCTGGTCGGCCTGTGTCAAGTCTCTCGATCCCCCGGCGCGTGGATCCCGTGTGATCTCGTATCCAAAATTGCCCACCAGCGTGATCAGGTCGAAAAAATTGTGGCTCGCTGCCACCATGATCAGATCGTCGAAGGCCCCGGACTGCGTGCCGTTGCCGAGCAAGCGGCTTAACGCATAACGGGTCGGGATGATGGCATCGTTGCGGATGGAAAGGCTCAGGGGCGCGTTGGCTGCTTCGGAGAGCAATCCGAACTTAACCCCCAGAGTGACGTTGCCGGGCCCGGAATCGTTTCTGGAGGCAAACGGAAAATCCTCTACGTATCCTGGATTTTGACCCGCCCCTAACGTTCGGTAAATCGTGGAATCGAATTGAGGAAAGATTTTAACGTCGGGAGGTGTCCGCAGGCTCAACTCGCCCGGACTCCCAATCTGCGTCGCGACTTCCGGTTGGAAAACGGTATACAGGTTGACCCATTTCCGAAGTCCCCATCCGAAGCTCAATCCATAGTTCGAGACGACTACGCTCCCCGGCATGCGCGTGAAACGATTTCCATAGACGGAAAACGTCCATCCCTTTTCCAGCAATTCGCCTGATTCCAGCGTGAAAAGTCCCAGTGTTCCGCTGGTGGTGGGAATCGGATTCACTTCAGTGTTGGGAAGCCCGGTCGTCCCGCCCGCCTGGCCCTGCCCCAGAGCCGGAATTGCTGCTCCCAGCAGCATCATTCCGAGGATCAGGCTCATCGTCTTCCGGCGGACCGTGGCACGGATAGGTCGCAAACTCGGCAGGTGTGGCCCCTTACCTACAGACATCGGGCCAATCACTCACAAACATACGAATCAATACTCACAAACATAGCAAAGGGTTGGAGCATCGATTAAAGTCGTGGCCCGTTCATGAGGGTTTAGAAAAGAGTGAAAGAACCGGCACAGTATAATGCATCGGTGGAAGCGTGGACGATGGTAATTTCCAACTGTTTCAAAACAAATCACCTTTCGTTCTTACGGTCCGCGATCGTGCCCCGGTTCATCATTGCTTTGTGAGCTTCTGAGTGGGTACTGGAAGGTAGTGGGTCAGTTTGAATTTTCTTGATCGTGACACAAGAGGTCAAAATTCAAACTGACCCACTACCTACTGGAACGCTCCCTTGGCATTCCCGCTTCCGGCTGGTAGATTCATCTCATCGCCGAAAGGAATTATGCCCACGGATCAGAATAAGTTGACTGATCGCGTTCTGATTGTTGAGGATGAAGAGAACGCACGCCGCGGTTATGAGGCCCTGCTCCAGAAATGGGGGCTGGATGTTCTGGGCGTTCCGAGCGCCGAGGACGCGCTGGCTCGTTTCTCCGATTATCATCCGTCAGTACTCATTGCCGATGTGGAGCTCCCCGGAATGGACGGCCTGAGCCTTCTCGAACGTTTGGGCGACGATCTCGCCTCTGTTCCTGCCATTATCATCACTGGAAAGGGAAGCGAGGAGCGTGCCGTCGCCGCGATTGAGGCGGGCGCCTTCTGGTATATCGAGAAGCCGCTAAAAGGAGCTGTCCTGCGGGCGCTGCTCAACCGAGCCTTGGGGAAGGTCCACGATCAGCAGCAAGTGGCCGCCTTGAGACGGCAACTCCGGGAAGCAGGGCGCATCGGCGAACTCGTTGGCGGCGCTAAGCCCATGCAGGACGTCATGCGCTTGGTCGAGCAGGTCGCCCCCTCCTCAGCTTCAGTCCTTATTACCGGTGAGACGGGCTCCGGTAAGGAAATCCTCGCCCGCACTCTTCACCAGCTATCTCCCCGCGTGGATCGGCCCTTTGTGGCGATCAACTGTTCCGCCATTCCTGAATCTCTGATGGAGAGCGAGATTTTCGGGCATGAACGCGGCGCCTTTACCGGAGCGGCGGAGCGGCGCATTGGCTGTTTTGAATTGGCCGATGGCGGCACGCTGCTTTTGGACGAGATCGGTGAAATGCCATCGCCCACCCAGGCTAAATTGCTGCGGGTCCTCGAAGATAGAAAGGTCCGGCGCTTGGGGAGTAAAGTCGAGACGCCGGTGGATGTGCGCGTCCTCGCCGCCACGAATAAGGACCCCGAACAGGCGGTTGCGCACGGCCAGCTCCGGCAGGATCTCTATTTCCGGCTGAACGTCTTCCATATTCATCTGCCCGCTTTGCGCGATCGCAAGGAGGATATTCCCTCGCTCGTCGAGCACATTTTGCGCGACCTCAATGCCAAACACGGCCGTCAGGTTCGCGGTGTGAATGCCGAAGTCAGCGAGCTCTTCCACAGCTATACTTGGCCGGGAAATGTCCGCGAATTGCGCAACGCGCTCGAGCGTGCCGTGATTGTGTGTGACCGGGACCTCATCGGCCGCAGCAATCTTCCCGTGGATTTCGGCCGAACCCATGCTGCCGCCGCCTCCGAACTCTCTTCCCTGCGCTTTCCTCTTGGCACCACGGTGGATGCCATGGAGCGCGAGCTCATCTTGCAGACCCTCGCGGCTACCAATAACAAGACACGTGCGGCGGAACTGCTCGGAATTAGCCTCAAGACGCTGCATAATAAGCTGAAAGAATACGAAGCGGACCGGGCAGAGAGCCGCTGATCTCCAAGATGCGCCTGCGTTTGAAAACCAAGATTACCTTGATCATCGCACTCCTGGTGCTGACGGTGGTCGGCGTCACGTCCTGGCTTCATGTATTAACGTTGACCCGCCAGGTAATCCAACAAGCCGATAGCCGCGCAAACCTCGTGGCACAACAGGTCTTTTTCCAGGCCCAGAATGCCCTGGCCGAGGCGGCCAATGAAGGACGCGTGCCTGCCTCGAACCGTCCCGAGGACATATGGGAATTCGTCCGCAATGCCCTGGACCAGAATTCGGCGCTTACTTCCTTGATCGACGCGGAGGTGGGAAATTCTTTTCTAGTCTACGAGGTAACCATCGTCGATCGCGATGGAACCGCACTGATCTCCAGTGATGCTTCGCTTCCTGGACGTAAAGTCCTTCCTCGTCCACCCCTTAGCCAGCTCGTTAATGCGGGCTTCATTCAACAGCTTCGATTGATCTACGGCGCTCCCCAAGCCTACGACGTCTCCGATCCCTTTAAGCTCGGGCCCCCGGGCCGCCAGGTGCCTTTTGGTGAAATTCGCGTCGCTTTGCACACCGGTCTGCTCGCCATCGAGATCACTCCGGCCCTGCGCTCCGCTGTCTTTTTGGCGCTGATTTCCGTGCTGGCGTCCGTGCTTCTTGCTGCTATTGTGAGCACCGCCCTGCTGGCACCGGTCGAACGTATCTCCGCGCAATTGGACCGCATCTCACGCGGCGAGTTCGATCAAAAGCCGCTGGAGCGCGGCGATGAATTCGGGCAAGTCAGCACGAAGATCAGCCAGATCGGATTGCAGTTGCGGGGAGTGCGCGAAATCTTCAGTACGCTCCGCGAAAATCTCGACCAGATTCTGGGTGGGCTCGAAGACGGGTTGTTGCTCTTCACGCGCGATGGACGCGCTGTGATGGTCAGTCCTGCCGTGGAAAATTTCCTCGGTTCGCCCGCCGACCAGTTGCTGGGGCGCAAAGCCAGCGAGATCTTCCCTCCGGACCACGCCCTGCGTTCCGCCCTTGTTCTGATCGGAGACGAATTTGAACCCGTAGCGGCTACCGAGGTTGATGTTTCCTCCCTCGATCCCAGTCTGCCGCCGCAACGCATCGGGGTCAGCGTGCAGGTGATTAGCGAACGCGGCACCCGCATGGGCGCCCTGGTCACGTTGCGCGACCTCCAATCGCTCGAAAGGATCAGCCGTCAGTTGCAGGTTTCCGAGCGCCTCGCGGCGCTCGGCCGCGTAACCGCGGGTGTGGCCCACGAAGTGAAAAATCCGCTCAATTCGATGCGCCTCTGGCTCGAAAATCTCAAGGAACACCTACCCCCCGGCGATGGAGTGCCTCGGCAAGCGGTCGCCGTGCTGGATAGCGAAATCGACCGCCTCGACTCGGTTGTTAAACGCTTCCTCGATTTCATGCGCTCACAGGAGTTGAGGCTCGAGGAGACTCACCTGGAAGAACTGCTGGACGAAGTCAGCAGCGTGGCCCGGCCCCAAATGGAACGCGCTCACGTGCAACTCCAAAAACAGTATGCCGATCTTCCGCCGGTTCGTGTCGATCGGCCTCTTCTCACGCAAGCTTTGCTCAATCTTATTTTCAATGCCATTCAGGCCATGCCGTCGGGCGGAACGCTGACGCTCGGATTGGAGCGCCGGGGCGAGTCTGCAGAAATTCGCATCGAAGATACTGGGCAGGGCATCTCGCCGGAAAACCGCGCCCGGGTCTTTCAATTGTTCTTTACCACTCGCCCGGGGGGCAGCGGTATAGGTCTGGCCAGTGCGTATAAAGCGATACAATTGCACGACGGCTCGATCGATTTTGATTCTCAGGTTGGACGCGGAACCACTTTTCGCATCGAATTACCGCTGGCGCGCCCTTCGGAGTCCGCGGCATCGCGGCTGCGAGAGGCAAATGGCGCTCTGGCACGGAACGCATCATGAAGCTACACCGCAACTTGCTCTTTGCTCTTTTATTCCTGACCGCTGCCGGGCTTAGTGGCTGTCGCCGGAATATTGTGCGCGCCGCTCCCCCTTCCGTGGTTTCTCCGCCAGATTCAGAGCCCTTCCCGCAGCCTACGGTAGTTAATCCACAGCCTGCGGCGGCTCCCGCCGAGCCACCTGATGTTAAGACGCCCGCGCAGCCCGTGCCGGCCGTCGCCGAGCAGCCACGCCCCCGGCCGCCCGTCGAAGCCGAAGTGGCTGCGCCGAAACCTGAACCAGAGCCGGAGCCGCTGCAGATTGCGCCGCAGCTCTCGGCAAAAGACCAGGCCGCCGCCGTTCGCGCCACCACCGATGATATCCGCGTGGCCGAGCGCAATTTGCAAACCGCTTATGGCCGCCAGCTTAGTGCCTCGCAAAATGATCTGGTCGGTAAGATCGCCGGATTCCTCGCCCAGGCTCATGAGGCAATACGCACCGGCGACTGGGTCCGTGCGCGGAATCTGGCTCAGAAGGCCCAGGTCCTGTCTATCGAACTCATTAAGTCTCTCTGAAGTTTGCCTGCTCCGATCAAACATTCTTGGCAGCTTCTTGTCTTGCTAAGCCATTCTTGGCAGCTTCTTGTCTTGCTAAGATGGATCCATGCCCTCGCATGATGCCATCGTTATTGGAGCAGGCTTGGTCGGCTCCGCGATCGCCTTGCGCTTGGCGCAGGAGGGACTTCGGGTTGCTCTCCTGGAGAAAAATGCGCCGGGGCGCGAAGCCTCCTGGGCCGGCGCCGGTATGCTCTCCCCTGCGCCGGATAGTCCCGCGGCGATTCCCCTTGTGCCCTTTGGCCGCGCCAGCCTGGGCCTCTATCCTCAATTTGTTGCCGAGATCGAAGAGATCTCCGGAAAGCGTGCGGGGTATCGCAGCGAGGGCGCTATCGAGCTGCTTTTCTCGGCCGACGCCGAACGCGAGCTCAGCACTCTCATTGCTCTGCACCACGCGCTGGGCCTTCCTACCGAGCCGCTTCCTCTTGATGAGGCCAGCAAATTAGAGCCTGCGTTGACGCGACGCGCACAGGCCGCGGCCTACTTTCCGTATGAAGCCTGTGTCGACAACCGCGCTCTCATCGATGCACTGCTTGCCGCCGCTGAGACTTCCGGAGTGACGCTGTTTCCCGACACCCACGTCAGCCAAATCCTGATCGAGCACGGCCGGTGTATGGGCGTACGTACCGGAAAGGGACAGATCTTCAGCGCGCAGAACGTAGTTGTTGCCGCAGGCGCATTTTCCGGCCTCCTCGAAGGAATCGTGCCGCCATTGGCCACGCGCCCCATTCGGGGACAAATGGTGGCACTCTCGTCGCACGAGAAACCAATTCGGCACGTTGTCCGCTGCGAGCGAGGCTATATCGTGCCGCGCGATTCGGCCGCGCCGCAGCGGCTCGTGACCGGTAGCACTCTCGAAGATGCCGGCTTTGAGAAACGCGTCACCGCGGCCGGCATCGAGAAGATTCTCTCCACGGCGCAGGAATTGGTTCCGCAACTCTCGAATGCCGAAATCGTGGAAACCTGGTCCGGCCTACGTCCCGATACGCCCGATCATCTTCCGTTGCTCGGTCCGGCCGGGGTGGATGGGGTCACGGTAGCGACGGGTCATTACCGCAACGGCATACTGCTTACGCCCATTACCGCCAAATTAGTGCGCGAGTGGATCGTGGAGAAGCGCGTCTCAATGGATTGGGAGATCTTCGACCCACTGCGCTTTGCCCGCACAAAATCCGAAGGCACAAACTCCGACGATGCTCCATCCGAGAGTCGCGTCTCCGAGACACGCGGCTAGAACGGAAAACTTCTCGCCGGCTGGCGGGGTGGCGGCCCGGGCAGAGCCGTCGCGCGCCCGGGCTCGGTGAAGCTGATCTTTGTCGGATCGAGGTAAAGAGGCCGGTCCAGCATAATATCCACGCTGGTTCCTCGTGGCAGTTGGACTTCCGGTCCCCGCGTCATGAGCACCGCCGCCAAGCCGGTTGCCGCTCCGATACCCGCGCCGATTCCAGCACCCTCTCCTCCTCCGGCAATGGCGCCGATCCCGGCTCCCGCGCCGGTGGTTTTGATGACCGTACCCGCGTCCGCTCCTTTATCCCTGTCCTTGTTGATTTGGCCTTCTTTGCTAGTGTATTCGCCACCACCCGTATCGGCGCCGGTCGGTGTGGCGTCGAATGTAACGGTATAGCCGTTGGGCAATATCAATGTCGTCAGATGAATGCGTATCTCAGCGCCACCTTTTCCTTTTGCCGCCCTCTTTGCTTCGGTGACTTCCCCCTGAGCGTAGGAGCCCACCGGAATCACAACTCGGTCGTTTACCACGACCGGAAACGTGGTTTCAAAGTAAAGTTGGGTACCTGGCCTGGCGTCGCGAGAAGTAATTCCATTATGAAGGATAAGCGGCAAGTGAGTTCCCGCAGGCACGACGATTTGGGCGGGGGCGTTATTGGTCGATGGGCCGCTTGCCGGCGCCGAGGTTGCGGCGCCGGGCGCAGGAGCCGAACTGCTCGGTGGCGGCTGCTCGGGCTTTGCCTGGTCGGATTTGGTCTGCTCGGAGGCCTGATGGGCGAAGGCCGGGGCCGCAAGCAGAACGC
>Ga0209648_10004708_pt1 | contig 11629 bp, 10 predicted proteins | sample GraSoi2013_115cm_FD_185830 | JGI IMG/M metagenome (GOLD analysis project Ga0209648, IMG submission 185830) | Grasslands soil microbial communities from the Angelo Coastal Reserve, California, USA - Sample 9_17_2013_115cm (SPAdes) (version 2) | ecosystem: Environmental > Terrestrial > Soil >...
CAGCCGGAAGAACGCTTTCGGCCCGACGGCTGGTTTGCCACCGGCGATGAGTATCTACAGGACCCGGACGGCTTCTATCATCACCGCGGCCGCACTGGTGATATGCTGCGGGTGTCCGGTATCTGGATCTCGCCGGCCGAGATCGAAGATGTGCTGGCCGGTATCCGCTCGATCAGCGAAACTGCGGCCGTGTTGGGCGAAAGCGAAATCGGGCTCGCGGAGATCGTGCTCTATATCGTTCCGGCGCCCGGCGCCGACGGCTCGGCTGCGGTGGCGGCCGCGCGCGAACGGCTGTCGCGGGCGCTGCCGCCCTACAAGCGGCCGCGGCGGTTCGAAATTGCCCACGATCTGCCGCGCACGGCGACCGGCAAGGTCCAGCGCAACAAGCTTCGCGAGCAACTGCAGCGCGACCCGCATTGACGCCTACGGGCGGGAGGCCGGCTGCGTCTCCCCGTTCCACAATCTGTCATTCTGCGAATGAATACTTCCGGAACTACTGCGAAAGGCTGCCCAGGAAGCGGATAATGCCGCGCCGCGTTTTCTCGTCCTCCACTCCCGGCAGTTCCATCCGGGTGCCGGGAAACAACTTCTTCGGCGCGGTGATGAACTTGTCGATAGTTACCTCGTTCCAGACGATGCCCGACTTCCGCAAATCTTCTGAATACTCGAAGCCCGCCACCGAAGCTGCCTTTCGGCCGACGACGCCGTAGAGATTCAACGTCTGTCCGTACATGTCGGGCTCCCCTCCCTTCTCGAAGTTGTGGCAGGGCGTACAGGTTGTCTCGAAAAGCTTTCTGCCTTCCGAGAGATTCTGCGCCGACGATGAAGCGGTTTGACAAGAAACAGCCGTACAGAAGGTCGCGATTTGCAAGATCGGCCTTCGGACCAACGATGGACCCATGGTCGTCACTCCAATCCCTTTATCCGTCGGTAGGCGTGCGGGACGTTTATCTGCTTGTGAGTCCACGGGTAGAGCTTGTAACCCGAGTACGCTTCGGCGGTGGCGACCTTGAGCGTGTCCTCCAAAGACAATCCGTTGGCCACCGCCGCCCGCACCTCCCGGTCCAGAGTTTCGAGGTAAGCGATGAAGTAGTCCAACGAGGCTTCGACCGTGGTGGGCCGACCGTGGCCCGGCACGATGACGGCATCGGGCGGCAGGAACGCTTTCATCTTCCTCATCGTTTGAAGGGCAAGATCATGATTTCCTTCGAGCAGCCACGGGATCGCGGGCTTTTCCGCGAGGATCGCGTTGCTGGTGAAGAATATCCTCTCCTTCGGAAGCCACACGAACAGATCGCCCTTTGTCTGCCCGAGTCCGAAGACCTTGAGCTCGACTGTACGTCCGCCTAGATCGATGGTCGTATCGTGATCGACCATGATGTCTCCGGCGCGCGGCTTGATATCTTGGATCCCAACCTCGTTGCCCATGAGGTTGGTCATGAATTTGCGGTCTTGTTCGAATTTCTGATCGATGTAGTGCTTCGACTCCGCGTGCATGATGATAGTCGCGCTGCTCGGAAACAGAAAATTCCCGTAGTAGTGGTCCCCGTGATAAACGGTGTTGACCACATATCGGATCGGCTTGTCGGTCAGTCTGGTCACTTCGTCCAGCACTTGGTTGGCGAGCTTGGCGTTGAGCATCGTCTCGATCACCAAAACGCCCTTCTCGCCGATGATTACTCCACCCGTCGTGCCTTCCGGTATTCCCGCCGGGTTCTTCGTATCGGCGGTACTTGATACGAGAGCATAGACGCCCTCGGAGAGCTTGCGAGGCGTTAGGGTAATTTCCATCGCGCTCCAAGGAGCGGAATGCAGCGGGAGTGCAAGGGAAAGAATGACGGCCGCCGTCAGGAGCGTTGCGCCGATCAATTTCTTTCCCGGTGACCTTACGCCTGGTAATGGTGCGTTCATTGACTCCTCCATCATCCGGCCGCACTCTGCCGGGTGACTAAAGGGTGAGAAAAAATAGCCGCGAGACAACTGCTGCAGTGAACAACAGACAATTCTCCTACAGCGAACATCGAACAAAGCAGACCGGGTGCAGGACTGTTTGGAACAGCGCCCGCTGCGACGTCCGTCCGATCTGACTCACGACCGCACATGCAAGTCACCGCAAGCAAATCGCTGCTTTGAACAGCTTTCCGCCGCGCTATCCCGAAAAACACCGCCAGTGCAAAAAAGCGAACATCGGGGAATAGCGCCAAACCATCTCTGAGATTGGCGCCTTCTCCGCGTTACACTTTGCGTCTCGTCAGGCCGGCGAGAGCGGGGACGGTTCGGCTGCCTGCCGATGCAGATCCAGCAATCCCGGGATGGTGTCGGGCGATCGGCGTCCGAGGCCACATTCTGTTGCGATGCCGAAATCCGCAGCAAACCGCTCGGCCAGATCAATCCGTTGCCGCGTTGCAGCGATCCCGCCGCTCTGGTGCACCAGCCCAAGATAGAGTTCGGCCGATCGGTCGGGCCAAAGATCGCTGAGCGGTTCGTAGTATGCGGCATCCATCCTGTCGCGCGGAACGGGCATGTGTACCCAGGTCACGCGGCGCTTCGATCCCGCCACGATGGCATTAGCAAATTCGACGCTGCTACGGAGACTCTTCGGCTCGATGATGTGTTTGTGTCCGGGATCTCCGTAACAAAGATGTATACCGACGTCGATTTCTTCCGGAACGAAGTCGACGTGCCTGCATATGCGGCTCGCTCCCCCCTGGAATTGGTCTGGGTAGTGAAGCGGGTACCCTCCGTCGTAGCCGACGATTTCCATGACGGCATCCCATTGCACGGCCAATTCCTGATGAGGGATCGCCGAAGCTATCTCGTCCGTTTCGCCCTTCAGGGCCTGTTCGAGCGACGGCTCAACTAAGGCGCGGTCGGCCAAAGAAACGAAACTGCTCACGAGTGCCAACGCCGTTGGAATGCTGACCTGAAATTTCGTCTCCCGCGGTATTTCGCCCGATTGCTTCAGACGGCTGAAGGTCGAGTAAGACAAGATCGCCTCTTTGGCATAGCCCAGGGCCCCGAGTACGATATCAGCCCGTTTATCCTTCAGCTTGAATATGGGACGGGCCTGGGAATCCTTGATACCTGCAATCGACGGATCCGGGTTCTCCAATTCGAAATTCGGACGACGTTCGAACACATGACGCTGCCAGCGAATCCAATTCGTACGATGGCCCGTCTCGCCGTCCGGATACCTCTTTGCGCGTGTACCCAGCTTCGACGCGAGCATTCTGAACACCGCTTCCGCGTCGGCAAGCGGTATACTTCCAACAAGGAGAATGGGCTTCAACTTCCTCATTGCAGTCCTCCCGTGGGATCTTAATTCGCAACTGATACTTTGGAGGCTGGTTTCAGCCATCGCGGTCCTCCGCTCAGGCGATCGCAGAGACGGGATGTTCGATGATCGACTTGAACACGGCTAACAGCTCTGCGCCGAGCGCTCCATCCACTACGCGATGGTCGCAGGACAGGGTGACCGTCATTACGTCATGGAATTCGACGCGACCGGAAGCTGTCTCCTTCGGGACACGGCGGCCTGCACCGACTGCGAGGATCGTCGACTGCGGCGGGTTTACGATCGCGGCGAATTCTCGCACGCCGAACATCCCGAGATTGGAAATAGAACTCGACCCGCCCGAGTATTCCGTGGGCTTCAGCTTCTTCGAGCGTGCGCGCTCCGCTCGGTCCTTCATCTCCCGCGAAATGCCGGTGACGGTCTTGCTTTCCGCGTTGCGGATGACCGGTGTGATCAACCCGCCCTCGATGGCAACGGCCACTCCGATGTCTGCCACCCGAAACCTCAGGATCCGGTCCCCGGCCCAGACCGCGTTCGCGGCCGGAACGCGCATCAGCGCCGCCGCCCATCCCTTGATGATGAAGTCGTTGAGCGAGACGCGCTGGGCAGGACTGTCGGGGCTTTCCGCCGCCGCCTCGTTCACCTCCTTTCGGAGCACCAACAGACGCCCGATCGCGACTTCGGTCGTGAGGTAGAAGTGCGGAATGGTCTGCTTCGCTTCGACCAGGCGACGGGCGATCGTCGACCTCATCGCGTCAAGCGGAACCTCCTCATATGTGCGTGGATCGTAGCCCGCGAGGACTGCCGAGGACGTGAGCGCAGCGACTTGCGAGTTCCTGCGATCGGGCGCGGCGGAGACATCGCGGGCGAGGACCCGGCCCCGGGGTCCGGTTCCTATGACTTCAGCAATGTCGATGCCGCGCTCCGCTGCGAGGCGGCGCGCAAGCGGCGTTGAGGTGGTCCCGTCGCTGCGCCGCGCAGAGCCGAAATTCCGCTCTGGCGTCCGGACGGCATTCCATGGATCGAGACCGGCTCCGTCGGAAGCCTGGACGGCGCGCGGCCCCGGCCGTGCCGGCTCTGCCGACGGCATCGCGACCACCGGTTTGGCGGGCACGGGCGGCGCTTCTCCTGCATCGGTGATGATGGCGACGACGGCGCCGACCTTCGCGACTTCGCCAACATGGACGTTGATCGCCGAAAGAGTCCCGGCGAAAGTGGCGGGGACTTCCATCGAGGTCTTGTCGGTCTCGATCTCGAAGAGGTTGTCGCCGGCCTGCACCACGTCGCCTGCGTTTTTGAACCATTTGGTGATCTTGCCCTCGGCGACGGTTTCGCCGAGCTGGGGCATCAGGACGTCCATCTCGTGCTTCTCCGCTACCACACGACGGACACGTACTGATTTTCGAGGAACTCCATCAATCCCTCGTGCGCCCCTTCGCGTCCCAAGCCCGATTGCTTCATGCCTCCGAACGCGGCAGCCGGATCAGAAACCAACCCGCGGTTGAGACCGATCATTCCGAAATCGAGGCGTTCCGACATGCGGAGCCCGCGGGCCAGATCGCGCGTGAACACGTACGCGACGAGCCCATATTCGGTGCCGTTGGCGCGGCGTATCGCTTCGTCTTCGGAGGAGAACCGCTGGATGGAAGCAACCGGACCGAAGATCTCCTCATCGAGCATCTTCGCGCCGTCCGGGACATCGACCAGTACGGTCGCCGGGTAGAAGAAGCCGGGTCCCGCCGGAAGCCTTCCGCCGGTCAGCACCTTGGCGCCCTTCGAAACGGCGTCGTCCACCAGCTCGATCACCTTGTCGCGGCCTTCCTTGTTCACGAGCGGACCGAGCACGACGCCTTCATCCAGGCCGTTGCCCATCTGTAGCGCCGCCATCCTCTCGGTCAGCTTCTCGGCAAACCGATCATGCACGCTCTCGTGCACGTAGAACCGGTTCGCCGCCGTGCATGCCTCCCCCATGTTCCGCATCTTGGCGATCATCGCGCCTTCGACCGCCACATCGAGATCCGCATCCTCGCAGACGATGAACGGCGCGTTTCCGCCGAGCTCCATGGCCGGCTTCACGATGTTGTCCGCGGCTTCGCGGAGAAGCTTGCGGCCCACCTCGGTCGATCCCGTGAACGACACGACGCGCACGCGCATGTCGTGAAGCATCGCGGAAACGACGGCGCCGGAGGAGCGCGATGGGATGACGTTGATGACGCCCGGCGGCACACCGGCCTCCTCCATGATCGGCATCAGTGCGAGCATGGTCAGCGGCGTATCGGACGCGGGTTTGAGCACCACCGGGCAACCGGCGGCGAGAGCGGGCGCGATCTTTCTGGTGGCCATCGCCGCCGGGTAGTTCCAAGGGGTGACGAGAAGCGCCACGCCCGCAGGACGATGCTGGACCAGTATGCGCGCGCCCGACGACGGCGCGATCGAGACCTCTCCGATATTGCGGACGGCTTCTTCTGCATACCACCGGAAGAACTCCGCGGCGTACGCGACCTCGCTTTGGGAATCCGGAAGCGCCTTTCCATTTTCCAGGGTGATGAGCTTCGCAAGACGCTCCGCGTCGCGCATGACGAGCTCATGGGCCTTGCGCAGGATCTCTGCCCGCTCACGGGGCCGCCGCGCAGCCCAAGCACAGAACGCGTCCTGGGCCGCGTCGACCGCGGAAGCAGCGTCCTGCACCGAGGCGCTCGCCACGGACGCAACCACGTTCTCGGTCGCGGGATCGAAAACGTCGAACCGCGCGCCATCGGAGGATTTGCACCATCGCCCGCCGATCCAAAGATCGGTCGGGACTCCCGCCAGCAGATTGTCGTACATCGAACTACTCCGCCCCCTCAGTTCCCGAGCGAACGCCTGACCGTCTCGGCGATCCGGGCCGCGTTCGGGAGCACCATGTCTTCCAGGATGTCGGCCGCCGGCAGAGGGATGTGCGGCGTCGTGATTCGAACTGGCGGGCCATCGAGATCGTAGAAAGCCTCATCGGCGACGATCGACACGATCTCCGCTCCCCATCCGCACAGACGGGGATTCTCCTCCACCGTGAACAGCCGATTGGTCTTTGCGACAGAACCGAGGATCGTCTGCGTGTCGAGCGGGACCAGCGAGCGCACGTCGACCACCTCGCAGTCGATTCCGTGCTCGGTCTTCAGCTTTTCGGCGGCCTCGAGCGCCCGCGGCACCATCAGGGCGAGCGCGCAGATCGTCGCGTCTTTGCCGGGCTGCACGATCTTGGCCGTGCCGAGCGTGTCGACGATCTCGCCATCCGGCACCTCGCCCTTGGTGGGATAGAGCGATTTGTGCTCGAAGAAGATGACGGGGTCGGGATCGCGGACGGCCGCCGCAAGCAGCCCGACGACATCGAGCGGGTTCGACGGCGCGACCACCTTCAAACCCGGAATCATCATGCACCAGTTTTCGACACTTTGACTGTGCTGCGCGCCGAAACGTGAGCCTGCTCCATTGCCCGTCCGGACGACGAGCGGGCACTTCGTCTGGCCGTTGGACATGTACCGGCTCTTGGGAAACTCGTTGGCGATGTAGTCGAAGCACACCGCTATGAAGTCCGAGAACATGATCTCCGCGATCGGCTTCAAACCCGTCATCGCCGCGCCCATTGCAGCGCCAAGGATGGCCTGTTCGGAGATCGGCGTATCGCGCACCCGGAGCGGGCCGAACTGTTCGTAGAGGCCGACCGTCGCCTTGAATACGCCACCGGCTTTGGCGATGTCCTCGCCGAGAAACACTACGTCCTTGTCGCGCTTCATCTCCTGCGCGATGCCGCGGGCGACAGCGTCGCGATAAGTCAGTTCCGCCATGCCCAACCCCCATCCGCATAGACGTCTGTAAAGAGGATGTCGGTCGGCGGCATCGGGGCGGCCTTGCACGCCTCAGTCGCCTGGTCGACCTCTTTCCGGACCGCTTCATCGATCTCGGCAATCTGGCGATCGGAGATGCCGAACTGCTTAAGGCGCTCCCGGTAGATCTTGACGGGATCGCGCTGCTTCCACTTTTCCAATTCGCCCTCCGGTCGGTACTTCGCCGGGTCGGCGCGGGAGTGGCCGCTGTGACGGTAGGTCAGGCACTCGATCAGCGAAGGGCCGCCGTCCGACCGCGCTTTGTCGAGCGCCTTGATCGCCTCGCGGTAGACGATGTCGGCGTCGTTGCCGTCGATCACAATCTTTGGCAGGCCATAGGCCGCCGCGCGGTCGCCGGCCGGGCTCGGCACCGCGGTGACGTCGCCGATCGGCGTGTATTCCATGTAGAGGTTGTTCTCGCAGACGAAGATCACCGGCAGCTTCCATACCACGGCGAAGTTCAGCGCCTCGTGGAACGCGCCGATGTTGGTGGTGCCATCGCCGAAGAAGCAGACCGAGACGTCTTTGTCGCCTCTGTACTGCGCGCGCCAGGCGGCGCCGCAGGCGATCGGCAGATGCGCGCCGATGATGGCGTAGGAGCCCATCACGCCGTGCTCCTCTGAGGCGAGGTGCATCGAGCCGCCCTTGCCGCGCATCAGACCGTTGTCGCGCTGCATCAACTCGCCGAGGACCTTCTCCACCGAAACGCCGCGCGCCAATGTGTGCGCGTGTCCACGGTAGGTGCAGAACGAAAGGTCCCCCGGCCGCATCGCGCATCCGAAACCAGCGGCGATCGCTTCCTGCCCGAGCGAAAGATGGCTCGTTCCCTTCACCAGGTTCTGAAGAAAAAGATCATACGCGCGCTGCTCGGCGTCGCGGATCCTCATCTGCGAACGGTACAGTTCGAGCCGTTTCGCCTCCCCGATATCATCGTTGGGACCCGCGGCCGCGGTCCGAATTTCCGCCGTTCGCTTCGACATCTGCAGCCTTTTCCTCCGGTCGGTTTCATTTCGGCTCGCGGTCGAACATGCTTCCGTACCGCTCGGCGTCGTCGCGCAGCATTTCAGAGAACTCCGCCGTCGAATCAGTCGATGCTGTCACGCCCTGTTGGGCGAAGCGGCTTTGGATGTCCGGCATCGCCATGACGTCGGCGATATCCCGGTTGAGCTTCGCGAGAATGTCGGCCGGCACTCCTGCGGGGACGAGGAGGCCGAACCACGCTTCGTAGGAGGCCTCCGAAAAACCCGCCTCCGCGAAGGTCGGAACGTCGGGAAATTTGGGCAGACGTTTGGGCCCCGAAACGGCGATCGCCCGCACTTTGCCGGAGAGGGCGAGGTCTTCGCCCACGCCGGGTGGCGTGAAGAACGCCTGGGTGTCGCCGCGCATGACGCTCGTGTAGGCCTCGGGCGCTCCTCTATACGGCACGTGAACCATCTTCAGGCCCTGGCTACGCAGGAACTGCTCCGCCGCCATGTTCGACGTACTTCCCAAGCCGGCAGACGAGTAGCTCGTCTCTCCGGGCTTGGACCTTACGAGCGCGACGAACTCCTTCAGGGATTTCGCAGGCAACTCGTTGGGTATCACCACGAGAATCGGCATGTGCGCGATCTTAGAAACGCCTTGAAAATCCTTGACGGCGTCGAACGTGAGGTTGGCGTTCAGAGCGTTTAGGATCACATGGCCGTTCGAGACTAGCAGCAGCGTGTGTCCGTCCGCCGGTGCCTTCGCGGTAGCCGCTGTGCCGGCGATGCCAGGCCGGTTCTCCACAATGACCGTCTGATTCCACTTCCGATTCAGCTTGTCGGCGATCTCCCGAGCGAAGATGTCGCTCATGCTGCCCGCAGAAAACGGAACCACGATCCGGACCATCTGGCTCGGAAACGAATCAGTCGAATGGGCAGAACTTGCGAAGGCGGCCGACAACAACGCCGCCGCGCACGCGCGCACGAATGGTAAGTGCACGAAGACCTCCCTGAGGTTTCCTCGCCTAGTTGACTTCGAGACCCGACTTAACGTCGGCGTTTTCGCTCTTGAGCTTCACTCCTGCGAGCAGACCCATCGTCTCCAGCAGCGCACCGAAATCCGCGGAAAGGTATTTCTTCGGATCCGACTGCAGCGACGCCGCGCCGATGTGCATCTGCACCATCTCACGCGCCGCAGCCGTCACCGGCATCGGAACGTGCATTTCATGCGCGGCGTCCAAACCCAGATCGAGGTCCTTGAGGAGGAGTTCGGGCGTGAAGGTCGTCGTCCAGTCGAGATTCACAAGCGCCGGGGTCTTGTACTGGGTAAAGATCGAACCCATCACGCTGTTATTCATGAATTCGAGGAACGCCTGCCGACTCACGCCGAACTTCTCGGCAAGAAGCGTGATCTCGATGAGATTCTCGATGACGACGCCGAGCATGACGTTGTGGGCGATCTTGCAGATGCGCGCCCTGTCGGCCTCTCCGACGTAAAACACGCCCCGCGGTGCAAACGCTTCGACGATCGGCTTCACCCTGTCGAAGGCGACCTTCGGACCAGATGCGACGCTCGACAGCTTGCCGGCACGGACACAGCCGCCATTGCCGCTGACCGAGGCGACCACGTATTCGGCGCCGCGCGCAGCGAGATCCTCACGGAGGCGCTCCGAGTCTTCTATTCCGATGCTCGAACAATCGACCAAGAGCTGCGGAGTGCAGTTCCGACCGTCGGTGAACACGCCCCTGCTTCCGAAGCAGACCTCGCGCACATCGTCGCCGGTCGCGACCATCGTGAAGAGGACGTCTACGGCGGCCAGGTCCTCAAGCTTATCGGCCAGCTTCGCGCCTTTCTTGGCCAACGGCTCGGCCTTGGACCGGGTCCTGTTCCATACCGTCAATCCGTGGCCCGCTCCGAGGACACGTTCCGCCATCGGATAACCCATCCGACCTAGCCCAACCCAACCGATGTTCATCCCGATTTCTCCTGTCGTTTCGTCAAATTGCCGCTGTGGCCGGCGAGGCGAGGAAGCGCGTCCGCCCGGTGGGACCGCTCAAGTCAACCGTCGGTCCGACGGGCACTATTCCGGTTGGATTCACCCACGTCTGACTTCCGTAGTAGTGACGCTTGATGTGCAGTAAATCGACCGTCTCGGTGACGCCGGGAAGCTGGTAGACGTCCTTGAGCCAACCCCAGATGTTCGGGAAGTCGGATAGGCGGCGGACGTTGCACTTGAAGTGTGAATAGTAGACGAGATCGAAGCGGACCGCGGTCGTGAACAACCGCACGTCGGCTTCAGTGAAGCGCGACCCCATCAGAAAACGTCTGTCGGCGAGCCGCAAATCGATGCGTTCCAGTGCTTCGAAGAGCTTCCACACCGCATCGTGATAAGCGGCTTCCTTAGTCGCGAAGCCCGCCCGGTAAACGCCATTGTTCACCGCGCTGTAGATCTCTTCGTTCACAGCGTCTATTTCAGACGCGAGATCGTCGGGATAGAGATCGACCGAGGAATCTCCCCATTCGTCGAAATCCCGGTTGAGCATCCGAATGATCTCGGACGATTCGTTGTTGACGATGGTCCTGGCCTCGGTGTCCCAAAGCACCGGCACCGTAGCGTGACCTGAAAAGTCCGGATCCGCATCTCGGTAGATCTCGTACAAGAACCGCCGTCCGGTCACGGCGTCGATTTCTCCTCCGAAGGTCCATCCGTCCTCCAGCATGTCGGGATGGACCACCGTCATCGGCACTGCGGCCTCGAGCTTCTTCAGCTTCCGGACCATGATCGCCCTGCTGGCCCAGGGGCACGCGAGGGAAACGTACAATCGGTAGCGGCGCGCCGCGGGCGGATAGCGCCCTTCCGCGGATATGGATTCCCGGAACGTGGACGATTGTCTGACGAATGCGCCGTCATGGTTGTCGCGACGGCCGAGGTGCCACTGGCCTTCGAGCAAATACCCCATCGCGCCTATCCGATGTTTTCGTTCTTGGTGCGCATGTCATCCGGCGCATCTGGCACGCAGTCGCGCGAATACACGCAATCCGTGCTTTCGGTTTCGACGGTCACGCCCCTTCCTGAATCGGTCTCCGGTGCCGCCATCGTTTCCTCGCGTCTCAACAATGCCACCCTCAAGGTACGCCCGACGGACGCGGGTGCGGACGCTCCCGCGCAAGACACTGCGTTCTCCAAAGAAGAACGAGCACCGTTGCTCTGGGGAGAACACGCCGTTCCGCAATTGTCCCTTAGCGGATGAGGGGTGTTTTGCGACGATCACGGACTACGGCCCGGTGCGAAGCACCGGCGGGCAGTACAAATCAAAATGCCGAACGACCTCAGAGCAGTCGACCTCAATCTGCTGAAAATCTTTGACGCCATCCTCACGGAGGGCGCCGTCACACGGGCAGGGAATAGGATCGGCCTGTCGCAACCCGCGATGAGCGCGGCTTTGGTACGTCTGCGCGACCTGTTTGAAGACAGATTGTTCGTGAGAACTCCGGGGGGAATGGAACC
>Ga0209648_10004712_pt1 | contig 11622 bp, 8 predicted proteins | sample GraSoi2013_115cm_FD_185830 | JGI IMG/M metagenome (GOLD analysis project Ga0209648, IMG submission 185830) | Grasslands soil microbial communities from the Angelo Coastal Reserve, California, USA - Sample 9_17_2013_115cm (SPAdes) (version 2) | ecosystem: Environmental > Terrestrial > Soil >...
TGATCCATGGCGGCAAGGGGAGATTCGATGGTCTTACCGTGGCCGACGGCGAGACGCGCGGGCTTGAAATCCCGGAGTTTCTGAGCGCTTTCGGCGGCGACCTCCTTATTCCATGAGAAGAGGGTGGGAAATGGAAAGAGGAGTTTGAATGTGCCGGCGGCCAGCACTCCCGTCTGAGTGGTGAAGGCGTCACCGGCAACCAATGAACCGTCCCGTGTGTCTAGGTAGGCCATGTGGCCCGGCGTGTGACCGGAAGAAAAAATGGCTTGCAGGGAGCCGATGCGGTCGCCATCGTTCAAGAGCCGCGTCGGTCGAGATCTCACGCCCGGGAAACCAAACAGCTTCTTGCCAGCTTCGCCCGAATCGAGTGAAAAGTCCCGCCGGAGGAGGCGAGACTCACGCTGCCCAATAAAGAATTCAATATCTGGAAGTTCGCGAATGAGATTGTCCGTGGAGCCGACATGATCAACGTGGGCGTGCGTCAGAAGGATGCGGCGGATCGGCGCCCCAAGACTTCGAGCCGCAGTAAGTATGCCGGGCGCCGATCCTGCAAGCCCGGTATCAGCGAGAGTGAAACCATCGTCTTCCGTAACCAGGAAGCAATTGACCATGCCGAAACGAGTCAGACGGACAAGATTCCTGGTTTCCTTAACAAGGCGCACATGATCCCCTGCGAAACCTAATAGCGGAAACGATAGCGCAATTGCACGAAGATTTCGCGCGGATTGAGGAAGTGGGTGCCGCCAAAGGTAAAACTGTTGTCGAGCAGGACGCGGCAGTTGGCGACGTTGATGGTTTGCACGTTGACCGAGAATCGCTCGCCGAACTGCTTGCCGAGAGAAAGGTCGAAGGTGGTGTGCGGCTGCAAATGGCTTGGCGGCGGACTGCCATTGGAAAAGCCCGAAGCGTAATAGATGTCCGTTGAGAAGTAGGCGCGCCAAGGGAGCGTGTACTGGCCGCCGAGGTGCAGCGTATCGCGCTGGTCATGGTCAAGGAAAAAATATCCGGGCGGCGGAACGGGGCAAGCGCCTGTCAAACCGCCCACGATACAGCCGCGGCCAAGCACCAATTGATTTGAATAAGTGAGATAAAGCTGGGCGCGGTTGCGGATGCGTGGCGAGCGGAGCGTGAGCTCCCAGCCATTGATTCGCGCGCCCTGCACAGTGACCGGGAAGAAGACGTTGGAGTTGTTCAAGCTGTTGTGGTCGAAAAAGTTGGTGGCGCGAGTGAGAAAATTGTCGGCGTCCAAAACCCAGCCCTTGAGGGGAATGGTGACTCCGAATTGATGCTCTTCGTCCCGCTCGCCTGCCAACGGCACGAAATTCAGTCGCTGGCTTTGGATGGCGCTCAGAGCCGGGCCGGAAAGCGTGCCGAGCGGCGGGGCTTGATAAAAGCGCCCGTAAAAGCCGCGGAACACCCAGTTTAACTTGGGGATTCGCACGGAAGCGCCTACGCGCGGGCTGGTGGCATTTTCGGTGAGTGCGCCGGAAAAATGGGTCTGGCGGAGGCCGACGTTTAAAGTTAGCCACGACGTGGCCTTGAACTGGTCTTCGGCAAACGCAGCGATGAGACTGCCGTTGGGAGTTTGCGACTGCTGGATGACAGGGCCGCTCCCATCGCTAAAGATCACCTGGAAAAATTGATCGTCTTGCTGCGCGAAAGTGTAAATTCCCGTGCGCGCGTTATTGCGTCCTTTAATCCAGGAAATGTTTGCCTGGCCGCCTTCATATTTCGAAGAGCGGTCTTGCGTGGCGGAGCTGGGGATATCGTTCGGAGCGCTGCGGTAGTTGGCGCTGTTGTAGTGAAAGAAAGGCGATACGGTCAACACCAGCCCCGGGCCGAAAGTACGAACCCAGGAGAAGGCGGCGAAAGAATCGTTCTCGCGGTTGACGTCTCGCAGCATCGTGCCCGGATCATTGAGCGGATTGTTGGGGTCGAACGGCACCTGGTAAGAATCACGCCGCGCTTGAGCAACGAGACGTAATTGGTTCTGCGGGTCCAAGTTGAAAATGAGTGAAGTGAAGCCGCCGAAGCCGTTGGCGGCGTCGTGCCGGACCGCGGAGGTTGGAGTCTGCAATCCGAGATTCGTACGATTCCCGCTGAGACTGGCGTAATAAGCAAAGCGGTTGGAGTGGCCGCCGAAATTGAGCTGATCGTCGGTCTGGTAAAAGTTGCCGGCGGAGAGAACGAGCTCGGCTTCATTATTGCGCTCGAAGCCAGTGCGCGGGGATACGTTGAATAGGCCGTAGGTGCGGTCGCCGTAGTCGGCGGAATAGCTGCCGCGCTGCGTCTCCAGAGTATCGATGTCCTTGGGATCGATTTGCGGGCCGAGGTTGCTGGCGATGTTCGTGTTCGGGATGGAAACACCGTCGATCAGCCAGCTCACTTGATGGCCGCCGCGGACGTGCAGCTGATCGTGCGTGAAATAGGCGCCGGGGACATAGTTGGTGATTATCGCGAGGCTGCTCGTACGCGCGGCGCCGGGCGTTTCCTGAATTTGCAGGCGGTCGACGAGAGTCGTCGGCGTGACGGTTTCTGTCTGAGCGGCGTCGGCGGACACAACAACTGTTTGGTTCTGCGTCGGTAGGCGCAGTTCAAAATGCAAAATCGGGGCGGTACCCGAGAGCACCGCGACGTTTTGCGGGTCAGCCACGAAATTCGCATCAGAAACCGCAACTAGGTATTCGCCGAGGGGGACGGCATCAAAGTGAAACTGTCCCGCATCGTCCGTGCTCGCACTTAGCGTGAACTCCGACCCGCGCGCCTTCAAAACTACTTGGATGCCGGAAACCGGGCGATGCTGTGGATCGTGGACAATGCCGCGAACAGTGCCGAAGACCGTGGCAAGGCTCGCGCCACCGAGAGACAAAAGAAAAAGCTTCAACAATAAAATCCTGCGCATGAGAACTCTTTCTCCTGAAAAGGATTGATCGTGCGGCATTCAAGCCGCAGCTCAGATTGACCAGCGAATGTGGGTGAGAACGGGCGCCGCTTTAACCAGCCGCGGAGACGAATCGAGGAGGAGGAGAAAGAGGTTCGATGGAGCGCGGAAAATCCATGGGCTTCGCAAACTCGATGGGCGACTCGATGAACGCCACCGCTGCAGAGGCTAAGGGTGGAGGCAGCACGAAGGCAATCGAGGTAAAGAGCGAACGGTCAGAGTCATGGCAGCAAGACATTACACAGGTCACCATTCCAGGCATGTCATGTCCACAATCCATGTGATTTGCAGGTGCGGCGGGAGCCTTGTGGTGATGATGCGAGGGAATCGGGCATTGACCGGACGTGCAGCACGCCATCTGGTACGACGCCCATGCGGCGCCTGCGAGCGGCGCGTAAAGCAAAGCAACCATGACCAAGCAGATGCTTGCGGAAATCGAACGGCCCCGATTGAGACGTGCAGTTGGCATTTCGTACGCGCGTTTGCCAGTGCGAACTTTTGCGGCCCACGCAATCTTGACATAGAGTGCGGTGCGTCGCAAACTCGATTTATGGCTCACAGTTACATTCGATTTGATTTTGGCATGGACGAGGAAAAGGCGCAGCAGGCACGGCACAAGTTGGATGGCTGGAGGCAAGCCTTCCGCCTCGACAAGAAGCTGCAGTACAAGGTGGACCGTCCCGAGAGCGCCGCTGCCGAGACCGCTTCCAAGGCCGAACCCGTCGTAAATACAGCGCCACCCGAGAAATCCAAAGGCAAGACCTCGGAAAAGAGCAGGGGCAAGGCGGCTTCCGCTAAGGCGAGCGCGACACCGGCAGAAAAAAAGGCCGCAGGCGCTGATGGAAAAGTCAGCCTGCTCGTCCGGCTCTATTTTTCCTCGCACGAAAAGCTTTCCGAACAGCGCTGGCTGGACCGCATTCCGTCCGAGGAACCGTTCAAAAGCGCCTCACCGAAAGTGATTCATCACGGCGACGCGGAATTTGAGACCGCCGACAGGCAATTTGAGACTTTGGTGTGAGTGGTTCTTGGACGCCCTCAGCCGAATCGCGCGACGAGGCCAAATTGGCTGCATAGGCTAGGAACACTGGGATGGGCAGAAACACCAATTTGGATTGAGGCTAGTGGAAATCCGGTATAATTGCATTCCGCAGAGGCGCAATTCCGAATTCCAACTCGAGGGCAGAACGAATGGCGTTACAAACGCGCGTCAAACTGGCAAAGCTTGACGCCCCCAAGGTTCACGGCCTCGATCACGAAACGCTGATTCGCATTTACCGCACGATGTTCCTTTCACGGCGGCTCGACGACCGTGAGATCCAGCTCAAGCGCCAGAACAAAATCTATTTCCAGATCTCCAGCGCTGGGCACGAAGCGGTTTGCGCCGTGATGGGGCTCTTCCTGCGCCCGGGAGTGGACTGGATTTATCCTTATTACCGCGACCGCGCCCTTTGCCTCATGCTCGGCGTAACCCCTCTGGAAACGCTTCTTGCGGCAGTTGGTGCGAAGGACGACCCCAGTTCCGGCGGGCGGCAGATGCCTTCGCATTGGGGCCAGCCCAAATTAAACATCGTCAGCAAGTCCTCTTGCACGGGCACGCAATTCGTGCAGTCTGTGGGCGCCGCGGAAGCCACGCTGTACTACGAAGGACGCCCCAAGGCGCTGGCGCAAGCGAAGAAAGCGCCCCTCGGCGAACACGTTCATCACGAGAGCGACGAAATTGTCTACGTTTCGGGCGGGGATGGGGCCACCAGCGAGGGCGAGTTTTGGGAATCGTTAAACGTCGCGTGCGGCAAGAAACTTCCATTACTCTACCTAATAGAAGATAACGGCTACGCCATCTCCGTTCCCGTGGAAGTCCAAACGGCCGGTGGGAGCATCTCGAAACTGGTGCGAAGTTTCCCTGGGCTGCACGTGGCGGAATGCGATGGTACGGATCCCATCGAGAGCTACTCCGTTTGCAAGGAAGCCGTGCATTATTGCCGCGAGCGCCGCGGCCCCTCGCTGATTCACGCGCACGTGACTCGTCCCTATTCGCATTCGCTTTCCGACGACGAAAAATTGTATAAGTCTGCCGAGGAACGCGAGGAAGAAGCGCGGCGCGATCCTATTTCCAAGTTTGCGCTTTTTCTGGTGCGCGAAGGCATCCTCGATCAGAAGCAGATCGAGAGCCTGGAAGCGGAAATTGACAATGCAGTTCGCGACGCCGCAGACCAGGCGCTGGCCGCGGAAGAACCGTCCATCGATTCGATTCGACTTAATGTCTATTCGCCTGACATAGATCCGACTTCAGCGGCATTCGAGGCAGAACCCAAATTGCACGGCGCGCCAAAGACCATGGTGGAAATGGTGGCGCTGACGCTGGCCGACGAAATGGCGCGCGACGAGCGCATCACCATTTTTGGCGAAGACGTCGCTGACGCCAGCCGCGAAGACCACCTCAAGCATGTCAAGGGAAAGGGCGGCGTCTTCAAAGCCACAGCGGGATTGCAGCGTAAGTACGGCAGCGACCGGGTTTTCAATACCCCTTTGGCGGAAGCCAGCATCGTTGGCCGTGCCTTGGGAATGGCTACCCGCGGGCTAAAACCTGTCGCGGAAATCCAGTTCTTCGATTACATCTGGCCGGCCATGATGCAGATTCGCGATGAGCTTTGCGTAATGCGCTGGCGTTCGAATGGAGCGTTCAAGGCGCCGGTTGTTCTGCGAGTGCCAATCGGCGGCTACTTGACGGGCGGCGGTGTGTATCACAGCCAGAGCGGCGAATCGATTTTCACGCATTGCCCAGGGTTGCGCGTCGTTATGCCTTCCACCGCGCTAGACGTCGCGGGGCTGCTGCGCACGGCCATCCGTTGCGACGACCCGGTGATGTTCCTCGAACACAAACATCTCTATCGCCAGCCGTACAACCGCTCGGAGAATCCCGGCGCGGACTTTACGATTCCTTTCGGCAAAGCCCGCATAGTGAAAGAGGGCAGCGACCTCAGCATCATCACCTATGGTGCAATGGTGCATCGCGCGGAAGTCGCCGCGGCACAATTGGAACGCGAGGGCGTTTGCATTGAGATTATCGACTTGCGTTCGCTATCGCCCTACGACTGGGAAGCCATTGCGGCGAGCGTTCGAAAGACCCACCGCGTTATTGTGGCTTACGAAGACACCTTGAGCTGGGGCTATGGCGCAGAAATCGCGGCGCGCATTGCGGACGAACTGTTCGAGGAGCTGGACGCTCCCGTCCGGCGCGTTGCGGCGATGGATACCTTCTGCGCCTACCAGCCCAAGCTTGAGGACGTGATCCTGCCTCAAACGAGCCACATTAGTGCCGCGGTGAAACAGCTTTTGGAGTATTGAGCGGATTGACTTTAGACTCTTGTTCGAGGAAACTTTTTCGACCCCATTTACGTAATTCAGAGGTAGGGAAGCCAGGTAAATCGCTCTGTGGGGGTGACCCAATGACTTGCGTTAGCTGCCAAAAAGACATCGCGGTCGGTTCGAAATTTTGTTACAACTGCGGCGCAAAACAGCCGGAAACGCCTGCGCCAGGCCTCTCGCCGCAAACAGGCGGCAAGCGTAAACTGATGCGATCCAGCACCGATAAGAAGATTGCGGGCGTGTGCGCCGGCTTGGCCGACTATTTTGACCTTGACCCCACGATTGTCCGGGTTGTGTGGCTGCTAGCCATACTCTTCGCCGGGACAGGTTGTCTTGCCTACATCATTCTTTGGATTGTGCTGCCTCTAGCTCCGGCTGGAGTAATACCGACCTCGGCAGCCACAGCTTCTTAAGACTTTCAGAAGCAACGCGGCTCAAGCGGTCGCAGCCCTGCTTTTGGCGCGCGTATCAGATTGGTCTCTGAAATTCCAGTGCCTATGTGTAAGATTCACTGATACAACTTCATCGGGCGTAAATGGAATCTCCTTATACCCACGGACCTCGATGATGCAGCCCTCGCTTATTACCACTTGCTCGAAGACTCTTTCATCCTTGAGTTGAACGGAAACAACCTGATAACCGATGCCGGTCTCTTCAGCGCCTTTCAAGTGCTCTGCACACTCACAGGGAATGGGCACCAACCGTTTCATCACAATCCTCCATCCGAACTTGGAACTGCTGCGGGGGGACGCGAATACTACGATACGGCGGGGAAGCTGTCTACCGTCGCGGGGACGAAGATTAAGCGAATTCATTTTCGAGAGGCACGGTGAACACGTGACCCGGGGCATGACTCACTGCTAAGCGGTTTTGCTTTAGCGAGCTTCGATTATGTTGGACGCCGTTATTTGCCTCTGCCCTCGAACAGCGGATGGTCCAGAGACAATCGTCCAGCCCCGACGGTGGCAAGGGCGAAGCTTCCGGCCAGCATCGCGAGGGGAAACTCGTAATTGTGGACGGCCAGATAGCCGCCGGTGCTGTGGACTTTCCAGATGGCCACGCCCATCTCGATGGCCAGAAGAAGCGTCGCACCCCGCGTAAACAATCCCAGGGCCAGGAGTATGCCGCCGAACACTTCCAATACGCCGGCAATGTAAACGAAGTATCCCGGGAGACCGTGCTCCACGAAGAAGCCCTGCATGCCCGCGCCGGAGTGCGCCAGCTTTGGATAACCGTGTGAGAAAAAAATCAGCCCGAGTGCCAGTCGGAGAACCAGCAACCCCACCGGCTGAAGGGCATTGAGAGACTTCATGAAAAATCCTCCGCGATCCGTTGCAGGTCTAGGATTTGAACGCTTGGGGCATTTTAGCAGAAAAGCAAACGCCCGGTGTCCACGTCCTTGCCGGAGTTTCAGGTACAATCTTTAGCGAATCACGAAGAGCCACGGGGAATGATGAATAAGCTTCGGACGATTGGTGTCTCTGCCGGCTTGGCGAGGGCTGCCGATAAGACGTTTCAGGGCCGCAAATGAGGCGGAGACTTCTTATTGCGGTGCCATTGTTGTCCCTGGTGGCGCTTGCGGCTTGGATGCTTCGGCCCAAGCATGAAACTCTAGGCGAAGCTTTTGTCAGCGAAAAAGTAGTTTCTCTCTTGAGCGGCATCGCGCAGGTTCGGGAGCCCGTGGGCACCCTGCACTACGGCGAGCGCGTGGACGTGGTGGGCAGGCGCAATGATTATGTGAAAGTGCGCACCAATGCCGGCACGGTTGGCTGGGTGGAAAGCCGCAAGTTGATGGAACCGGCCCTGTGGCAACGCAGCATAAAGCTGCTCGATCAAACGCGAGGAATGTCCGTGCAGGCGCGCGGGCGCACCAAAGTTTCCACCAATCTAAGGGTGCAACCTGGGCGGACCCAACCTCGTCTGTATCAGTTTGGACGAAACGTTCCTGTGGAGATTGTGGGCCACTCTGTAGCCGATTGGGTGCAAGGCACGGACGAAAAAGACGCTTCGAATGAGCCGCAAGAAACGAAAAAAGAGGACTGGTTTCTCGTTCGCGCCCTCGCGACGCGGCCGCCCGGGGAAGCCGCCGCGCGCGCAGCCGAGACCTCAAACACAACGCAGCCCGGCGATGAGACCGCACCGATCGCCGGCTGGGTGGTCGCGCGTTTCGTGGAACTGGATTTGCCGGATCCCGTTCGCGAGGGAGCGGCTTCCGCAAACATCCGCCCGCTCGCATGGTTCGAACTGAATCGCGTGAGCGACCCGGCAGGCGACAAGCCGCAGTACCTCCTGGCCGCGGCGCGCGGGCCGGAAGGCCAAGTCTGCGATTTCACGGCCCTGCGCGTTTACACCTGGTACGCCAAGAGAAGCCGGTACGAAACCGCCTTCATCGAGAATAATCTGTGCGGACAGTTGCCCATTCGCATCGGCAAAGGGGCTAAGGACGAACCTGAGTTTCGCTTCCGTGTGATGGACGGAAAAAAAGAAGAACGCGTCTATCACTTGATACAGACGGTTGTTCGCCGCGTCCGCGAAGCAAATGAAACTACCGGAAAGCACGAGCCTGCGAAACAAGCAAAACCTGCGGCAAAATGAAACGCAAAGTGGCGCTGTATCCAATTCCGGCAGAGAACGACATTGCTCGCACATTGACGGCAAGAGGCTGCGGAGAATGAAACGATGACGCTGCACATCAGCGAAGCTGAAGTGCGGGCCGTGCTCACCATGCCGATGGTCGTGGAAGCCGTCGAAGAGATTTCGCGCAAGCAGGCGACGGGGGAAGTGGTGGTTCACCCGCGCCGGCGGTTCGAACTGCCCGGCGGCGGTTTTTTTCACTACATGGCCGCGGCGGATTTCTCCCTGGGCTTTGTCGCGATGAAGCAGTACACCTACGTGCGCGGCAAGCTGCGATTTCTTGTCCCGCTCTACGAGATGGCCACCGGCGATTTGCTGGCAATGATTGAAGCCGATTACATGGGGCAACTGAGAACTGGCGCTGCTTCTGGCGTGGCCACGAAATACCTGGCGCGCAAAGATTCCCGCGTCGCTGCCATCATTGGCACCGGCGGCCAGGCAAGAACGCAGCTCGAAGCGTTGGCCGCCGTTCGAAAACTGGAATCCGCGCGCGCTTATGGCCGCGATGCGGCGAAACGCGAAAAGTTTTGTGCGGAGATGTCCGAACGGCTCGGCATCCCAGTTCGGCCGTGCGCCAACGCGGCAGAAGCGGTGTGCGGCGCGGACATCGTCTCGACGGCTACGACAACGGCGCAGCCGGTTGTCAGTGGTGCGGACTTATCGCCGGGCGTCCACATCAATGCTATCGGCGCCAACCACGCGCACAAACGCGAACTCGACGATGAAGCCGTTGCCAGCGCCGACATCATTGTCGTGGATTCCGTCGAACAATCGCGGCAGGAAGCAGGCGACCTCATCATCGCGTTTCACGGCGATGAGATTTGTTGGACCGGAGTCAAAAAACTTTCTGAAATTGTCGCCGGAAAAGCCAGCGGCAGGACCAGTGATACGGAAGTTACGCTCTTCAAGTCAAATGGAATTGCGTCTTGGGATCTCGCCGCCGCGATGAAAGTTTATGCGCTGGCGCGAGAGAAGGGGCTTGGCAGGGAATTGCCGCTCTGGACCGATGGCGCGAAAAGCTAGGCCGCCAACCCTAGTTGCCTTTTTCATGGAGCTTGCGGTGCAACGCGTCATGCAGCCGGGCCTTTACGTCCGTGGGCAGTTCAACCGGCTTCGAGTCACAGAATATTTCCACGGTCAGCTTGGTCTGATCGACCACCATTTTGCAGTCTTCGCAGTGCTCGAGATGGCGCTCAAGTTCTTGCCTGGCCGACAGCTCGAGTTCGCCGTCGATATAGTCGGAAATCTCGCGAATAACGCCTTTGCAATTCAATTTGTGGCACCTCGGCGAAAATAGCGATCCAGCTTCTGGCGGAGTTTGAGCCGCGCGCGCAGCAGCCGGGATTTTACCGCGGGAATCGAAATGCCGAGCGCTTTGGCGGTTTCTTCTGTGGAAAGCTCTTCAACGTCGCGCAGCACGAAAACAACGCGAAAATCCGGTTCCAGATTGTCGATGACTTCGGACAGGATTTCATGCACTTCCGTCTGAGCGAACCGTTGTTCAGGACTTGGCCCCCAATCCTCGAGCTCGCGGGGCATGAGGTCTTCCTCGCCTTCGACCGGCTCGTCCAGAGAAAACTGGTTCGGGCGGCGTTTGCGCAGGCGCATCAGCGCTTCGTTCGCGGCGATGCGCACCAGCCAGGTGTAAAAGCGGGAGTCCCCCTGGAAATTCTTGAGGTGCGCGTAAGACTTGAGGAAGGCATCTTGCATAGCGTCCTCGGCGTCTTCGCGATTCCGCGTGATGTTCATGGTCAGCCGGAAGATTTTCGCCTCATAGCGGTTTACCAACTCTTCGAAAGCGTGCGTGTCGCCCCGCTTGGCGGCGGCCACCAACAGGTGTTCGTCGTCGCGGGCAACTGTGGAAGGCAGACGATGGGGATTCGATGCGCTCAATGGTATAAGCAGCCCAATTGGTGGCTGCATCCTGGCTTTCGCGTCTATAAAGGTAGCACAGAGCATTGAACACTTCCGCCGTACTCGTGTTTCGATGCTCCTGCTGGAGATAAGATTCAGGAAATAAGGAAAAGTTACGGGGTTGCCGCCTTTCATGTCTGACCTGGGAATGCCCGGCGTTAGAAAGCCATGAGCATGGATGCCAGTGATGGCCCGGCTGCCTATGTCAAAAAGTGCGCTGCCTGTTTGAAGCGTAAGTAGTAAAATCAGAAGGCATAGTAAGCTGGCGTAATGCGAACACTTCCCGACCACCTCCGCAAAGGCATGAAGCTGGTAATCGTCGGCTGCAATCCGAGCGAGTCCTCCGTCCGTGTTGGGCATTATTATGCGGGCCGTGGAAACGAATTCTGGCCCATGCTCTACGAGGGCGGAGTTGTACCGGAGCCGTTTGACTACCACGACGACAAGCGGGTGATCGAGTTCGGCGTTGGGCTTACCGACCTGGTGAAGCGTCCCACGAAAGGCATCGACGAACTGAAGCGCGAAGACTACGCAGAAGGGCGCATCGTGCTCTCGCAGAAGCTTGAGGAATTTGCTCCGCACGTAGTAGCTTTTAATGGGAAACTTACTTACGAACAGTTTTCGCAGCGAAAATGCAAATTTGGAATTCAAAAAGAACAATTGTACGGCGCGCGGGTGTACGTGCTGCCCTCCACCAGCGGAGCGAATGCCACGGGCAGGAACGACAAACTGCGGCATTTCAAAAAGCTCGCGCAGCTCGTTGCGCG
>Ga0209648_10004714_pt1 | contig 11619 bp, 8 predicted proteins | sample GraSoi2013_115cm_FD_185830 | JGI IMG/M metagenome (GOLD analysis project Ga0209648, IMG submission 185830) | Grasslands soil microbial communities from the Angelo Coastal Reserve, California, USA - Sample 9_17_2013_115cm (SPAdes) (version 2) | ecosystem: Environmental > Terrestrial > Soil >...
CAAATTCCTGCTCCTGCAGGACTCTCAAGAGCTTGGGTTGCAATTCGAGCGGTATATCGCCGACTTCGTCCAGAAACAGCGTTCCTTTGTGCGCCAGCTCGAATCTTCCAACCTTCTGGGCTATGGCTCCGGTGAACGCACCCCTCTCGTGGCCAAACAACTCGCTTTCAAGAAGGCCGAGAGGAATGGCTGCGCAATTCACCTTCACAAACGCCTGATCCTTGCGAGAGCTCAGGTTGTGAATTGCGCGAGCGATCATCTCTTTGCCTGTGCCCGTCTCGCCCTGGATGAGGACCGTCGAATCCGCCGGTGCAACGATTCGAACGCTCTCCAGCACAGCTTTCAGCTTCGGACTGTTTCCGATGATCTCTTCAAAATTGTGCTCAAGCCGGATTTCGTCTTCCAGATAAAGCTTTTGCTCTGCCAGCCGCTCCTTAGCCTTAGTCATATGCTCGTATTCCAAGGCGTTTTCGACCGCGATGGCGATCTGGTTCGCTACCTGGCCGAGAAAATATAAGTCTTCTTTGGTGAAGGCATCGTCGTGCAGCCGACCGAGATTCAAGGTGCCAATCGCGCGATTCCGCCTGATCAACGGTATGAAGCACAAAGACTTGAAACCTTCAGAAACCCGGTCTCGAACGATAGGATCAGCTAGCCACGCAGTGAATGGACTGGCGAGTGCCAAAGGCTTCATGGTTCGAAATGCTGTGCCGTAGGGCGAGCCCTCGATCGAATAAACCCCCTCCTCGTGGATGAATCCTTTGCCTTCCGGGAAATCAAGCACATTAAGTTGCAACTGCTTGTTTCCCGCATCCGGCAGAGCCAAACTGGCGCAATCACATTGCATCACGCGCCGGATGTTTCCCGAGATGGCACACAGGAGGTCGCGGAGCTGCAAATTTGAGACAACCTGATTGGTGACATCGAGGAGCAACTGCAACCGGTCTTCTGCTTGTTTGCGCTTGTCAATATCAGTGAGCAGGATGTACCAACTGATGACGCGACCTTCTGTGTCTCGCACGGGAAGAGCGCGTACCTGGAACCAGCGGTATACGCCATCGGCACGGCGGCAGCGGTGCTCAATATCATAGGGATTCCCAGTTTCGACCGAATGCGTAAAGGCGGCAATCACGCGAGCACGATCATCGGGATGAACGGCGTCAGTGGTGGCCCAATGCTTCAATTCCTCAATCGTCTTGCCGAAATATTCCAGGACTTGCCGGTTCAAGAGTTCAACTTCGCCTGCCGCATTCATGGTACATACCAGGCCGGGAATGCTATCGACGATCATGCGAAAATTGAGTTCGCTCGCGCGCAGGGCTTCCTCAGCACGCTTCCTGTCGTCAATATCCGTACGCAGGGTATACCAGCGGATGATACGTCCTTCCGTATCCCGCGAGGGGAGAGAGCGTACATTGAACCAACGGTATACGCCATCGGCACGACGGATACGGTACTCAGACTCATATGGCTGCCCGATTTCGACCGCGCGCCTCCACGTGGCCAGCAAGCGAGAAAGGTCATCGGGATGAACAATGCCGGAGGTGGCCCAACCTTTCAATTCGTCAAGCGTCATGCCAAAATAATCGAGGCATTGCTGACTGACGAATTCGAATTCGCCTTCCGCCGTCGTAGTATTAACGAGCCCGGGAATGTTATCGATGATCAGGCGCAAATTGAGTTCGCGCTCGCGGAGGCCTTCCTCAGCGCGCTTCCAGTCGTCAATGTCAGTGGCAACACCATACCAGCGAATCACGCGACCACTATGGTCCCGAAAGGGCTGAGCATTGGTGCGAAACCAGCGATAGATGTTATCGAACCGGCGCACGCGTTGGTCTACGTCACACGGTTCACCGGTTTCGACGGAATGCAACCATGCCTTTTTCGTTCTCTCGACGTCCTCGGAATGGAGTACTTTAGCCCATCCAAAGCCCACTAGGTCCTCCTGGCGTTCGGCGGTGTAGTCCAGAATGCGCTGATTTAGATATTCGAGCTTCCCATCCGGACTCGCATACCATGCAAACGCGGGAATGCTATCGACGATCAGGCGAAAACTCTCTTCGCTCGCGCGCAGCGCCTCCTTGGCATGTTGTGACGCGTCGAAGTTCAACGCGTCGTCCACCGCCAGCGCCACTTGGTTGGCAACCAGCGAGAGGAAGCTGACTTCCTCCTTGCTATAGGCATCGGCGTTTATGCTGCCCACAGCGAGGCCCCCGAGGCGCCGGTGTACTGTCGTCAAAGGAAGCGCGCATACCGAACGAACCCCGCGATTCTTGAGCATCTCGGCCACTGCTGGGAATCGGGTCTCCGCGTCTAAGGAGGGAATTATCAAGGGCTGTTGATGCTGGTACACCCACCAACTGAAGGTTTCTTCCGGCGCGAATTTTGGAGCCTCGAGGGGAACACCCGGCTCGCCGTACGACTTGGTACACATCTCGTGCGCCTTCTCGTTATAGATGCCGACGCCCATGACATAGAAGTTCACCACTGCGCGCAACTCGCGTGCGAGAATGCTGAAGAGTTCCTCCGAAGAGCGAATTGAGATGAGGGTTTGCGAAACGCGGAAGAGCGCTTCGTATCGCTTAGTTACCGCCGTCTCAGCCGCGCTTTGGACCGTGCCGCTCATCACTGTCCAGCGGCGAACAGCTCGTCCATGAGAAGACACAGGCGTGTCTTCCCATTCGTAAGTTGCTTCTGAACCGCAGCGAAATGTTCGCCAGACAACATTTCACACCTGTTTCCAGCCCTGGTAGCTCTCAACAAGATACACCCGGGCGGCGCCGACGTCACTCAGCAGCAAGAAGCAGTCCTACGTACATCCACTGTAGTGCTAGGCCTTTGGCACGCGCGCCAAATCTCTGTCGCCGGATGGTTCACCTCGCGATATTTGGTGCCACGAACCTTGGCTCTAAATGCTGTTGGAGCAAGCACATAGACCTAGCTCGAATGCTCCGTATCCTTTTGGCTCCTCAACTGCCATATCCTTTCGCGTCCGGCTGTCGGCGCAAAATCCGTTTACCGAGGTACGCCATATCGGTCGCAGCAAGTCATTGAGGAAGGGATTGCAGAGAGCACTAGCAGGTTGTGGGTGATGTGGCTTCAGACGTCGGCGCAGTCGAGGGAGAGTAGTGCTGAAGATCACTATAACCGATTTGCCTGATGTGCAGAGGTGGTCTTTGCAGGGTCAGTTGGCCGGCCAGTGGGCGGCTGAGTTGAGGTCGACTTGGAGAGAACGGCGCCACGAAGAGGACACGCGCAGATGCATCGTTGAACTGATTGACGTGACATTCATTGACCGAAGTGGCGAAGCCGTTCTGGCGGAAATCATGAATCAGGGGGCCGAGTTCATCGCCAGCGATGTGTACACAAAACATCTGCTAGGGAACCTACACAGCAAGTTGAAGCGAAGCCGTGAAGAGGGAAAAGAAGATGACAGTGGCAATGATCAATGAAATTTTTGAGTAGCAACGAACGGCGCCAATTGAAGAAATAGGAGCAAACCATATCTATGCAGATTCATCGTCGAGGTTTTATCCAGGCAGGCGCAATCTCTGCTGCTGCTCTCGCAACGCATCCTCTTGATGGCATCCCGACGCAACCTTTGGACGAACAGGAGAGAGCGGCCGACGGAAGCTTTTGGCCGAACGGCGCGCGCATGGTGATCTCGGTCTCCATGCAGATGGAAGCCGGCGCTCAACCACTGAGCGGCGCTGAAAGTCCAATGCCGAAGATTGATTCCAAGTATCCCGATTTCCCGACGACCAAGTGGTACGAATACGGATTCAAGGAGGGGCTTCCACGGCTGCTGGATATGTTCGATCGCCGAAGAGTGAAAGTTACCTCCCACATGGTGGGCGCGGCGGTCGATCTGCACCCAGAGCTGGCCAGGGAGATTGTCCAACGCGGACACGAAGCTTCCGGCCACGGACAAACCTGGACGGCACAATATTCCATGACGCCCGATCAGGAACGTGAATCATACAGGCAAAGTATTGCAAGCATCGAGCGTGCAACAGGGACAAGACCGGTCGGTTTTAATGCGTTCTGGCTCCGGGGCACGCCGCAGACGCTGGAGATTCTGCAGGAGCTTGGCTTCATCTACCACATCGACGACGTAAGCCGGGATGAACCGTTCCTGATTACGGTGAAAGGAAAGCCCTTCGCGGTTGTCCCATACACGCTACACATGAACGACATCGTGGACTATGAAACTCGCTACTTCAGCACGCAGGAGTATGCCGGCGACTTGAAAGCAGAGTTCGACATGCTCTATGCCGAATCTGCAGTGCGGCGTCGCATGATGTCGGTGAGCGCCCATGATCGTATTACAGGACGTCCATCCCGCGCGAAAGTGCTGGAACAGTTCATCACATACGCCCAGGAGCATCCAGGCGTTGCATTCATGCGGAAAGACGAGATTGCGCGCTTTGCGCTGAGCAGTCCACAAACCATTCGCCCAGGGACCTAACGGAGCAAAAGAACAGTCATGATGAAGAGTGTCGATTCGAATCCGCTACCGTTGGCTACTGCTGGTATTTCCGAATTTGAGGGTGGCGAAGTGAGTGCGGCCGAATACGACCTTGTTGTAATCGGCAGTGGCCCAGCGGGGCAGAAGGGCGCGATTGCGGCGGCAAAGGCGCGCAAACGCGTCGCCGTAATTGACCGAACATTCATGATCGGAGGCGTGAGCGTTCATACCGGCACAATCCCCAGCAAGACGATACGTGAGGCCATCTTTCAGCTTACCGGCTTTGCCGTAAACGTCCTGTACGGCAATGGGTCTCGAAGTCGTGTCGACATTTCTGTCAAAAACGTCTCCTCTCGCGTGAAAGCCATTGTCACGCGAGAGACTGAGGTAATTCGAGCACAGCTAAAGCGCAACGGGATCGCCATCCATCAAGGTAGCGCGCTGTTTCTAGATCCTCACACAGTGGAAGTTCAAGGCGACGGCGAAGGGATTAGAGTCAAAGGCAGTAAGATCTTGATTGCTTGCGGTACGCGACCGGCGCACAGCCCAGACATTCCCTTTGACAACCATCGCATTGTCGATACAGATCACCTTGGCGACTTGGGTGGTCTTCCAAAAGAAATCATCGTGGTGGGTGCCGGCGTGGTGGGCCTGGAGTACGCATCCTTTATGGCTGCATTGGGCGCCGAGGTTACGTTAATCGACCAGCGGCCAGTTGTTCTGGAGTTCGTAGATCGGCAAATCGTTGAAGCGCTCTCCTACCACTTGCGCGCGCTAGGCGTCACGTTTCGTCTGGCGGAAAGGGTGACACACGTTGGGATCGACTCGGTGCGGGACCGTGTTTTTGCGGAACTGGAGAGCGGCAAGAGAGTGCAAGGCGACGCCCTCGTTTATGCTGTGGGCCGCCAAGCCAACGGCGATCAGCTTCATCTGGAAGCCGCCGGTTTAGCGTCGGATTCGCGTGGCAAGCTGAAAGTGAACAAGTTCTTTCAGACTGACATTCCGCACATCTATGCGGCTGGCGACGTCATCGGCTTTCCGGCACTTGCAAGCACCTCCATGGAACAGGGCCGGCTGGCGGCCTGTCATATGTTTGGAATTCCCTTTGAACACGTGTCCGACCTTTTTCCTTACGGGATTTACACAATTCCAGAAATCTCCATGGTTGGCCAGACCGAGGAAACACTAACGGCGAATAGAGTTCCCTACGAAGTGGGAATCGCGAAGTACTCTGAGCTGGCAAAGAGCATGATGCTCGGCGACGAGACTGGGATACTCAAGCTGCTTTTTGATCTGGAAACCCACAAACTCCTTGGCGTGCATGCCTTAGGACAGCGCGCAACAGAGATCATCCATATTGGTCAGGCCGTGCTCTTCTATGGCGGGTCTGTGGAATATTTCCGTGACATGGTCTTCAACTATCCAACGCTCGCCGAAGCTTACAAAGTGGCTGCGTTAGATGGGCTGAACAAACTCTGAGAGATGCTGGTTGACTTCCGGGCTGGAAGTCGGCTTCTGGGAAGTGCTGTAATCCGTTAATGCGGCTATGCGATCAATACTTCAATGCGTGGTACTAGGGTTCTCGCTTCTTGCTTCTGGACAAGAGACGGCACTTGTTCATCGTCGGCCGACAATTGCTGTTGTGCTCGAAGGAGGAGGCGCTCTTGGCTTCGCGCACATAGGCGTCCTGCAATGGATGGAGGAAAACCATATTCCCGTCGATGATGTTGCTGGCACCAGTATGGGTGGCTTAGTTGGTGGAGCGTACGCCACCGGTATGCACCCACTGGAGATCCGCGAGCTAGTGAAAAGTACTGACTGGGATGCGGTCCTGCGCGGTTCCACTGAGTACGCGGATCTTTCCTTCCGGCGCAAGCAAGACAGCCAGGAGTACCCCAATTCGCTGGAATTCGGGCTGCGCCACGGCGCCAGGTTTCCTGCTGGTTTCAATTCGGGGCAGCAGGTCGAATTCATCCTGGATAGAATTGCGTTGTCTTATTCGACCGTCAAGAGCTTTGATGATCTGCCCATCCCTTTTCGCTGCATCGCAACTGACCTGGTTTCTCGCCGCATGCATGTGTTCAAAGATGGCTCGCTGTCGCTAGCGTTACGTTCAACAATGTCGATTCCCGGGTTCTTTATGCCAGTGAAAGACGAGGGAAAGGTTTATGTCGATGGCGGTTTGCTGAATAACCTCCCCACGGATGTCGCGAAGGATATGGGCGCGGATACCATCATCGCTGTTCACCTCGAAACGGCGTCGATCAGTCCCGATGCTTCGCTCTCCGCAATCGCCACTCTTGCACAATCCTTCAGCGTCGTCACAGCAGCCAACGAGCGCCGCGGAATGGAGTTGGCGGACGTACTGATCCGGGTCGATGTAACCAAGTTCAGAGGAACTGATTACAACAACGCTGACCAGTTAATCTCCCAAGGCTACGAAGCGGCTCGTCAGAGCGCATCGGCCTTGTTGAAATTCGCCATAGACGAGAACGCCTGGGAGGAATACCTGGCCAAACGCGAAGCCCGAAGAATCAAATCAGTGCCGGTTCCTTCCTTTATCCAGGTGAACGGGACAACACCGCAGCGCGCAGAAACGATTGGGCGAGATTTGCATCACAATGAGGGGCGAACGATCAACGAAGCCCGGCTGGAGCAAGAATTGACCGTGCTCGCCGGCACAGGTCGTTTTAGTAGCATGGCCTACAGCATTGCGGAAGTAGACCGCCGCTTTGGCCTGCGTATCCATGCGCTGGAAAAAGAATACGCACCACCAACCGTGAACCCGATCGTGGTCGTTGACGGATCTCAGTACAACAGCGTCCTTTTCTCGGTGGGCGCGCGTCTCACCTTTTTGGATGTGGGAAAGCCGGGAGCAGAGGTGCGTTCCGACGTACTGGCCGGCTCGACATACCGAATTTCAGGTGAATACTTCAGGCTGCTTGCTCAGTCCACGCACTGGTTCATTGCGCCGCGCGGCAGTGTCGATAGCTTGCCCCTCAACCTCTACGACCACAACACGCAACTCGCTACGTACAGACTCTCGGAAGTGAACGGCGGAGTCGACCTGGGATGTATGTTCGACCGCTTCAGCGAGCTCAGGTTTGGATATGAAACCGGCTGGCAGAGCTATTCCCCTACCATCGGAAATCCAAACGTGCTCGCGTCGGTCTCAGGCAGGCAGAGTTTTTCCAGAGTTCGCTACGTCCTCGACCGCCTCGATGATCCAATTGTCCCAAGAAAAGGAGTCGGCATCGCTAGCGCATTCGATTTCTTCGACAGTAGGCCGGGCGCCCAAGAGAAGGTTCCCGCACTGCAAACGACGATGCAGTTCTTCAAACCGCTGCGCCGCCTTGATTCGATTTATTTCAGAGCATCCGGCGGAACAACATTCGGTGTCGCCAAAACCGGCGTGCCACCGTTTACGCTGGGCGGACCGTTGCAGATGAGCGCGTATGGAACGAATGAGATATTCACGAACCAATACATGCTGTTCCAACTGGGATATCTGCGCCAAATCGGTCAGCTGCCCCCAATTCTCGGTAAGAAAGTGTACTTCAGCTCACTTTACGAACTCGCAAGACCTTATAAGACACAAAATCCCAGCCTAAACGGCTTTCCCAACCTGCCCATGGATGTCGCCGCCGGAATGTTGGTGGAAACTCTCTTTGGGCCAGCTTACATCGGTGGCAGCTGGGGTGACTCAGGGCACCGGAAGATATTCTTTAAATTGGGGCGGATTTTTTAGTGGCGCCGCACTCCCAGTCGCGTTTGTCCTTCTCTCATTAGCCCTGTCAGGGCTAACACTTGCATACTTGTTGGGGAGACTCCCAGCGAGTTCGCGGAGGCTTTTTGGCGACTGAGAAGGAGCTGCGGTCGGCGAAGAACCTGACGAAACATGCGTACCGGATGAACGAAAGCAGTTGGCGACAGCTCAACACGACCGCCGCAAGTCCGCAGAAGTACATCTTGGAAAAACAGTAGTCGGGGAAGCGAAGTCATTTCTGTCCTGGGAACGCTTCGATTGCTCCGAGATGCTCCGATGAAGGGAGGTGCAGGTCGCCTTGGTAAAAGCTAGCTTTCTTGACCAGCGGAATCTTTCTGAGTTCCATCGCTTCGAATGGTTGCTGTTTGACGGTATACGCACCGACGCGTTCGTGCCAGTGCAACTTTTTTCGAATCCTCGAATGAACTTGCCCCTATTTCTTCATGTAACAATCATGTAACGTTAAGCTGTCCTTGCTGGGTCTTAGAGGCATTTACTGAGCCACCTGCGCCCTCTAAGTTATTGTAAAGCCGTTATGGGATCGCCCTTTCACGGCGGTAACACGGGTTCAAATCCCGTCGGGGACGCCAGATTTTAAAGGGGTTACAGCCCGGTTCCTTTAGCGCGTTGGTCTGGTAACGATGCGGTAACGATAGAAAACGCATTTTCCCCGGCGCGTTATTCGAATCTGCTGTAAAAACTCCCGTCTGAGTCAACCGAAGTTACGTCAAGATTCCCTGCTAAAATATGCTCAGGGCCGAACCACCATTCCCGGAGCTTTGGGGTGTCTGGGATCGATTCATGAAACCACGTAATGACGAGCAGTACGAGCCCGTTCTCACGACCCTAGACTTCGGAAATGAAGCTGGCGACTACGTTAAGGTACACACCGCGATCTTACTCCTGAAAGCTCTCCCTGGGCGGGCGTAGACACCTCTAATGCGCCTGTGCAGGTGGGGGGTGCGGTGTTATCCGCAGCAATTGGCAATGGGAACCTGTTATCGAAATCCTCCTTTATTTGAATCTGTGCGGTTTGGAAAGGGCTGCATTGAGAGCTCTTTTATCGTATTCGACAGAGTGTCGTCTGTGATGAAGAAGTCGGCGTAGGGAACCCGCCGCCTGGTCAAATTCTCCGTCTCGCGTCTGGACAAGTTTGGTTGACTTCCGGATCGCCGACGATACGCCCAGAAGCGGTCCGCCTACGCGGCCCCCGGTGAGGTTGCCGAAGGCCGGCAAAAGTTCAAGCGGCATTCACCGTCACGGTTCGTCTGTCTCGGACGACCTGCGGTCGGAGACTATTGCCTTTCGTCGCTAAACAGATGCCTCCATTCCCCCGCCGGTGGCAGACTCTGCGCTAGGAGGTATCATCCAATGCGAATCAGAACTACTTCAGTTTTTATCGCCGCCCTTGTCTTGTGGGCAGCCTGCGGTCTGCTTAGCCAATCTCTGCCTGCGCAATCTTCGTCTGCAAAGACATGGAACCTGCCGCAAGGAACGACGGTGAAGGACGACGGCCCTCGCACTTACCGGTTTATCGTGGACTACAACACGGCGAACACCAAGGGCGAGATTGTGCACCGTCAGCGCTTAAGCGGGGAGTATACGCGTGGCCTGCCGGGCGGAGAGGTGGTGTGGAAGAACGTAACCCAGGCGGACGCGCCTGACGCCACGGCTCCATTCGCAGCGCCGCAGAAGCGCGACTTCATGGAAGGGCTTCGTTATCATGATCTGTCCAGCACCCTAAAGCCCGAGTTCTTCAAAGCGTTCCCTCCCACAGCGGTGTTTGAGCGTAATCTAGTGTGGGATACGGGAATGATTGAGCACTTTGGCCAGGATTTCTTCGAGCACCTGAAGCTGAACCAGCCGTATCACTCTATCTCCGACGACCGCGTGAACATGCCGGACGTGGGCACTTTTCATAACCGTGACGTCGTGCTGGAGTGGATTGGACGTTCCCTGAGAAATGGCCAGGACTGCGCCGTCATTAAGTACCAGGCGTTTTTCAATCCGCTGGAGATCGTGAATGGCGGGATGACTTTGAAAGGGCGCAGCGACTACTGGGGAGAGATATGGGTGTCGCTCGCAACCAAGCAAATTGAGTACGGCTCACTGTATGAGAATGTGATGGGAGAGATGAAGCTGACCGGTCAGGACACGACACAGATCATCAACGTCTTCCGCAGCGGCACCTTTGAGCCTGTAAGGGTGAAGTAAGAGACACGATCCGGGAAGAGGCATCCACATGACTCCGACGAAAACTAATTGGGCGCTCGCCTTCTTCTGGATCAATCTCTCTGTCGCGATCGTTGTTCTGATCCTGATCGCGACCAATCAAATATCGAGCGCCCGAGAGCTTTTGCATGTGCTTGTCTACGCTCTGGTCTATGCAAACTTGACAGGGAGTCTCGGCGTTTTACTGATTGGCGGTCTATTGGAGAGACTTGTGCTCCACAAGTCTCCGCCGATCCCGTTGGTGGCTGCGAGCATCCTCGTGCTTTCTGCTTTGGGCTGCCTGCTGGCACAAACACTGTTAATGGAGATCGGCTTCGTGGTCCCGCAGCACTTCTGGCCGGAGTACATACACACCCTACGCGTGGCCATGCCTCTGGCTGTGGTGTTCGGCCTGGGCGCCCTCGTTCACGGATCGTTGCGGGGACGCGTGCAACTGATGGAGGAGAAGGTTCGCGAAAAAGAAGTAGCCGAAGAGCGCACACAGAAACTGGCGGTAGAAGCGCGCTTGCGTTCTCTGGAATCGCGGATTCATCCGCATTTCCTGTTCAACACTCTGAACTCGATCAGCTCGCTCATTGTGGTGAATCCCGCCCGAGCGGAAGAGATTGTGGGCCGTCTGGCAGCGTTGCTGAGGGCTTCGCTGGACACCAGTGAGCAACCACTGATTCCACTGCGGCAGGAGTTGGCGATGGTGGAGAGCTATGTCGACATTGAAAGAGTGCGCTTCGGCGACAAGCTGCGCGGATCAGTGAGAGTACCAGTCGAGCTGCAGGACGCCCAAGTACCGCCTATGTCGGTGCAGTCGCTGGTCGAGAATGCTGTCAAGCACGGAATTACTCCGCAGAGCGACGGCGGAGAGTTTCTTGTCACTGCGTCAGCGGAGAATGGCAGCTTGCGGGTCGAGGTTCGTGACACCGGGCCGGGCTTCGACTTGGCAGCAGTTCGTGCCGGTCATGGCCTGGACAACCTGGTGGGACGTCTCGATGCTTTGTTCGGCGCGAAGGCGCGCCTAAACGTTTTCCGGCGAGACGGGTATTCTGTAGTGGAGATGGTTTTACCACGCACATGAAACTGCGCGCATACCTGGTCGATGATGAACCGTTGGCACTGGAACGCCTGTGCCGGTTGCTGGAGCGCACGGGACTCGTGGAAG
>Ga0209648_10004716_pt1 | contig 11616 bp, 9 predicted proteins | sample GraSoi2013_115cm_FD_185830 | JGI IMG/M metagenome (GOLD analysis project Ga0209648, IMG submission 185830) | Grasslands soil microbial communities from the Angelo Coastal Reserve, California, USA - Sample 9_17_2013_115cm (SPAdes) (version 2) | ecosystem: Environmental > Terrestrial > Soil >...
CCCACCGGGACCGGTCACCCGTTTGTGTCAATCAAATTGAAATCGGGTTGGCTGGCACTTCCAGTGCCGGAGCGCCATCGCGGAGAAATTCTGTTCGCTCTCACCGGCTGGTTCTTGCTTGTCGCCGCCGGGACCATCGGTGTGGCGCTATGGTTTGCCTACCGTATCACCCGCCATCTCGCGGTCCTGGAACGCGTCGCGGTAACGATCGATGCAGATGGTGTCCTTCCGCAATTGCCGGAGAGCGGACCGGCCGAACTGAGGGCGACTGCGCGCGCGCTCAATACCATGACGGCGAGGCTGAAGAATGCGGCCGAAAGCCGGATGCGGCTGGTCGCGGCCGCCGGGCACGACCTGCGTACGCCGATGACCAGGATGCGGCTTCGGGCGGAATTTCTCGACGAAGAGGATCGCGCAATGTGGTTGAGCGATCTGGAGGAACTCGATCACATTGCCGACAGCGCGATCCAGCTCGTGCGCGAGGAAACCCAGCGGGAACGAAATCAGTTAGTCCGGGTCGATGAGATCACCAGCGAGATCTGCCGGGACCTCACATCGATGAAGGCGTCGGTCACCATCTTGAAAATGGAGGCGGTGACCATTTCGTCGGCTCCATTGGCGCTGACGCGGGCCGTCAGAAATCTCGTGATCAACGCGGCAACGCATGGCGGCGGCGCTTTTGTCACCGTAGGTCTGGAAGCCGACAGCACCGCATCGATCACCATCGATGATGAGGGACCCGGCATTCCCGCCCACTGCATGTCGCGCGTATTTGAACCTTTTTTCCGAACCGATCCGGCGCGGCGCAAGTTTGGAGCCGGTGCAGGCCTTGGCCTCGCGATCGCCAAGGAGATCGTCGAGCGCCACGGCGGCAAGCTAACGCTGCAGAACCGCTCGCCCAAGGGGCTCCGGCAAAGGATCATTTTTCCGGCTTGTTTTGCGTGACGAACGTCGCGGTCCCTCGTCTCCCCGCGAAAGCGGGGGACCCATAACCGTGGCTAATTGTTACAAAGGCAACTACCCCCATCGCGCCACCGATAAGCCGCGGCGTATGGGTCTCCGCTTTCGCGGGGACGACGGAGGAATGTGGTGTTGCGCCGCGGCCAAAAACCTACTGCAAACTCCCCTGCGCGCCGCGCACCAGTTTGCCCGGACGGGCGCCGGTGGCGGCACCGCCGCGTTGGGTCACCACGCCGGAGACGATGGTTAAGTCATAGCCGTCGACCTGTTGCAGCAGACGGCGGCCGCCCACTGGAAGGTCGTAATGTACTTTCGGCGGATGCAGGTGCAGCCGGTTGTAGTCGATGACATTGATATCGGCCTTGTAGCCCGGCGCGATGACGCCGCGATCGTAGAGACCAACCGACAACGCAGTCTTGCGCGATTGCGCCGCCACCACGAACGGGATCGACAGTTTTTCGCCGCGCTTGCGGTCCCGCGTCCAGTGCGTCAACAGATAAGTCGGGAAGCTGGCGTCGCAGATGATGCCGCAATGGGCGCCGCCGTCGCTCAATCCCGGCACCGAATGCGGATCGCGCAGCATCTCATGCACCGCATCGAGATTGCCGTCGGCATAATTGAGGAACGGCACATAGAGCATGCCGCGGCCGCCATCGGAGAGCATCGCGTCATAGGCCAGCTCTTCCGGCTGTTTTCCCTGGCGGCGGGCCTGTGCGCCCAGCGCATTCTCCGGCGGCTGTTCGTAGTCCGGGGGATCGCCGAGCAGATACATCTTGTCGTAGTTCGGCCGGAAGAACAGCGGATCGTCGGTCGCGGTCGCCGTCTCGCTCAGGATCGCCGCGCGCACCTCGGGCCGACGCAGCCGCGCCACGCGCTCACCCAGCGGCAATTTTGCGATCGCCTTGTAGCTTGGATGGGTCTGGAACGGATTGCGCGATAATTCCAGACCCAGCAACAGCCCGACCGGGCGCGCGGCGATCTGCGCGGTGATCGAAAGGCCGCGGGTGGAAGCCGCGTTGATGGTGTCCAGCGTCTGGCGCCAGCGCCGCGGCGCGCGGTCGGCTTGTGCCACAGAGAACGAGATCGGGCAGCGCGTGTTCTCCGCTACCCGCAGCATCATCGGCAGGTCTTCCTCGATCGAGGCCTGATCGAGCACGAACTGAAGGACGCTGCGGCCGACCTTGTGCATCGCCCCCGCAATCGCCGTCAGTTCGTCCTCGCCGGCCTTTAGCGTCGGCGTGTAATCGCCGGTCGAGGTGCGGTGGTTGAGGGTGCGCGAGGTTGAAAACCCGAGCGCACCCGCGCGCACGGCGTCTCCCGCCAGCGCCGCCATCGCGCTGTTATCCTCAGGCGTTGCGGGATCGCGACGCGCGCCGCGTTCGCCCATCACATAGACGCGAAGTGCCGCGTGCGGCAGTTGCGCGCCGATGTCCATGTCGAAATTGCGTTGCGACAGCCAGTCCATGTAGTCCGGAAAGCTTTCCCAGGCCCAGGGTATGCCGGCGCTGAGCACCGGTTCGGGAATATCCTCGACGCCTTCCATCAATTGAATCAGCCTGAAATGATCGTCCGGCCGGCAGGGCGCGAAACCGACGCCGCAATTGCCCATCACGGCTGAGGTGACGCCATTCTGCGACGACGGCGTGATGTCGTGGCTCCAGGTGACCTGACCGTCATAATGGGTGTGCAGGTCGACAAAACCCGGCGCGACCAGTTTTCCCCGCGCGTCGATCTCTTCCCTTCCCTTAGCCGCGATGCGGCCGACTTCGGTAATTTGGCCGTCTTTGATCGCGATATCAGCTTCGAACAGTTCGCCGCCAAAACCGTCGGCGATGTTGCCGCCGCGAATCACGAGGTCTGCATTAGAGGCCATGGCGTTTCATCCCGAAATTGGTTTTGTTGGCGCATAAATTGGTTTTGTCGGCGCATCATGGGTTCTTCCCGGAAGCTGTCAACTGCCGCGAGTGAGGCTCAGGGCTGCATCAGCCTTACATCCGGCGCCTCGGAACTCCCCTGCGGGTTGCGGTCGGTGGCAAGCGCCAGCAGCACCGTGAGAACCATGAACACGACGGAAGCGCCGAACACCCAATGTGGCGCGTTCTGGTCCATGATCCAGCCGAATAATAACGGGCTGACTATGCCGCCGAGGTTGAAACCGGTGGTGACGATGCCGAAGGCCCGGCCGGCCGCGCCTGATGGTGCCGCGTTGCGCACCAGCATGTCGCGCGAGGGGGCGATCACGCCGCCGAGGAATCCCGCCATGCCCATTGCCGTCGCTAACAGCAGTGAAGGTAGCGTGACAGTCGCAATGGCAAGCACGATGGCGGCGTTAACAGCAAAACAGGCGGCGGCGACTTCGCCATGGCGCCTTGTGCGGTCGGCGAGAAAGCCGCCCGCCAGCACGCCAACGGCGCTAAAGCCAAGAAACGCCGTCAGCGCGATGTTGGCGTTCGAGAATGACGCGCCATAGCCACTCATCAGCGCCACTACGCCGAAATTGCCGATCCCGGCGTTGGACAGGCTCAGCAGCATGAAGAAGATGGTCAGCACGATCAGGGTCGGTGTGATGATGCTTTGCGGCGGCGCCCGTTCGCCATCGATCCTGTGATCGGCGGCGCTGGCATCGGGAATCCCAATGGCGACCAGCAATAGCGCCACCAGCGGGCCCACTGCGCCGGCCGCGATCAGGGCGCCATAGCCTCCGGTCGTCGCCACCAATGCGGCCACGATGGCTGGCGCGACCGCGCCGCCAAGGTACCCTGCAAAGGTATGGATCGAAAATGCGCGGCCCATCCGCGCCTCATCCATATGGGCCGAAAGGATCGCATAATCGGCCGGATGATAGACGCTGTTGGCGAGTCCCAGCAGCACGGCGCTGGCGATCAGCCAGCTGTAGCTGAGATGCAGGCCGAGCATGATCAGCGCAAAGCCGCCGAGCGTCAGGCCCATCAGCAAGATCTTGCGGGCGCCAATATGATCGGCCAGATAGCCCATCGGTGCCTGCGTCAGCCCGGAGATCACCGCAAAAACGGTCAGCGCAAGGCCGAGCTCGATATAGCCGACGCCGAGCTGCTGTTTCAGGAACGGAAACAGCATCGGTAGCGCCATAAAATGGAAATGACTGACCCAATGGGCAGCCGAAATCGCAGCCAGCGCGCGTAGTGATGCGTCCGTCTTCGCATGTTGCGGTGCGGCCAGAACGTCGACCATGTCTGATGAAAACCCCGTTTGTGGTACGGCCCGGCAGGGCCTCACGAAATTACCGGCTGCCGGTTATTTGTCCATGAACGCAGCTGCATAGCAGCTACGGCGAAGCGCGCCGCAACAAAGGCGATGCGTCATTAAGGCAAGAGACAAAGCCGTGGGAGGCGGGAATGATGCCCCGCATGGCCGACCCCATGCATGTCGCAAAGCCGCTCCGGGTGCTCCTGTCAGAAGGAAACAGCACGTCGGCGCGGGAGGCGATCACGATCCTGGGGTTGTCGGGTCATAGCGTCGAGGTCTGCGATCCCTCGCCATACTGCCTCGCGCGATTCTCGCGGTTTGTCGCAAAATTTCATCGCTGTCCCGCCATGCGGGACGATCCGGGCGGGTTCCTATGCTTTGTCGAGACATTGCTGGCCATGCGGCATTTCGACGTGCTGCTGCCGATCCACGAACAGGGTTTCCTGTTCGCGCGGGTGCGGCGACGCCTGGAGGACCGCGTCGCCCTGGCGCTGCCGAATTTTGTCAGTTACCGCACCGCGCACAGCAAAGCCGGTTTTAGCCGGCTACTCGATCAATTGGCTTTGCCGCAGCCACCAACGTTGATCGTGAAATCTGCCGACGAGCTGCGCGCCTCTGTAGCTTTTCCGTCCGTACTCAAGAGCTCCGTGGGCACCGCCAGCAACGGCATCTGGTTTTTGCACAACGAGGCCGATCTGGAAGGTGCTCTGCGAGGGCTCCGCGCCAACGGCGCATTCGCCGGCGAGGTGCTGGTGCAGGAATTCGTTGCGGGCACCACCGAGAAGGCGCAAGCGGTGTTTTGCCGCGGCGAATTGCTCGGATTTCATGCCTATCGGCAAATCGCCGCCGGCGCCGGTGGCGGGGAAGCAATCAAGCAGAGCGCGAGTCGGCCCGCGGTGCGCGCGCATCTCGCGACGATCGGCGAGAAACTCGCCTGGCACGGCGCATTGTCGATCGATTACGTCATGCCCGACGACAACGCCACGCCACGCCTGATCGATTGCAATCCGCGACTGGTCGAACCGATGAGCGCCTATCTTGCCGGCGTCGATCTGGTCGGGCTGTTGCTAAAGGTGTCGCAAGGCGAGACGCCCGCGGCGGTACCCGAAAGCCGGGCGGGCGTGCGCACCCATCTTGCCATGCAGGCCCTGCTTGGATGCGCGTCACGGGGCGGCACGCGGCGCGATATTGTGCGCGAATGCTGGCGTTTGTTGAAAGGCTGCGGACCCTATGCCGACAGCACCGAGGAATTGACGCCGGTGCGGCTCGACTGGATCAGCGCGGTGCCGCTGGCGATGGTCGCGATATCATTGCTGGTCGCGCCAAAGCTTGCGGTCAACTTGGCGAGGGGCGGCTGGGGCGGGCATTTGCTCGATCTCGCAAGCATCCGGCGGATCGAGAGCGAAGATTTCCGCTAAAGCATGATCCAGAAAAGTGGGTACCGGTTTTCCGAAAAGATCATGCGCTCACAAAAAAGATAGAGCGGGATGACGATTCGAAGAAAAGTCATCCCGCTCTATCGGGTTATAGCGGCTGATCGTCGTCGCCGTAGCGATCGCGCTTCGGCGTGGCGATGTCGCCGTCCTCGTAATCATCTTCCTCGGCCGCTGCGGATGGCGGCTTTTTTGACTTATCGTCCTTGGTCTTGGGAAGCTCGCTCTTCTTGCTGGCTTTGCGCATCTAATTCCCTTTGATCAGGTGGATCGTCGCCTTGCCCGGCCACCCAGGCACGCTTGACCTCCATCCCAACGCAAGTCGTTTGCCCGGAGATAGTGCTCAAATAGGGCGTCTCAAGTCCGGCGTCCGCCGTTTTGCTGGCTCGCCAGCCAGTCCCCGAGAGCCGGAGCCTTTTCGTCCGACGGTTTCGATTTTGTGCGCGTCTTTTTTACTGGGGCCGGGCGTGGCGGTTCGGCCGCCTCGCGGGCGAGCCGCAATGCTTTCAACTTGGCCATATTGTCGAGGACGGCTTTGGTCGCGGCGTCGCGCTCGACCTTGCCCGGGTCCGCCTTGTTGAAACGCGGTTCGGCGCGGTTGCGATCTGTCATTTAGTCGACCTCTTTTTCTTGGGAGCAGGTTTGGCCTTCGGTTCTGCCGGCTTGTCGCGGTCGGCGGCTTCTTTCGCTAGTCGCATCGCGCGCAGGGCGGCGGTCCGCTTTCGTATCGCGATATCAGCCGCCGCGATTTCCGCCATCGCCTTGATGCCTTCGGCATCCTGGGCGAGCTTTCGGTTCAGCCTGATCTCCTTCAGTTCAGCCGCACTTTTCGGTTCGTCACTCATAGGATGCCTCGAGTTCACGGGCGCGTCATTCTGCGGCGGCCTGTAGGCCTATTCTACCATGCATCGCACGCGCAAAGGCAAGTTTAGGCCGTTTCGCGATGCAAAAGGGCGGCTTTTCAGCCCGAATCGGCCATTGTGGTAAAGACCGCCGACCGGCGCGGCCGGCCGGTTCCGGCCGCGCAAGCCAACCGCCTTTCCGATCAGAACGTTGCGCCGGCTCTCACCATGTAGGTCCGGCCTGGCAGCGGGTAAGCGCTGAACCGCCCCTCGGTGAATGCGCTCGCGATCGCGTAGTCGTAATACATCACGTTAAGGAGGTTGTTGACGCTCAGCGACCAGAAGAAGTGCTGATATTCTCCGCTCAGCCTGAAATCCACCGTTGCGTTGGCGGGAATCAGCGGCTGGATATTGGGTTGATCGTTATCCATGCGGCGGTTGCTCCAGTAACGCAACGTGGCGTCGACCACGAGGTATTTTTGCCAGATATTCCAGGTGACGCCGGCATTGGCCGTGTAACGCGACACCAGTGGAACGTCGTTGCCCGCAAAGGGGCCTTCGCGGAACACGGCGCGGGTATAGGCGACGCCGCCGCGCAACAGCACGGTGTCGCTTGCACGGAACGATGCGCTGGTCTCGGAGCCATAGCGGCGGGTCGGATCGAGGTTGTAGTTGAAGAAATTCACCGGATCGAAATGGATCTCGTTGACGAGGTCCATGTTGTAGATGCTCGATTGCATCTGGAACATGCCAGCTTTGACACAAAAGCCACCTTCGACGTCGTGCGACGTCTGGGTCTTCAGCATGAAGTTTTGAGGAATCGGATTGAAGAAAGCATCGAAGGCGGGGCCTGAGGCGACACGTTCGTCGACATCGGGCGTGCGGAACGCTCGCGCGGCACGGCCGAATACCGAGAAGACATCGTTGAAACGATGCTCCAGGCCAATGTGCAATGCGTATTGCGTTTCGCTGCTGGTCAGTGGAGTGGCCTCGGTGTCGAAGGCTCCCGGCGCCATCGGATCGAAACGATCCCTCGCACGCAACATGGTATTTTGGGCCCGGGCGCCGTACGAGAAATCGGTCGTCGGCAACAGTCCGACGGTTTGCTGCCAATAGCCGGCCAGCGTCTGTTGCTTGAGATCGTAGCTATGAATTGGCGCAAGACCGTTAAATTCGCTGCGATTGGAGTGGTAGGTGGCGTCGTAATAGTCGATGCCCGTTAGAATGCTTGAGGGCATTCCGAGGATCTGGTTTTTGACGCTCAATCGCGGCGTCAGCGACCACGTCTGCAGCGTCGTACCGACATAGCTTGAGGCAAAACTTGGAAACGGCGTCGCGCCGAAGAACCCGGACTGCTGCTTCTTGTCGCGCACGCCACCATCGACGATGAACTCGGCGCCATTCCACAGCGTCTTGGTGAAACCCGCGGTAGTGTTGGCGCCCTGCTTGGCGGCATAGTCGAACGGCGTGCCGGTGCCTCGCCGATCGGTTGTGAGCTGATCGAGCCCGATCGACGGATCGACAAGTCGGCCGCCCGGGAGCCCCAATCTCTGATCGTCACCGGATAGCGTCAGGAATGCCGTGAGATCAGCCGTGTGGTAGTTGATGCTCCCGATGGCGTTGCGCTGGTCGAGCATGTTGTTGACCCGATATCCGTCGGACTTGATGCCGTTTCCATAAAACGACGCCGACCATGGTCCCGAATTCAGCGCGGTCGAGACCGAACCGATTTGCTGGTTGAAGGAGCCGGCGCCGCCTTCGAAGCGCATCGCAACCGGCGGACCCGCGGCGCCGGTCTTGGTGACGATGTTGATGACGCCGCCGACGGCGTTGTCGCCATAGAGCACGGCGCCACTGTTGCCGCGCGTAATTTCAATGCGCTCGATCGAATCGCGCGGAATCGTCGAAAGATCGACGCCGGCCATATCGATGTCGTTCAGTCTTCGGCCGTTGATCAGCACGAGGCTATTGGCGGTGGCAAACGCGCCAAATCCGCGCAGATCGACCGCGGTCCCGACGCCATTCCCCCCGCCGTACAACGATGTCAATTGTACGCCGGGAGTTTGCGCGATGATCTCCTGAATGGTTTGAGCCGGCGAGCGCGCGATATCCTCCGCCGTGATGACGGAGGTGGATGCGCCGACAATGCCGGCGAATTGCCGGTTCGTCGTTACATTGCCCGTTGGCGGGTTACCCGCGGGTGTGCCGTTCGAATTATTCGTTTGCGAGGTGTTGGGTGCCACGCGGGACAACCCCGATCCCTCGTCGTCTATCGGCTTGGCGCGGGTTCGGTTCTCGTCCCTTGGCGGGCTGATCTCGATCGGCGGCAATTGACCCGGGTTTGCCTGCTGCGCCTCGGCGGTGGAAATGCCCAGCCAAGGAATGGGCGCAAGAAAACTGGAGGCAAGCAGAAGGGTGCGGCGCCGCGTTGCGGCTGTAATGATGGAAGACACGGTTAGACCTCGGTGTGACGTCAGTGGCACGTCACAGCGAACGAAGTCTCACCGATGTGCTTTCTCGCACCTCAGGTGAAGCTAATGTCTGTACTCCCCGACCGACATCTTCGCGTGTGACCACGGCTGACGGCAGGTCTCCTGGCTCGCGGGTCGTTACCCTTCGTCGCCTTCCCAGGACCGAGATTCCCAGTGGCATGTGACGAAAGATTAACCGCTTACAGTTGCGGGGGCAGCCGCGGCATTGGGGAAATATATCCCCGCACCGCATTCCCTTTTGATCCTCTGGATGAGGAACCGTCTCGGTTAGCTAGAAGTCTTGCCGGGCAAAGAGTCAATACTCCTCACTCGCGCGGGCCCCGGCCGGCCATCGGACGCGCATTTTGATTAGACGCGGCTTGTGCCCGACCTCAATCATTGTATGAGCATTGCAGCGAGCCGAAATTGCTATTTGAGGGCGATGGATGAGTGTTCAAAACGTCATGGTGAGCGCGGATGTCGCGGCGCGCCGGCGCTCGGGCGTGATGGCGGCGCTTGTTATCCTGGTCGTGTTGCTGGCGCTGGTCTCGCTCGGGACCGGGCCGGTGCGGCTGTCGCCGGTTGCCGTGATCGATGCGCTGTTCGGCGGCGGCAGCGACGTGGCGCAGGTGATCGTGCGCGAAATTCGCCTGCCGCGCATGATTTTGGGATTCGCGATCGGCGCCATTCTCGGATTGTCCGGCGCGGCATTGCAGGGGTTGCTGCGCAATCCGCTGGCCGCGCCCGAGTTGTTCGGTGCGCCGCAATCCGCCGCCTTCGGCGCAGTGCTGGTAATCGCGCTGGGCCTTGCCGATGTGCGCTCCTACGCGCTGCCGGTCGCGGCGATCGCTTTTGCCTTCGCGTCGGTGTTTGGGTTGCTCACGATCGCGGGTCGCAACGCCGGATTGTTGATTCTCATTCTGGCGGGGCTTGCGATCTCAAGCCTTGCGGGGGCTGCGACGGCGCTTGCGATGAATCTCTCCTCCAATCCGTTCGTGGTGCTCGAAATCGCGTTCTGGCTGCTCGGCTCGCTGGAGGATCGCAGCTTTCGCCATGTCATGCTGGCGCTGCCGTTCATCGTGCTGGGCGCGATCATTCTTTTGAGCCAGCGCAACGCCTTCCGCGCGCTCAGCTTGGGTGAGGAGACCGCGCAAAGCCTCGGCGTCGATGTCGACCGGCTGCGGCTCATGGTGATCACGGGCGTCGCACTCGGCGTCGGCGGCGCGGTTGCGGTGTCAGGCACCATCGGTTTTATCGGCCTGGTCGCGCCGCATCTGATGCGCCCGTTGATCGGGCACGATCCGACGCGGCTGTTGGTTCCGAGCGCGCTCACCGGCAGCGCGCTGCTGTTGGCGGCCGATATTGCCGTACGCATCATTCCATCGACCAGCGATATCAAGGTCGGCGTCCTGACCTCGATCATCGGCGTGCCGTTCTTCCTTTATTTGATCATGCGCGAGCGCCGCGCGCTCTCCGGAGGCGTCGCATGAACGGAGCCGCCTTCCTCACCGCGCAGGGCGTGAGCGTCAAATTGGCCGGCCGGATGGTGCTGAAGGATATCTCGGTCTCGCTCTCGCCTGGCCATCTGGTCGCGCTGGTCGGGCCGAACGGCGCCGGCAAGACCACGCTGCTGCGCGCTTTGGCGGGATTGGTGCCTGCGGCCGGCGCCATCCATGTCGGCGGCGACGCGCTGTCGTCGCTCTCGTTGCCCGAACGCGCGCGGCGTTTTGCCTATTTGCCGCAGGGCCACCTCGTGCATTGGCCGTTGCCGGCCCGCGATATCGTGGCGCTCGGCCGTTATCCGCATGGCGCGACCGATCCTGCGCGATTGACGCCTTCGGATGCCGAGGCGGTGCTGCGGGCGATGCGGGCGACCGATGTGCTGGAATTCAGCGAACGGCGCGTCACGGAACTCTCCGGCGGCGAGCGCAGCCGCGTCGCGCTGGCGCGGGTGTTCGCCGTGGAAGCGCCGGTGATTTTGGCGGATGAGCCGACCTCCTCGCTCGATCCGCGTCACCAGATCGACGTCATGAAAACCCTGCGCGCCGCCGCCGATCAGGGCACGCTGGTGATCGTGGTGACGCACGATCTCGGGATTGCCGCGCGATTTGCAGACACGGTGCTGGTGCTGTCGGACGGCCGCTTGGTGTCGCAAGGCGCGCCGGCAGAGGCGCTCTCCGAACAGATCATGGGCGATGTGTTCCGGATCAGCGCTTATCGGGCGGAATATCTGCGCGAGGCCGTGATCGTGCCATGGGCGGAAATATGAGCAGGCGCCACGGAGCTGTGTCGCGATCGATCGCCGTCGCAGCCTTTGTGGTGTTCGCCGGCGTATCACCCGCGCGCGCGACCGGCCCGCGCATCGCGTCGATGAATGTCTGCACCGATCAATTGCTGATACCGCTGGCCGATCCGGACCAAATCGCGGGTCTCAGCCGGTTTTCGCGGGACGCCTGGCAATCCTTCGCGGCGGATGCTGCGGAGCGCTACCCGATCCTGTCCGGCGGCGCCGAGGATATTTTGGTGCTCAAGCCCGACATCGTCGTTGCCAGCCTGTTCGACAAGCGTTCCACGCGCGAGCTCTTGAAAGAGCATGGCCTTCGTCTCGCCGAATTCGCGGTGCCGCGAAATCTCGAGGAGGCAAAAGCCCAGATTCGCCGGATGGGCGAAATCGTGCAGCACGAA
>Ga0209648_10004717_pt1 | contig 11615 bp, 7 predicted proteins | sample GraSoi2013_115cm_FD_185830 | JGI IMG/M metagenome (GOLD analysis project Ga0209648, IMG submission 185830) | Grasslands soil microbial communities from the Angelo Coastal Reserve, California, USA - Sample 9_17_2013_115cm (SPAdes) (version 2) | ecosystem: Environmental > Terrestrial > Soil >...
TCCCCAGGGGCGGTGGCGAGGGATAGTGCGAAATCACGTAGGCTTATTATGGCTGGGTCTACTCGCGACGCTCGTAGCCGCGGGTACAGCTGCGCAGGACCCGATTCGCATTGCGCCCAATCATTACCACCTGGAACTCGAGAATCGCTGGGTTCGTGTGTTGCGCCTGAAGCTCGGCCCGCACGAGAATGTACCACTGCACGAAGAACCCGAGTCGGTGGTGGTCTTTTTGACTGGCGCTCACGAACGGTTGACCTCGCCAGGCAAGCCCCGGCAAGAAATCGCCATAAGCGCGGGAGGGGTTAGTCATTTCGAGGCCTCCCGTTATGTGGAGGAGAACCTCGCCGATCAACCCCTCGAGGCCGTGGTCATCGAGCTCAAGCCCGCCGCTCCCGATTCGCATTCGGCGCCGTGGCCTCCCCCCTTAGACCCGATGAAGCTGGATCCCATGCACCACAGCGTCCTTTTCGAGAACAGCCGCGTACGCGTATTGCGTACCGTACTCGAGCCACACCTGAAAGGACCGCTCCACGAGCATCCCCACTATGTGGTGGTGTATCTGACCGTTCTGCACACGACGATGACCATGGCGGACGGGAGAGCCATCGACAACCCAAGGCAGCCGGGAGATGTGGCGTGGCGAGATCCGCTGAAGCACGTGACCGAGAACATCGGGGACCAACAAGCCGTGGAGATTCAGGTTGAATTAAAATGAGGCGAGTCCGGCCTTAATCGCACAGGTCACGTCCGGCTAGGGTTTCCGCAGCGGCCTCAGATCGACCTCACTGATAAAACTGTGCGGACTTTGCGTGACCAGCGTCGCTACTGCATGCGCAACATCTTCGGGCTGCAGGAGCGTGGCCGGATCCCTCCCGGCATGGGAGGAAAACTCGGTGGCCACGCTGCCGGGACAGACGACGCTTACGCGAATGCCGTGCACACGCAGGTCCTCCGCCATGCAGGCAGTCAATCCCATCAAGCCCCATTTTGAGGCGCAATAGATAGCACCGCCGGGGAAAGCGCTTTTGGATGCGAGCGAGCTGATGTTGATAATGTGCCCGCGCCCCAAACGGATCATGCGTGGCGCTACCGCCCGGCTGGCCAGGAAGACAGCTTTGAGGTTCGTGCCGAGGACGGCATCCCAATCGGTGTCGCTGCGCTCCTGAAACGGGCCGAAAACGCCGACGCCTGCGTTGTTGACCAGAATCTCGATCTCGCCGAACTCCGCGCAGGCTAGTTCCGTCATTCTCTGGACGTCTTGGGTTCGGGTCACGTCCGCAACGATAGGCAGATTTCTTATGCCTTCATTACGAAGATCCGCCGCGGTCTTTTCAAGAGCGTCGCGGTTTCTAGCGCAAATTGCCACGGCGGCTCCCATCCGGCCAAGGCGCGAGGCGATGGCCCGGCCAATGCCGCGGCTGGCGCCTGTGATCAATGCAGCCTTTCCCGAGAGCGGCGGGGCGTTACCGGAAGCGGTAGCTTCCTCTGGAAGTCCGGGGGACATTTTTGACCTCGGCGACAATCCTTTTTGATTGAAAACTCATCATAGCAGTTAGAGATTCAGGGCCGACCGGAGTTGGTAATTTTCCCGATTCATTGAAGAAGGGGAACGCGCTTGCGCCGTCGGAGAAATTTCCCCTATAATCCCATGATCTTGGACCTGGTTGGCAGTCCGTGATGGTCGGCAACTAGCGAATCGAAGCTTGGCAGTAGAAATTTGCCGGGGAGGCAGGTTGATGAAACCAGCGTGTAAATGGGTCTCCGTGGCGTTTGTCGCAGCGGTGTTGGTGATGAGCGCCGCAGCCGCGACGTGGGCGGCCCCTCAAGAGCAGCAACAGCAGGCGAAACCAAACTATACCTTGGCCGAGTACAACGCCTACCAGGCCGCGCACAATGAAAAAGACCCGCAGATGAAGCTCAAGGCTCTTGATGATTTTGTGATGAAGTACCCGGGTTCCGCTTTGTTGTTTTACGTCTACGGGGATTACTTTCAGACATACAATGCGCTGAAGAACTATCCCAAGACGATCGAATATGTGGACAAATTTTTGGCTCTGCCGGATGCGGCCAAGCCTGAGCAAATAGGGACGCGGCTGCAAGCTCTGGGGTATCGCTCGCAAGCCATGCTCTATGGTTCCGGAGAAAAGGATTTACAGACTCCTGACGCTTACACGAAAGCGAAAGAAGCGGCGGCACAGGGGTTGCAGGCATTGAACCAATGGCAAAAACCGCAAGGCATGACGGACGATCAGTTCGCGACCAGCAAAAAAGGATTGGGGGTCCTGTTCAACTCCGTGGCCGGTATTGCCGAATCAGGTTTGAAGGACTATAAGGCGGCCGCCGATTCCTACAAAGCTGTCCTGGCGCTTGATCCGAACGATGCGGTGACGCACTTCCGGCTCGGCGTGGCGTATTTGCAAGAGATGCCACCTGATGCCCCGGATGGTTTTTGGGAACTCTCCCGCTCCATCGCGTTGAAAGGGCCGGGGGAAGCGCAAGTACGGACATATCTACGAAACCAGTTATTGCATTACCAGCAGCCATCCTGCGACAAGCTTGCCGATGATGAGATGAACCAGATGATTACGCTGGCAGGCACCAGCGCAGAACGACCGGCTTCGATGGCGATTCCCAGCGCCGAGGACCTGCAAAAGGCTCGCGATGATACGGCGAATTTCCTGCCCTGGCTCCAGGAAGGCGCCGAACACGGCCGAGTCATGTGGCTGGCGACCTGCGGGCTGGAATATCCTGATGTCGGCGTGAAAATTCTCGACATCATGCCGGGCGACAGCGATAGTTTGACTTTGAAAGTGTACCGGCCGGCGGCGGCAGATGCCGACGCGGCGGCGAAGGAAATGGACGCTGCAACCATGCCCAACATGGAAGTCCACATCGTCGCTCAACCGGACGCCAAGCGCCTGATGAAAGACGATGCCGTGCGTTTCACCGGAACACTCAAGGATTATCAGCAGTCGCCTTTCTTGCTGACCTGGGACAACGCTAAGATCAATCCTGAGGATTTGCAGCCCGCGCCTACTGGCGGAAAGCGGCCGGCCCGCGCGGCGGCGCCCAAGCGGCCGGGAGCGTAAGTCACAAATAAATCACGAAAAGTAAGAAATCGTAAGCATCAAGGACGGCCTCGAGATTCGGGGCCGTTCTTATTTTTGGGGGCGCGGCGGTGAACAAATCCGTCAAGTGCGCCGGTGGCGATGGTCCAGCTTGTAGATGCCGATCTTGCGGCTCAGCGTATTGCGATGAATGCCAAGCAGGCGCGCGGCACGCGATTGGTTTCCGTTGGAGCGATCCAGCACGCGCTTGATGAATTTCTTTTCGAACTCATTTACGGCTTCTTCAAACAGAATGCCTCGCTCGACCATCTGACCCACTAACGCTTCGAGTTGATCTTTCACGGTCTTCTGCTCCGCAAGACTCTTCTGATCTGATTGTCTCGGTTCTACGAATCAGGACAGCTCAACGCCAGCCAACAGACGATAGGCTTCACGGTACTTGGCCCGGGTCCGTTCCACTACTTCCGGAGGCAATTGGGGGCCGGGCGGCTTTTTATTCCAGCCAATGCTCTCCAGGTAATCGCGGACATATTGCTTATCAAAGGAAGGTTGCGAACGACCCGGTTCGTAGCCTCGTGCAGGCCAGAAGCGAGAAGAATCCGGGGTGAGCGCCTCATCAATCCAGATGAGTTTGTCGCCAACGAGCCCGAATTCAAACTTCGTATCCGCTATGAGGATTCCGCGTGGCTCAGCGAAAGCCGAGGCGCGACGATAGATCTGCAGGCTGAGGGACCGGAGTTCCTCGGCTCGATCGCCTCCCACGCGCGCCACCACATCATCGAAGGAAATATTTTCGTCGTGACCTGCCGTAGCTTTGGTCGATGGAGTAAAGATGGGCTCAGGCAAACGATCCGATTCGCGAAGTCCGGGCGGCAGCGCTACGCCGCAGACTTTTCCCGTGGCGCGATAATCCTTCCAGCCGGACCCTGCCAAGTATCCTCTTACGACACACTCGACGGGCAGCGGCTGGGTCCTGCGACACAACATGGCCCGGCCGGCAAGTTGCTGGCCATAGGCGTCGGCCGGCGCAGGAAAATCTGTCGCGCTCAAGACGTGATGGGGAACAATGTCGCCAAGGGTCTCAAACCAGAACAGCGAGAGCTGCGTGAGCACACGGCCCTTATCGGGAATCGGAGTAGGAAGCACGACGTCGAAAGCGGAAAGCCGGTCCGTGGCAACCAGGAGCAGATCATTTCCCACTTCATAGAGGTCGCGGACCTTCCCGCGGGACAAGAGCTTGAGCCCGGGAAAATTTGTTTCCCAAACAACAGCGCGCATGTAAGGAGATGCCACGAGTGATGTTTTACCAGTTGAAGAGGCGGGTATTCTAGCGCAGAGCGAGGCGATGTCAACAGTGAAGAAAAATTGAACGAGGAAAATTAGTCCGCAGAAAATTGCGGACGACGAAGAAAATGCTTCGCAGTCAAGCGCAAAATTTCGATCTGTGGCTCAAGCTGCATGGCTCGCGCTGGAGCGCGCTTGCTCCCAATTCACGGACACGAGTTTCGAGACGCCGGGCTCCTGCATGGTTACGCCATAGAGAACGGAGGCCATCTCCATAGTGCGCCGGTTGTGCGTGACGACGATGAACTGGGCATCGGCGCTCATATCCGCCACCATCTGGGCGAAGCGGCCGACGTTGGTCTCGTCCAGAGGGGCGTCGACTTCATCCAGAATGCAGAAGGGGCTCGGTTGATAACGGAACACGGCGATCAACAGCGCGAGAGCTGCGAGCGCCTTTTCGCCTCCGGACAGCAAAAGAACGTTCTGCAGGCGCTTGCCCGGGGGCTGGGTGGCGATATCAATTCCCGCCTCGCCGGAGCTGTCAGGCTCGGAGAGACGCATTTGTCCCGTGCCTCCGCCGAAGAGAGCCTGAAAGGCATTCGCGAAATGCGAGTTGATGATGGCAAAAGCTTCTTCAAATTTCTGGCGAGAGATCTGGTCCAATTCGCCGATGGTCTGCTGCGTATCGGCAATCGACTGCAGCAGATCGGCGCGCTCGCGCTCGAGGAACGTGAAGCGTTGTTCACACTCATTGTATTCTTCGAGCGCCATCATGTTCACGGGCCCCATCGCTTCAACGCGCGACTTCATCTCCTGATACTGAGTCTCAGACGCGGCTAGAGCGTCACCCTCGAGCGGCGCGTCTTGTTCAGCCATGAGGTCTTCGGGATGAACGTTTAGTTCGCCCAAACAAGCGGCGCGGAGATGCTCCCGCTCGGAATCGTTGCGAGCACGTTCGACCTCGTGGCGATTGCGGCCTTCCCGAAGATCGGTCAATGTTTGCCGTGCGGTTCTGAGGGCGTTATCAACTTCGCTTGTGCGCAGCCGGATCTCATTGAGTTCGCGCTCCAGATCGGCTTTTTGCTTTTCGCGCTGTTCGCGTTCCGCGCGCAATGACTCGGCCTGCTGCCGCTGTTCCTCGTTCAACCTGACCAGATCGGCTTCCTCAGCCTGAATGGCTGTCTGTTGTGAGGAAAGGGACGCAAGACGCGCGAGAAGTTCCTCACGCTCTTCTTTGCCACGCGCGGCGATGGCGGTCGCGCCGGAAAGCCGCTCGGCCATGGCTGCCTTTTCCGCACGCTTGACAGCAACGGCGTCCTGGTGCGCCTGCGTCGATTGGCGGATTTCGCTAATGAGCGCCGTGGCCTCGGCCATGGCGCATTCGGCGGATTCGCGTGACTTCAGGATAGCCTCGCGCTCCGAGATCGCGTGATCGGCCTTCTGCCGTGCGGCGTGGGCGTCGCGCCGAAGATGTTCCACATCGGCCTGGCACGCGGCCAATTCCGTGCTGAGCCGTGCCAATTCGGCGCGCGCCTGATCGCGTTCGAGCGTCGCGGCGACCACTTTCTTGCCGGCTTCGACTTGCTCGGCAGTCATTTCTTCCAGGAAGCGTTCCGCCTGCTGCCGTTCGGATTCCAGCCGTTCGATAGCAGACTGCAACTCGGCGAGGCTGCTTTCCTGGTGGGACGTTTCGATCTCCAGCGCGCGCAGTTCGCGTTTGGTTGCCAACGGACCGGCTTCAGTCGGGCGGCCACCCGTGACGGCGCGCCCCTGATAGCAGGTTCCATCCGGAGTCAGGAAAATGTAAACGGGATTCTCGCGAGCCAGCCGCTCCGCGGCTTCGGGCTCCTCCACGAGGAAAGCAGACCGGAGCCGGGGCAAGAACTGCTTTGCCGCCGGTCCAAGAGGATCGCGAAATTCGACGAGTCGGTCGAGGCGCGAAACGCCGGGTTCAAGGGAAAAAGGAGCGACATGATCGTGATCGCGGAGATCCAAGCTGCGCAGGGAATCGACAAAGAAGGTGGCGCGCCCGCCGAACTCTTCGCGCAAAAGGGCGATGCCGGCACGCGCGTGATCAAAGGTCTCAACAACCACATATTCGAGTTCGTCGCGAAGAAACTGCTCCACGGCGGTTTCGTATTGGGACTCGACTTCTGCGTAGTCGGCAAGCAAACCGACGGCACGAAAATCCCGGGCCATTTCGTGGCCATTCGAGGCGAATAGCTTCTGCACGGTTTCTGTGCTGTAGGAATGGTCGCTCAACACCTGGCCAAGAGCGTGGCGGCGAGCACGCACCGCGGCGAGCGAGTCGCGAAGGGCATCGCATCGGGAGGCCATCTCGGCTTGATCTCGGCGATAGTTGGCAAGCCGTTGCTGCGCCTCAGTCACGGAACGGTCGAGCGCGCGCGCCCTCTCAGTGGCGGCTTGCCAGCGCAGGTCAGCCGCTTGCGAACCCTCCCGGTAATTTAAAGATTCCTCCAACAATGACTGCTCGGATTTTTCGAGCCTTTCCAGAGCGCCCGAATGATGTGCGAGCAACTGCGCGGCTTGCGCCTGTACATCCTGAACTCGCGCGAGGGCCTGATCGAATTCCTGGATTTGACGACGCGATTCGGCAATACGGCCCTCGGCGGAATGGGTGACCGAAGAGAGCTCTGAAGAGCGGGCCGCAAGCGCGGCCAGGGTGCTCTCTAACTGCGCAGCCTCGTCCTGGAGGCGTGTGACCATGGAAGCCTGAGCGGCGACACGCGATTCAACCTGCGCTAATTGCGCAGCGGCTTGCTCGCGCTCGTCGGTCAATTGGCGTGCGCGCTCGCCGAGTTCTTCACGGCGTTGACGGTTGAACAAGATGCGGTTTTCCGCGCGGTCCAACTCCAACGCTGCCTGGCCGATAAGGTTTTGGTTCTGGCGCAATTCAGCATCCAGCTCGTAGCTACGGCGGTCCAGCCGCTCCTGCTCTGCTTCCAATTCCGTTAGAGATCGAGACTCCTTTTCCTCGATCTCTGCGATTTGGGCAAGGGATACGGCCAATCGCTCGGCTTCCGTCTCCAGCCGGCGCGCTTTGCTGGCGAGCACGAGGCGAAGCAGAGTTCGCATCTGCTCGCGGAGCTCCGCATAGCGGCGCGCCTTGGAGGCCTGGCGCTTGAGCGACGCAAGCTGCTTCTCGACTTCCACAAAGATGTCGTTGACGCGGGAGAGATTGAGCTTGGAAGACTCGAGCTTGGCCTCGGCAAGGCGCTTCTTGGTTTTATATTTCGTGATTCCGGCGGCCTCTTCGATGATGGCCCGGCGGTCGGATGGCTTCGAACTCAGAACCTGCCCGATGCGTCCCTGCTCGATGATCGCGTAGGAGTCCGGGCCCAAGCCGATGCCCATAAATAGTTCCTGAATATCGCGCAACCGAGCAGTGCGCCCATTGATGAGATATTCGCTTTGCCCTGAGCGATAGAGGCGGCGGCCGACGACGACTTCACCTGGCCGCGACTGTGGCGCAGATTTTTGAGCCGCCCGCGTCTTTCTGAAGGGCTTATCGGCAGCAACGTCGATCGGACCGCTCTCGATTTCTATCGGTGCGTTATCGGTGGACTCGGCCGCATCGATAAAGGGCGACAGGGTTTCGGTTGTTTCAGTGGCGGCCTCGGTCGAAAGAGCAGGGGCTGTGTCGCCAAGCACGCGCCGCGCCGCGTCCGCCAATTCGGTGTCAACGAGGGTCAATGTGACTTCAGCCAAACCCATCGGAGGCCGTTTGGCCGTTCCGTTAAAGATGCAGTCCGCCATTCGCTCCGCGCGAAGCGTTTTGTGGCTTTGCTCGCCGAGCACCCAGGAAATGGCGTCTACAATATTGGATTTGCCGCAGCCGTTTGGTCCGATGATGCAGCTTAGCCCGGCGCCGCTAAACGTCAGGTGCGTCTTCTCACAAAACGATTTGAATCCCACCAGTTCGACTTTGCGGAGTTTGAGCAAGAGACCCCTTATGGCCCGCCACGCTTCGCCAAAGCGAGGGCGCTTTGGCCGATACGGGCACGGTTTCCTCGAGAGGAGGGGATACGCGACGACAACTTTGGCGGGTCGTACAGCAGCGGCCCAGCCGTCCGGCGCTTGGATCGGCGGTTACGGACTGGAACATACCACACGGTCCGAAGGGTGTAAAGCATCGCCCTCAACGGCGTTCTAAAAATCAAAGCACCTCGCGGCATTTCTCGATGGACTCGAATTGGCGCTAACCTCAACGCGCGTGGCGCGTTGCCGCCATTCTTGGCGTCGGCTAGAATGCTACCTCATTGCGCAGCCAATTCGGCTGCGCGTTTTTCTACCGCATCATGATAAGTAAAGACGTTCCGGCCGAGGATACCGCACGATCGATGGGCGACATCGTCTTCCAAAATACTCTTGGGGGAAAGAACCAGGTCTTCGTGCCCCTCCATCCCGGCCAGGCCAGAATGTATACGTGCGGCCCCACCGTCTACGACTTCGCCCATATCGGCAATTTTCGGACGTTCGTTTTCCAGGATGTCTTGCGCCGTTTTCTGCGCTCGCGCGGCTTTGAGGTCATCCAGGTTACTAATTTCACCGATGTGGACGATCGAATCATCGCGAAAGCTGCGGAGGCCAAACTCGATATACGGGAGTACACGGACAAATATATTGACGCTTTTCTTGCCGACCAACGTGTCTTAGGCATCCGAAAGCCCGAATACACGGTGCGGGCCACCGACCATATCGAGGATATGGTGCAACTCATCGAGCGGCTCACTGCGAAGGGTTTTACTTACGTGAGCGACGGCTCTATTTACTTTCGCATATCGCAATTCCCAGATTACGGCAAACTGACTCACGTGGATACGGCCGGCATCAAGGCCGGGGCGCGCGTGGATGTGGATCGCTACGACAAGGCTGATGCGCGGGATTTCGCCCTCTGGAAAGCGCCCAAGCCGGGCGAGTTTTTCTGGAAGACACGCATCGGCCCGGGCAGGCCAGGCTGGCACATTGAGTGCTCGGCTATGGCCATGAAGTATTTGGGAGAGACCATCGACATTCATTCAGGCGGCGTGGACCTGGCTTTCCCACATCACGAAAATGAGATTGCGCAATCGGAGGCTGCCACGGGAAAGCCCTTCGTGCGCTACTGGCTGCATGCCGAACATCTTCTGGTCGATTCGCAGAAGATGTCGAAGTCTCTGGGCAATTTTTATACCCTGCGCGATTTATTGGAAAAAGGAAACAAACCATCGACCATACGTTTTCTCCTCGCGTCGGTGCCCTACCGGCGTCAGCTCAATTTCACGCAAGAGGGATTGCAGCAGGCGGCTAGCTCGGTGGAGCGCTTGCGGAATTTCACAATCCGCCTCAACACCAGCAAGTTCCCCGAGGGAACGTCGACGGTTAGTGAAAGCGCGGAGCGGGCCAGTAAGGACTTCGAACGCGCGCTGGAAGACGATTTGAATACGGCGCAAGCATTGGCGGCAGTGTTTGATCTGATCCGCGAGGTCAATGTGGCGGTCGATCACGGCGAATTCCAGCAAGGCGATGTAGCGCCGGTGCGGAAGACGCTGGAATCATTTGATGCCATTTTCGCGGTTTTGCAGGATGATGACGACGAGAAGCTTCGATCCATTGGCATGGAGGCAGGCGCCAAAGCGCCAAGCAACGAACAAATCGAAGAGCTCGTCACCGCGCGACAGGTGGCACGCAAGACGCGCGATTTTGCCAAAGCCGATCGAATCAGGCAGGATTTGGCTAACCAGGGCATCATTCTCGAGGACAGCAAGGATGGGATCGTTCGCTGGAAACGCAAATAGATCGGCATTCACAGATTCGAGGAGGCACCATGAAAGGGCTAATCGCGACCCTATTGTTTGGGCTTCTGGCAGCCCCGGCCTTCGCCCAGGAAGCGCCGACCCCTCCGGGTATTCAGAACGCGCCGGAAATTCCTTTTGACTCTGTGCCGTTCCTGAAGCTGACGCCGGACCGCAATCTGGGTGAAGTTTTAGGAGTGGCGGTGAATTCTAAGGGACATGTGGTGGTTTTGAACCATCCCGGCAGCGCCGGCACCGGACCGGTGTACGGCGCGTCTACTACGCAAATCATGGAGTTCGACGAAAAGGGCAACTTGGTGCGGGAGATCGGCAAGGGCGTCTACGGCCTGGCTTACGCGCACTCAGTGCGGTTCGATCGGTACGACAACCTGTGGGTAGTGGATAAGGCGACGATGTCGGTGATGAAGTTCGATCCCCAAGGCATGGTAGTCATGAATCTGGGCAGGCGCGACGAAGGCCCGGATGAGCCGCGCTACCGGCATGCCGATCCTCCGCCTACTCCCGTGGATGGATATTTCAACGGTTCCACCGATGTCACCTGGGACAAGGACGACAACATTTACGTGAGCGACGGCTACTTCAATTCCGAGATAGCCAAGTTCGACAAGCACGGATACTGGCTCAAACGCTGGGGCGCGCCTGGCAAAGGCGGAGAACACGCCAATGAGAACCCTGGCCATTTCAGCAATCCGCACAACATTGGCATCGATCGCAACGACAACATCTACGTGGCTGACCGAGGCAACCGGCGCATTCAAGTCTTTGACACCGACGGCAACTTCAAAAAATTCATCTTCCTGAACGTGCCCTACGACAAGACGCGCCACCCCGTGCTGGGGAATATGCCCGCAAATCGGCCCGACGAAACGCGCCCCTGGACGATCTGCATCACCAATACGACACCGCAGTATCTCTACACTTCAGATGAGGAGCCGGGCCGCATCTACAAACTCTTGCTGCCCGAAGGCAAGATCCTTGGTGTGCTGGGCAAGTCGGGACGTGACGCCGGGCAATTCAACTGGATACACGGCATCGCCTGCCCGGATGAGAATACTCTCTACGTTGCGGACATGAACAATTGGCGGCTGCAGAAGCTCATCCTGCATCCCGACAAAAAACTCGTCTCAAATAAGTAAAGGGGACTGGATTCCATCTGGAGCAATGGCTTCACTTTACCGAGCCTACTTTCAGGAGGATCGTCATGACCAAACAAGAGAATGCGGATGAACTTGGACTGAGCCGCCGCGAAGCGATTCAGATTGGCGCTGGGGCCTTACTCGGAGCTGCGGCGGTGCTTGCAGGAGCTGGTGAAGTGGCGCAGCTCTCCGCGCAAGGCGACCCACAGCCAACTCCACCTCCTGCGACCGACCCGCGCTATCCGATGCCGCCGAGTTGGAGCCGGGAACTGCGGCAGCTTGCACCAAACGTCTACGCCTATCTGCAGGGC
>Ga0209648_10004718_pt1 | contig 11614 bp, 11 predicted proteins | sample GraSoi2013_115cm_FD_185830 | JGI IMG/M metagenome (GOLD analysis project Ga0209648, IMG submission 185830) | Grasslands soil microbial communities from the Angelo Coastal Reserve, California, USA - Sample 9_17_2013_115cm (SPAdes) (version 2) | ecosystem: Environmental > Terrestrial > Soil >...
TAGATCTCGCAGATGTCCCGGATGAGGTCCATGCCCACGTGCCCGATGTCGTCCAGCCGGCCCAGGAACGGGCTGATGTAGACCGCCCCCGCCTTGGCCGAGAGCAGGGCCTGGGGGGCCGAGAAGCAGAGCGTCTGGTTGACCCGGATGCCCTCACCACTCAGGTATTTCACCGCCTTGATCCCGTCCTTGGTGAGCGGGCACTTGACCACCACGTTGGGGGCCACCTGCACCAGCTCCTTGCCTTCCTTGACCATGCCGTCGAAGTCGGTGGCCACCACTTCCAGGCTCACGTCGCCCGGCACTACCTTGCAGATCTCCTCCACCAGCGGCCGGAAGGGACGCTTCTCCTTGGCGATGAGCGAGGGGTTGGTGGTGCAGCCGTCCACCAGGCCCATGGCCACGCCCTCGCGCAGCTCGTTCACGTTCGCGGTATCCAGAAAGATCTTCATGTCATCCTCCGTCTCAGGCGCGCTCCACCCGGACCGTGGTCCCGGAGCGCACCGCCTTGAACACCTTGGGATCTCCCAGCACGCGGCCAAACACGTTGACCGCGCTCGCGGGCCGGATCTCGCTCCCCCGACTCGCCGGCGTCGGCCCGTAGAAGATGCAGAACGCGGACCCCGGCGGCCAGTAGGCGAGGTCCCCCGGCTCCACCACCTCGCGGGGATCCTCGCTCTCGGCCTTCACCGGAATGCCGAAGTAGATCTCGTCGCCCCATGTCTGCCCGGCGACGCTGAGGGGCAGGGCCTTCCAGACCGCGGAGGCGGTCTCCGAATCGCCCAGCACGGCGTCCGCGGTCACCTTGCCCACCGTGATGCGGATCTTCCGGTCAGCCATGGACTCGCCGCGTAAGCACGATCGAGTCTAGCCCCGGGGCGAGGCCGGTAGCAAGCACTGCCCCGCTCACCCGACCTGGCGGCGTCGGTAGGCCGCGAGCCGCGCCTCCAGGGCCGCCCGGTCCGGGATCGCCGCGACACCCTCGCCCTCGACGGAGGCGGCCGCGCAGCACGCCGCGACCGCGGCCGCGTCCCACGGGTTGCCGTCGCGGTTGTAGGCGATGAGGAACGCGGTGGCGAACACGTCGCCGGCGCCGGTCTCGTCCTGCTCCACCGCGACATCGGGCTCGACGCCGTACTGGTCGCCGTTGACGAAGAGGGTCGCGCCCCGGGGCCCGCGGGTGAGCGCGCCGACCGGCACGTGCTGGAACCACTCGAGGGCCTCTTTCTGGAAGGGCTCGATGTCCTCGAGGCTGACCACGAGCGCCTGCACGTGCGGCAGCACCAGGTCCGCATCCTCCCAGGGCTGCGGCGAGACCACTCCACCCGCGCCCCGCTGCCGCATCCAGCCCTGGGGCAAGACGGCCATCGAGGTGTCGGGGAAGGCGGCGGCCAGCGCCGGATCGACCTCGCCGGCGATCGGGCAGAGCACGCCCAGCCCCACGTCCCGTCACTCGTCGGGCAGCGCCGCCGCCTCGAGATCGGTGGCGCGGCCAAGGATCGCGAGCTCGCGGACGCGGCGACCCTCGGCGAGGCGGCCAGGGCCGATCCGGAACGTGGTGGTCCGCGTGGAGGGCACCGTGACCACCTCGATGCCGCGGGGCAGCGCCTCCCGGGGGAAATCGGGGCCGAACGAGGTGAGCACGCCCACCCGCAGCCCCTGCCGGTGGGCGGCGACCGCCGCGTAGTAGGCGGCGCCGCCCGGGCGGAGGCCGCGCGGCGTCTGGTCGAGCGTGACGTGCCCGATGACGACGACGTCCACCGTCACGGTCAGAGCGCCATCTGCTTGGCGATGATCTCCTTCATGATCTCGGAGGTCCCGCCGCCGATCGTCATGAGGCGGATGTCCCGGAAGAATCGCTCGACGGGGTACTCGCGCATGTAGCCGTAGCCGCCGTGGAGCTGCACGCACTCGTAGGCCACCTTCTGGGCCATCTCGGCGGTGAACAGCTTCACCATCGAGATCTCCTTCACCGCGTCCTCCCGGTCCCGGAACTTGAGGCAGGCCGCGTAGGTGAGCCAGCGCCCGGCCTCGATCAGGGTAGCCAGATCCGCGATCCGGTGCCGGATCACCTGCTTGCTGGAGAGCGGGCCGTCGAAGGCCTGGCGCTGCTGGACGTAGGCGATGGTGTCCTCGAGGGCGCGCTCGCAGCCGGCCACCGCGTGCAGGCCCGCCACCAGGCGCTCGCGCTGGAAAACGCGCATGACCTCGTAGAAGCCGCCGCCCTCCTGCCCGAGCAGGTTCCCGGCCGGCACCCGCATGTCCTGGAAGGCCAGCTCGGCGGTGTCGGACGCGCGGTTGCCCATCTTGTCGAGCTTGCGGCTCACCGAGAAGCCCGGCGTGCCCCGCTCCACCAGGAACATCGAGATTCCCCGGTGCCGCTTCGAACCCTCTCCCCCCTGGGGAGAAGGCAGGGTGAGGGGCTTGTCCTCCTGGATCCGCGCGGCCACGAAGTAGAGGTCCGCCATCACCCCGTTGGTGATGAACATCTTCGAGCCGTTCAGGACGTAGTGATCCCCGTCCCGCACCGCGCGCGTGCGGATCGCGGCCACGTCGGAGCCGCCCCCGGGCTCGGTGACCGCGATGGCGGTGAGGGCCTCCCCGCGACAGATCGCGGGCAGGTACCGCTCCTTGAGCGCCTCGCTCCCCGTCCAGTAGAGATGGGGCGACGCCATGTCGGTGTGCACGCCGACCGCCATGGCCAGGGAAGCGCAGCGCGCCCGGGCCATCTCCTCGCAGAGCACCACGGTGGTGAGGACGTCGGCGCCGGCGCCGCCGTACTTCTCGTCGTACTCGACGCCGAGGAAGCCGAGCTCGCCCATGCGCGGCCAGATCGACTTGGGGATCTGGCCCGCCTCCTCCCACTCCTCGACGTGCGGCTCGACCTCCTTCTGGACGAAGGCCCGCACCGCCTGGCGGAACATGTCGTGGTGCTCGTCGAAGATCTTCATGCGCTCGAGTCTACTCTCGACTATTCCCTGCCGTCACCCCAGCGGGCCTTCACCGCCTCCCGGTCGACCGCGCCGTCGGCCGCGCGCGGCAGGGCATCGGTGAAGACCACCACCTGCGGACGCTTGAAGCGGGCGATCCGCTCGCCGACGAAGTCGGTCACCTGCTGGGCGGTGGGCCGCGAGCCACCCTTGACCTCCACCACCGCCTTGACCGCCTCGCCCCAGCGCGGGTCCGGGACGCCGTAGACGCACACCCCGGTCACCGCGGGCATCTGCACGATGACGGTCTCGACCTCGGCCGGATAGACGTTCTCCCCGCCCGGCTTGATCAGCTCCTTCTCGGGCTTGCGCTTGACGTAGTGCAGATAGCCGTCGGCCTCGAAGCGGCCGACGTCCCCGGTGTGGTGCCAGCCGTTCCGGAAGGTGTAGGCGGTCACGTCGGGCTGGCCGAAGTAACCCTGGAAGACCAGCGGGCCCCGCACCACGATCTCGCCGGGGGTGCCGGTCGGCACCTCGCGGTCGTAGTCGTCCACCACGCGCACCTGCGCCGCGGGCACCGGGCGGCCGGAGGCTCCCGGCTTGTCGGCCACCGGCTGGATCGTGACGAAGCCGCTCGTCTCCGACTGGCCGAATCCGGTCCAGAAGCGCGCCCGGGTCTTCTCGTGGAGGCGCCCGATGGTCGCGGGCGAGTCGAGGCCGGAGACGTGGGTCAGGCTCGACAGCGTGCTCCCGGCCTTCTCGGCCGCGTCGAGCAGGCTCGCCAGGACCGGGGGAAAGTCGGAGACGTGGGCGATCTGGTGCCGGTCGATCAGGCGCACCGCCTCCTCCGCGTCGAAGCGCGGCACCACCACCACCGCCCCGCCCGCGTGCAGGTGGGCCAGCGACATGCCGAGCGCGGTCACGTGGAAGAGCGGCAGCACCGCCAGGTAGCGGTCGCGCGCGGTGAGGCCGAGCGCGGCGATCGTGGTCAGGTTGGCCGCGAGCACGTTGGCGTGGGTCAGCACCGCGCCCCGTGGGATCACGTCCACCGCGGCGGTGGAGATGACCGCGAAGGCGTCCTCGGGCCCGACCGCGGCCGGCGGCGACGGGGCGCCGGGGCGATAGAGCGCGGCGAACGGGGTGAAGCCGGGGCCGGCCCCTTCCCCGAGCTGGTAGCGATGCGGCACCGCCTTCGTCTCGAGCCAGTCGCCCGCCAGCGGCAGGGTGGCCGCGTCCACCACCATCATCGCCGGCTGCGCGCGCTCCACCACCCGCTCCACCTCGGGGCCGGTGAGCCGCCAGTTGATCGGATAGGCGACGATGCCCTGTCGCGCGCAGGCCCCGTAGAGATCCAGGTAGGCCACGTCATTCTGGGCCAGCACGCACACGCGATCGCCCCGCGCGATCCCGACGCCAGAGAGCCCGGCGGCCAGCGCGTCCACCCGCTCCTTCAGCTCGCCGAACGAGACCGTCCGGGCGCCCTGGATGACCGCGGGGGCCTCGCGGTGGACCGCGGCCCCCCGCGTGATCAGGTCGTAGACCGTGAAAGCGTGGACGCTCAGCTCAGCCACCGCTTTCTCCGCTTGTAGTGCTTGACGTCGCGGTAGGACTTGCGCCCGCCCACCTCGGTGAGCCCCAGGTAGAACTCCTTGATGTCGGCATTTGCGCGCAGCGCGTCCCCGGCCCCTTCCAACACGATGCGGCCATTCTCCATCACGTAGCCATGCTCGGCGATGCCCAGGGCGAGGGTGGCGTTCTGCTCGACCAGAAGCACGGTGAGCTTCTGCTCGCGATTCAAACGCTGCACGATCCTGAAGATCTCCTCCACGAGCATCGGGGCCAGTCCGAGGGACGGCTCGTCGAGGAGAACGACCCGGGGGTCGGCCATCAGGGCCCGCCCGATCACCAGCATCTGCTGCTCGCCGCCCGAAAGGTACCCGGCCTGGACGGAGCGTCGCTCTTTGAGCCGGGGAAAGTACTGGAACACCCGTTCGATTCCGGTCGCTACCCGCTGGCGATCGGATTGAATATGGGCTCCCGCAATCAGGTTCTCCTCGGTGGTCAGGTGCTCGAAGACTCGCCGTCCCTCGAAGACCTGCACCACCCCGCGCCGGACCACCTCATAGGCGGCCAGATGATCTATCCGTTGGCCGCCGAGCTCGATGGACCCCTTCGTCACCTGACCACGCTCGGTCCGGAGCAGTCCCGAGATCGCCTTCAGGGTCGTGGTCTTTCCAGCTCCATTGGCCCCCAGGAGCGTCGTGATCCCGCCCTCGCGCACCTCCAGCGAGACCCCCTTCAAGACGAGGATGACGCCGTCGTAGATCACCTCGATGTTGTTGAGGCTCAGCATGATGTGGTGTCACCGGAGGGGGCCGGGCCCCCTCCGGTGCTTGTCCTCCATTTCGCGGCGGGTCGCCGCGTGATCGGACCTGATGGCTACGACTTCGGCGCCGCCTCCTTGATGTGCTTCGCGAGCACATCGGGGTAGGCCGAGAACCAGTCGGTCGTCTTACTGAACTTCCCGCCCTTCACCTGCCAAATCTGGACGAGCCCGCCCCCCTCGTGATCGGTCGGGCTGATCTTCAGGGGCGGTACGAGCCCTCCGAGGGTGAAGTTGGAGATCTGCTCGAAGCCGGCCTTGACGTCCGCCCCGGTGATCTTGCCGTTCGGCTTGGCCTTCAGGGCACTTCGGATCGCCTCGACGTGAAGGGCCGCGATGAGTACCCCACGGTTGTAGAACACGGTCGAGGCCATCTCCTTCGGCACCGGCTTGCCTTCCTTCTTGTACATCTCCCGGATCTCGTTCAGCACCGGGTAGTCCTGACCGACCCCCGCGAACTGCATCGTGTAGTAGCCCTCCGCGGCTCCGAAGCCTCCCGCGGCCTCGATGTTGGCCTCCGCCGACGCCCACACGAAGCCGATGACCTTCTTCAGCGGATAGCCCACCCGCTTGAGCTCCTTGATCGACACCGCGGGGGCGCCGCCGAAGAGATGGGAGATCACGAAGTCCGCGCGGAAGCGCTGGGCGATGTCCAGCACCTGCGCCCCCATCTCGACGCCCGGAGGCGGAACCGCAAACTCCCTGAGCTGGAACCCCTCCCGGGCCGCCAGATCCTGGAGCACCTGGATCGGCTCGCGGCCCGCGGGGTTGTCATAGAAGATGAACGCGACCTTCTTGCCCTTGAGATTCCCACCGAGCTGGTCCTTGACGAACTTGACCGCGGCGGTAGCCTGCGACCAGTAGGTCGCCGCGATCGGGAAGATGAACGGATACCGGGTCCCGTCCGCGGCGGCGGCGCTGCCGAACCCCGGCGAGGTGCCCGGGATCCGATCCTCCGTGAGCTTCGCGGCCAGGGCGTATATCTGGGGCGTGCCGTAGACCGCGATCGATACCGCCCCCTCCTTCTTGAAGCGCTCGTAGGACTCGACCGCCGGCGGCACCTTGTACTCGTGGTCGACCTCCAGGGCATTGATCTTGTGGCCCTCGACCCCGCCCTTGCTGTTCACCAGGGCGATATAATCGTGAAAGCCCGGACACAGGACGGTGCCCACGATCTGGGTCGGCCCGGTGCGGTCGCACTGCACGCCGATGACGACGTCGCCTTTCGACTGGGCGATGGACGGGGTGGGGGCGAGCAGGCCGCTCCCTCCCAGCACGAGCGCCAACGCGATTGCCAGAACATGTCTCATGAGCGTTCTCCTTTCATCGCGTACTTCAGTACGCGAATGGCCAGATCCGGAAGTAGTTCCGGATGTTCCGCCACAGGCGGTTGAGGCCCTCCGGCTCCACGATCAGGAAGAAGATGATCAGGGCGCCGAAGAGCATGACACGGAGATTGGGGATGAGGTTGAGGACGGTCCCGGGGTCGAAGAACACCCCACCGAAGCTCTCCATGAGGCGTCGGATCACGATCGGCAGCAGCGTGATGAAAAAGGCGCCGAAGATCGAGCCCTGGACCGACCCCAGACCCCCGATGATGATCATGGCCAGGTAGTCGACCGACACGCCGAGCTGGAACTGCTCGTAGTTCGCGATCCCGAGGAAGTAGGTGTACACCACGCCGGTCACCCCGGCATAGAAGGACGAGATGGCAAACGCCAGAAGCTTGTAGCGAAAAATGTTGATCCCGATGATCTCGGCCGCGATGTCCTGGTCGCGGATGGCGATGAAGGCTCGCCCGACCCGGGACCTCACGAGGTTCATGGCGCCGAGCGTCGCCAGGACCACGAAGAAGAGGAGGAAGTAATACATGTCGCGCTGGGTGCCGAGCGCCATGGACCCGAGCCGCGGTCGCGCGACCTCGATCGAGGCTTGCACCCCCCCGCTGATGAAGGTCACGTGGTTGATGATCCACTCGATGATGAACTGCCCGGCGAGGGTCGCGATCGCCAGGTAGAGCCCCTTGATGCGGAGGGAAGGAATGCCGACAATCACTCCTACCAGCGCGGCCACGATTCCCCCGGCCAGGAGGTTCACCGGCCACGGCGAGCCGAGCCGGTTGGCCAGATTGGCCGCGGTGTAGGCTCCGACCGACATGAAGGCCCCGTGGCCGATCGACACCTGCCCGGTGTAGCCGACCAGGATGTTGAGACCCAGCGCGCCGATGACCGCGATCCAGACCAGATTGGCGACCGAAAGGTAGTATTCCCCCAGCCCAAGCGGAACGAGCCCGACGAAGACCACCGCGAGGGCCCCGACGGCCCAGCGGGCGATCGGGAGCGGGTACAGCGCCATGTCCGCCTCGTAGCTGGTCTTGAGCACCCCGCATTCGCGATGGATCATCGCTCTAGATCCTTTCGATGATCTTCTTGCCGAAGATCCCGTAGGGTCGGATCATGAGGGCCAGGATCATCAGGACGTACGGGGCGAAATCCTTCGTACCGCCGCCCACGTATGGGTCCACGTAGCCAGCGGTCACGTTCTCGACCAAGCCCACGATCAGCCCTCCCACGACCGCCCCCGGTATCGAGTCGAGGCCCCCCAGGATCACGACCGGAAACACCTTCAGACCGACGAGGGAGAGATTGATGTCGACGCCGAGCAGGTTTCCCCAGATGATGCCGCCGATCGCGGAGACGACCCCGGTCATGGCCCAGGCAAGCCCGAAGTAGCGCTCCACGTTGATCCCCATGGCCATCGCGACTTGCTGGTTGTCGGCGATGGCGCGCATGGCGATGCCCTTCCGGGACTTGAGGAAGAACCAACCGAAGCCCCCCAGGAACGCGAGGCTGACCAGCGCGCCGAGGAGCTGGATGGGCGGGATGAACAGGGGGCCCACCACGATCGGCTCGTCGGGAATGGGCAGCGGCAGCGTCCTGGTTCCGGCGCCGACCGTGGCGGGGCCGACGCCGCGCAGGATCGAGGCGAGCCCGATCGTGGCCATCACCACCGCGATCACCGGCCGACCGATCAGCTTGCGCAGCATGATTCGCTCCAGAGCGAAGCCGAAGGCCACCATGGCGCTCAGGCCGATCAGGATGGCCGCCCACAGCGGCGCCCGCAGGATGTCCAGGGCTCCGGCCACCACCAGACCGGCGATCATCACGAACTCGCCCTGGGCGAAGTTCACCGCGTCGGTGGCCTTGTAGACGAGCACGAAGCCGAGCGCGATGAGGGTGTACATCAGGCCGATCATGATGCCGTTCGACAGCAGCAGGAGCAGGAAACCGAAGTCGTCAGACACGGGCCGCGGCCTCCGCGACGTCCTCGATGCTGACGCGCGACTGGATGGTCGCCTGTCGGCCATCCTCGTAGGTGATGCTCGTCGAGAGCTCGGCTTCCGCCGCCCCACCGTACAGCGCATCGATCACCGTCGCGTACTTGTCGGCCACGTAGCGACGCCGCACCTTGCGCGTCCGCGTGATCTCCGCGTCGTCGGCCTCCAGATCCTTGGTGAGCAGGAGGAAGCGCCGGATCCGCGTGCCCTCCGGCAGCGTCTCGTTGCCCCGGCGGATCTCGTCGCGGATCATTTCACGGACCTGCGCCTTCTGGGAGAGGTCCATGTATGACGTGTAGGCGATGCCTCGCCGCTCCGCCCAGTTACCCACCGTATCCGGGTCGATCGCGATCATGGCGGCCACGAATGGCTTGTCGTTGCCGAACGCGACGGCCTCCCGGACGTAGGGGCTGAACTTGAGCTTGTTCTCGATGAACTGCGGGGCGAACGGGGTGCCGTCCGTGAGGGCGCCGACATCCTTGGCTCGGTCGATGATGACCAGATGGCCCCGGGGGTCGATGAACCCGGCGTCGCCGGTCCGGAACCAACCGTCGGGATCGATCACCTCCTGGGTCGCCGCCTCGTTCCGGAAGTAGCCCTTGAACACCGTGCACCCCTTCACCAGGACCTCCCCGCGGTCCCCGATCTTGATCTCCACCCCCGGCACCGGTCGCCCGGCGGTGGAGGGATTCGCTTCCCGGTCGGGCTGCAGCGAGACGAGCCCGGTCGTCTCGGTGGATCCGTACACCTGCTTGAGGTTCACCCCGATCGAACGGAAGAAGCGGAAGGTATCGGGCCCGAGGGGGGCGCCGCCGGTCAGCGCCCACTTCGTCCGCAGGAGGCCCAGCTGGTCGCGCACCGGGCCGTACACGAAGAACTCCCCCAGTGCGGTGGCCAGCCGCAGCCCGGCGGGCACCGGCTTGCCCTCTGTCCGCAGGATCTCGGCCCGCTCCGCCGCCGAGCGGAAGTACTCGAAGGTCCGGCGCTTGAGCGGCGTGGCGTCTGCCGCCCGCACCAACACCGCGGTGAGCATGTTTTCCCAGATCCGTGGCGGGGCGAGAAGCGTGGACGGTCCGAGCTCCCGCAAGTCGCGCTGAACCGTCTCCGGACTCTCGGGGCAGTTGGCGCAGAAACCGGCCACCAGGCCGGCGAAGAGCGTGTAGACCGAATCCCCGGCCCAGGCCATGGGCAGATACGCCAGCGAAGTGTCCTCCGGCACGAGGCGCGACACTTGCCGGAAGCTCTCCGCCACGCCGATCGCATTGGCGTGGCTGATCATTGCCCCCTTGGGGCTGCCGGTGGTGCCGGAGGTGTAGGAGATGACGGCCACGTCGGCGGGACCGCCCTTCTCGACCTCGCTCTCGAAGAAACCTGGGTGTTCGACACCGAACTTCCGACCGGCCTCCTGCACGTCTTCGAACGACTTGAGCCAGTCGTGCCGGTAGCCGGTCATCCCCCGCGGGTCGTCGTAGACGACGAGGCGGAGGGACGGCAGCTCGTCACGCAGGGCCAGGACCTTGTCGACCTGCTCCTGGTCCTCGGCCACGATCACGCTCACCTCCGCGTGGTTCCACACGTAGGCCAGCTCTTTGGCGATCGAGTCCTGATAGACGGGCACCGAGATCCCGCCCAGACTCTGCGCCGCCACCTGGGCCCAGTACAGGCGCGGCCGGTTGTCCCCGATGACGGAAAGCCGATCGCCGCGACGGAGGCCAAGGGACGCCAGGCCCAGCGCGAGATCCCGCACCTGGTCGTGGTATTGACGCCAGTTCCAGGTCTGCCAGATACCGCGATCCTTCTCACGCATCGCCGGTCGGGCGCCGAGCTCGCGCGCGTTGCGCTGCAGCAGGCGGGGAAGCGTCGTCAGATCAGGCATTCTGGCCTCCATTGCTGGTGCCCTTGGCATCGCCCAGGTACGCCTTGATCACCTGCGGATTCGTCCGCACCTGATCGGGGGTGCCCTCGGCGATCTTCAGTCCCATGTCCAGTACCGCCACCCGGTCCGAGATGTCCATGACCACGCCCATGTCGTGCTCGATCAGGATGATGGTGGTGCCCCACTCGTGGTTGACGTCCAGGATGAACCGGGCCATATCCTCTTTCTCTTCGTGGTTGCAGCCGCCCATCGGCTCGTCGAGGAGGAGAATCTTCGGATCGAGCGCGAGGGCGCGGCCCAGCTCCACTCGCTTCTGCAGGCCGTAGGCCAGCGAGCCGCAGGGCCGGCGGCGCAGGTCCTGGATCCGGAGGAAGTCGATGATGTCCTCGACCAGACGCCGGTGCACGACCTCCTCCCGCTGAGCGAACCCCCAGTAGACGAACGAGGCCAACACCCCCGACTTCATACGGACGTGGCGACCGAGCATGAGGTTGTCGAGCACGGTCATGCCGCGGAACAGGGCGATGTTCTGGAACGTCCGCGCGATCCCCAGCTCGGCCAGCCGGTTCGGGGCGTGGCGGGTGACGTCGGCACCCTCCAGGCTGATGCGCCCTGAGTCCGGGTGGTAGAAGCCGCTGATCATGTTGAGGAGGGTGGTCTTGCCCGCGCCGTTGGGGCCGATGACGGACAGGATCTCGCCCCGGCGCACCTCGAGGCTCACCCGCCCCACCGCCTGCACCCCGCCGAACGACTTGGAGACCTCCGCGATCTCGAGCTGAGCGCTCATGGCCGGATTCTCACGAGAGCCACCGTTTGCGGCGCCGGTAGTTCTTGACGTCGCGGTAGCTCTTCCGCTGTCCGACACCGGACAGTCCCAGGTAGAACTCCTTGATATCCTCGTTCTCGCTGACCGCCTTGACGTCGCCGTCCAGCACCACCCGGCCGTTCTCCATGACGTACACGTACTGGGCGAAGCGCAGGGCCATGTTGGCGTTCTGCTCGGCGAGCAGGACCGCCACCCGCTCCTCCCGATTGAGCCGGCCCACGATCTCGAAGATCTCCTGCACCAGCATGGGGGCGAGCCCCAT
>Ga0209648_10004719_pt1 | contig 11613 bp, 7 predicted proteins | sample GraSoi2013_115cm_FD_185830 | JGI IMG/M metagenome (GOLD analysis project Ga0209648, IMG submission 185830) | Grasslands soil microbial communities from the Angelo Coastal Reserve, California, USA - Sample 9_17_2013_115cm (SPAdes) (version 2) | ecosystem: Environmental > Terrestrial > Soil >...
AACAACTTGATTAAATCGTGCTATCCTCCCACATGGTTGCCGCCACACTACTTCGCCGGTCCTCCAATTCCGTTCCATTCCCAATCCTTGTTTCCTATCCCCCAACGCCTAAGTCTTTTCCTTGCCACACATCCGAAAATTTGCCTCTAAGTCCAACGATTGCCACACTTCCGAAAACGGATCTTTCTAACCCGAGTATTTGCCACACATCCGAGACCCCCTGGGGGCGTGGACCTTCTCCGGCGCTCAGACTTTCATCCCGGACGAGGTCACGGGACCCGCAGGCGTCTCTCATTCCTCGAGTCACAAGTTACGAAATCTCCCGTCGTCCATCCCCTTTCTGCTCAGCCACTTACAAAATGCTTTTCGCGCAACTCCCTTGTCTTGATAAAGATCCATCTTTCATGGGGGTGTACGAGTCTGTGTGGCAACTTTGTTGCCTTGGCGAGTTTTTGGTGATTTCCATGATGCATTTGCATTCCAGTGAAGTTGTAGCCCGGTGCGGTTTGGATTTCCTCTGCGCGGGGTATTTTCAGTGGGGACTGAGCCGCCACATGCGCGTCAGGTTCAACGCCGTCGTTGCCAAGGCAAACTCCGCGGCTACTTTTCCCAGCCCGCGCATTCGGAATCTCCGCATCCCTCGCTGCTCTTTCAAAATCCCCATGACCGGCTCAGCCAACGCTTTCCGCCGCCGGTATAACGCCCGTCCAGTCGTCGCAGCTAACTTGCTGCGCATGCGAAGAAGGGCCGGATGACGCGTAGGTTGTTTCAGAATCCCACCATGATGCAAAACACAAGCCATGTTGCTGTCCGGCACATAGGCATCGATCCCGCGTTCTTCCATGACTTCGAGGTTGTGCCGAGAAAAAAAGCCGCTGTCCGCACTCACTTGTCCCGGCGGCTCGCCGCACTCGCGCTGCACCCTGTCCACCATCGGCACCAGCAGCCCGTTGTCGTTCAGTTCCCGACTGATCTGTTGTGCCACGATCAAATGATCGTCGCTCACCGCCACCGTCGCCGTGTAGCCCAGCGTAAATCCCCGGCGGTCCGGCAGAAAGCGGCTGTCCGCGTCGCTACGAGAAAGCTTCCGCATTCCGGACTTCTTCAGCCGCTGCAGACGCACGGGAATCTCACGAAGCTGTCCTTTGAGCTTTTCCATCGCGGCGCGCGCCACTTCCAGCCCGGCTCCTTCATTCGGATCTTCGCTCGCGCACTGTTGCTGCCACCGCCGAATGTTCTTGCGGATCTTGGCTCGTTCCGCTCGCAGCTTCTCAATGCTATCCGTGAAGCTTGGCGCCGCGTTCGCCGCAAGGCGCGTGGAATCGATGGCTACGTGCCCCAGCTTCCCCAGTCCCAGCGAGCGCGCCAACTCCACCACCTGCGTGAAGATGTCGTTCAGGGCTCGCCCGTGCCGCTTGCGAAACTCGTTCAGCGCCCCAAAATCCGGCTGCGCCCCTCCCGCCAAATAGCGAAACGCCAAATCTTCCCGGATGCGCTGCTCCAGCCGTCGCGAACTGGTCATCCCCAGCGCGTAGGCATACAGCCAGACTTTCAGCAGCAGTGCCGGAGGATAGGCCGGATGCCCTTCGTCGCTATAGCGCGCTTCAAACTCTGCAAATCCAGCTTCTCCACCGCGCCATGCACGAAAAAGCAAAGATGCCCTTCTCCCAGCACCGCTCTCACTGTCGGTGGCAGCAAATAGGCTTGCTCCGGGTTGTACTCCAGAAAATTGGCCATCCTGCGCTCCTCCTCTCCCGGCAGTATAAAGGCAGCGTCAAGCCTAGTTGCCACACAGACTCGTGTACCCCCTCCTTGCTTCGTTACCTCCGTACTTCCTCCTTCACGAACAACTGTAGACTTACAACCGTCAACTGCATTTCCCCCCACCCGGTGGACAGACGGGCGATTGCAGGCCATAATTTCATGTCAATGACATCGACGGGGGTCGCAGTTATTTCAGAGGAGGGGGAATGAGCATTTCTCCAAACATACCGAGCCCGCAGGAATCGTATCAGTACGAATCCACCGGTACGCCGCGGTGGATCGCCGTGTTGTTCGGCGTCGTGATTGCCGCGCTGGCCGTGCTGGGCATCGCCGGCTATTCCGCGCAGTCGCGGATGAGCCGGGATCTCGCCAAGCAGCAGGATCAGAACAAGATTCTCATCGCCCAGCTCGACCAGGCGAACTCGCGCATCGCCGATTTGAAGAGCAAGATGGAATTCACCACACAAAAAGTCGGCTTGACGCAGTCCGAGCTCGCGCAGGCCAAGAGCCGCGCCGAATCCATCCGCAAGGAGCAGCAAGCGTCGGACCAGAAACTCACCACGCAGCTCACGCAGGCTCAAAAGGAAAACGAGGAAAAAATCGGCGCGGTGGCTACCGAGGTCGGCGGCGCCAAAAAAGACATCGAGGCTACAAAAACCGATTTGGAAGCTACCAAAGGCAAACTCGAGCGCAGCTTGGGCGACATGAACGTCATGAGCGGCCTCATCGCGCACAACCGCGATGACCTGGAAGATCTCAGGCGCAGGGGCGACCGCAACTATTACGAGTTCTCCCTGCAAAAATCCAAGAACGCGCAGCGCGTCGGCCCGGTGCAGATGTCTCTTAACAAGACCGATCCGAAAAAAGCAAAGTACACCGTGACCGTCATAGCTGACGACAAGACCATCGAAAAGAAGGATAAAACTTCCGGCGAACCCGTTCAGTTCTATGTGAAGGGCAGCTCTCGCATGGCCCCCTACGAAATCGTCGTATTCGACGTCGGCAAGAATCAGATCACCGGCTATCTCGCGACGCCCAAGGAAGGCGGCGCCGCTGCTCCCCCGGCCGCCGCGGCTCCGGTGGCCTCCGCCCCTCCCGCAAAACCAGAGTAACATAACTATATAGATAACTAGTTATGTAAAAGTATTATTTTTGTCTTGCCGAAACCGCAGTTACATGGCGCTGCGATTTTCGTTCCGAAAAAACTCAGTTACGCAGCGTTTTTGATTTTCGATCCGACGAAGCTCTGTCTCGCGTTCTGGAAACTCAGCGCGGGACGGGGCTTCTGTCCTTCCGCCCGCCGCGCTAGCATTAAAAAGTTAGTCCTTTCCTTTACCCGTTTGTCGTGGAGCACTCCGATGAGAGCACTGAGCCTTCGCATCCTCTTGCCGATTGCGGCTCTCCTCGTTGCCACCGTGCCGGACTTGGCGCGCGCGCAAGCTCCGCTCGAACCCACGCAAATGTCGCCGCGCACTGCGTTCTACTTGGTCTGGCACGGTGCCCCCGGCCCCGAAGCGAGAAAAACAAACTCCCTCCTCGCGCTCTGGGACGATGCGGATTTTGCTCCCGTGCGTTCGGCGATCGCTTCGAATCTGATCGGTTCCCCGGCGGAAAAATCACCAAAAGAAAAACTGACTGCGGAAGAGATTCAAGAATATGCGGCGCTACTGGAAAATTCATTTACGCTTGGTTATCTGAGCGAGCCTGCAAAGCGAACCGTTTCGAATGGAGGCGCAGCAGCGGATTCGAAATCGCCTGCCTGGAACGGCATGTTTTTTGTCTATGACCGCACCGGCAAGGAAGTTCTGCTTGCGAAAGCAATTCTTCGCTTGCGCGCTGAGGAAAAAGAAGCGCCTCTCCTTTCGCAGGTCACCATCGGAAGCGTTCAAGTCCTCAGGGCGGAGGGCAAAAGCGGCGTCAGTTATTGGGCCGAGCATGGCAAGTACGCCGTGAGCGCCGGTGAACGATCGGTGATGGAAGAAATACTCGGCCGCCTCGATGGCAAAGTTTCCGGAGCGGCATCTCTGGCGCAATCCGCCGCGTATCAGGAAGCGCAAACTAACCTCGGCAGCGGCGTGCTCGAATTCTTTCTGCGTATTCCCGATCTGGAGAATCTGGCCACGGATTCGAAAGCAGGAAATTTCCAAGTGCGCCCGCTCCTCGACGCTGCCAGACTCGACGCCGTGCATTCTCTCAGTGGTCACATCACGTTCGAAGGCGCAAAGACACACGTGCAGGCCGCGCTCCTCGGCGATGCCGCTCCTGGAACGCTCTTTGACATCTGGGCCGCCGGACAGCGGTCGCCTGCTTCTCTCTCTTTCGTGCCGGTGGATGCCGTCTCTTACACTTCCGGACAACTCAATTTGCCAGGCATTTACGACACGGTGAAGCGCGTGGCCCGCGCCGCTTTTCCCCAGGTTCAGCAGGGTAACGCCGATTTAGTTGACACGATCGCGCAGCAGAAGCTGGGAATGCCCGTCCCGGATGCGCTTGGACTGCTCACCGGAGAATTCGCTTCGATGCAAACCAGCGCATCGATGGACTCCACGAAACAGGTCTATTTTCTTGGGATTCGAAAGAAACCGGAGACGCTCAAGCTCATTCGAACGATTTTCAGCGAACAGGTCACTTCGGAACGCAACGAAGGCGATGTTACTTTCCTGAAGATCTCCCTTGGGGGCAAGCAGGGCATTGCCGGCGTGGCGCAGTGGAATTTCTTTGATCTCGCAGTCACGCAGAATATGATTCTCGGCGCCAATCGTATCGAGTCCGTTCGTGAAGTGCTTTCGAACCGCGCGCACGCTTCCACCGCCGCCGGCCTCGCCGCCGTCCCGCAGTTTCAGGCCGGCCGCGCCAAATTTCCGGAAAATCTCAATGGTCTTAGTTATTTCGACTTTCAGAAAGTCGATTGGCAGGCACTGAAGGATCGTTGGATTGAGGAGGCGAAGAAAAGCCCGGTCGCAAAGACTGTGAACGCCTCGAAAGATGCCGTGCCGTCCACGGCTCCCGACTGGCTCGCGCGGATCGATCCGCAAGTCTTCGCGCGGCATCTTCATTACTCTTCGAGCGTCTCGTGGAAGGATTCGAAGGGCATCCATTGGGACCAGTGGGTTGAATAGCGGAGCGATGTACTCTTTTCGTCTTCTGCAGGCGGCAGCGCTCTTTCCCGCCGTGCTCTGCGCGTGTTCTTTCGCCGATGCCCAGGAAAATCCGCAACAACCAAGCCAAACGATTCACGTCAGCGTTGACCGCGTAAATGTTGGAGTGATCGTCACCGATTCGCGCGGTCATTTCATTGAAGGCCTGCGTCGCGAAGACTTTCGTGTGTTTGATAATGGGATCGAGCAGCCACTCACCGGCTTCGCCGCCATCGAGGAGCCGGCGCAAGTGCTACTCCTCATCGAGGCCGGACCTGCCGTCTATCTTCTCGAGAGCAGCCATTTGCAAGCCGCCCACGCCTTGCTCGATGGTTTGTCCGCTGGCGATTGCGTCGCGATAATGAAATATGCGGAGGCGCCTCAGGCCATTCTCGATTTCACTCCGGACAAACAGGCCCTCGCGGCCTCGTTCGCGCAACTGCGCTTCAATCTAGGTTTCGGCTCATTGAATCTGGCTTCCAGTGTTTCCAAGGTTCTCGAATGGCTCGCACAAGTTCAAGGCAAGAAAACGATTGTCCTGCTCTCTACGGGTGTGGATACTTCCGCTTCGAATGAACCGGCAATGGTTCTTCAACAACTCAAGACCAGCGATGTCCGGCTTTTCGCCATCTCATTGACCGAGGGATTGCAAAATCCGCAGCCCGCCAAAAAGCAGAAATCACCCGCGAACAATTCCACTCAAGTAGCGCAGCAGTTCGAACAAGCGGACTTACTCCTAAAACGGATGGCTGAATCTACAGGCGGGCGTGCTTATTTCCCATCGAATAAAAACGAATTCAGTTCCGTGTATGCGGAAATCGCGGAACTCGTCCGTCATGAATACAGTTTGGCATTCGCAACACCCGCACTCGACGGCAGCGAGCATTCCATCGAGGTCCGCGTTTCCGTCTCACAGGTCTCGGCGCGCAACGCTCCTGTCAATTCGTATCGCGTCGACCATCGGCAGGCGTATATGGCTCCCGCGCCCAGGTAGAGGGTCAGCTCCCGGCCTTCCGGCTTCGTGAATCTGCAACAGCAAGGTCCGCGTCTCGGACGCGACTTTCAGCGCTTCTTGAGAAACTTCAAGAGTGCCAAGGATCGTGAGCCTTGTGCTTTATCCATGCCCCTTCCGCACAGAAAAATTTCGTCGAGCAATCTATTCTACGTGCCCCTCGGGTTGCAGCGATCTATTGCAATGTGAACAGCTGGGGACTTTGTTTTGCCAAACGACCGCTAGAGTTTGAAGACAGAAGGGGCAGGAGCCTGACCATTCGTGATTGCACTCCGGACATGTGCTCAGAACGAGCTCCGAGCGGCGCAAGAGTTTGTTACCTTCTCGAAGGGAAATCAGAAATCGACATTTTTCATTCTTGCAGATCAAAAATTCTTCCACGCCGTCTCTCCCCTTGCGAACGGACTGTTTTGGAACCACGAGAGAAGCCGGAGCGGCCCGAAATTTGGCATCCGGCCCCGAATTCTCTATTCTTTTTTCAACCATAAAGTTCAATCCAATCACACGCGTTCAGCGGCGTGAGTTGAGGCTTTGGCTTGCGCCGGTAATCGCCGGTATCGCCCTCGCGCTAAGATTTCTGCACGGCCACCTGTTTATGGAACCTCACGCCGTTGCGTGCAATGCCGGAAACTACGTACCGCAAATCATGTATTGGTTTGGCCCCTCACTTTCTCCGGCAGGCGCCACCGACTTCCGCTCCACCCTTGGATCCCACGAATGCAAGCCGGGCTCAACGGGACAGGGCTGCGAGCCATTTCCTCAGGATTGGAGTACTATCGGCGCAGCCAAGCAGCCATATCGTAAGTAGTCGGCTCCGATTGAAAGACAGAAGTTCCAGGCACGATGAGGAGCAAATGCCCTGACAACTGCTAAGTCGGGTCTGGTGGAGGGCACCATGAGCCAAAGCGGGGCTAAAACGCGCCACAGCGATGCTGACGAAGCGTCGAATACTATCGAAGAGCGCCTGCGGCTCATCATCGACACAATTCCCACAATAGTCTGGCGCAAATTGCCTGATGGCTCGGCTGATTTCCTCAACCGAAATTTTCGGGAATATACGGGCCTTTCCTTGGAGGACGGGATGGGCTGGGGATGGATGAATAATGCGTTCCATCCTGACGACCGTTTGATGGAGGAATGGCGCGAGGCTTGGGCGGCTGGGAAACCCTTTGAGAAGGAGGCGCGTCTCCGCAGAGCTGACGGGCAGTATCGCTGGTTCCTAATTCGCGCCGTGCCGCTGCGGGACGAGCAGAACAGCATCGTCAAATGGTATGGAACAACCAGCGACATCGAAGATCTGAAAAGGGCCGAAGATCGCGTTCTGCTTATCATCGACACACTTCCAACGATGGTCTGGACCCTTCAGCCGGACGGCGCCTGTGATTTCGTCAATCAGACTTGGATGGACTATACGGGCCTCTCTTTGGGGGAGGAAATTGAAAACCCGACGGGCCCAGTTCATCCCGAAGATCTACCACGAGTCTTGGAAAAATGGTTCTCGGACTTCGCCGCTGGGAGGCCCTCCGAGGATGAATTACGGATGCGGCGGGCTGACGGGGAATATCGCTGGTTCCTGGTTCGCACCGTGCCTCTCCGCGACGAGCAGGGAAATGTCGTCAAGTGGTACGGAGTATCCATCGATATTGACGACCGCAAGCAAGCGGAAAGCCGGTCGCGGACGCTGCTCGATGCGATCCCACAGCAGATTTGGAGCGGCCCGCCTGACGGCACACTTGACTATTGCAACGAGCGTTGGCGCTCCTACATGGGGCTCGGGCTGGAAGAATTGCAAGGGGCCGGCTGGCAGAGCATTCTTCATCCTGACGACCGGGAACGGGTGCTAAAAGCCTGGCAAGAGTCTGTGACAAATGGGACGACCTACGAGCAAGAAGAACGTCACCGCGGAGCCGACGGGACGTACCGGTGGTTTTTGGCACGTGGCCTGCCGCTGCGTGATGCGGAAGGACGCATCGTCCGATGGTACGGGACGAACACCGATATCGAAGATCGAAAGCAAACCGAAGGGGAGCTACGGCGCCTTTCAGGCCAGCTCTTGCGTTTGCAGGACGAGGAGCGACGAAGAATTGCCAGGGACCTGCACGACTCCACCGGCCAAGACCTCGTCGCTCTGGCAACTACCCTGAGTGAACTCCATGCTTCCATTCCTTCGTCCAGCAGGAAGTTGCGCAAGCTCGCTCGGCAATGCCAAGGGTTGGCGGATCAGTGCATCCGGGAGGTCCGTACCCTTTCCTATTTATTGCACCCGCCGATGTTGGATGAAGCCGGACTGGAGGATGCGATTCGGCACTACGCGGGGGGCTTCACGGAGCGAACTGGAATCGCGGTTGAACTGGAGATATCGCCGTGTCTCGGACGGATGAAGCCAGGTATCGAGTTGACTCTGTTCCGCGTGGTTCAAGAAAGCCTCACGAACATCCAGCGGCATTCGGGAAGTCCCCAATCCAAGATATGGATTGAGCGCGACCCGGGAAGGATCACACTGGAGATAAGCGACAAAGGTAGTGGAATTTCCGGAAACCTGCGGAGGGGCGAACTGTCCTTTGGGCTTGGAGTTGGCATCCCGAGCATGCACGAGCGAGTAGAGCTCATCGGCGGCAGGTTGGACATTGATTCCAGCAGTAGTGGCACCACGGTGCGCGCGACGATACCCGCAGATGACTAGAGGCACGAAGAAACTTCGTATCCTGGTGGTGGACGACCATGAGCTCGTCCGGCGCGGCATACGGGGACTCCTCCGCGCTCGACGCGGCTGGACAATCATCGGCGAGGCAGCGAACGGCCGGGAGGCAGTGGAGAAAGCAAATAAGTTGAAACCAGACGTAGCCATCGTTGATATCAGCATGCCCGATTTAGACGGCCTGCAGGCGACGCGGCAGATTCGAGAGGCAGGTCCAACCACCAAAGTTGTTGTCCTCACGATGCATGAATCCGACCAGATGGTGCGCCGGGTTCTGGAAGCAGGAGCCCTTGGGTACATCTTGAAATCCGATCTTGCTATGGACCTCGTGAACGCGGTAAATGACGTCTCTGCTGGTAAGCTTTTCCTGACTCCCAGAGTATCCGACATCGTATTGAAGGGTTTTCTCAAGACAAGAAACCAATCTGACCCACTGGAAAATTCGCAAGCCCGGCCAACCCCACGCGAGGTTGAAATTATTCGGCTTCTGGCAGAGGGAAAAGCAAATAAGAAGATTGCAGCCGAGCTGGGAATTACTATCAGGACGGTGGAGACGCACCGAGCGAAAATCATGCTCAAGCTTGGACTGCATTCCCTCACCGAACTCATCCACTATGCGATCCGCCACGGGATATTCTCAACGCCAGGCGTCTCAGAATAGCTGCCGCATGGGGGCAATAGGAGTGTCAGTCCTTCACCAAGTTCAGGGAGAGAAGTCCAGCTTTGAAAAGAGAAAGGCGGCCCAAAGGCAGGTAGAGCGCGCCTATTTCGAGGCTATTCGAATTCTTTCAACGTGCGCGCCATGGCGTGGAGGCGCTCATCGATCAGCGCGAGCACGGTCCCGGGTTCGAATTTTCCGTCGCCATTTTTCTTTCCGGCGGCCATTCCGGTGAGGAGTTCGATGCCTTGTTCGACCTTGCCGACCGGCCAGACGTGAAATTTCCCCGCAGTCACAGCCTCCAGAACATCTTCGCGCAGCATCAAATCTTCCACGTTGGACTCCGGCATCATCACGCCTTGCGTGCCGGTGAGCCCCTTGATCCGGCAGACATCGAAGAAACCTTCGATCTTTTCGTTCACTCCGCCAATCGCCTGAATATCGCCCTGCTGGTTGATCGAGCCGGTCACGGCGATGTCCTGCCGCAGTGGCAATCCGGAAAGCGCCGACGCGAGCGCGTAGATCTCCGTGGAGCTCGCGCTGTCGCCATCGACTCCTGAGTACGATTGTTCGAAGCAGATGCTCGCCGCAAGCGAGAGCGGCTTGTCCTGGGCAAACAGACTTCGCAAAAAACCGGCGATGATGTGCATGCCTTTGTCATGGAAGCGCCCGCTCAGATTGGCCTCGCGCTCGATGTTGATCAAACCCGTTTTTCCGAGAGCCGCGGTCGCGGTGATGCGCACGGGCTTGCCGAAGGAGTATCCGCCGATTTCGAGAACGCTCAGTCCATTCACCTGGCCGACGCGAGTTCCTTCCACATCCACCAACAGCGTACCTTCCTGGATCATTTCGCGGATGCGCGTCTCGATCAGGTTGTGGCGCTCCATTTTCGAAGACAAAGCGCCGCGCACGTGCGCGGCGCGGACCACGGATTCCCCGGCAGCCGCGGCGTTGTAATGCGCCTCGCGCGCCAGGTCGGCGATCTCGATGAAGCGCGCCGTCACCTTGTTTCTTCGCCCCGCCTGGCGCACGCCGTACTCGAGCATGGCCGCGAATGCGCCGCGGTCAAACGGGTACAAATTTTCTTTCTCGGACAACGCGCGCAGCCGCCCGGCATATTCCGCGATGACGCCGTCGCTCATGGCCATCTCTTCGTCGAATTCCACGCGCACCTTGAAAATTTTGCGGAAGTCTTCCTCATACTCATAAAGCACCTCGTACAAGGAGCGGTCGCCGATGAGGATCACCTTGACGTTGATGTCGATGGCCTCCGGCTTCTGCGCGCTCCCGCCGAACGGATAGAACATTTCCAGCGGCTGAATTTCGAGCCGGTTATGGTTCAGGGTGCGCTTCAGCGCGCGCCACACGCCGACCTCGGACAGCGCTTCCAGCGAATACATGATCAGGAAGCCGCCATCCGCGCGGAGCAGCGAACCACCGCGCAGATCCATGAAATCGCTGGACCATCCACCTCGCGTGTCATAGGCGCGCTGGATGGTCCCGAACAGGTTGGCGTACGTGGGCGTGGTCTCGAAAATGACCGGAGATTTGTCTTCGTCGCTGTGCGCGAGAATGACGTTTACCCCGTAGACCCGAAAGGGATCGCGCTCCGGACCTCCCTGGGCCTTCGGCAAACCGTCCGGCGTCTCTTCATCGTGTTCGCCTTCGCCCTCGCGCTCCTTGAAGGGGTCGAGATTGTCGAGAAGATGGTGCCGCACTTCTTCGAGATATTCGGCGATGTTCGGGCCGGCGTATTTTTCCTTGAGTTCTTCGATGACGCCATCGACCAGCACGGAGGCCGCTTCCTGCTCCAGGTAACTCAGCTCGCTGGCGAGTTCCCGCGAGAGCGTCAGCGTCTTGCGGTACACCACGGTGAATTCCTGGCGGAACTGCTCGTATTTGCGCTCGATATCTTCCGCCATGGGGCTTTCGAGTTTCCCCTCGTGAACCATCTTGGAGATGTCCTCGATGGGGACCATCTGGCCTTCGAGCACGGGGAAAATTTCCGGCAGCGCTACCGCGCCCACCTGCATGTGGCCGAGCGCAAATTGTTCACGCGCGATCCTACGCGTGAAATCGTCCATCAATTCTTTTTCGCGCACCGTGAAGCGTTCGACGATCCGCCCTTTTTGCCGCTGGAAGGGCTCGCCTTCGAACACTTGAGGGATGCGTCGCCGCAGAAAATCGATTCCGGCTTGCATGTCTTTTTTGAAGCCGTTGGCCTGGCCGCGAGGCAACGCCAGCAACCGCGGGCGGTCCGTCAATTTGAAATTGTTGACGTAGCAGCGGTCGAGCGACTCTTTCGTCGGGGGGTGAAGGTCTTCGACCATCCGAGCGATCGTTC
>Ga0209648_10004720_pt1 | contig 11611 bp, 6 predicted proteins | sample GraSoi2013_115cm_FD_185830 | JGI IMG/M metagenome (GOLD analysis project Ga0209648, IMG submission 185830) | Grasslands soil microbial communities from the Angelo Coastal Reserve, California, USA - Sample 9_17_2013_115cm (SPAdes) (version 2) | ecosystem: Environmental > Terrestrial > Soil >...
GCCAGGCTCCGCTCCAGCACCCACCGCGCCAAGCCCTTCCCAGCCCCCCGAGGGGACATTTTAATCGAGGTAAGAAAGGGGACATTTTTAAAGAGCTTTGACACACTTACAAGTAATCATTGACATACGGTACCAATATGCTATAATGGTTTCGTTAAGTCGGCACGATTCTTCCGTGCCCTGCGAACCATGCGCCCCCGCCACGCGGTCCTTCTAACCCGTTCAGGTCTCTGCACCCTTGTGCTTCCGCCCCGTTCCCGTCACTGTCGCGGCTGTGACGAGAGTCGGTCTGTCCTAACCTCTTCAAACACTGGGCCTTACATCCCGCCTCCAAACTGTGACGCCCGTAACTCCTTTAGAATCCGCTTTTACGAAAACTGCCAGGTGTCACCCACTCCTTCGACCCTCTTTGCGCTCCTTTCGCAAAGAGCGTTTGACAACCTCTCTGCAATCAAAAGGATGCGCACTCTTTCTGAAAACTGCCGGGGTGTGCCCCAACAATTCCCATTCTGGAATTCCACTCTGCGTCTTCGGAGAAGGTCGCGCATCCGGCCCCTTGCCTTTTCCTACCCGTTGTATTCTATTTATGCCGCGCACGAGGCCGTGGTTCAGCCTCAGGTCACTAGAGGCTTCCGAAGCACGCATGGTCAACTACGACAGCGGAGCAAATCACCCAGACACGCCGCAAACCGGCTTCCTGTCCCGCTACGTCTTCAGCGCCGACCACAAGACCACCGGCCTCAACTATCTTTGGCTCGCCCTGTTCAGCGTTTTCCTTGGCATGGCCATGTCGCTGCTCATGCGCATCCATCTTGTCTGGCCCGGTGTGCATCTCCCGTTGCTCTCCAGCTTCGGCAGCTCGCCGGATCGTTACGCGGCCCTTGCCACGCTCCATGGTTCGCTGATGGTTTTTCTGGTGCTCACCGCGGCGCCGCAGGCCGGCTTCGGAAACTACTTTCTGCCGTTGCAAATCGGGGCGCGCGAAATGGCTTTCCCCACGCTGAACCTCCTTGCGTTCTGGGCCACGGTGGTCTCGTTCCTGGGCATGACCGGCGCATTTTTAATCTCGCTCCAATCGGGAATCACGCTCTGGATCGTCAGCGTTGCCATCTTTTGTGCGGCATCCCTCCTCAACGCGCTCAATTTCAGCGTCACCACTATCGATCTGCGCGCCCAGGGAATGACTCTCCCCCGGCTGCCGTTGACCGTCTGGGCCTGGTTCATCAACGCCATCCTGGGAATGCTGATTTTCAGCATTCTGCTGGCGGCTTGCGTTTGCCTGCTCTCCGATCGCCTCTTGAGCACGCACTTTTTTCCGATGCTGAATTTCCTCAGCGCTCAGCAGGCTGGCGTCATTGCGAACGCTGTTCCCACTCTTTGGCGGCGCCTCTTCTGGTTTTTCGCGCAAGCCGAAGTCTACGTCGCCATGCTTCCTTGTTTCGGCCTCGTCACGCATCTCGTCTCCACGTTTTCGCGCAAGCCGGTTTGGAAGGAACGCCTCGTGGTTTTGGCGCTATGCGGCGTGGGCGTCTTCGGTTTTTGCGTCTGGGGCCAGCACATGTTTTCCAGCGGCATGAACCCTTTTTCGCCGCTGGTCTTCTCGCTTCTGGCCTCCTCCCTTGGATTGCCCGCCACGATTTTGCTGGTCAGTTGGCTTGGCACGCTGTGGAACGCGCGCATCCGGCTCAACACCGCCATGCTTTTCGCGCTCGGTTTCATTTCACTTTTTCTTTCCGGCGGACTCTCCGGAATTTTCCTCGCTCGCCACGATCTCGCTGCTGCTGCCGTCAGCGACGATTTCATCACCGGGCATTTCCATCTCGTCATGGGCGTCGCTGCGACGTTCGCGATTCTTGGCGCGCTATTTTTCTGGTTCCCAAAACTTTTTGGCCGCCGCCTGAACGAGCCGCTTGGCAAACTCCACTTCTGGATTACCTTCGCCGGCGTCTACTGCGTCTTCATGCCTATGCACTGGCTCGGCCTGATCGCGCATTCACGCGTTTCCCCAGCCAGCCCGTTGGCCTCCGTCGCCGCGGCGGGTTCCTCACTTCGCACGTTCATCACCGTCGCCATCCTCTTAACCGTTTTCGCGCAGGGACTGTTCCTTATCAATTTCCTATGGAGCCTCTTCCGCGGCGAAAAGACCGAAGAGTGCAACTTCTGGCGCGCCACCACACTCGAATGGAGTGTCCTCTCGCCGCCCCCGGCCGATGATTTTGGCCCCAGCGACCCGGTGGTGTATCGTGGGGCTTACGAATTCAGCGTGCCGGATGTGGCCGAAGATTTCGTGCCGCAGCACCTCGCGCCGGAGCAGGTGGTCAAGGCTCGCCAATCCGGAGAATAGAGAAACTCACCATGCCGGGCGCAACCGCAGTTCCGGACATCGAAGCCATCATTGAAGACGGCGGCGGCGGAGGCGGCCCCACCCCGCCCCCCGGCGGAGGCGATGACGGAGACGACGGCAAGCGCCGCCGGCAGGGGGGGCGCCCTTCGCCGAATCGCTATTACACCGGCATCACTCTTGGAATTGTTTCTATCCTGATGTTTTTCATGGCCCTCGCCAGCGCGTTCCTGGTGCGTAGAGGCACGAGCGGCGACTGGATCCCCGTGCATCTCCCAGCCGTGCTATGGCTCAACACGCTCGCGCTCATCGCCAGCAGCTTCACGCTGGAGCGTGCGCGGCGCTCCCTCTCACGGCTTGATGTCTCCGGCTTCCGCAAATTGTGGGCTTTAACGACGGGACTCGGCGCTCTTTTTTTGATCGGCCAGTTCGTCGCGTGGCGGCAGCTTGTTGCTCAGGGAGTTTTCATGGCCAGCAATCCTGCGAGCAGTTTCTTCTACATATTCACCGCAGCGCACGGCGTGCATCTTCTCGGTGGAGTTGGCGCGCTGGTCTACGTTTTGGTTCGAAAATTCGACAACAATAGGAGCATTGCGCTGCCTACGGCTGCGGAAGTTGCTTCTTACTACTGGCATTTCATGGATGGACTTTGGGTTTTCCTGCTGGCGCTTCTCTATTTGGGCAAGTGAAATTTTAATTTTTTAAAAAATCAACACTTCAGGAATTCGGCGATCGTTTCCACAACGCGCGCAATTTGTTCTTTGCGCAATTCCGGATACATCGGCAGCGAAAGTACTTCTTGCGCCGCGCGCTCCGCATGCGGGAAATCCCCCGCCTTGTGGCCGAGCGCCGAATACAGCGGCTGCAGATGCAATGGATAAGGATAGTAGAGCGCGCTTCCGATTTTTCTTTCGCTGAGGAATTTTTGGAGGGCATCGCGCTGCTCGATTCGAATGGTGTACTGGTGGTAGACGTGTTCGAATCCTTCGGGCGCGAGCGGCGGCATGACGCCGGGGATCTGAGAGAAGAGGCGATGGTATTCGGCGGCGTGCGATTGGCGGGCGCGCTGCCAATTCGAAAGATGGCGCAACTTTACGCGCAGGATCGCCGCCTGGATTTCGTCGAGGCGGCTGTTCCAACCGGGTTCGCTGCTCCGATATTTTTCTGACTGGCCGTGATTGCGCAGCGTTCGAATGCGCGCCGCGAGTTCCGCTGAATTCGTCACCACCATTCCCGCGTCGCCGTAGGCGCCCAGATTTTTCGTGGGGTAAAAACTGAGGCACGCGGCGTCGCCGAGCGAGCCGGTCCGCCGGCCTTTGTAGGACGCGCCGATGGCCTGAGCGTTGTCCTCGATTACTGGAAGTTTGCGCGACTTCGCAAACGCCAGGATAGGGTCCATGTCCGCCGCGAGGCCGTAGAGATGGACGACCACGATGGCGCGGGTGCGCGGCGTGACGCGGCGTTCGAATTCGGGATCGATATTGTAGGTGTCCGGGCGAATGTCCGCGAAAACCGGTTTCGCGCCGAGAGCGCTGACGGCGCTTCCCGTGGCCACAAATGTAAACGGCGGCAAGAGCACTTCGTCTCCGGGCTGAACTCCGCACGCGCGCAACGCCAAAATCAGCGCGTCCGTTCCGGAAGCGAGGCCGACACCGTGAGCGACGCCGCAGAGTTTGGCGATTTCATCTTCCAGGGCGGTTCCTTCGCGGCCCAGCACAAATTGCTGCGATACCATCACGCGCTCGACGGCCCTTCGAATCTCGCCGCCGATCGCGGCGTATTGCGCGGACAAATCAAGCTGCGGCACGGGGTCAAGCGGGGAGGGAATTTGAGGCTTTGAGGTCATGGAATTGTGGCGAGTTCAGTATACGTCAATTGGGTTTGGGCTTCGGGCAGGGCTGGATTGCAAGCGGGCTGGGGAGGGCGCCCCGACCGGGTCGGGGCGCCCCTACAACGAAAACAAAAGAACGGGTCTGAAGATCCGCCACTACAGATACGGCTGTGCCCGTATAATAATGCGGCCTCAAAAATGTTTGCAAAACGCACAAATTGGAATTTGGCGCCGAACCGGCTGAGCGAAGCGCTGGCAGCGCATCGCGCGGCGGGGAAGCCGTTGCTCGATTTGACCGTTTCGAATCCCACGGAATGTGGATTCGAATACGATAGCTCCGCGATCCTGAAGGCGTTGAGCAACCCGGATGCGCTTTCGTATGAACCCAATCCGAGGGGGCTGGAATCCGCTCGCCGCGCGGTCGCTGGGTATTACGCCGATCGCAAAGAGGACGTTTCGGCCGAGGATATTTTCCTCACGACCAGCACGAGCGAAGCGTATTCCTACGTCTTTCGAACGCTCTGCAATCCGGGCGACGAACTTCTGATTCCTTCGCCAAGTTATCCCCTGTTCGATTTCCTGGCGGAGATTCAGGACGTCAGCCTGGTGCGCTATCCGCTGCTCTACGACCACGGATGGCAGATCGATTTTCATGCGCTGGAGCAGGCCATCACGCCGCGCACGCTCGGGGTCATCGTCGTTCACCCCAATAATCCGACGGGGCACTTCGCAAAACACGCGGAAATGGCGAAGTTGAATTCCATTTGTTCCGCGCGCGAGTTGGCCATCATCGCCGATGAGGTGTTCCTCGATTTTGCATTGGATGGAAGCCGCGCCGTGAGCTTCGCGGCGAATCGCGGCGCGCCGACGTTTACGCTGAGCGGACTCTCGAAGATTTCCGGGTTGCCGCAGATGAAGGCCGCCTGGCTGGTCGTCAGCGGGCCGCGGCAATGGAAAAGGGAAGCGCTCGCGCGCCTCGAAGTGATTGCCGACACCTATCTTTCGGTGAACGCGCCGTTGCAATTGGCGATCCCGCAATTTCTCGGGCAGCGCCACGCTTTCCACAAACAGGTGATCGCGCGCGTCCAGCGAAATCTAGCGGAACTCGACCGTCAGTTGGCCGAGCAAGGTGCTTGTTCCCGACTGGCTGTAGAAGGCGGCTGGTGCGCTGTGCTGCGAGTCCCCGCGACGCGTTCCGACGAGGACCTGGCGATCGAACTCGTGACTACACAGGGCGTATCTGTCCATCCAGGACACTTTTACGATTTCGCGTCAGACGGCTATCTCGTTGTGAGCCTAATTACGCCCGAGCGAACCTTTGCTGCAGGAACCGGCCGATTACTCTCATTCTTCTAGCCTTCGGCGGAATCAAGTACGGGGGCTAAGTGGCAGCTCTGGCGTGCTCCCAGCCTGAGAGAACTGAGGTCCACCTAGTACCTTCTGATTTCCATAGGGTCTACAACCCATGGTATGAAAGCACTAAGAGCGAAATCAGAGCCAAGCCGTGAGACAAACGTAAAGCATAGATAAATCAGCAATTAGTCGCTGGAGCCTTTATATCAAGTAGAGCTATCTTTGGAATTTAGATTGCATCCAGATAGCGACAACAAGTTTCTTATTTGTGTGTAATCACAGGGGTTAGTCGAATTTTTGAAAATTTAGGAGGCTTCCGTGAATAAGTGGTATGGCAAGTTTTGGACGTTGTTCAGCCTCATGGTTCTGGTGCTGGGGCTCGTTGTGGTCAGCCAAGTCAGCGCCCAAGTCATCAGTGGCGACTTAGTGGGAACAGTTCTAGATAAGACCGGCGCCGTCGTGCCAAATGCGGCGCTCGAGGCGGTGAATACCGCTACGGGAGTTAAGTACACGACACAGGCGAATGGCGGCGGCGAGTACAGATTCAACAACCTACCCGTGGGATCGTACAACATCTCAGCCAGAGCTACCAATTTCGCGACCACCACCGTTAACGGGTTCAACGTCGAACTGAACAAGACAGTCACCTTGCAGATCACACTGGAGGTGAAGGGCGCGGTTACGACGGTAGAAGTTTCGGGCGTCGCGCAGGCGCTGGACACAACGACGGCAACAGTCGCAAACACTTATGACGAAAAAGCTATGGCCGATCTGCCAGCGGCCGGGCAGGGACTCGGTGTCCTAAACCTCTCACTTCTGAGCTCTGGCGTAGCGAGCAGCGGCGGAGTTGGCGCAGGCACTGGCCCGAGCGTCGGTGGTCAACGTCCCCGCAACAACAACTTTACTATTGAGGGTATTGATAACAACAATAAAGGTGTCACTGGCCCTCTTGTTTACGTGCCGAACGATGCGGTTGCCGAATTCTCGCTTCTGCAGAACCAGTATTCGCCCGAATTCGGGCACTCCTCGGGCGGCCAGTTTAATCAGGTGGTAAAAAGCGGAACCAACCAGTTTCATGGGCTGGCGTATATCTATTCCCAAAACCGCAACTTCAACGCCATCGATCAGGTCACCAAGAATTCCGGTTTCAACTCCAACCAGCGGTACGACAACAACCGCCTTGGCGGGGATATCGGCGGTCCAATTATCAAGAACAAACTCTTCTTCTTTGCGAACCTGGAATACAATCCCGTCGGGCAAGCTTTCGTCCCATCCGCTGTCTGCACACCGACGGCTGCCGGATTTGCGACTCTGCAAAGCCTCGTGGCGCCGGACGGGCTCTCCCTAACTAACCTGGCGCAATTTCAGAAATACGCTACGCCCGCTCCGGTCGCTAATGGGACCTGCCTGAGCGTACCAGACAAGAACCACATCTTCATCACCAACGCGTCAGGTCTTAACCCCACTCCAGTCGAGGTGGGGGCAACGCCCATTGCCGGTGGCGCCTACACCAACAACTGGGCCGGTGTTGTGAGCATGGACTACAACCTTTCGGCAAAGGATCAGATCCGCGGTCGCTATATCTACAATCGCGCCGACGGCATCGATAACAATCCGATTTTCCCCATCTTCTACGAGAATACGCCGAACCACTATCATCTTGTCACGATCAACGAATACCATGCGTTTTCGCCCAGTCTTAGCAATGAACTGCGGCTTGGTTTTAACCGATACTACAACATTACGCCTGGCGGAAGTGGTCTCAGCTTCCCCGGACTGGATAATTTCCCCAACCTGAGTTGGGACGAACTGGGCGGCACCCAGATCGGACCCGATCCCAATGGGCCTCAGTTCTTTATTCAAAACGGCTACCAGGCGAGCGAAAATGTTTCTTGGTCGAGGGGCCGTCACACAATGAAGTTCGGCATTGAGGGTCACAAGTACATTTCCCCTCAGAATTTTACTCAGCGTTCCAGAGGCGATTACGAGTATTCGTCACTGGACCTTTATCTGCATGACGCGACGCCGGATTCGCTGGCCGAACGAAGCGTGGGCGTTATTAATTACTACGGCGACCAGACGGCTCTCTATTGGTACGCAAATGACGACTGGCGCATCCGTCAGAACCTGACGCTGAACTTCGGCGTACGCTATGAATATACGACCACTCCGTTTGGCGAGCGCATGCAGAAACTGAACCAGGCGGCGAGTGTCCCTGGTCTCATCGATTTTAGCGAACCACGTGCAGCGAAGAACAACTGGGGACCGCGTGCCGGTATCGTGTACTCTCCTGGCAATAGCGGACTGACGGCGATCCGGGCCGGTGCAGGCATTTCCTACGACGTGCGGTATGACAACATCGGTATCTTGTCGCTACCTCCTCAGGTCAGCATTACAGTCGACTGCCCGGATGCGCGCTGCGCTCCTGATGGCAGTTTCCTTAAGCAGGGCGGCATTGTGCCCACGCCTCCGTCCTATCCAAATGTGGCCGCACAGCGATTCGCTAGCTCGAACCACATAGTTGTAGACGAGTTGAGCCCCAAGTCTATACAGTGGACGCTTGGCGTGCAGCACACCTTTCACAAAGACTACACCGTGGAGGTGCGTTATCTCGGTACCCACGGCATTCACCTAAACACCCAGGAACGTATCAATCGGCAACCGAAGACGACATCCACGATGTTCCTGCCGACTTACACGCAGAGCCCGGGACAGGCTGCGCTCGATGCTTTGACTGTCACGAGAACCCAAATCAACGCAAATCCCAGCTTCGTGCCTGCCTATACCGCGGCTGGATTCAATGGAAGTAACGTCGTCCAGTTCACACCCAATGGAAACTCGATATATCATGGCTTGGCAACGCAGGTAACACGGCGAATGGCGAAGGGACTGCAATTCGTCAGCTCCTATACCTACAGCCATACGATTGATGACAGTACAGCTGACTTCTTCACAACGATCCTAACGCCGCGCCGGCCACAGGATTTTCAGAATCTGCACAATGATCGTTCCAACTCCGCGCTGGACCGCCGTCACCGCTTCACGCTAGCGGGCATTTACGACGAGCCATTCTTCAAGACCGGCAACTGGCTCGAGAAGAATGTGCTCGGCAATTGGGAGATTGCTCCAGCGTACACCTATCAGTCACCGGAATGGGCCACGGTTCAGTCCGGTCGTGACGTCAACGGAAACGGTGATAGCTGGGGCGACCGGGTTATCTTCAATCCGAAGGGCGTGCCGGGGACCGGCTCGGACGTGATTGCGCTAAAGAGAACTGACGGCCAGACGGTTGCCTATTGCGCATGCGGTTTGGGGAACAACCCGAATGCACAGTACATCCGTGGCGGCATCTTCTCGCTGCCAAACACTGGCCGGAACACGCTGCCGACGCGACACATCAACAACTTCGACGTGACCGCCGTCAAGCGCTTCTCATTCACCGAGCGGTACAAGATGGAGTTCGTGGCCACGGCGTTCAACGTCTTTAATCACGAGCAGTTCGTTCCGGGTAGCCTGAACAACATCAACTCGATCGGCTACACGAGTAGCTCTACTCGAACGTACTTGACTCCCGGATCCGGAAATTTCGATAACCCCGAGTCGGTCTTCAGCAGCAACGCACGAACGTTGCAGCTCGGATTGAAGCTCTTTTTCTAAGTCCGCAGCTCTCATCCGCCTGTAACTCACAGGCGGCAGCCTTCGAAAGGCGCTCCGCAGTACTGGAGCGCCTTTCCCTTTTGTACGCCGAGCATGTCCGACAGCTGGGAGGTGCAAGTCCTCTTCACAACCCGATAGAGGTGAAGTGATAGCGAAGCGCAAGGGCGTCGCCGCGAGGCGGGGTCTGAAGGAAGCGTGGAGCAAAAACGCGAGCCAATGTACAAGAACCGGATCTGAGGCGTGAGCGTCGGGCGAGCTGGCCAATGGTCGCGAAGCCCATATCTATCAAGGACGCAAAGCGTAAATTCGGTGGTTGCGCGTGGAAAGCGATCGAACTTATCTCGGGAGAGCTGCTGCAGGTCACGGATTCGTGACTGAGGGTGGAGTAATTCACCCTGACCCTGCAGCAGCAGTCAGCAGCGGGCGTAGTACTCACGCGAGTGAGGAAGGCCCAAACAGTAAGAGTGAGTAGTAGAACGTCGAACTCATGGGTGGTACTGCGCCAGCCAATCAGCTACGGCTGAGTTTTACAGGTTCAGAAGACGGTGAAGCCGAAACGGAAACCTGCAGAGCGGCGAAGCCCCTGTGGCGAACGACGACTCGAACCTCCGGCCCGCAAGGGCTCAACTTACTGAACCGCCGTATGCGGACCCGCATGTACGGTGGTGTGGCAGGGAGAGCGGGCGACCGCTCCCCCTATGCCAATTTGGTACTCCAGGTTTCTTCGAATTACGCGTGGCCGCTCAACCGTCAGACTTCCGATCCCACAAGTGGGAGCGGACTATCCATTCAGTCGCTGTAAAGGGACGCAGAACGCTCATGTGAATCTTTAGCGCAGGCGGCCGGGAGGATCGGCCGGGGAAGGCATCGCAGCGGATTTCCCGTTGGTCGGGGAATTGGCGGTGACGTTTATGGGGGCGGGCTGGGGGATGCCCGCACCGGCGTTTAGCTCAAGATGGTCTTTGGCGCAGGCGGGGCAGTAGCCTTTGCCGGTATCTTCATCGCGGAGGCTGGCAAGCTCGTAGCAACCACAAATGCAATCGCAGTAGCCGGTTTCGGAGGCTGTCTTGATGGGGATGAGCGCCATTTCAGAGGAATAGTACGTTTTCTGCTGGATCTCTGCAAGAGAGTAGCGAGTGGCGAGGCGCGGCGAAGAGTTGTCAGTTCTAAGTTTTAAGTTGTAAGTCGAAGAGAAGCCGGGCTCTTTCGGCTGCACTCAGTACTAGTTTCGTCCGGCGCGTACGGGGAATGTGCTGGGCATCCTGAGTCGTTTGAGATGTGCAGAACCAAGATTCTCCGGAAGGAACAGAAGAATGGCGGAGTAAATGCGGCACCCCAGAGAAGAATGGCGGGATAAACCCGCCGCTACAAGTTCTTCAGATGAGCCAGGCGGAACGGAGAGCCGAGGTGCTCCCGCAGATCCACCCAGTGCTGTTCCGGAATGGTCATAAAGACGTCGACGACCGCCGGGTCAAACTGGCTGCCGGAGCAGCGCTTGATCTCTTCGCGGGCATGGGACATCGGCAAGGCTCTGCGGTAGGGCCGGTCGCTGATCATGGCATCAAGCGAATCCGCGATGGTAAAGATGCGCGCGCCGAGAGGAATCTGATCACCTTTTAGTCCCCGGGGGTAACCCGAGCCGTCAAAAAACTCCTGGTGTGCGAGAACGATTTCCGCGGCGTCGCGCAGAAAGGGGATGCGAATCAGCATGTTGTAGCCGATTTCACAGTGTTTGCGCATGATCTGCTTTTCGTCGTCGTTCAGAGGACCTGGTTTGCGCAGAATGCCATCGGGAATGGCCATCTTGCCGATATCGTGGAGGAAAGCGGCGCGCGCCAGGATGGGCAGATACAGATCTGGCACGGGCATGGCCCTGGCGATCGATATGCAAAACGCGGTGACCCGCTGGCAATGTCCTTCCGTTTCGGCATCCTTCAAGTCCAGTGCGCTTCCGAGGGCTTCGAGCGTGTCGTCGTAGGACTGCTCCAGTTCCACATGCTTTGCGGTGAGCTGTGCGGTGCGCTCCTCGACGAGCTGCTCCAGGTTGCGTTGATAGTTGCGGTTTTCGATGATCAGCCGGCGGTGCTGCAGCGCCCGGCCAACGCCCAAGAAGAGCTGATCCTTTTCGAAGGGCTTGAGGATGTAGTCATAGGCGCCGCGGCGAATGGCTTCCAGCGCTGTGGAAATGTCGTGGATGGCCGTGACCATGATCACCGGCACTTCCGGATCGTATTGCCGCATCCATTCGAGCAGCCTGATCCCATCCATCTCCGGCATGATCATGTCGCTCAAAACAAGGTCTGGCTTTGCCCTCTTGACCTGGTCCTGCGCGAAGCGGCCGTTCTGCACGGCGGTGCAGTGATAGCCTTTTGACTCGAGCATGGTCGAAACGACCTCTCGGATCGCTTCCTCATCGTCCACGACGAGTA
>Ga0209648_10004721_pt1 | contig 11611 bp, 9 predicted proteins | sample GraSoi2013_115cm_FD_185830 | JGI IMG/M metagenome (GOLD analysis project Ga0209648, IMG submission 185830) | Grasslands soil microbial communities from the Angelo Coastal Reserve, California, USA - Sample 9_17_2013_115cm (SPAdes) (version 2) | ecosystem: Environmental > Terrestrial > Soil >...
TGGACCGCAACGCGCTTTCTGATGCTTCGCAGCTCAAAACTGAAATCAAATCCCACATCGTGCGCATCCTCAACGCTTCTGCTGGCTCGAAACCCGCGCAGCCAGCGGTTGTCGCCGGCTCTCCCAATGGAAAAGGTCCGCGTGTCATCTTCATCGTCGGCGTCAATGGCGCCGGCAAGACCACCAGCATCGGCAAACTTGCGAACCGCCTGCGCAAGGAAGGCTCAAGCGTAATTCTCTGCGCCGCGGACACCTTCCGCGCCGCCGCAGTCGAGCAGCTCGAAATTTGGGCGCAGCGCAATGGCATCGAAGTGATCAAGCAAAAATCCGGCGCCGATCCAGCCGCCGTCGTCTATGACGCGGTCGCCGCGGCCAAGGCGCGCTCATCCGACGCCGTGATCGTCGACACCGCCGGCCGCCTGCACACCAAGTCGAATTTGATGGCGGAGCTGGAAAAAATGAAGCGCACCGCCGCGAAACTGATTCCCGGCGCGCCGCACGACATCCTGCTCGTTCTCGACGCCACCACCGGCCAGAACGGCCTGGCGCAGGCTCGCGAGTTCACCTCCACGGTCGGCGTCACCGGCATCATTCTCACCAAGCTCGACGGCACGGCCAAAGGCGGCATCGTCGTGGCCATCTCGCGCGAGCTCGCCCTGCCGATCCGTTTCGTCGGCACCGGCGAACAAATCAACGACCTCGTTCCCTTCGACGCCGAAATCTACGTCAACTCGCTTTTCGACTGATTCGTGGACGCACACGACATTCGTTTCATGGAACGCGCGCTGGCCCTGGCGCGCCAAGGCGTCGGCCTGGCCAGCCCGAACCCGCACGTCGGCTGCGTGATTGTGCGCGATGGTCAAATCGTCGGCGAAGGATTTCATCAATACGAACGGCGCGATCATGCAGAGAGCGTCGCGCTGAAATCCGCGGGAGAGAAAGCGCGAGGCGCAACGCTGTACGTGAATCTTGAGCCGTGCAATCACACCGGCCGCACGGGTCCTTGCACGGAGGCCATCATCGCCGACGGCGTTCGCCGCGTGGTCGCGGCGATGCAAGATCCGAATCCGGCAACGTCCGGCCGTGGCTTCGAGCGCCTCCGCGCCGCAAATATCGAAACCGCCTGCGGCGTGCTCGAAGACGACGCGCGCTGTCTCAATGAAGCTTTCGCCTGCTGGATTCGCACGAAGAGGCCATTCGTCACGCTGAAATCGGCGCTCACGCTGGATGGCCAGTTAACTCTTCCAAAATCCCGGCAGCGGAAAAAGAGCACTTGGATTACCTCCGAAGAGTCCCGCGCCGAAGTGCAGCGCATGCGCCACGCTTCGGACGCGCTGCTCACCGGCATCGGCACGATTCTCGCGGACGATCCGCTGCTCACCGATCGCAGCGGCCTTCCGCGACGCCAACGTCTGCTGCGCGTGATTCTCGACGCCAAGCTGCGCCTGCCGCCCAACTCGCGCGTCGTCAAGACCGCCGACAACGATCTCGTCGTCTTCACCGCGGTCCCGCTCAACTCCCCAAAGGCACGCCGCCTCCAAAAGGAAGGCGTCGAAGTGCTGCGCATCCCCGCAACGGGCGGACGAATGGATCTGAACGCGGCACTGACCGAGTTGGGCAGGCGCGAAATCTTGAGCGTGCTGCTCGAAGCAGGCCCCACGCTGAACGGCACCGCGCTTTCCACCGGCGTCGTACACAAACTCATGCTATTCTACGCGCCAAAATTCGCGGGCGAAACTGGCGTTCCGTTCGCGCACATGTCAGCCGCAACGCAAACGCCATTGCCGAACCTGCGCGTACAACAATTCGGCCAAGACGTAGCGATCCAAGCCTATCTCCAAGACGTTTACCGCAAGATGTAGAACGCTCCGCGCGGCCCCTTTGGAGTGCGGTAGCCTTGCCTGCCTGCCGCACTCCATATGCTGGCTGTCCGCCTTGAACTTCTCGCGTTTTCGATGCGGGATGCTATCCTCGATATCTCAATGTTTACCGGAATCATCGAGCATCTTGGCACCGTCGAGTCTTTGCCGCTGCAAAACGACGGCGGCCGCGTCACCATCCACGCACCGACGCTTGCCTCCAACCTCGCCGTTGCCAACAGCATCGCCGTCAACGGCTGCTGTCTCACCATCGTTTCCGTGGAAAACAACCGCTTCTCTGCCGACCTCTCCGGCGAAACGATTCGCAAGACTTCCTTCGGCGCAAGCAGCGGCGCGCTGAAAAAGGGCGCCCTCGTGAATCTCGAGCAACCGCTCACCGCCGGCAAAGAATTCGGCGGCCACTTCGTGCTCGGCCATGTCGACGGAACCGGGGAGGTTGCGCACCTGCGCAAAGAAGGCGAAAGCTGGTGGTACGGAGTGCAAGTCTCTGAGGATTTTGCACGCTATATCGTGCCCAAAGGCTCGATCACCATCGATGGCATCAGCCTCACAGTCGCGAACTGGCACGACGGCATCGCCGAAGTCGCCGTCATCCCCTACACCTACGAGCGCACTAACATCCGCTACCTAAAATCAGGCGCCGCGGTCAACCTGGAAGGTGACATCCTCGGCAAATACGTCGAGCGCTATCTGGAAGCCCGCGGCTCGGCAACGACCACAAAGATTTCAATCGCCGAGCTCACCGAGCAGGGTTTCTAGCCCGGGGCGCCCGCCGCTTCTCTCTTCTTCGCTTGCACCCCGCGATAGTACAGCGTCAATCCGAGGGCCATGGCACCTAGCGTCGAGCCCACGACCTTGATCAGGAACAACACTCGATTCGACGAATCACCCGGCGGGAACACGGAAACGATGATCGACAGCAGCGTCACGGCAAAAGCGACGCCACTTGCGAGCCACACGCCTGGCTTTCCGCCCGGAATCAGCACGGCATGCGGATTTTCCAGGCGGTCTTTGCGGCCGGCCAGTTTGATCGCCGCGGCATACATGTACAGAAACGGAATGAAGTAAAGGATGATGGCGACGTCAACCAAGCCCTGATACGCGCCGCGCGTTGTTTCGCTTATCTGGCTGAGCAGCAGAATCGCGCCGGAAACCACCGCTTGTACGATGATCGAAACGTGCGGCGTCTTCCAGCGCGGATGAATCTTGCCGAAGGCCTTCGGCAGGTAGCGGTCGATGCCCACGACGAACGGCACGCGCGCGATTCCCGCCACCGTGCTGCCGACGCCGCCTGCATTTCCGACGGTGACCAGAATCGCGGCGAGAATACCGACGAAGCCGATTTTCAGAGTGATCGCTCCCAACGTGATGGCATGAAACACGCCGGAGGTCGCGGAAACATCCGGCGCGGGCACCACCACCAGCACTGCAACCGTGCCGGCAATATACATCAACGCGATGAGTGCGCCCGCCGCAAACACCGCGCGCGGCAGAGTGCGCCGGGGATCGCGAATCTCTGCGCTCATCGCGGAAACCAGCTCCAGCCCGGTGAACGCAAACGCAATTTGCGACCAGAAATTGACCGTATCCCAATCCCAGTGCGGCAGCATGTTCGCCACCGTGAACTTCGTGAGCGACCCGTGGCCCATCCACAAAATCGTGGCAAGCCCCACGAGAACCATCAGCGGCAAATAGGTCGAAGCCCCGCCGGCATTCTGCAGCCACTTGCCGACATTCAGTCCAACGATGTTCAGGATCACCGCAACCAGCAAAAGTCCCAGCGAAACCAGCAGTAGGAACGTTCGGTCCTGCGCCAGCGTCCCGCCGCCTTCACCGATGATGTACGCGCTCATCGCCGCGCTGGCCAGCAGCAGCCCCGGAAAATAAAAGACCGTGTAGATCCAATAATTCCAACCGGCAACAAAGCCGTGAAAATCGCCAAAGGCTTCCTTGGCCCAAACATACAGCCCGCCTTCTTCCGGAAACCGCGAAGAGAGCTCGTTGATCACCATCGCCGTCGGCACAAAAAAGAAAATCGCCGCAATCACCCACAAACTGATCGACGACGTGCCATTGTGCGCCGCCGCCGCGATCCAGCGCGGACCCAGCACGGTGGCAACGTTGAACAGCAGCACATCCCAGAACCCCATTTCCTTGCGTAATTGGTTGATGGGACCTGATGCGTTCGCCGCAGCCTGGCTCACAGAGTCACGTCCAGCGCCGGGACAAGCTCGTCTTGCATGCGGAAATTGCGCAGGAAGGGATCCTTGGAGTTTTCAAAGTCTGCCCAGGGACCGAAGAAGGAAACTTTGCCGTCTTGCAGGAAAACCACGACGTCCGCGAGGCGCTTGGCTAAGTGCGTGTCGTGGGTTACCACGATGGACGTTTTGTGAAAGGCGTTCTTCAGGCGATGGATGAGGTCGCCCATGTGCCCGGCCATGATGGGATCGACCATGGTGGTCGGCTCGTCGTACAAAATCGCTTCTGGATTTTGCGCCAGCGCCCGCGCAATCGCTATCGCGCGCCGCATCCCCGTCGATAATTCACCGGGCAATTTGTCCAGCACTTGGTCGACTTCCAGCAGATGCGCCAATTTGTCCACGTTCGCATCGATGTCGTCGGCGGTGAGGCCCGGCTGCCCCTCCATAGGAAACGCGATGTTGTCGGCGACCGTCAGCGAATCGAAAAGCGCGCCGGACTGAAACACCATGGTCACCTTGCGGCGGATCTCCGCAAACTGTTTCTCGCTGAAGTCGGTGACATCCCGGCCGTCAATGAAAATCCGTCCGGAGTCCGGCTTGAGAAATCCCATGATGTGCTTCAGCGAGACGGACTTCCCCACACCGCTGCGGCCCATGATCACACACGTTTCGCCGCGCTTCACGGTAAACGATACGTGATCCAGGACCAGGCGGTCGTCGAAAGCCTTGCATACTTCGCGAAACTCAAAGAAATTCGGCGACGCTTCGCCGGAGGACGCCGGTTCCCCGCTCAATGTAAAACTCTCGCTCACGTGCGCTGCGCCTCCAAGATGCACTTGGCCCCATCGTAATCCGCGGACGTATTCATGTTCCAGAATAGGCGGCCCACTGTATCAAATCGCTTCCAGTCCGCTTCGTCAACAACTTCCATGCTCAAGCGCTTCATCGCTTCGGTAATTTTGCGCATGCCACCTTCAAAAACTTGTTGCAGCTTAGCCGCCGCGCTCGTCCGCCAGCATGCGCACAGCGGCTCCAGTCCCTGCGCCGATTGTGGCGCCACGACCTCCGCGGCGCTCGCGAGCGCCCGCCCCGCAAGGTAGGTCAGCCACTCCCGCGTGAGAAACGGCATGTCGCATCCGACAATCAAATTCCACTCGGCTCCGCCACCCGTTTCTGTGTTCGTCAGAAGAGCAGTGATGATTCCGGCCAGCGGACCTTGGCCCTCCCAGCGATCGCCTATGCTGGTAACGCCCAGCGCCGCATATTTTTGCGAAGCCGCAATCACGTTCACTTCTTTCGTGACATCGCTCAGCAGCGACCGCATCCGCAAAAGCATTGGCGCTCCGCCAATCTCGACCAAAGCCTTGTCCCGCCCAAAACGCGTGCTCCCGCCGCCCGCCAACACGTAACCCAACACCAGTTTCGTTTCCGTGCCGTCACCGCCCACTGTGCGCCTCCGCCTTAATCCTTCTCTTCGTCCTCACTCGGCTCGCGTCCGGGCCGGCGAATTCCCAGTTCGCGCAATTTTTCCTGCAAGCTTTGCCGGTGCAAACCAATCGTCGCCGCGGTACGCGAAACATTCCATCGATGATCCGCAAGCTGCTTCGTCAAATACGCCACCTCGAACTTGCGCTTCGCTTCTCGAAAGTCCTTCTCGCCCAGCCCGTTGTCGCGCCCTTCTCCGGAATGTTTCTGCACCAATGCCTCACCGCGCGCAACTTCCTCCGGCAAATCCGCAACGCCGATGTGCTCCCCGCGGCAAAGCACCAGGCTGCGCTCCAGCGCATTCTTCAGTTCGCGCACATTTCCCGGCCAGTCGTAACGCTCAATCGCCGCAACTGCCTCACGCGTCAGGCGTGCCGCGCGTCCTAGTCGCGCCGCATGCATCTGCAAAAATGACTCCGCCAGCACGGGGATGTCCTGCTTATGCGCGCGCAGCGGCGGCAATTCAATGGTCACCACGCGCAGGCGGTAGAACAAGTCCTCGCGAAATTTTCCGGCCCGAATTTCCGCCGGCAGATTCCGGTGCGTCGCGCTGATCACTCGCCCGTCCACGGCAATCGACTGCGTGCCGCCGAGCCGTTCAATCGTGCGACTCTCCAGCGCACGCAGCACTTTCGCCTGCGTCACCGGATTCATGTCCCCGATTTCGTCCAGAAACAGCGTCCCGCCCGACGCCAGCTCGAATTTTCCTTTTTTCTGCTGCGCCGCTCCGGTAAACGCTCCGCGCTCGTAGCCAAACAATTCCGACTCAATCAAAGTTTCCGGCAACGCCGCGCAGTTCACCGCCACAAACGGCTTTCCCGCCCGCGGCGAACGCGCATGAATCTCCTGCGCCAGCAAATCCTTGCCCGTGCCGCTCTCCCCCAGAATCAAAACCGTTGAATCGGTCGCCGCCACGCGTTCGGCCATTTCGAACGCTCGCCGCATCTCCGCGGTCCGCCCAATCATCGGCCCGAACTGTCCTTCGGTTGTCAACCGCCGCCGCAGCGATTCATTTTCCTTTTCCAGCGACGCCAGCTTCAAAAGAGTCGCCACGCGCTGCCGCAACTCTTCCAATTCGAATCCCTTGACCAAATAATCCGCGGCGCCCAACTGCAGCGCCTCCACCGCCGTCTTCGCCGTGTCCAGCGCCGAAACCATCAGCACCGGAGTCTCGCTTCCCTGCTCGCGCATCCAACGCAAAAACTCAATTCCGTTTTGGCCCGGCAGCACCACATCCAGCAGCACTAAATCCGGCTGCTCGCGCGTCAACGCTTCCCGCGCCGCCTCCGCCGAATCCGCTTCCGCCACGCGATACTTCGCCTCCAGCGCCCGCCGCAGTCCATACCGCGCCGCCGACTCATCATCCACAATCAGAATCGTCTTCATCGCTATCCTTTTGGAGTGCGGCGGTCTTGCCGCCGCTGTTAGTATGTCCAACACACCTCAGACGTGACCCACGTGCAAGCGCCCATCCCACCTACGAGCGAAGCGGCAGCGTTATCCGAAATCGCGTCCCCCGCCCTTCACTCACTGGGCTTTCCCACTCCAACTTGCCACCAACCTCCGCCACCCGCCGCGCCACGATCGCCAACCCCAGCCCAGTCCCCTGCGTCTTCGTCGTAAAAAATGGCTGCAAGATTTTCTCCCGCGCTTCCGCCGCGATCCCCGGCCCGGTGTCTTCAATCGTCAGAACGCACGAACCATTCTTGGCCGCCGCCGCAACATTCACCCGTCCCCCGCGCGGCGTCGCTTCCAGTGCGTTCACCACAAGATTGGACACCATATCGCTCACCGCATCGCCAGCCGCCGCCGCTCTCGCGCCGTCGGTGCAAAGTTGCAACTCCAGCGCAACGCCGCGCCGTTCCGCTTCGTGCCGCAAAACTCCCGCCACCTCTTCAATCACCGCCGCCGCGTCGCAGCTCGCTTCCACGCTCCCCCCACGCACCGCCGGCCTGCTAAATCGCAGCAATTGATTCAGCTTCGCCGACAACCGTCCAACCTCGTCCAGCACGATTTGCGTCTCGGCGCGCAGCGATGCCGGCAGCTCGGGATTTTCCATCTGCACCTGCAAAATCGTCTTGATCGAGCCCAGCGGATTCTTCAAATTGTGAGAAATGCTCGCGGCCATTTGCCCCAACAGCGCCAGCCGCTCGCGTTCCGCCAATTCCCTCTCCAGCCGCACTTTCTCGTCAATTAACCGGCACAAATCCAGCGCCCCAAGCAGTTGCTCACACAAGAATTCCAGCGTCGCCCGTGTTTCCCCCGACAAGGCCGACCCGTGAGGTTCTGCGCGAACGATTCCCACGAAGTTACCCAAGATCACAAAAGGCTCCGAAATTTTTCCCTCGGAGAAAGCGACCTTGGGCTTCCCAAGTGTCGGCGGCCCGAGCCCTGCTTGTTTGGCAAACGCACGATGGTGCTCGCCGATCTCCTGTTCTTTGTGAAACGTGACCCGCACCGCGGCGAGTTCAAAGGTTTCCTTCACGCGTTTCTCAACAAAACGCGCGAGCGTTTTCTCATTTCCTTGGCGCGCTTCCTGCTGAATCTCCGCCATCAAGCGCTGCACTCGATCCATTTCCTGGTGCGCTGTCTCTTGCAGCCGCCGCCCCAACAGCCGCTGCAACGGCTCGAAGAAGATCACCAGCACAAACAGGAGAATGGCAGCGGTCGCTTCTGGCGGAATGTGCGGCGCCAGCCAGCCGCTCAAGCGCCGCACCAAGCTCAAATACAGCAGCGCCAAAAATGTAGCCGACACCGCGTACACAAGATTCTTCTGCCGCCCGATTTGCAGAAAATTGAAGCGCTGCACCATGTAAATCAGCACCGCCGACGGCAAGAGCGCCACGAGCGCCAGCGCGGTGCTCGCTGCATCGGACAAGTCACGCGGCAGCGGGCCGCTCAACACATGCAGCTGCACCACCAGCGCCGCGCCGATGGAAAACACTCCCGCCAGCAAACTGTGAAAGAAGGACTGCGCTCGATCCGGCGCCCGCAAATGAAACCGAATTTCCCACGCCGCGCTGATCAACATCGCCAGGGCCAGCCAGACACCATAGCCGCGCCCCAGCACATTCCCCGGAGCCAGGAAATCAAACCCCGGCGAATTCGCCAGTAACGGGTAGGCGCGCAAAGCGAAGTAGAACACCGGAGTGTACGCCGCGAGCAGCACAGTGCGCTTCAGCGCGCGGCTCCCGAGCATCCCGCGCGTATCGGCGTATTCGAGGTGCAGATGAATCAGCAGCGCCGGCAAGAAGCAAAGCCCCGCGCAAAGGAGCGTCTTTGCAAACGTGGTCAGGAGCGCCGGCGGCGCAGGGTAGTAGATTTGCGCATTCAGCGCGAGCAATGACCCCGCATAAAAGAAAAACAGCGCCAGCGAGAGAAGGAAAAACACGCGTTCGAAATTGCGCTGCCGCCGGTAACCGAGAATCACCACCATCCAAAAGAGCTGCAGCAGCGTTCCCGCCGTGAACCCGATCAGCCGCAAATAAACGAGGGAGGGCATTGTGGTGGTTCGTAACGCTGTCCACAAAGAAGTCTACGTCTATAGAGGAAGCACGACAATACCCATGTGTCCGATTTATCTTGCACCGCACATCTAAATGACAACAAAGCACTTACTGTTAGCTGGACTTCGAGTCTGGCGCGCTCAATTCGCCACAGTTTCCCTTGACATGTCAGGTGAATCTGCTATATTAGCACTCGGCTACGAGGAGTGCTAAACCCCTTAACTCCCCGGGCCAGTTCAAAAATCGCAACACAAAATCCACGGAGGTTCTTTCAAGATGGCAGTGAATCTGACCCCGCTCCACGACCGCGTTGTCGTGCGGCGCATTGAAGAGAAGGAAACCACCAGGGGTGGCATCATCATCCCTGACACCGCAAAAGAAAAACCGATGGAAGGCGAGATCATCGCCGTCGGCGCTGGCAAGCGAGAGAAAGGCGAGCGCATCCCGCTTGACGTTAAGCCGGGCGACCGCGTTCTCTTCGGCAAATACAGCGGCACGGAAATCAAGATCGATGACGAAGAGCTGCTGATCCTCCGCGAAGAAGAAATCCTCGGGAAGCTCAGCGGCGCCGCAAAAGCGGCAGGCGGCAAGAAGTAACCGTTGTTGGTGTAGCCCGCCGGGCTCGCTTTGCAGACAGGCTTCAGCCCGGCCAGATGTAAAGGTTGTGGCCGGTCTTTGGACCGGCGCAGTACCCAAGAATTAGCAAAGAATCTCAGGAGGAAATACCAGTATGGCGAAGCAGATCGTAACAGGTGAGAATTCCCGCCAAGCGATTCTACGCGGCGTGAATGCTCTTGCCGATGCAGTGAAAATCACCCTCGGTCCCAAGGGCCGCAACGCGGTGATCGAGAAGAAGTTCGGCGCGCCGATTATCACCAAGGACGGCGTGACCGTGGCCAAGGAAATCGAACTCCGCGATCCCCTCGAGAACATGGGCGCGCAGATGGTTCGTGAAGTGGCTTCCAAAACCAGCGACGTGGCTGGCGACGGCACCACGACCGCGACCGTACTCGCGCAAGCTATCTTCCGCGAAGGCGTGAAGACTGTCGCCGCCGGCGCCAGCCCGACCGCCCTCAAGCGCGGCATCGAGCGCGCCGTGGAAGTCGCCGTGGAAGAGATCAAGAAGCTCTCCCGCGAAGTCAAGGGCGACATGATCGCGCAGGTGGGCACCATTTCCGCCAACAACGACAAGCAAATCGGCGGCATCATCGCCGAAGCCATGAAGAAGGTCGGCAAAGACGGCGTCATAACGGTCGAAGAATCCAAGACGATGGAGACCACGCTGGAAGTCGTGGAAGGCATGCAGTTCGACCGCGGCTACCTGTCCCCCTACTTCATCACCGATCCGGAGCGCATGGAGTGCATCCTCGAGGATGTGCGCATCCTGATCCACGAGAAGAAAATCAGCTCCATGAAGGACCTGCTCCCGCTGCTCGAGCAGATCGCCAAGACCGGCAAGCCGCTGCTCATCATCGCGGAAGACGTCGAAGGGGAAGCGCTGGCTACTTTGGTGGTCAACAAGCTCCGCGGCACCTTACAGTGCTCCGCGGTGAAGGCGCCCGGCTTTGGCGATCGCCGCAAAGCGATGCTCGAAGACATTGCCACCCTCACCGGCGGTAAGGCTCTCACGGAAGATCTCGGGATCAAGCTCGAGAACGTCAAGATCGAAGACCTCGGCCGCGCCAAGAAGGTCACGATCGACAAGGACAACACCACGATCATCGAAGGTGCGGGCAAGCACGCCGATATCGAGGGCCGCGTCAAGCAAATCCGTGAGCAGGTCGAGAACACCACCTCCGACTACGACAAGGAAAAGCTGCAAGAGCGCCTTGCCAAGTTGGTTGGCGGGGTGGCGGTCATCAAGGTTGGCGCGGCGACCGAAACCGAGCTGAAGGAGAAAAAGGCTCGCGTTGAGGACGCCATGCACGCCACTCGTGCGGCGGTCGAGGAAGGCATCGTAGCCGGCGGCGGCTCCGCGCTGCTCCGTTGCATCACCGCTATCGAGAAGCTCAAGCTGCATGATGACGAAGCGGTTGGTGTCGGCATCGTGAAGCGCGCTCTCGAAGAGCCCGCTCGCCAGATTGCCCATAACGCCGGAGCCGAAGGCGCTGTGGTCATCGGCAAAATCCGCGAGTCCAAGGACGAAAACTACGGCTTCAACGCGGACACCGGCGAGTATGGCGACATGGTGAAGATGGGCGTCATCGACCCCGCCAAGGTCACCCGCCTGGCGCTGCAAAACGCAGCTTCCATCGCGGGCCTGATGCTCACTACCGAAGCGCTCGTCGCCGAACTCAAGGAAGACGACAAGAAGGGCGCGGCGGCAGCCGGCGGTCCCGGAGGCCCGGGCGGCATGGGCGGCATGTACTAAACTCGATTCGCCAACGCGAATCTTTCCGGCGGGCCGATTCCGATCGGCCCGCTTTTTTTGCCCTTCCAGCAACGCCGCTCGTCTCACGTAGTGGCGCGGCGTCCTGCGCCAGCGCAAACTCCCTCCGCGACAAACTCTGCTAAATCAGGACTTCCCTTGCCCAGCATA
>Ga0209648_10004722_pt1 | contig 11611 bp, 12 predicted proteins | sample GraSoi2013_115cm_FD_185830 | JGI IMG/M metagenome (GOLD analysis project Ga0209648, IMG submission 185830) | Grasslands soil microbial communities from the Angelo Coastal Reserve, California, USA - Sample 9_17_2013_115cm (SPAdes) (version 2) | ecosystem: Environmental > Terrestrial > Soil >...
GCGACCACGTCGTGCGCGTCATACGCGTCTGGGCCGCCTCCGAAGGTGCTGCCCGCTCGGCGCGCCTCGAGGACGGCGAGAAGGCCAAGATGAGCCGGGCTCGGCGCGGGCGTGGTGCCCGGCGATTCGGACCCTGTTGGCAGGCCCGTTGGGGATTGGCCCGGATGACCGGTGACGGGCCCGGGCCCGCAGGCGCCGAGCAGCAGAACCAGGACGAAAGCCCAACGCTTCATCGTGCTCATTAACGCATGGCGGCCCTCACGGGTTACAGCTGCGGGATGGGGCTTGGGGGATACTACTCATGGCGCTGAATGGACGTCATCCTCCGAGACATACTCGTCTTCCTGCAGAGCGGCAACATCTGGCGTCACGTCCGCGACGTGATCGATGTCAGCCTGGTGGCCTTCTTCCTCTACCGGTTGTTCCTGCTCGTTCGGGGTACCCAGGCGGTTCAGCTGATGTTCGGAGTACTCCTCCTGGCCCTGATCGGCCTGCTGGCGACCCTGCTCGACCTGCGGCTGTTGTCGTGGATCTTCCGTAACGCCGCCCCGGCCGTCCTGATCGGCATCATCGTGCTCTTCCAGCCGGAGATCCGCCGGGCGCTCGACCAGTTCGGACGCATCGGCTTCATCGGCCGGCCGCTGGCGCACTACAACCTGCAGATCTTCAACCGCATGATCGACGAGGTGATCCGGGCCACCACCAAACTGACGCAGCGTTTTACGGGGGCCCTGATCGTCTTCGAGAAGGAGACCGGGCTAGAGAACTACGCCAACAGCGGCATCCGGATCAACGGCGAGCTGACGGCGGAATTCCTCGAGGCCATCTTCTTCCCCAATTCGCCGCTTCACGATGGGGCCGTCATCGTCCGTGGGAACCAGATCCTGGCCGCGGGCTGCGTCCTCCCCTTGGCCGAGGAAGGGACCGTTCGCGAGCGGATGGGGACCCGCCACCGCGCCGGGCTCGGCCTTTCGATGCAGACCGACGCCGTCGTCCTGATCCTCAGCGAGGAGCTGGGCCAGATCGCCGTTGCACACGAGGGAAAGCTGCTACGCAACCTCGACCCCGACCGGCTGCGGCAAGTATTGACGTCGCTCCTGCAGCCGCGCCCAGAGCTGCATCGGCCGCCACTCCCGGTCTGGCGTCGGTAGCGCCAGGCCCGGTAAGATACGTTCCTGCTCAGCAACCTCCGTCTCAAGCTGCTGGCGATCGCGTTCGCCGTCGCACTGTGGAGCGTGGTCGCGTACGCGCAGAACCCGACGCAGGGCCGTAGCTACCAACTGTCGATCGACCATCCCACGCTTCCGCAGGGCCTTGTCGTGGTCGGCGCGGTGCCCCCCGTGTCCGTCACGGTGATCGGGACGGCGGACAACCTGCAAAGGTTCGACAAGGGGTCGCTTCACGTCACCGCGAATTTCTCCAATGTCAAGGTCGGCGCGAACCGGGTCCCGATCGACGTCCAGAACAGCGACGCCAACGTCAACATCGTGGCGCCGCATACGGTGCCGGTGACCGTCGACGAGCGAGGCAGTTCCATCCAGACGGTCTCGATCGAACGGGTCCGCGCCCTGGTTCCTGGATTCCACGAGCTGGTCAACGCCACCACCGTGACGCCGTCGAGCGTCAACGTCGAGGGCCCGAAGAGCCAGCTCACCGGCATCCAGGCGGTCGTCCAGGTTGACCTCGAGAACGTTGCGACATCGGGGATCAACCAGCCGTATAAGGTCGTGATCTTGGACGCGAACAAGAAGCCGCTCCCAGCGATGGGCGTGAACCCGACTCAGGTCACCGTCAAGATGGTGATCGAGGCGGACGCTATCACCGTCACGAAGCCGGTAGGCTTTACCCTCACCGGTCAGCCGGCCGCCTGCTACCACATCACCGACGTCCAGATTGCCCCGCTCAACGTCCAGGCGACGGGCTTACAGAGCACCCTCAGCACGTTCGGTCTCCTCCTCACGGACCCTGTCGATGTCACCGGCGCCAAGGGAAACGTGGTCAAAACCGTCACCATCCGTCCGCCGGCCGGGGTCGAGGTGAATCAGAAAACGGCCCAGGTGCGCGTGCTCATCTCACCCGTCTCCGCCTCGCCCAGCCCTGGAGCTTCCCCCTGCCCGTAACCTTGCGCCACCCCACGCGTTTAACCAAAACTACGAACTGAGTTCGCTCGTTTGTCCGTGCCCAAACTGGGAACATAGGAGGCCGCGGCATGTGCGGGATCATCGGCTACCTGGGCGAGCGCTCGGCGGCGCCCATCATCATGGAGAGCCTCAAGCGGCTCGAGTATCGTGGCTATGATTCCGCCGGCGTCGCGATCTTCAACGAGGCCGATGGCCAGACCTCGGTGGTGAAGAGCGCCGCCAAGGTCGACACGCTGGTCGAGCGCCTGGCGGAGGAGATGCCCCAGGGCCGGCTCGGCATCGGCCACACCCGCTGGGCGACCCACGGCCGCCCAACCGTCATCAACGCGCATCCCCACACCGACTGCCAGCAGCGGATCATGGTGATCCACAACGGGATCATCGAGAACTTTGCCGAGCTGCGGAAGGACCTGCAAGCGCGCGGCCACGTCTTCATCTCTGAGACCGACACCGAGGTCGTTCCTCACCTGATCGAGGAGTACGACAAGGGCGACCTGGTGGCGTCCGTCCGGGAAGCGCTGGCGAAACTGCGGGGCGCCTATGCGATGGCGATCTTCTCGCAGCGCGATCCTGACCTCTTGATCGGCGCCCGCCTCAATGCTCCGCTCGTGGTCGGCATCGGCGACAAGGAATGGTTCATCGCCTCCGACATCACGGCCGTGATCCCCTACACGAAGAAGGTCCTGCTGCTCGGCGAAGGCGAGATGGTGTCGATCTCCCGGCTGGGTCCAGAGGTCAGCACCATTGGCGGCGTCGCCGTCAAGCCCAAGGTGATCGAGGTCAAATGGGACATCAGCCAGGCGCAGAAGGGCGGTTTCCCACACTTCATGGCCAAGGAGATCAACGAGGCGCCCGAGGCGGTTTCCAACGCACTCCGAGGCCGGCTCAGCGACGAGGGCGAGGTGACGTTCGAAGAATTCGGGCTCACCGATCGGCAACTGCTCAAGGTGCACGACATCAAGATGGTGGCGGCGGGAACCTCCTACTACGCCGCCCTCCTCGGCAAATACATCATCGAGGACCTCGCACGCATCCCGGTCCCGCCTCGGAGTTTCGCTACCGTCAACCGATCATCGACCAGGACACGCTGGTCATCGGCGTTTCGCAATCCGGAGAGACGGCGGACACCCTGGCCGCCATCCGCGAGGCGAGGCAGCGCAAGGCGAAGGTGGTCTCGATCACGAACGTCGTGGGCAGCTCGATGGCCCTGGAAAGCGACGGCGTCATCTACCTGCACGCCGGTCCGGAGATCGGGGTGGCGTCGACCAAGACCTTCATCGCCCATCTCACCTGCCTCTACCTGCTCGGAATCAGGCTGGCGGCGGTCCGCCACCGGCTCGCGCCCGAGCGCCTGCGGGAACTGACGGCCGAGCTGAAAGCGCTGCCGACCGCGGTCCAGTTGGTCCTCGACCGCGCCGAGGCCTTCCAGGCACTGGCCCGCAAATACGCCACCCACCACAACTTCATGTACATCGGCCGCGGGATCAATTACCCGATCGCCCTCGAAGGCGCCTTGAAGCTGAAGGAGATTTCGTACCTGCATGCCGAGGGATACGCCGCCGGCGAGCTGAAGCATGGGCCGATCGCGCTGCTCGACAAGAATTTCCCGGTGTTCGCGATCGCGACCCAGGCCGCGACGCTCGAGAAGATGGTCAGCAACATCCAGGAGGTCATCGCCAGGGACGCCCCGGTGCTGGCCCTCATCAGTGACGGCGATCGCACCCTCGCCGACGTCGAGCTGGACCGCATCGAGGTGCCGTCGGTTTCCGAGTTCCTGTCGCCGATCCCCAATGTCGTGGCGTTGCAGCTCTTTGCCTACTTCGTCGCGTCCGAGCGCGGTTGCAATGTCGACCAGCCCAGGAACCTGGCCAAGAGCGTCACCGTAGAGTAAGGGGCGTGACCCCTCGGGTCGGCGTCGATGTCGCGGCGATTCCGCGCATTGCGGAGGCCCAGAAGCGCTTCGGCGACCGGTTCCTCCGCAAGTTCCTCACCGACCGAGAGATCGAGTATTGCGGCGGCAGCCCCGAGCGCTGGGCGGGTCGCTGGGCGGCTAAGGAAGCGATTGGAAAAGCGATGCCGACTGGGGTCCTGCGCCCCAGCATGCGTGACGTCGAGATCCTCCCCAGCGGTGACGGGCGGCCGCACGTGCGGGTTGCGCCCGCGACTACGCTGACCGGCCGCGAGGTGGATGTCAGCATCGCCCACGACGGCCACTTCGCCGTCGCTGTTGCAGTCATCCCCGATTTGGATTTCCCTCCCCCTCAGTTGTCAGGGTCGCGGGATTTCCCGCGTGGGGAGGGTCAGGGTGGGGGCCTCCCGGAAGGTTTCCGGCTCCCAGCCCGCCCGCGCGACGGGCACAAGGGGACCTTCGGAACGACGGTGGTGCTGGCCGGGTCGCAGGGCTTTACCGGCGCCGCCTACCTCGCGAGCATGGGGGCGGCGCGCTCGGGCGCCGGACTCGTTCGCCTCCTAGTTGCGCAGTCGATCTACCCCATCCTGGCCGAGAAGTGCACCGAGGTCGTCGTCGGACCCGTCCCCGAGATCTCGCCGGGCGTCGTGGGGCACGCCTCGCTCAGCGGCATCCTTCGCGGCTTCGCGGGTGCCGACGCCGGCGTCATCGGGCCCGGGCTCGGACGCGATGCGTCGACGCGTCGCCTGGTCGAGGACCTGGTGCCGCGGGTCGCGGCGCCGCTCGTGCTCGACGCCGATGCCCTCAACCTTCTCTCCGAGCACCGCACCATCCTGCCGCGGCTGTCGCCGGAGATCGTTCTCACACCCCACCCGGCGGAGTTCGCGCGCCTCTCCGGCCTGGAGACCGCCGCGGTGCAGCAGGACCGGCGCGGGATCGCCTCCCGCTTCGCCAAGGTTTGGAACAAGGTGGTCGTCCTCAAGGGCGCGGGGACGGTGATCGCCGCCCCGGATGGCCGCGTCACCTTGAACCCGGTCGCGACGCCGGCACTCGCCGCGGCCGGAACGGGCGACGTCCTGGCAGGGCTGATCGCCGGGCTGATGGGGCAGAAGCTGCCGCCCTTCGAGGCGGCCGTGACCGGCGTCCATCTCCACAGCCTCGCCGGGCTCGACCTCGAGGCGTCGCTGGGTCAGGCCGGCGTGCTCGCCTCCGATCTGCTGCTACAACTTCCCCGTGTCATGGAGCGGTTGCGCTGACCGAACACGGCGCGACGAAGTGGGCCGATGTCGATCCGTCGGCCATCGCTAACAACACTGCCCTGGTGAAGCTGCTTGTTGGCGAACAGACGGCGGTTATGGCTGTCGTGAAGGCCGACGGCTACGGCCATGGTGCCGTGCCCGCGGCGCGGGCGGCGGTCGAAGGTGGCGCGACCTGGCTCGGGGTGTCGTCGGTGCCGGAGGGCATCGAGCTGCGCAAGGCCGGCATTCGCGAACCGATCCTCAACCTGGGGTACACGCCGCCGGCAGCCCTTTCTGCGGCGATCGCCGCGGGACTGGCGCTCACCCTCTATGACCGCGACGGTTTGGCGCTGCTCAAGACGGCGGCCACCGAGATCGGTGTCCACGTCAAGGTCGACACCGGCATGCATCGGCTGGGTGCCGCGCCCGAGGAGGCGGTGAAGCTCGCCATCGACGTCGCCGCCGATGCGCACCTGCGACTGGAAGGCTTCTGGACGCATTTTGCCGACGCCGATCAGGACCCGGCCTTCACCCGGGAGCAGTTGCAGGTGTTTCTCGATGCCCGCTCCGGATTGATCCGCGCCGGTGTCACGAACTTCCTCAGCCATGCCGCCAATTCGGCGGGGCTGCTCCGTTTTCCCGAGGCGCGACTGGATCTGGTGCGCGCCGGGCTCATCATCTACGGTGTTCGCCCCGTCCGGAGCTGGACCGACCTGCCCGGGCTACGCCCGGCGCTGCGCTGGCAAACGATCGTGACCAACGTTGTGACCGTCCCGATAGGGGAGAGCGTGGGCTACGGGCGCAAGTTCATCGCCCGCGAGCCGGCGAGGGTCGCGACTATCGCCGTAGGCTATGCCGACGGACTGCACCGGCGCGCCTCGGATGGTGGACGCGCGATCGTTCGGGGCGTCGCTGTCCCGATCGCCGGCACGATCAGCATGGACCAGGCAGCACTCGACGTGCGAATCGTCCCCGACGTTACGGTCGGCGACGTCGTGACATTGATCGGCGAGGAGGGCGGCACCACGCTGAGCGCCCACGACCTCGCCGAGGCGTCCGGGACGATCTCGTACGAAGTGCTCTGCGCGATCTCGGACCGAGTTCCCCGCCGTTACCTATAATCTAGGGAGCCCTAGCGGAGCGGAATGCGCTGAGAAAGTCGGTTCGCCGGCTGACGCTGGAACCTGATCAGGTGATACCTGCGGAGGAAAGGGGCTCTCGAGCATTCCGCCATCGGTAAAGGATGCTGTTATGAAACTGGCCGAGGAACGACGCGAGACGCTGGCGCGCATGCGCCTCTACGTGATCACCGGCGATCACGGTGACGAGGTCGAGACCGCCCGGATCGTCGAAGCCGCGCTCGATGGCGGGGCGACCGTCATCCAGCTTCGGAAAAAGTCGATGCCGATGCCCGAGCAGTACCGGCTGGCGCTTGCGCTACGGACGCTGACCTCGCAGCACGAGGCGCTCCTCATCATCAACGATCACGCCGACCTCGCCATCGCGGCCGACGCCGACGGCGTTCACCTGGGTCAGGACGATCTTCCGACCGACGTGGTGCGCGCCCTGCCGGGATTCAAAGGACGATTGATCGGCCGCTCGACACATAGCCTCGAACAGGCGAGGGCCGCGATCGATGCGGGCGCCGACTACATCGCCGTCGGGCCCGTGTATCCGACACCGACCAAGGCCGGCCGGCCCGCCGTCGGTACCGGTCTGGTCGTCGCCGTTGCCGCCATCGCCGACCGGCCGTTTGTCGCGGTCGGCGGGATCGACCACGACAACGCGCCCGACCTGGTCGAGGCCGGTGCCCCTGCGATCGCCGTGGTGCGCGCCGTCTACGACGCCGTCGATCCGGCGGAGGCAGCCCGCCGGCTTCACGAGTTGATCGTCACCAGGCTGGAGGGAGCGCATCAGTGAGTGAGGTCACGGTCACGCTCAACGGCAAACCACGAAAGGTCGCGGACGGCCTGAGCCTGCTGGAGCTGCTCGAGCAACTGGATGTGCAGCCGTCCCGGGTCGTCATCGAGCACAACCGCGAAATCCGGCGGCGCGGCGACTTCGAGACCACCCGAGTCCGCGCCGGTGATGAGCTGGAACTCGTCTATTTCGTGGGCGGCGGATCATCGTCGGACGATCCCTTCGTCGTAGGCGGCCGTCCTCTGCGGTCGCGGCTCATCCACGGCACCGGAAAATTCGTGTCGAACGACGTCCTCGCGCGCTGCCTCGAGGCCGCGCAGCCCGACATGATCACCGTCGCCATCCGGCGCCTCAACCTCGAGGGCGGCCGCTCGGAGCTCGAGGGGATCGACCTGCGCCGCTACACGCTGCTCCCGAACACCGCGGGCGCGACGACGGCGGATGGTGCGGTCCGCCTGGCGCGGTTGGCGCGCGCCGCGGGCTTCTCCGACTTCATCAAGGTCGAAGTCGTCGGTGACGAGGACACGCTTCTCCCCGATCCGCAAGCGACGCTGGAGGCGACCCAGCGGCTGGTCAAGGAAGGTTTCATCGTGATGGCCTACACCAGCGACGATGTCGTGCAGGCGATTCGGCTTTACGAAGCCGGCGCAGCCGCGGTCATGCCGGGCGCGGCGCCGATCGGCACGACCCTCGGGCTGCAGAATCTGCTGAACCTGGAGTTGATCGTCAGCAAGGTCAAAGTGCCGGTGATCGTCGACGCCGGACTCGGCGTCCCCTCCGAGGCGGCGCGATGCCTCGAGCTCGGCGCCGCGGCCGTCCTCGTGAACACGGCGATCGCGCGTGCGCAGAATCCGCCGGAGATGGCGCGCGCCTTCGCCGAGGCGGTCGTCGCGGGACGGCGGGCGTTCAAGGCGGGCCGGGCCCACATCGGCCTGAAGGCCGTCGCCAGCAGCCCGGTCGAGGGTCTCCCGGTATAGCGGAGCGCGTCGCGCGGCGGCCGCGGACGCTTGCGGATCTCGGCGAGCGCGGGCTCATCCGGTCGCTCGGTCGTTACCTCGATCCGCCATCCGCAGGGTTGCTGGTGGCGGCGCCAAACGATGATGCCGCGGTGTGGCGCGGCGATCCGATCGTCGTCGCCACGACCGACACCATGGTCGAGGAGATTGATTTCCGCCTGCAGTGGCCGGGTTTTGATTTCCGCACCCTCGGGCGGCGGCTGATCTCGATCAACCTCAGCGACCTGGCGGCGATGGGCGCGGAGCCACGCTACGCGCTTGTCTCACTGACCATGCGCGGCACGTTGCCCGTTGCCGATGTCCGCCGCTTGTACCAGGGCATCGCCGAACAGGCGCACCGGTTCAGTTGCGCGATTGCGGGCGGCGACGTCAGCGGGACGCTCGGACTGCTCACGCTGACCGCCACGCTGATCGGCCGGCTCGGCTCGGCGCGGTCGATGCTCAGGCGCGAAGGCGCACGACCTGGATGGCTCATCGCCGTGACCGGCTCGCTGGGCGGCGCCGCGGCAGGCCTGCGTCTCCTCGAATCGGGCCGGCGGCCCGCTCGTCGCATCGAGCGTGCATGGGTCTCCGCCCAGCTCGATCCGACGCCACGCGTCGTCGCCGGTCGTGTGCTGGTCGACGCGGGCGTCAGGGTCGGCGGGGATATCAGCGACGGTCTCTATCGTGAAGTCGAGCGATTGGTCGAGAGCACGCGCCTCGGGGCGACCATTGAAGTCGAGCACCTTCCACTCGCAAAAGGCCTGCACCGGAAGGAATGGCCGCTGGCTGTGAAAGATTCCGAGGACTTCGAGCTGATCTGCGCAGCCCCGGCCGCAGGCATCACGGCCGCGAAGCGCGTCCTCGGGCGCATCGGCCTCCCCTTGACCGTGGTAGGAGAGATCGAACGCCGGCCCGGCATCCGGCTGAGGAACGGCAATCGGCTCGAACGGCTTGAAGGGGCTGGCTACGAGCACTTTCGTTGACACCGCATCGGTGGAGGAGACACGCGAGCTCGGCCGCCGTCTTGGGGAGGTCGTCGAGGCTGGCGACGTGATCGCCCTGGAGGGTGATCTCGGTACCGGGAAGACCGAACTGGTCAAGGGTATCGGTGAGGCGCTCGGCGTCTTAGACGGCGTGCACAGTCCCACGTTCGTTTTGCACCACCGCTACCAGGGCCGTCTTCCGATCGAGCACTACGACCTCTATCGTCTGGAGGGGATGGCCTGGGTGGACACGGGTCTCGACGAGCCCGCGCCCGACGCGGTCACGGTGATCGAGTGGCCCGATCGCGCCGGTGTGCTGGCCGACTGGGCAACGATCCGGATCCGCATGAGGAGTCGCGGCGTGAGCCGGCGCCGGCTCACGCTGGAGCGCGGACCGGACCGGGTTCGCATGGTGTTCGAGCTTGCGCCTCGCGATTGACACGTCGGGCATCGACCAGGCCCTCGTCGTCCTCGATGGGCGCCGGCTGCTCGCGGCCGACGATTGGGTCAGGGATCGCGCGGATCCCCCGGTGCTCGCCCGCCTCGACGCGGTCGTGAAACGGGCCGGCTCGAGGCCCGACGACCTCGAGGCCGTCGTGGCGGCGCGCGGCCCGGGATCGTTTACCGGTCTTCGGATCGGTCTCTCGCTCGCGGCCGGACTGGCCTACGCGCGACATATCCCGCTCTACGTCGCCGACAGCCTGCCGATCCTGGCTCGTCGGGCCCTCGGCGATCCAGCCACGGTCGCGTTGCGCAATGCCGGCCGTAGCGAGGTCTATGCCTGGCGCGATGGGGGGGGAGCTCAACGCCTGCCCGTCGATGAGCTTGCTGGCTGGCTGCCCGCCGCGGCCAGGGTCATCGTCGAGCCGGCGGGCATGCTGGCGAGCTGGGCTCCCGGGCTTGCCCGGCTCGAGCTGCCCCCCGGTGAACGGCGGCCGCTGAGCGCGGCGCTGCTGGATTCCGCCATTTGGACCTTCGAGACGCAAAAACCGCTGCGATATGATGAAGTGCAGGCGCTCTACGTGCAGCCCGCAGCGGCGGAGGAGCGCAGAAGGAAGGCCCCATGATGCAGCTGAAATCCCGAACACTCGTCGATGCCATGCGTGAGGAAGACATCGCCGAGGTGCAGGCGATCGAGCGCCAGATCTTCCCGACACCCTGGCCGCGCAACGCCTACTACCGCGAGCTCCACCACAATCGCTCGGCCTACTACCTCGTCCTGCGCCGGGACGAGGAGATCGTCGGGTATGCCGGGCTGTGGAAGATGAGCGACGAGGCCCACATCACCACCGTCGGCGTGCGCGCGAACCAGCAGGGCAAGGGCTATGGGCACGCGTTGATGGCTGCGCTCATCCAGCGCGCCTATCAGCTGGGCTCGCGCTGGCTGACGCTCGAGGTGCGGCCCTCCAACGACGTTGCGGTCCGCCTCTATGAAAAATTTGGCTTCAAGGTGATCGGTCGCCGCCGTGGCTACTACACCGACAACAACGAGGATGCGATCGTGATGTGGTCGGACTCGATCCAGGCGCCGAGCTTCAAGAAGCGTTTCAACGACATCCTGCAAACGCTCGAGATCGAAGGGCTGGACAGCAGCACTCCGCACTAGCCTGACGAACCGACGCGTCCTGGCGATCGAGACATCCTGTGATGAAACCGCCGCCGCGGTCATTGCCAGCGGCCCGCGCCTGCTCTCGAACGTGATCCGATCCCAGGATGCGCTGCACGCGCCCTATGGGGGTGTCGTACCCGAAATTGCGGCACGGGCGCACCTCCAGACGCTAGTCCCGGTCATCGAGCGGGCGATGGAGAACGCGGCTACCCGCTGGGAGGAGGTCGACGGCGTCGCCGTAACTAAAGGTCCGGGCCTGATCGGCTGCCTACTGGTGGGTGTCACCCTCGCGCAGGCGATCGCCTGGGCCCGCAAGTTGCCGGTGATCGGCGTCAGCCACCTCGCCGCCCACGTCTTCGCCGCTTTGCTCGAGGAGCCGGACCTCCGCCCGCCCGTGCTCGGGCTGGTGGTGTCCGGCGGGCACAGCGACCTCATCCGCTGGCAGGAGGACGGCAGCATCATGGTGATCGGTCGGACGATCGATGATGCCGCTGGGGAGGCCTTCGACAAGGGTGCGCGCATCCTTGGCCTACCCTTCCCCGGCGGGCCGGCGATCGACGAGCTCGCCAGAAAGGGCGACCCCAGAGCGGTCGCCTTTCCGCGGCCGCGGGCGCCCGGCCTCGACTTCAGCTTCAGCGGCGTAAAGACGGCCCTGCTCTACGAAGTGCGCAAGCGCAAGGTGCTATCCGACCAGGGGCGCGCCGACTTCGCCGCCAGCTACCAGGAAGCGATCGTCGATGCGCTGTTGCAGCGGGTCGAGGCCGCCTTATTTCCCTCCCCCGCGAGCGGGGGAGGGTCAGGGCGGGGGCCGGC
>Ga0209648_10004723_pt1 | contig 11610 bp, 9 predicted proteins | sample GraSoi2013_115cm_FD_185830 | JGI IMG/M metagenome (GOLD analysis project Ga0209648, IMG submission 185830) | Grasslands soil microbial communities from the Angelo Coastal Reserve, California, USA - Sample 9_17_2013_115cm (SPAdes) (version 2) | ecosystem: Environmental > Terrestrial > Soil >...
CCCCGGCGATCATCTCTCCCCGCACACTACGTTCGACCTTTCCCTCGGCAAGAGTTTTGGCGAACGATTCTCCGCCAACTTCCAAGCCATCAATGTCGCCAACCGCCGCGTCCTCCTCGACAACAGTTTTACTTTCGGTGGAACACACTTCCTCAATCCTCGGGAAATCTTCGTGCAACTGCGCTATCGTTTTCACTATTGAAATTCTCGAGGATCTGTGTGCAGTTTGTGCAAGAAACAAATAATCTGTTCCGCCTAACTCGCTTCGGCATGCTCAATTGTTTCCTGGTCAGGGAAGACGATGGGCTCACCCTCGTTGATACTTGCCTTGCCGGATCAGCTCCCGGTATCCACAAAGTGGCGCGAAGTCTGGGCGCGGCGATCCGCCGCATCGTGCTCACTCACGCTCACATCGATCATGTGGGGTCCGCGGACGCGCTCATCCAGCAAATTCCCGGCGTCGAATTCGTTGTTGGCCAGCGCGAGTCCAGACTCTTGCGAAAGGACTTTTCACTCGATGCAGGTGAAACAGGAAAAACACTATTTGGCTATCCAGGCGTCAAATCGCGCCCTACCCGCGTTCTCATGGACGGTAACCGCGTCGGTTCCCTTCAAGCAATTTTCTCTCCAGGTCACACGCCGGGCCACATGTCCTTCTTGGACGTTCGAGATGGTTCATTGATCGCCGGAGACGCTTTCACAACGCACATGGGAGTGATTGTGGCTGGCGTATTCAAGTTCTACTTTCCTTTTCCGGTGTTATTTTCGTGGAATCGTGAAGTCGCAGCAGAAAGCGGGCGTAAACTCCGCAATTTCAAGCCCGCGCTCCTCGCTGTAGGACACGGAAAGACAATTGAATCTCCTCTGGCAGAAATGGATCGAGCCATTGCATTGGCCTTCCAGCAACGAACTTTTAACTAAGAACTTTCATCTGTAAACTGCTTTCCCATGGCTAACAGCCCCGCAAACCAATCCTGGCTCAATCGTACCGTCCTCGGCGTCGGCCTGACCAGCCTGTTCAGCGACTGGAGCCACGAAACCGCCACGGCCGTTCTCCCCGCATTCCTTGCGGCCATCGGTGCGGGCCCGGTCTGGCTTGGCGCTATCGAAGGCATCGCTGACGGCCTCTCCAGCTTCGCAAAACTTGCCTCCGGCCACTTCACCGATCGCTTAAAACGCCGAAAGCCCCTCGCCGTCTTTGGCTACGCCTTCACCGCTCTTGCGACGGCCTCGTTCGCCTTCGCGACGCACGCTTACCACGTGCTCTTCGGCCGCGCCGCTGCGTGGCTTGGCCGCGGCGTCCGCTCACCGGCGAAGAAAGCGCTGCTCGCCGCGGATGTCCCCCCAAACGCCTACGGCCGCGCCTTCGGCCTCGAACGCTTGATGGACACCGTCGGCGCCATCGCCGGTCCGCTCACCGCGCTTTGGCTCCTTGAAGCCACCGGCCATTCCTACCGCAAAGTTTTTCTGTGGACGCTTGTGCCGGGCCTCATCGCCGTCGTGTCCTTCTGGCTGCTCGTTCGCGAACGCCCCGCCGGGCCAAAGCCTCCGCGCTCTTTCCTTCTCGGCCTCAAAGCTCTGCCGCCATCGTTCCGCCGCCTGCTAATGGCCGTCGGCATTTTCGGTGCGGGCGATTTCTCGCACTCGCTCCTGATTCTCTACGCCACAAGAATGCTCACGCCGGCTCACGGAATGGCCCGCGCCGCCAGCATTGCCGTCGGCCTCTACACTCTGCACAACGTCTTCTACGCAGGCTCCGCTTACCTCAGTGGCTGGCTCAGCGACCATGTGCCCAGCCGCAAAGCGGTGCTCGCCGCGGGCTATCTGCTCGCCGCAGTCACCGCGATTCTCCTTTGCACCGGCACGCACTCGTTGTGGCTGCTCGCAGTGATATTCATTCTCGCGGGCCTCTACATCGGCACCGAAGAACCACTCGAAGATTCGCTCGCCGCTGAGATTGTCCCCAAGGAGCAGCATGGCATGGCCTTCGGCACTCTCGCCGCCGTCAACGCCGTCGGCGATTTCCTCTCAAGCCTCCTCGTCGGCTCCCTCTGGTCCGCCTTCAACGTCCAGATTGCCTTTACCGCCTCCGCGTTCCTTTTCTTCATTGGTGCTATATTGATTCTGCGTCTTCGCTGAGACTCTGTTCGAAACCTTCGTCATGCCCGAAGAGTCTAAACCTGCTCCCCGCGACTTTCTCGCCGTCGAGCGCACCTTTCTCGCCTGGATTCGCACCGGCCTCGGTCTCATGGGCCTCGGCTTCGTCCTCGCGCGCTTCGGAATTTTTCTGCGGGAGTTCAACCTTAATCAGCCGAATCTTCCGTCCCAGTCATACGGCCTCTCGCTCTGGTTCGGCACGGCGCTGATTTTTCTTGGGGTGCTGGTCTGTCTGCTCTCGCTGGTGCGTTACCGCCGGTTATTGCAGCAGCTTCAACAATCCGAAGCTATGCTCTCGCGCCCCTCAGTCCTGGCCGTCACAGCCGCTCTGGTCCTGGCCATCCTCGGAGTGGCCATGGCCATTTATCTGATTTCCGTCCGTCCCACAGCACAAACTAATTCATCAAAAGCCCAGGAGACTTCCATGGCACCGATTCCGGACAACAGCATTCTTCGCATTGCCAGCAATCACTCCTTCGACGAAACCGTCAAGCGCCTGCAATCCATCCTGCAAGCCAAAGGCGTCAAGCTCTTCACCATCATCGACCACAGCGGCGAAGCCGCCAGCGCCGGCCTGCAAATGCCAAACACCAAGTTGCTGATTTTCGGCAATCCCAAAGCGGGCACGCCGCTTATGCTGGCCTCACCCAGCGCCGCGCTCGATCTGCCGCTCAAAATCCTCGTCGTGGAAGATGCGGCCGGCAAAGTCTGGATCTCCTACAATGCTCCCGCTTATCTCCAGGCGCGCCACCCCCTCCCGCCCGATCTGCTTCCCAATATCGCTGTCATCGAAACCCTCGCCGCCCAAGCCGCTCAATAGGTTTCTTTGGAGAACTGACTGGCTTTCTAAAGTACTGGCGGAAAGGAACTTTTGTTCTATTGGTTCCCAGCCAATCGAACTAGTACCTTTACCCTGCTTTATGACCACTGAAACCCATTGTGGGACGCAGCGTCGGTTCCAACGTATTTCTTTGCCGAACGGCATGTCCGTGGCCTGGTACGGCGGTGGCGACCAACAGGTTTCCCGCGTCAAGACGCTAGGCATGGGAGGAGTGTTCCTCTCCGGGTCCGGTGTAAGGCCCGTAGGTACGAGCCTGAGATTGGTCTTTCAAGTACCCGGAGGCATCGTTCAGGCTGAGGCGATTGTGCGAAGCGTTTCACCTGGCGAGGGGATGGGCGTGGAATTCACCAACATAAATCCTCAAGACCGAGTTTTGCTGGAGCGATTGCTAAAGCGGTTGTTGAGCTAACGAAGCACTAGACGTGAATCCCTTATTTTCGTGCAACTCCAATCTTTCGCTTCCTCTCTGCGCCTAGCGAACTCTGTGTTAAATCCCACAATTTCCATCTTGCGCCGCAAAACGCCGCGTGTTACCGTGAGCGAACAAAAGGCGAATTAACTGAAGCTCAGGCTTTCAGGCCTGAGGCATTTTTCCGGAGGCTTTTCATGTCGGAATCGCTTGCTGTTCGCAGGGCTGAAGCGTCAAGCGCCATCACTGGCGTCCACGAAATCCTGGACGCCTTCGCCTCGCGCGACCATACCGGCGAAATCTTCACCGCTATCCGCCACTTCCCCGCGCGCGAAGCCCAGTGGGCCGACTTCCCCGCTTGGGTTCACCCCGACCTCGCCGCCGCTTACGCCGCCAAGAACATTCGCCGCCTCTACACCCATCAAGCCGCCGCTGCGGAATCGGTCTATGCCGGAAAGAATGTCGTCATCGTCACGCCCACCGCTTCCGGAAAAACGCTGTGCTACAACTTGCCGGTCCTGAATTCCATCCTGGAAAATTCCGACACCCGCGCGCTTTACTTGTTCCCCACCAAAGCCCTCGCACAAGACCAACTCGCCGAACTTCACGATTTGAATCAGCGTCTAGACGATCGCTTCGGCGTTTTTACCTACGATGGCGACACGCCGCCGGACGCGCGCAAAGCCATCCGCGAAAAGAGCCACGTCGTTCTGACTAATCCGGACATGCTGCACACTGGCATTCTGCCGCACCATACGCGCTGGACGCGCCTGTTCGAGAATCTCCGCTACATTGTTATCGATGAGCTGCACACCTACCGTGGCGTCTTCGGCAGCCACCTTTGCAATGTTCTCCGCCGCCTCCGCCGCATCGCGCGTTTTTACGGCCGCGATCCGCAGTTCATCTGTTGCTCGGCAACCATCGCCAATCCCGGCGAACTTGCTTCGCGCCTTCTCGAATCCGAAGTCGAAGTCCTCAATTCGAACGGCGCACCTGCCGCGGAAAAAACTTTTGTTTTCTATAATCCGCCCGTGGTGAATCGCGCCCTGGGCATCCGCCGCAGCTACATCAATGAAGCTTCACGCGTGGCCCAGGAATTTCTGAAACACGATTTGCAGACTATGGTCTTCTCCAACTCGCGCTTGCACACCGAAATTCTCCTCACCTATTTACAGCGCGCCAATTCGCAATTGCCCGGAAAGCCGGAAACCATTCGCGGCTATCGCGGCGGCTACTTGCCGAATGAGCGCCGCGAAATCGAACGCGGTCTCCGCGATGGAAAAATCCGGGGCGTGGTTTCCACCAGCGCGCTCGAGCTGGGCATTGATGTCGGCTCGCTCGATACCGTCGTCATGGCCGGCTATCCCGGTACCATCGCCGCGACATGGCAGCGCGCCGGCCGCGCGGGACGCCGCAGCGGAAGCTCCTGCGCTGTGCTGGTAGCTTCCTCCGCGCCGCTCGACCAATTCATGGTGCGCCATCCGGATTATTTCTTCGGCAACACGCCCGAGCACGCCTTCATCCAGCCCGACAATCTGGAAATCCTCATCAATCATCTGAAATGCGCAGCATTCGAATTGCCCATCATTCCAAACGAAAAATTCGGCGACGCCGACCTCCCCGATCTTTGCGCGCGCCTGGCGGAAGCCAGTTTTCTGCATTTAGCGGGAGAAAATTATCATTGGACCCACGAAGCCTATCCCGCTGATACCATCAGCCTGCGTTCCGTAACCAGCGACAATTTCGTGATTATCGATCTCACCGGCGCGCCCAACGTCATCGGCGAAATCGATTTCCCCAGCGCCCTTGCCTTCGTTCACGAAAAGGCCATCTACATTCACGGCGGCCAGCAATTTCATGTCGAGCATCTGGACTTCAAGGAACGCAAAGCCTACGTCAAGCAAGTGGACGTCGACTACTACACCGATGCCGTCCGCTACACCCAAGTCCGCGTCCTCGAAATCGCCGCTATTGTTCCGTCGTCCATGCACTCTCGTTCCCTCGGCGACGTCCTCGTGCGCTCCCAAGTCGTGGGCTTCAAGAAAATCAAATTCTTCACCAACGAAAACATCGGCGACGGCAAGCTCGAGCTTCCCGAGAACGAAATGCACTCTACCTCTTACTGGATCACACTCGAACGCCCTTTGCTCGATTCTCTTCCCTTCACCATAAGCGAACGCCAGAGCGGCATGTTCGGCCTTCTGCACGCCCTCGAATCCGTTGCCACACTTCTCCTCATGTGCGACCGTCGCGACCTCGGCACCGCCATCGGCGAACGTCCACCCACTTCGGATTCCGCCGCCACTCCTGTAGGGGCGCAGCATGCTGCGCCCCATTTCGGCACGACTGATGAGTTCATGCCTTCGCGCCTCGAAGATTCCATCTCCGCAAACCCCAAAGAATTCTTCGAACCCAATCTTTATCTCTTCGACGCCTACCCCGGCGGCATCGGCTTCTCCGAACCTCTCTTTCGAACGCACCATCTCCTTATGGAAAAGACGCGCGACCTCATCGCCGCGTGTGCGTGCGACAACGGCTGCCCTTCGTGCGTGGGCCCCGCCGGCGACCTCGCACCGCGCGCGAAAGAAGCCGCCCTGGCCATCCTTGACAGGTTGTGTGCCTAGATGTCCGCAAGCGTCGATAGATTTTCGCGTCTCGCTGCGCTAAAGCCCACACGGCCGCTTCCCGCGCGCCCGGCGGCGATTCGAACGCCAGGTGAAGACGACATTCTCGGCCGCCTTCTCGGCGCCGGAGTGGCCACGAATCATTTCGGCGAACACCTCGCCATTCAAAACTGGTTCTCCACTCCCGAGTTCGCCGACCCCTCATCCACCGCGCTGGATTTACTTTCGAACCATCGCGATGAATCGCTCACGCGCAAGACACGCGCCGCGCTCGATGATCCTGCGAGATGGCTTTTCCTAGACACAGAAACCACGGGACTCTCGGGAGGCACCGGGACCTACGCATTTCTGGTTGGACTGGCGTGGTGGGATGCGGGCGGATTGCAGGTCGAGCAATTCTTTATGCGCGATTTCACGGAAGAGTATTCCGTATTGCAGGAGTTATCCGCGCGCGTCGCGGAGCGCCCGGTGCTCTTCACGTTCAACGGAAAATCTTTCGATTGGCCGCTGCTCGAAAATCGTTTTACCATGACGCGCTCCATCCGTACGCCCAAGCTCGCTGCGCATCTGGATCTGCTGCATCCCGCGCGCGCGTTATGGAAGCTGCGCCTCGGTTCCGTGCGGCTCATGGAGCTCGAACGCCAAGTCCTCGATGCCCCGCGCCTCGGCTGGCATCGCGACGACGATGTTTCTTCCGCGCTCATTCCGCAATTCTATTTCGACTATTTGCGTGGCGGGCCGGCGGAGCCGCTCGCCAGTGTTGTGCGCCACAATCAGATGGATTTGCGCGGGCTCGCGGCGCTCTTTTGCAAGATTAACGCGCTGCTTTCCGAGCCGCCAAGCGCTACAAACGAAATTGAAAGCCTCGACCTCTTCGGGCTATCGAGATTCCTGCAGCGCCGCGGCAACCCCGAGCGCGCGCATTCCGCGTGTTCGCAGGCTCTGGATGCAGGACTGCCGGCCGAATTCCGCCCCAAGGCCCGCCGCGATCTGGCGTTGATGGCCAAGCGCCGCGGCGAGCACTCGCGTGCCGCGGAAATCTGGCAGGAAATCGTTGGCGATCCGCAGGATGGAATTTACGCCTGCGAACAACTGGCCATCTATTACGAGCGCAACGCGAAAGACTTTTTTCGCGCATCGGAATTTGCGCAATTGGCATTGGCGAAACTTAGGCGACAGCGCAGCTCCGCGGCGGGTAGTTTGCGCGATCCGTGTCTCGCGGCGCGATGCGCGCGCCTGGAACAAAAATTCCTGCATCGCCTTGCCCGCCTGCAGCAGCGCAACACTGCCGGCCTTTCCGCGAACATCTAAACTTAGCGCGCTGGAGTGGAAGCCGTATTTTCCGAAAGAGCAGGAAGCATCGCTGCCTTTGCGGGGACCGGTCCGGGTTTTTCAGGTGGCTGCGGCGCCATCGGCCAGCCAAGTGCTTTGGTAAATCCGTCGAAGACGCCGCGCGTCGCGCCCTCCATGGTCACGCACTCTTCTCCCAAACAATCCAGGAACACGCCGCCATCGGGAGTATCAAAGGAAAAGAAATTCGGCCGGCGCAGCAGGTTCGAGCGCTCGGAATATTTGTTTTCCAGCGCTTCTGAATATTGCCCGAAGAAACGCGCCGCATGTACTTCGCTATCCAGGTGCAGGCGCGTCAGCAGGATGAGCTTCTTCGTTTGTTTCTGTTCGAAAACGAGATAGCGGTCGCCATCCCACGTGGCCGCCAGTGTCTTCGCGCGATCGGCGTCCAGAAATTGCTTGAAGACTTCCTTCCAGCCGAATTCACCCATGATGTTTTCATCCAGCTTCGACCAATTGTCGCCGAGCAGTTTTTCGAGCCGTGGAAGGGTGACGCTTGCGGGAGCTTTGCCCGAGCGATAAAGCGCGGGATGAAGAATCTGCTGGGTGGAAACCGGCGGCTTCTGGAACACGCCGGAAATGGCGCTCCAGCCGGTATTTCTCATGACCGCGGCGGAAAAGTTCAGCCCGCTGATATAGGGAAAGATCAGCGCGTCCTTGAGGAACGGCGGAGCACTCTTCAGCGTGGGAGTGGCTCCGAGATCGCCAATCAGCATCCCAGGATCGAAGTCCGGCAAGTCCTTCAAGGAGCGCCCCGTCCCCAGCATCAAGTAATCGACCATGGCGGCCATTGCGCTACCTTCGAGCACAGCGTCGCGCGCCAGTTCGGCATCTTCATTGGGCCGCGCGACTCTGACCCACGCCTCGATCTGGAAATGCTGGTCCTGGAGCGCATGAGTCAATTCATGAGCCATGACCATGCGTTGATCCGCCAGCGGACTCCAATCCGCGATATAGAATTCACGATTCTTGGGATCGTAAAGACCTTCAACCTGTTCCGTGAGCACGTTGACCATGAAGGTATCGAGGTCGAATCCCTTGGGAAGTAGGCCAAAAGCTTCGGCGCTGCGCTCCTCGGCGTAGCGTTCGGCAGGACTCTTTTCTTCGTCCATCTGCTTGATGACGTAGGCGCGGATTTCCTCGCGAGAACGCAGAGATTTTTTCAGCGGCGTGAGCAGCTTTAGCCCAGTAATTTGGCTCATCTGGCCGAGGACTTCATCGGCGGCGGCAATGAAGTCAGCGTCCGTGCCCGCCTTGGAATCCGCGGCGGGCGGAGCGACCGCAGCTTGCTGCGCGTGGACGGCAGCCCCGCCAAACAAAAGGGCGAGGGTCAAAAGGAGGGCACGCAGCGCCAACCAACTGCGTTTCAAGCGGGAGGCCATATCGTTTTCAGGATAGCAGAATCCCGATGGAGCCGAGAACGTTTGAAAGTTGGAAGGTTGCACGTTGGAATGTTGAAGAAGGGACTGCAAAGGGTGCGAGCAGTCGTGATGAACCAAAATGGGAATTTTGGATACACACGCGACCGTGGGAGGTTATGACTTCGGTCGTTGCTTGCGGAGCAAGTAAAGTGCAAAGGAAAGGAGGCCGGAGAAGCGATAGTTCGGATCCACGTAACGTTCCAGCACGTAGAACGCGAAGTAGTAGAAACGACAAAAGCACCAGACAGCGAGAATCAGCAGGAGCGCCACGCGAAGTGTTGGATGCTCGAAAAACACGAGCGACGCCGAAAGCAAGCCCAAAAACAAAAAGAGAAACCCTTTTGCCTTAATCCAAGCCGGGCTGGTCAGATCCCTCATCGTTAAGCGGAAAGCATTGTAGCAGTACAAGGGTTGCTTGATTGTCCGGGCGGGGGACCGTATAAGAGCGAGGACAGCTGCAGACAAAGGCACCGATCTCCTTCGGCTGCGCTCAGGACAAGTTTCGACCGGACACTATAAGAGGGACTGCACGGACGACAGCCAGGAATGGCTGTCCCCACGCTTAAAGCCTCGGAACATTTAGGAGGTAAGTCGCGTATCTCCGACTGTGTTGCTCATCCCCAAGGAAAGGGAGTCCTCGATGAAAAGGCTCATTGCATTGTTACGAATGGCGTTGCTCTTACCTCTGCTGGCATTACTTGTTGTGCGGGCGGAGGCCCAAGCTGTTGCACGGGTGGAGGCGCAAGCTGTTCCGTCTCTGGAAAACATTAAATCGCAGGAAGAATTGGATAAAGCTATTGCATCGCTGGACGCGGCGCTTTTCGATTCCTATAATCGGTGTGATCTGGAGAAGTTCAGCAGCTTCTTCGTCGAGGACGTGGAGTTTTATCACGATCAGGGCGGCGTGACGCTCGGCAAACAGAATTTGACCGACAGCATCAAGAAGAATATCTGCGGCAAGGTGACTCGAGAACTCGTTCCCGGGACGCTGCAGGTCCATCACATGAAGGGCTATGGCGCGGTGGAGATGGGGGTGCACCGCTTCCACCACCCGGGGCATGAGGATACGGAGGCGGTTGGGGAAGGGAAATTCATTCATCTGTGGCAATACAAAGACGGGGCATGGAAGATCACGCGGGTCATCAGTTACGACCACCACGCCGCGGCGAAGTAATAGCCAGGACGGGAAAAAGGAAGGGCGTCCGCCGCGGCGGACGCCCCTACACCCAAGACAAAGAAACGAAGAGCTACTCGTGCGAGGCGGTGTCGACGCCAGCGCCTTCTCCGCTTGAGGGACCGGAATGGCCTCCGCCTCCAGCGGCAGCTTTTTGCTGCTTTTCGCGGGCTTCGCGGATCAGGGCTTTGCGCGAGAGGCGGACCTTGTTGCCCTCGATGGAGAGAACTTTCACGAGGACCTGGTCGCCGAGCTTGAGTTCGTCGCGAACGTCGCGGATGCGATGCTCGGAGATTTCGCTGATGTGCAGAAGGCCGTCGGTGCCGGGGAAAAGCTCAACGAAAGCGCCGAACTCCGCGAGGCGAACGACTTTGCCAAGATAGGTCTTGCCGATTTCGGCGCTGGCAGTGACATCTCGGACCATCGCGAGAGCGGCATCGCCGCCGGCTCCACTGGTGGAGAAGATGTGCACGGTGCCGTCTTCGAGGACGTCAATTTTGACGCCGGTAGCTTCGATGATGGAGCGAATTTTCTTGCCGCCCGGACCGATGAGGTCGCGAATCTTGTCCTGAGGGATCTTCAACTTGAAGAGGCGTGGAGCGTAGGCGGAAATCTGGGGGCGTCCCGCGCTCAGAGTCTTTTCCATTGTGTCGAGGATTTCAAGACGGGCTTTCTTGGCCTGAGCGAGCGCTTCGCGCATCATCTGGATGCTGATGCCGAGGACCTTGATGTCCATTTGCAAAGCGGTGATGCCGTTGCGTGTGCCGGCGACCTTGAAGTCCATGTCGCCGTAGTGGTCTTCGGCACCGGCGATGTCCGTAAGGATGGAATACTTGTGGTCCTCGCCAACGACGAGGCCCATGGCGATGCCCGCGCACGGCGCCTTGAGAGGCACGCCAGCGTCCATGAGAGCGAGCGATCCGCCGCAGACGGTGGCCATCGAAGAGGAACCATTGGACTCGAGAATGTCAGAAACGAGGCGCATGGCGTAAGGAAATTCCTCTTCCGCAGGAAGCAGATTGGCAAGAGCGCGCTCAGCGAGTGCACCGTGGCCGATTTCGCGGCGGCCAGGGCCGCGAAGGAATTTCACTTCGCCGACGCTGAACGGCGGGAAATTATAGTGCAGCATGAAGCGCTTGAATTGGTCCTGCGCAAAGAGCAGGTCGAGGCGCTGCATGTCTTCCTTGGTGCCGAGCGTAAGAGTGGCCAGCGCCTGAGTTTCGCCGCGCGTAAAGAGCGCGGAGCCGTGAACACGGGGGAGCAAGCCAACTTCGCAAGTGATTTGGCGGATTTTGTCGAAGGCGCGGCCATCAGGACGGCGGCGCTTGTTGAGAACGTCGTCACGGAAGATATCTTCGCGGAGGCGTTCGAAGGCGCGCTTGGTGAGGATGCGCTTCTCGTCCATCTCCTTCTTAGGCTCTTCAGGAATGGCCTTGATGATTTCGTCCTTGAGAGCGTCGATGAGGTGGTAGCTTTCTTTCTTGGGATGCTTTTCGGTGTTGACCGCGTCGTGGAGCCGGTCACCATACTTTTTCTGGAGGTCCTTGTAGATGGCTTGGTCGAAGGGCAGCGGCGGGACAACAACTTTTTGAGGCTTGAGCTGCGCGTGAAGATCCTTGATGGCGGCGACGATT
>Ga0209648_10004725_pt1 | contig 11606 bp, 9 predicted proteins | sample GraSoi2013_115cm_FD_185830 | JGI IMG/M metagenome (GOLD analysis project Ga0209648, IMG submission 185830) | Grasslands soil microbial communities from the Angelo Coastal Reserve, California, USA - Sample 9_17_2013_115cm (SPAdes) (version 2) | ecosystem: Environmental > Terrestrial > Soil >...
CAAGGTCTCGGTTACTATCCGCCGCTAGTACCTGAGCAGACAGCAATTTTTTTACTGAATTTCTCAGCACAATAGTCTCCGCTCCATTGATGACATGTTCGTTCGTAATCACAAGACAGCCGGAGCCAACGAAGAATCCACTTCCGGCCTTGCCTGCATCTGTTTCAATCGAAACGACACCTTCAAGAGCGCTCGCCACCGCGGTCACTGCGTTGCCGGGAGCCTCATCAGTTTGGGCCTCTATCAGACTTTCACCAATGGGTAGATTGGGAGGAGTGTAATCCTGAATCGCGCCAGAACCCGTAAGCAGCGCACTACCCACAGAAGCCTGCAATGCTGGCAAGGCATCCGCAAAGCGGGTTCCCTTGGCCAGGTCGGTTAGGTATAGCGAAGCGGCTAGGCGCGTGCGGCCCGGCACTGTGTGGTCCGAAGCGCGACGTGCGAAATAAGAGGCGACCAGTTCATTCGCCGACGCCTTGAGCTTGTTGGTAAAATCCAAAACTGCCTGGGTTTCGTGTTCTTCCATGGTCAGAAGCGAAGGATTGAGGTTCGTCGCTCTTGACTTGTCTTCTTGTAGTACTCCTGAGGTTCCCGGTTGGTGTTCTTCCGAGAGTGCTCGTATTCGTTCGTCTGCTACGACTACTGCCCTGTGTTTGTCGATAATTCCGACAATTGCCTCAATCTGGTAGGCCCTGTATGCTTCATATTTCTGGTACCGATATTGTTGAACCACTTCCTGCGTGAAGTATGGAGGTGTTGCTGCTAGGGCCCGCTGAAGTCTAGATACTTTGCCACGGGCCATACCGAGAGCAAAACCGGTTCCAAAATTTTGATTAGCTTGGTAGTTGTATTCGGCGTTGTTAAGTTCCTGTTGAGCAGAATAAAGAGCAGTCTGAAGCTGCGTGTAATCAGGATTCGCTAGTTGATTGTGACCAGCGACATACGTGGAATTTATGAGTTCTACCGATTGGGTCGGTATATCACTGGCGGAACAAGTTAGATGCCTAAGGCGAATAATAACTTCCGACTGGTCAGCACTCTCTTGCACTACGCTGCCTATAGTCTCGCGTATTGCTGTGACCAACGAATCAGAATTGAGTTTTGCCGTACAGTGTTCAAGATCTCCAACCACTGCGTGAAATTGGACAGCCGGATACGCCGCGGCGTATGTGTTTGTTGATTTTTGTTGGAAGTCAGGATCATCCTGAATCCACGGTCTGGAAATGTTGAACAACGCTAGACCAATTCGAGCACCGTCACGACCCCACGCGGTATAACCAATACCAAACTCTTTTTGGAACGCTAGGGTTCGAAGAGCCTGCACGTTGTTGGTTCTTATCTGGAGTGCAGACTGGTTGGCTGAATCGATGGCCAGAGCTTGGTCAGCAGTTCCCAAGGCTTCAATGATTCCTTTGAGCGTACTGGAATCTGGTATTCCCTTGGATAGAAGAGAATTAGCTATGGATGCTCGTATCCGATGACTCTCTTTCGAAACATAGGCTTGTTGCGTAGCCTCTTTTTCTGCAGAAGCAATGTCCCGAAGGGCAGCTTCTTGATCTTGCTGGTTCCATTCCGCAGCCGCTTGTTGCGTCAGCCGAACCGCTACCAACTCGTTTTTGGCGGCTACTATGGCTGGGGCAAGGGTACTAAAGGCTTTTATAGGGTCAAGCAGCTTTTGGGCACTGTGATCATCGCCATTGTTCAACGCTTCACGCGCCTTCTCGGCATCTTGTCTCGCGGCTTGGATCCTGCTATCGAGTGCCGATAGATCATCAGCCGCCGACTGGTTAGATGGATCATAGCTCAGAGCGTCCTTGAACCGCGCCGCCGCTGCTGCGGGTTCGCTATTCAGCAGGGTTCGCCCTTTAGTCTCTGCCGCCGCGCTTGCCGCCTGTGCGACTTCCACAAGTCTCTTTTGGTACTTTCGATTTTTGGGATCAAGTTCAACGGCAACATGAAACTCGGAATAAGCTCCAAATACATCATCGTTGTTATTCTTAGAAATCGCTTCGCCATTCTTGAAATGTGTCTTGGCAGCCTCTGGGTTGGACTCTCCGGAGGGCAGGTTATTGCTAGCCATCGGCGGTGCCGTTTGTGGCGAGCCTTGGCAATACGAACCGTACTTAGTCGCAACGAGAACAGTTCCAGGCGTACACGTTTGGGCAAAGGTTCGTGTGAAAACAAACAAGAAGAGAGTTAGTGCCGGAAGCGTAGTCGTGCAGATTCGCATACCTTGAAATCTCCTTGGGCGAATCCTCAGTGTTAATCAATACGGAACAAGCGATACGTTGTGCGAATATGGTATCCATGTCATGAACGCATGTCTAGCGGGAAACAAATTCGAGTCGAGTATAGCTCCAGGCTCTCAAAATACCCATCCGTATGATCTACATAGTGGAATGAGGAAGTTAGCCGTGCGAGACTCGGGCACTGTGGCCAGAATCAGAAAAAGAGCGGTATTGACTCCTACCGATAGCCCGATCCTTGTCCCAAAGCACACGGCAACTGCCTTGATAGTACATCTCTCAGTTGCGTCACGGGGATCGCTTTATTTGTTCGCATGTCCACCACGCCAATAGATTTCCATTGGTAAGGGGGTGGGTCTCCAACTTTTGAGCCACCACCTGGCACAAAAGCGTATTTCAAATGTGCTTTCCGATATTCGATGATTCGTGTGACGATTGGTGGGCGCGGGTTATCGTTCTCAGTCGAGTCGTTCCTGTTAGGCTTGCCACAACGGGAGATCAGCAATTCAGCATCGTTCAAGGCCGGCGCACTTGTGGCTGTGACAAGGGGCTCCGTGTTAGGCGAAGGACCTACACTCGCGATGACTAGACAGATTCCGATGATCAAGCACAATAGAAAGACAATTCCAAAAACCTTGATAACTGAGGTGGACTCTTTCACGGCGGGCAAACGGGTCTCACTACCAGCCACGAACGTCGCTTGGCCACATTTCGTGCAAAATCTACTGCCCGTTGCTAACGCGTTGCCGCATGCCGAACAGTAAGCCACAATGACGGCAATTATACGCCCACTTTACCGTTGCGTTGGCCCACCGCTGGAATTGTTACCGCATTTCATTGCCTGGTTTTCAAACATGCAGTCCCAATGTGGAACACTTCCCATTCTGGTCTCAAACGCTATTATATGCCGGCTGGTTGCCGTATATTCGCCCGTCTGCGACTTTTGGATTAAACTAGGTAGCTCTTACACGGACCCAGTTGTTGCAGGATCTCTTCAACGACTCTATCCTTTCCAATTCCCAGCTAAAGCCACGAGTGCTATAAGACTCGCAAATACAGCAGCCCCACGAAGCTGCGGGCTTTCAGCCTCTCCCTTACGAACGTAGGAAGAGATGTGCTCGCAGTTCCAGCGCAAGATTAGATTTGGTGTTCCAATTACTTGGCGAGCTCGGGCCTGAACTGCCAGCTGCTCTCGGAATGTATTGGGACCCCGTTGCCCTAGCACAATTCGCCCTTGCTGTTTCACCCACGCGAACTGTACTAGTTGGGCGACGCCATCTTTTGGCGCGTTGAGTACGTCTTCACCATTCGGCCCTATAGCACCGACATATACCATTGCGTGCGTTGTCCCGAGAGGTCCAGGCGTTCGCAATTCGTCACCGACTTTCAGATAGAACATGGCGTCCTCACAAGTTCAGGAACTTACTTTTTCTGAGTGTAGCACGATTTTTGGTGCAATTGTGCTGCGCTGAAGCCCTCTGCAAGGTACCGATTACTACGCAGCGTCGCCAGGTAAACAGCAGCACAGCCCCTAGCTTATTTGGTGGTTCCTTCCTTGGGGTTGAAATCGTCTGTATGATCCAAGAGTCCGGCTATGCGACCCGCCAACAAGGAAACGTCTCTGTCAGAATATCGCTGCATCTCATCGACTGCTGCAGACAACGAAAGATGAGCCTCTAAGGTACTGGCTCTTAACTCCTCACGCGCTAGATAGAGAAGGGCCATTACTTGGTATTTAGGTAGCGATTTTTTGGTTGCAATCTCGATTGCTTTTCGATAGCACTCTCGGCCCAGTCCGGGAAGGCCTTTTCTGAAAAGGAGCATGCCTCTTGTTGCCAACAGGGAAATGCCCGCATGGTCGGACTCCGGTGGAACATCTACGCTTGAAAGCCATTTTTCCGCCTCCTCTGTCCGTCCCATATTGAGTAGCGCAAACGCCATGTTGTTAACGAGAGTTGGATGATTCGGATTCGCTAGCAACCCGACGTTAAGAAATCGGACTGCTTCCTGATAGTTCTCCAACATCAGGGAACACAGGTAAGAACCGAAGATTGCGGGTCGAGCTGAAAATGGCTGATCGTTCTGCCAGTAAGTGGCAGCTATCAACGAATCGTGCCAGTTATTCTTGCTTAGGGAGCTTTCAGCTAACGCTTCGTAGGTCGTAGGGATGAGGGATTTTTCCACCTCTTCCTGTAGTCCCGCGATATGTCCGGATGCCCACTCCGCTTGAGCCACACTATTTTCGGTTGGTCTGTTCAGAGACAAGTGAAAGAGCCGTTTTGCCAACTTCATCTTGCCATCGTCTAGCTCCAATGTAGCCAATGCGCTTGCAAGCTCGGTCGTAGAGCCCGGCGGTAAACTCTCGTTGGACAGCATCTTTCGCGCAGCCAGTGCAAATCTAGGTCCGACTCCCGCCGAAGAAGATACGCCGATCTCAGCGGCTAGCAACCAAGGATCGCTAGCAGTAGCCGACGCCGTGCGCAGAAGGCGATGCGCCTCCAGCGGTTCTCGACCGTGTACCAAGAAGCGTGCGGCTGACCGGAGCACAAACCGGTTATCCGGACTCAGGGCACAAGCAATTCTGACTGCGCGAGACGCTTGCTCAATTTGGCCAACGATGGTGTGATTTCTGGCTAGCTCAATCCAGGCGATAGCATTTCTTGGCTCTTTCTTAAGGCGTTCTCGGCTGTAATGGATTTGTCTGTGTACGTCTTCGCGTGACTCCAGTTCGGGAAGAAGAGAAGTTACTGGTAATGGATTGTTCAACACCTTCTTGGCCAAATTAACTGCTGCGCGAGTAGAATGCGAGCCGTTCGCAACAATGAATGATGCGGCATCAAAAGCTTGATGCTGTTGATTCAAGACAAATGCTGCCGCCAAGAAATCCGTAGCATGCCAAAGAGAAAGTCTATGCTTTTCCCATTCGGCCCTTTTCTCCAAGAGAGAGTCGGTCCCAAAGACATCCTTGCGCGGGGTTGTAGTCGGAGAGTCAAGCTCGCCTAATTCGAGAGTCGTGAAAAAATCACGCCATCGAGGAATAATCTTTCGATTTCTTTTCTCAAGAAACATTCGTTTTACTTAAACAAACCGATCTCTGCACGGCGAGCAAGCAGATCAAACCTAGTTACGTAACGTAGGAGCGACATCTGCGATTCTCGGTTTTCAGGATGTCCGCGCAATGCCGGGTCAGGATCACACAATTGTCTTACTATCAATCGCAAGTCCTCCTTGAGACGGTCACTTTGAACATGTCCTTCAAAGGCTTGGATGGCACGGTCAAAGGCATCTCTAACATAAGCTAGCACTGCGGTGTATGTGCCTGCCCAATGGCCGGGACGATGGTTAGGATGTAGTTCGGCGAAGAGGAGGCTAGTCATGCTTAAACTCGTAAAGAAAAAGACAGCCATACTTCCTAGCAAATAAAGATCGCAACCTAGTCTTCGCGTGTTCCATTCCGGGTCCAAATAGCCAAACAAAGTTTCTGGCGGAGCGTAGGCCGGATCGCCTGCGCAAGGCATATGATCTCTGGGAGAGGCGGAACCCCTTTTTGAAGCGCAGCCCACATCTCCTATTTTTGAGGTACTGCCGCCAAACACGAGAACGTTAGAAGGCTTTACGTCTTGGTGTGCCATACCGTTTCCGTGCAATTGCTTGAGACCAGTAGCGATGTGATGCAACGAACGTAGCTTCCAGGCGTCTTCGACATGTCCCATTACATCTAATTGATTTCTTATGTCGCCGTCTGCACTCTCGAATATGAGGTACTGCACCGTGCCCAAGTATGAATCGTCAACCTTAATTTTCCCGTCAGTTATGGCTCTGACAATTCGGTCGAGGTTGCGATTTCTGCATTCCCTAAGTATGTCGCGCTCGAAAATGTAAGCTTGCGTTAGGGCGTTCAGCGCAAGGGCTGGATCGGGAGCGGTCAGTGCCTCGGAGAAATCGAGAGCCTTTAAGAATGCCTCTGTTCCATCTATCTTCGTCAAATTGTAAGAACACGAGAAGTTTCCGCCAGTCGCGTTCGTCCCCGGCAGCAGCAGTGGACCGACGGTCCAGCCGCCCTCCAGCTGCAATCCTTCCAGTGCATAGGCAGGAGATGCCATTTTCGCAAAACCTCAGTCTACAATTTAGCTCTGATTATAGCGCCGAGTAGAAAATGACAGCCGCCAAATGTAACCGGCAGGGGAATCTTCTTGCGGTAGAAGACAAGCATCGATGCAGAAAAATAGGATACCGGACTGCGAGATGCGTATGCTCTCGATGCGTTTTTCTATGATGTGCACCAGCAATTGAGATCAAATTGACGGTCTCACGTCCTCTGGTGCTGCCATGTGAGCTGGAAGCGGCTTGATAAACGCCAAAAGGGGTCGAAACAAGTGCAGGGTTGTACTAGATCAACCTGCTCGACTCTGTCCCCCGTCGCAGAGTTATCCTTTCCCATCAATGTGGATTACTTCCGAATGGCCGTGTCAAGGTCCTGCACCGTGAAGGTCCTGGACGATGAGAAATGCAGCGTTTTCCACGAAAGATTAGCTTGTTTCGCGATAACACCTGATGTTCTAGGTTGCCGACCACCACATCGCGTCGAGAACTGGGTTATCCGGTCGAGCGATACGAAACATAAGGAGAAGACTTTCGCAACACACGCGACGATTCTGACTGTGTCAGTCGAAAGTCCCAGACGGAGGCCTCAGAGCAGGGCGACTTCCGGATTCAATTGATGTGCCGATCAGACGTCTGTATTGGAATAATGAGGGCCACAACGCCGTTTGGTGTCGGTTTGGCCCTAACCAGAACTGCGCAGTCATCAAGTTGCCCACCTCCACTTGTGCGCCACCAGGACAAATTCTCTCGCTGTTCTAGGTATAAATGCCGTCGATGAGCCTCGTAGATTGCCGAGTTTTCTGGTACTCGCCAGTTCTTATGAAAGAGGATGCCCAAATCCCTAGCTGCCCGGTTTACTGTCACCTGAACGGCGCGGAGTGGTGGATCGGCCGCCGCAACAGTGCAAGTTACCAGCGAGAGCTGCTCAAGCGCAGCTGTTTCAGCTTTTCGGAGTCCTAGTTCCGCCCTTACGAGAATGCAGGGCTGGGGTAAACCCTTCACGATTCCAATCAGTGATGATTGAAAACTGGCATCAGGACACGACTGTTCTCTTATGAACTGAATGGTCTCGAACGAAATCTCGTCCGATGGCTCTCGCGACAAAAAATCACTGAGAAATCCAACCTCGCCAGCGATGATATCCATCACTGACTCCTCCGGATCTTTCAGTGATGCTGATGAGTGACTCCTACGAAAGATCAGTCGCATTTGTGACGTGAGAGTGAGCAGGTGCGCCAGCTCGTGCCATTTCGTGAAATAGCTTCGGAACGCCTTATCTCCGCGGCAATCGATGATCGAAACGAACTGCGGTTCCCACGCTTGCCGATTCAGCCGCTTTAAGGTAACCCCAAAGTCATCATTCTGAAGATGCTTGTGCAAGGTTGCGAACCCGATTTCACCCTTTGAAAGATATTCCTCCTTGATGCTTTCGAGCTGAGCACTGGAGCGAGTCTCGAGGAAAACTGTGTCAACCTCAGCCGCCGTTGCGATCAAAAGATCCCCAAGGCTCTTGCAGCCATACTTTTTGGCGATCTTCAGCACTTTCTTCCTAACGAAAGAAACGATCTGAACGAGCGGATCCCCGGCTGCGTCGAGACCGAGATCGACAGCTAGTTTCCAGACTTGTGGTTTGTGCTTTAGCTTGGAGGTCATCCGTAGACCTTCTTGATCACCTTCTTGATGGCCGAGTGTAAGTCCTTCCAGTCCTCGACGGTGAACTGTCGTTTGAACTGGTTGCTCCGCCGGGCAACTACCGAGTTGTATGCCTGGAGCAGATCCATTGTTTCTTGATATGAAATATGAAGTTCCTCGGCTGCCTGGGACAACTCGTGCGGAATAACAATCGGCTCCCGCTCGGCAGGCTGCGTGCCCGCGCCGGTCGCTAAGTACTCCACCGATGCCCCGAGAGCCGTTGCGATGCGAACCAGAATATCCAGGCCTATGTTCTTGCCCTTGTTCTCAATTTCGCTCAAAAACCCTTTGCTCATTTGAGCTGCTTCCGCAAGTTTTTCTTGGGTCCAGCCTCTTGCTTCACGGACCTGCTTAATGCGCTCGCCTACGGTTGCCATGTCACCCTCGGATTGGAGTGCTAACAACGAAATTTACCACATTTCACGCGAAAGTATTTACCAAAAAGAATTACCCTAAACGTCATCTATTTGTTATAATGAATTTATTCGTTATTACGAACAATCTGGCTACCTGATACACCCAAGCAGAGAAGCCGAAAGAGGAGAGGGTCGATCCAATGGAACTGACCGACACACAAATCAATTATTTCGTTAACAATCGTCTGAAACTTCTCAAGGGGAAGCGATCAGAATATCTCACCCAGGTAGACTACCTCATTGAAAGATTTTCTGCCGCCGCCGAAGGTGACAAGGTGATCGATGTTAAGAAGTTTTTGAAGACGGGCTCACTCCGAAAAGGCACCGTGCTTCGCCCGAAGGGCGACTTCGGCGTGGATGCCGATGTAGCGGTCTTCTTGAACGCGAATGGCGCTTCTCAATACGATCTGGCAGACCTCCACAGCCGCATCAGAAGGCTCCTGGCGAAGATCTACCCAATGAAGAAACCAGAGGATTTCACCATCCAGCCGCGGACGCTTGGCATTGAGTTCCGTGACTCCGGCCTTGAAATGGACCTTGTGCCGCTCATCGCCGTCAGCGGCCCGGGCGACTACGGTTGGCAGCCCTCATCGCGGGGCGACGCCCCCGTCAAGACCAGCGTGACAAAGCAACTGGAATTCATCCGGGCCAGAAAGGATGCGTATGCGCATTTCACCGCGCTCGTCCGATTGCTCAAGTTCTGGAGAAATTTCAATGAATTCAATGACAGTCTCAGGTCTTTTGCGATTGAGCTGATCGTCAGCCACCTGCAGGACACGCAGGGGGTTCCCTCTTCGCTGGAAGCCGGGCTTTTGCGGTTTTTCCTGTACATCGCGGACTCACGGCTGAAAACGCCGATTTCCTTCAAGGAGTGTGGCACGCCGAAGTCTTTTCCCAAAGATCGCGTAGTAATACTCGATCCGTGTAATGCTGACAACAATGTCACCCGTAAAATTACGGACGACGACTGCAACGCGATTGTCGAGAAGTGCGTGAACGCTTGGGAGACCCTCAGCTACGCCCGCAACTACGACGGCAAGGTACAAACGCTGGAACTCTGGAAAGAAGTATTCGGCCGGTCATTTGTAATCGAGGACTAAGACATGTCTTACACGGAATCGTTGACGCAAACCTACAGCGTGGCCGACATCGGCAAGGTGATCGACTGCATCGCCGCCGATTTGGACATGAATTCGCAATCAACGGGACTACTCACGCGCGAACTGGTGAAAAAATATGCGGCCGATGTCAAAGCCCTGGCCCAAAAGGGTTATCTGCTGGAAGCCAACATCGTGCTGCAGGATTCGTCGGGAGAGGTGATCCGAGCAGCGAAATACGAAGTGTCCACCGACGCTTCGACCCTCACCGCCCAGCGCCCAGGCAACAATCGCTGGCCCCGCATGCCGTCCGGCGAGTTAAATGTAGTAGTGCGATACAGCCAGAAGTGGCACGCTCTACCGGAATCACAAAAAGCAGCATTCATGCAGACTTTAAGCACGGGGTGGACCACCTCAAACACCGATCTATCGTTTCCCTCCTTGACTCGGGCGTCCGATCGCAATTACGTCAGCAACGGCTGGGGAGTGACCAAGAGCGTTTATGCGTAAATTAATTCGGGAAGCAGGTAGTCGATGAGCGAGGTTACGGAAATCGCCGAGTTGTTTGAGCTGGAGCTGGAACTGCCGAACGACACAATCGCGGCCTCCTCGAAGAGATTAGTAGGCTTTGAGAATCGTTATCAGAGGCTTCACAGAGATCTTCGTTTGTTAGCTGATCCGGAAGAGCTGCGCGCATGGAGCAAGAAGCATCATCACAAGGAACTCGCCGTCTGTGCCGCGGTCTCGGACAGGTACCCCTTGGTTATCTTCGCCGGCGATGTCGGCACCGGAAAGACGGTCACGGCCGAAGGCGCGTGCGACAGATTGGCTCGCGAAGCACGCAAGGAGGCCATGCTATTCAAACTCAGCACCCGCGTCCGTGGGTCGGGGAAGGTCGGTCAGATGAGCACGCTTCTCAACCAGGCGTTTGATGTCGTGGCCAAGCAAGCGGGAAAGACCCGGCAAGCATTCCTTGTTATTGATGAAGCGGACTCGCTTGCTGCCAAGAGGGACACCGTGCAGAGTCACCACGAGGACAAAGTAGCGGTTAACACCATAATCCAGAAAGTTGACGACCTCCGTCGCCATTCAGGTCGCATTCTGGTGTTCCTTTGCACCAACAGGGCGGGGGCGCTGGACCCCGCCATTGTTCGCCGGGCTGCCCGGACAGAACAGTTTGACCGCCCAACCGATCAGGAACGCGAAGAGCTATTCCGCATGGATCTGGATGGTCTGAGTATTAAGGACCAGACGATCCTTGAGTTGGTGCGTCTCACGGGCCCGCGAGATGGGCTGCCCGGTTTTACATTCTCCGACCTACGCTCCAAAGTCCTGCCCGATGCGCTTTGCCGGGCCTTTCCGAACCGCGCGCTGACCGCAGATGACCTTGTGCATGCCGCGAAGGAAGTGCGGCCGTCTCCAATGGTAAGAAACGGATGATGTCCCCATCAAGCAGCTCCACCGACGCAGGCACCGGGGCGGCGGCATTGCCTCTGATCGGCCGCCGCGTTCAGATTGCAGGCTCGGCTAGTGGAAAAACCGAGCGCGTTCTCATCGGCTACGCGCACGAAGTCGTAAGCAATCTGGTAAAGGGCATAATGACCGCGGGCGGCGGAATCGTGGTCGGCATCGGAAGAGAACCCCGCCCGGATGGTTCCGCGCCCGATGCTCCCAGTCTGCTCTTCGACTGGACGGTTCTTGCGGCCGCGGCTGAGTGTCTGAAGCAGGGATTTCGAGGTTGGCCTGCCGGGTTTGGCCTACCCATCGTTGTGGCCTCGTCCGAGAAGGCTGAGTCGGAGATTCCGAATAGCCGGCGCCCTTTGTATGAAGAATTATTGAGGAGCGGCCTGCTTCACGTCGAATCAATAATGCCTGGGTCTCGGGCGGCTGTTTTTCTGCGTCAACGCCAAGCGGTTTTTGGCGATGCCTTAGTCATTCTCGGCGGCGGCACTGGGGTTGAGCACTCCGCGGATCTGTACCTATCGCGCCGAAAGCCTGTGGTGCCATTTGATTTGGCGCTGGGCGCAAGCAGGGATGACGGCACTGGCGGT
>Ga0209648_10004726_pt1 | contig 11605 bp, 13 predicted proteins | sample GraSoi2013_115cm_FD_185830 | JGI IMG/M metagenome (GOLD analysis project Ga0209648, IMG submission 185830) | Grasslands soil microbial communities from the Angelo Coastal Reserve, California, USA - Sample 9_17_2013_115cm (SPAdes) (version 2) | ecosystem: Environmental > Terrestrial > Soil >...
CGGATCAACTCCACCGGTCACCGGTTCCACTTCTTCGGACTCTTCCGGTTCTTTTGTCGATGTAGGGACACGTGGAGTTTTAGCCTGGTGTTTGGGATTACGTCGCTCTGTGCGCAGGTGGAAAACATGCGAGGCGAGATACATGGCATAGACAAGCAGTAAAATCACAGCAATAGCGTTGCCGATTGCTTGATCACGTCCAAGGTCTTTAACTAGAAGTGAGCCTGAAGAGGGAATCAATAGACCGGCGATCGCAAGTACCATCATCGTGGAATATTGTCCGGCATCGCGCGCACTGAAATATTGTTTGCCCCAGCGCCATCCCCCAAGCGCCAGAGAACTGCCAAGCACTAGCAGGGCATTGCTGATGATGGAGCCTGTAATCGAAGCTTTAACGACCGATACCAGTCCATGCTGCAGAGCAAAGATGCCGATGATAAGTTCGGGGGCATTGCCAAAGGTTGCATTGAGCAAACCGCCAGCAATGGGGCCGACATAATACTCCAGGTCTTCAGTCGAACGGCCAATCAATGCTGCCAGAGGTACCAGGCCAATAGCTGAACTAATAAAAATGGCTGTTTCTTGCTTTTGTCCCCAAATCAAGGCGATGAGGGGGGCAATAACGGCCACTATGAGTAGAAAGTAGAGCCAGCGTGGCATAGCATTCCCATATAGAAAGGCGAGCCTGTTACCGGGATGCGAGACTTGCCCTGTTCATATTACTCGCTAGCAGCGCTTTCTGTCCCGGCAGCAGTGGATTCTACCTGGGCAGCATCAGTACCTGATTCGTCGACCACATTTACGGTGATTTTTGGCTCAAGCTTCGGCCTAATCTTTATAGGCACCATAAAGGTTCCAAGTGTGCGAATTGGCACGGGAAGATCAATCATACGCCGGTCAATGACAATACCTTCGCTGTCACGCAGGCCAGATGCAATATCCTGGCTGGTGATCGAGCCAAAGAGTCGACCCTGTCTTCCAACGCGGGCCTTAAAGGTAAGCGAAATCTGGCCCAGGCGCTCCGCCTGTTGTTGATCCGATGCTTCTTGTTTCTCGCGTCTGCGCTGCTCAGAGGCTATGCGCTGCTGCTGATTCGCTAAAAGTGCCGGCGTTGCTGCGGCAGCCAGCCGGCGCGGCAAAAGATAATTGCGAGCGTAGCCATTGGCCACTTCCTTTGACTCACCGACCTTGCCCTGGCCATCAACATCCTGTAAAAATATTACTTTCATCCGTTTCATCTGATATGCTCCTCACGGGAAACGAGGGTCAGCGCTGGGGCAAGCTCCACCCCTATCTATACATACGAAGCATGCTTCCGTCGTGTCGTATAGCCCTGACCACCCTCCACCTAGTCTCTATGATATGGGGGTTAGTATACACCTTGCAGAAAGCGAACGCAAGTTTTTGGGGCCGCTTGTCACGTTTTCCCTTGTTGAACGTATCCTTTATAGAGGAGTTGTTTTACAATATCTACTGAAGTAGTAAAGGTTGATGAGAAAGAAGAATCTCTAGTAAGTTAAGAGGAGAGCATGAAGTACGACGAGTTCATCGAACAGGTACAAAAGCGCGCTAACCTCGTTTCACAGAGTGAGGCAGAGCGCGCTACACGGGCTACGCTTGAAACGCTCGCGGAGCGTCTATCGGAGAAGGAACGCCTTGACGCGGCTTCTCAACTGCCGAAAGGACTTGCATGGTACCTGAGGCAGCCGTTTATCGGTCCCGGAAAGCAGCCAGCCCCAAGCCCCACGAGAAATTTTTCCCTTGACGAGTTCTTTCAACGCGTGAGTATACGAGAAGATGTGCCACTGGCAACGGCCCGTGAACATGCTCGTGCTGTGATGAGCGTACTGAGTGATGCTTTGTCGAGGGGTGAATTTGAGGATATTCGCGCGCAGCTACCGATCGAGTACTACTATGAATTCTTTGAAGGGAAGTAGGGGAAGCAGAGCTCTGCTTCCCCGTGGTCCTCTGTTGGATACTTCGACATAAGCCCATTGCCACCTCGTTCATCCTCCTCTATAATGGTGAAAAAGTAGTACTTACATACAACTAAGGATTCATTGTATTATTATGGATTTTGAAGGAACATATACACTTCAGGCCGCACCCGAAGAAGTGTGGGCCCACTTGATGGATCAGCAGACGCCACAGAGCAGCATTCCAGGCATCGAACGGCTGGAGAGGCTTGGGAAAGAGACCTATGCTTTCACCATACATGTAAAGCATGCTCCGCTGAGAGGTGCATATGCGGGACACGCTACTGTTGTTGAACAGCGCTATCCTTTTTCCTACCGCATGACAGTCGAGGGTGAAGGACAAACAGGCAAACTTCGAGGCGAATGGGCTGTAGAATTGAGAGCATACAACGAAAATACAGTCATCGCCTATAGAGGCAGCCTGCATCTTTCCAAAGCCGGAGCACTACTGCCCGAATCCTTGATTAAAGGTACAATCAAAATACTCATTCAACAATTTTTTACGGCGTTGGCCGACCAGTTACGCACTACAACACGTCGTTCGTTTTCAGGCGCACCGGAAGGTATGCACGCAGGGGCGGAATTAGAGCAAATCAATAGCGGTCACGCAGATGTCTCATCTTACCCTGAGCAAGTTACACTCTTGCATCGTGTTGTGCGCTGGCTGCGATTGGGTGACAACGATCCTGTATTAGAAGAGCAATGGGCAACTCGCCTGAGACGATTTGGCATGGCTTCGGCATTGCTGTTGCTGGTGTGGATCGGCACAAGACTCCCAAAGAAATTTGGCGTGCACGGAGTCACTCGCCCATAAGGGAGCGCAGGCGAGCTTTCCAGTCACCCTCATTTGAATCGCTTGACTCGCTTGCTTCACCAACCGTCCAACTGCGCGTACCATCAGCAGATTTGACAGGCATAGTCCATTGGCCACGGGGTTCTTTACTGACGTGGCTACGCAAGGCTGTGTACGCTGCTTTGCGCACATCTTGTACAGGATCGTGTAATAATGGCCGGATCAAAGCCTTGCTCTGCTCACCTTCGAGCCGGTAGAGAGCGCGGATGGCCGCGGCACGCTCGTCGGCGGTTTGCGCAGATAAGAGGGGTTCAATGTCAGGTGCCAGTTCCACAAGTCCCAGGTCAGCAAGCAGGCGCAGCAATCGACTGCGCCGCATGGGATAAGTTAAAGTTGCCAGGGCACTGCGACAATCTACATACAATTGTTCCTGACTCAAAATACCTTGCTCTATCGCTTCCGCCACTGCCACATCCGCGGGAAAGGGCGAGGTTCCACGCAGGAACGGTTCAATCCATGCGGCCACCGGTTCCTGCTGGTTGGTACTCTCATGGATTTTCAACGCCCAGTGGAAATACTTATCCAGCCAGTAGTAGAGAGCCAGCGTCATTTCAGCATCGCGAGCAGCGTAGGCCACCATTGCGGGAGGAAGAGGGCGACGTGTCCAATCGGTACGTTGTAAACTCTTATCCAGCCGCACATGGAATGCGCGTTGTAGCATAGCCGCCAGTGAAGACTCATGCTGGCCAAAGATGGAGCGACAGGCAGCCTCAAGATCATAGTAATGAGCAACTTTCAAACCTCGTTCGGCCATGACACGCAGGTCCGCGGCCGCTCCGTGCAACAGGATAATAATAGCCGGATTCTCTACTACGGCAGACAGAGGTGAAAGATCGTTGAGCCGCAACGCATCTACAACAAAGCATTGACCATCGAGCGCCAGTTGCAGGAGCGCAAGACGATGAGAGGCGGTAGAGAGATCACTCTGCGTACGTGATCGTACCTGGGTAAATTCTGCATCGATGGCAACAATATTGGACTGCTTAAGTACATTGACGGCATGAAGCAACTGCTCAGGGCGATCAACCCAGGTACGTTGGCCTTTCGGTGGAGGTTGACCCGGTGGAGGAGTTACGCCGAGATAGCCAGGCTGTACATGCACTAAATCATCTTCTGGTTCTGTAGGTGATATCTTATCGTTCAAAGTTCTACCTTGTTACTACAACTTCTAATGTTTAGGAATGAGATTAAGAGAAATATAGCAGATTTTCGGGCAAAGGTACAGAGAAAAATGCTTGTCTGAATAACCACCACTATGCTAAACTGAAGCAGTAATACAACGAAGTATTTGTTACGACAGCAAACAGGAAGAGATATCAACATGGCAACAAACACACCCATTACAGTAGCATATGGAGATGGCATCGGGCCTGAAATAATGGCAGCTACTCTTAATATCATTAAAGCCGCAGGCGCGCGTATCGAGATCGAGGAGGTCGAAGTTGGCGAGAAGGTTTACCTGCGTGGAATCAGCGCGGGTATTGAACCGAGCGCGTGGGAGTCGCTACGCCGCACCAAAGTTTTTCTCAAGGCACCTATCACCACTCCCCAGGGCGGAGGGTATAAGAGCCTCAACGTCACAACTCGCGTAATTTTTGGGTTATACGCGAATGTACGCCCTGCAGTCTCCTACTACCCATTTGTCGAGACAAAGCACCCTACCATGGATGTAGTGATTATCCGTGAGAACGAGGAGGACCTCTATACCGGCATTGAGTATCGCCAAACGCATGATATGGTGGAGAGCCTGAAACTCATCAGTCGACCGGGGAGCGAAAAGATAGTACGCTACGCCTTTGAATACGCCAGGAGTCATAACCGCAAAAAGGTTACCTGCTTTATAAAAGATAATATTATGAAGCTTACCGATGGCTTGTTCCATAAAGTATTCAATGAGATCGCAGTCGATTATCCTGATATTGAGAACGAAACCTGGATCGTCGATATAGGCTCGGCCAAACTCGCCGACACGCCCGAGGCATTTGATGTAATCGTCCTACCCAACCTCTACGGCGATATACTGTCGGATGTGGCAGCACAGGTCGCAGGCTCGGTTGGCCTGGCCGGTTCAGCGAATATTGGTGATCGCTTCGCAATGTTTGAGGCTATCCACGGCTCTGCTCCTCGCCGCGCAGGTCAGAACCTCGCCAACCCCTCAGGTCTACTGCTTGCCGCGGTCATGATGCTGGTTCACATCGATCAGCCAGATGTGGCGACACTGGTGCATAATGCCTGGCTGCGCACTATCGAGGACGGCATTCATACCTATGATATCTACGTCGAAGGGGTAAGCAAGCAGAAAGTAGGTACCAGGGAGTTTACCGATGCAGTAATCGCTCGTCTTGGTCAACAGCCACAGATGCTCAAAGTGGTGAACTATGCTTCAGCTCCCCAGCATCATACATATACCTCCGTCGCCATTGAACATCTGAGCGAGCGGAAAGAGCTGGTAGGTGTAGACGTGTTCCTGGATTGGCACAGTGGAACCCCCGACGAACTGGGCGAAATCTTTAAAAAGGTCAGCGACGATGGTCTCGAACTCACCATGATTACCAATCGCGGCGCGAAAGTCTGGCCTGGGGGCATGCCTGAAACCTTCTGTACCGATCACTGGCGTTGTCGCTTTATGGGATCAGGCCGGGGAGCGACGGTCAATCATACCCAGATCGTAGAGCTGCTGCAGCGCATAGATGAAGCGGGCTTTGACTTCATTAAGACGGAGAACCTTTATAACTTTGATGGCAGAGCCAGTTACTCCGCGGTGCAGGGAGAGTAAAAACGAGAGGATTTGTTGGCGATGGTAATTGACGAGATTCTGGCTCATAATGAGCGTTTTGTGCAGCAGAACACACTGCCAGTAATCGGGCACGCACCACGTAAACGCATGGCGGTGGTGACCTGCATGGATTGCCGGCTGGTGCAAATGTTTGAGCAAGCGCTTGGCCTGGGACGCGGCGATGTGATTGAACTACGAACCGCTGGCGCAACTATCTCCAAACCTGAACGCGCAGGTGCAGCCAATGACCTGATACGCTCGCTTGCAGGAGGGATTTACCTATTAGGTGTTCGCGAAGTCGCTGTGATTGGTCACACGCAATGTGGACTGGCGCATGCCGATCAGACGATACTGACAGCTTCGATGCAGGCATTAGGTGTAGATCCTCAAGCGCTGATCGAGAAGGAGGAACTGGGTGACGTACAAGGTCTGGTGAACTGGCTCGGCGCATTCGATGACGTGCATGTCAATGTGAAAGAGGTGGTCAACGTCATTCGCAGCAGCCCTTTCCTGCCAAAAATTCCGGTGCATGGCCTGGTGATTGATATCATTACAGGCAAATTGGAACTTGTTGACAAGGGAAGTTGAGCAGCGCAATAATCTTCGCCAGGCTCACAAGGTGAGTGTGATACAATACGATCTATCAGATACGCTCGTTGTGAGACACTCACCTGGAAATACTCGCATTCAGATGACAGACACACCCAAACGCACAAGATCTCATCGTATTCTGTGGATAGCAGGGCTGGTGGCTGCGCTCATGCTAGCGGCCTGTAGCGCTACTACAGCACCTCAGAACACTACCAGCCATTCGGCGGCAACATCACGGAGTACAACGGCCCAGATAAGGCCAATCCCATTGCCCGATGGACCTGTCACCTATGCCGCACTGGGGGCATCCGACGCGGTTGGCGTTGGCAGCAACTTCCCAGGATCACAGGGGTATGTGCCATTAATCGCGGCCCACTTACCAAAGGGCTCGCACTCGATCAACCTGGGCATAAGCGGTATACGACTGCATAAAGCGCTCACAGCAGAATTGCCGTTGGCGCTTACGACATCACCTGACCTGGTCACCATATGGCTTGTTGCTAACGACTTCATTGCAGGCGTGACCTACGGCGACTATATGCGCGATCTCAAGGGGTTGTTACAGCGCCTGCACACAAGGATACACGCTCGCACCGTAATGGCGAATCTGCCCGACCTGACACGAGTGCCTGCCTTCGCCAGTGAAACAGCCACGCAGAAGTCACAGATGCTCCAGGCAATTCAACAATGGAACGCAGGTATCGCCCAACTGGCGAGACAATATGGCGTGGTATTAGTGGACCTCTTTATTCACGGGAGCCAGTTAACGGCACATCCCGAATACATCAGCATCGATGGATTTCATCCCAGCCCTTCAGGCTATGTTCAACTGGCTAACTACTTCTGGCAGGCGATAAAGGGGTAAAAAATACGAACTGGTTGATAAGCCAGGCAGCGCAGCGCTGCCTGGCTTATCAACCAGTTCGTATTACACGGGTAACTATTCTTGAGAGCGTTGAATGCTGGTCTCGCCTTCGACGATAAAGACGATACGTTCACAGATATTCGTACAATGGTCGGCAACCCGTTCCAGTTTGTGGGCTATCCAGAGCAGGTAAGTAGCACGTTGTAAAATGCGAGAATCATTCTGGAGAGCGGGAATGGCATGAGCACCTTCCATCAGAGCCATCAAATCGTGGCGTAGAAGGTGATAACGCACGTCCACCACGTCGTCTTCCTCCCAGATGTATCTTGCAGCCCTGGCATCACGATTGGCAAAGGCCTCCATAGTGCCCTTCAAAACGCGTCGTGCCTCTCGCCCAAGATCGAGAATGCTGTTTAAGATCGATGACTCTGTAATCTGAACATTGCCGTGTGGCTTGGCCTGGATATCAACTTGCAGCGCGTCGCCGCGCAGTGGCGCCATACGCAGGATAATCTGCGCAATACCGGCCGCACCATCACCCATGCGCTCTAGATCACCGGCAATAGAAAGCGACGAGGTGAGGAAGCGCAAATCTCGTCCACCCAGTGGTTGTTGCAAGGTCAACAAACGGATGGTATGTTCTTCAACTGCTGCCCGTAGACTATCAATGATAGCATCGGTTTCGATCACCATACCCGCCTTGGCCTGGTCACCGGCCTGCAGGGCTTCAAGAGCCTGCCCCAGGGCATCATCCACAAGAGAACCTAGACGTGTAATCTGTTCATTGAGTTCTGCCAACTCATGATCCAATATTGTCCTTGACATGCAGTTAGTTCCTCTCCCGCTATCCTAATTCATCTATATAGCCGTCTCTGTAATATATGTTTCGCTGGTGATTTCGTGGCAGGCTCACTATATGCCTGCCTACCACCCTAAATAAAATGTAACATATTTCTCACAGAAAAGATAGAGTTGTGTAGAATCGGATCAACTATCCTTAAAGGATAAGTGTAATATCTCCTCTAATTGACAGGTATTCTCTTTAGATGGTACAGTAGCGTTGTACTTTGATGTACGAGGTAAAACAAGAAAGACGGGATGCTTAATGTCAACGAAACGACTACTGGGCATTTTTGCCCACCCCGACGACGAGGGAGGAATAAGCGGCGCCTTATTACAGTATAGCACATCAGGTGTCGAGACCGGCCTGGTATGTGCCACGCGCGGTGAGGTTGGAGAAATCGCTGATCCCGCCCTGGCAACGCCGGAGAACCTGGGCCAGGTGCGCGAAGGAGAGATGCGCGCAGCCGCTGAAGTGTTAGGAGTACATAACCTGTGGTTCCTGGGATACCGTGACTCTGGTATGGCGGGTACGGCAGATAACCAGGATCCGCATGCATTCATGCAGACCAGCGCAGCCGAAGTGGTAGGGAAACTGGTAGCGATCATCCGTCAATTCCGCCCTCAAGTAATGGTGACGTTCGATGAAACCGGGGCCTATGGACATCCCGACCACATCGCCATTTATCGCCACACCACCAGCGCCTTTTATGCTGCGGCGGACGCCGAGCAGTTTCCTGAACTTGGGCCAGCACACCTGGTCTCGAAGCTCTACTATAGCGCCTTCCCACGCAGTTTCGTCCGTGAAATGGGCACATGGCTAAAGTCGCAGAACTACGAGGGGTCCTTCAGCAATCTCGATCCTGAAAAACTGGGTATACCTGACGAACAGATCAGCGTCCGGCTGAACGTGGAACCCTGGCTGGAAACTAAAGATCGCTCATGGTCTATGCACCGCACGCAAGCAAATTCGAATGCTATCATAGCTGAGCTACCCAGGGAGATACAGCGCAGGTGGCGCAGCCACGAGTATTACCAGCTGGCAGCCACGCGGGTTGGCCCTGATGTGGTGGGGGAGAATGATTTGTTCGCGCGGGTATGAATAATCCCGACTTTTATAGCCTCCGATTATTGCTATGAAAAAGAGATGATGCGGGCTATGGAACGACATGTAGGAGATTAACCATGAAAGACTACCACATCAACATCTTCTACAGCGAAGAGGATGAGGGATATATTGCGGACATCCCCGACCTGAAGTACTGTTCAGCTTTCGGCGATACACCTGAAGATGCACTCAGAGAGGTTCTAATTGCTAAAGCAGCCTGGCTCGAGGCTGCTCGCACCGAAGGTAAACCAATTCCGCTGCCCAGGTACAAACCGGTCATCTACCAGGTTGCATCCTGAACTGATTGACCTCACGCAAAATGCAATCGCGTCCCCACGCTGGTCTGCACATATGCCTGCGGCAGCTGGCGGGCCAGCTCGTGGGTTGCCTTCCAGCCTGTGCAATGGCCTGGTACCACAATGGCAGGTCCAAGAGCGGCCAACTCCGCGAGAGTGCGAGGGATAATAGGCTCGAAGAGGCCACCGCTGAGATGCAGCCCGCCAACAAATGCGTGTATCTTGTCTACACCCGTCAAACGCTGCGCGTGTCGCAGCACATTGATCGCTCCTGCATGACTGCAACTTGAGAGCACAACAAGCCCTTTGTCCTTTACATGGCAGACTACTGCCTGGTCATCCCAGACCCATGTATCAGGCTCCCAACCATGGTCCGTGCGTGCCTGCTGCGGCGGGAATCCTTTCTCGAAGTCGGTTACGCGTTCGACCTGTCCGGTTACCAGCACCATACCATCGAGCAGGAGCGAGGGTCCACGTTCCTCGATGATAGCGACACCTTCACGGTCGAGGTCGGCATGGCTGGGCGGCGGCATGTGAATCTCGTTACCGGTTGGAAATACTACCCTGCGCTCACGCCACACATCGGGATGCAGGATAAGCGGCATTCTGGGCCGCCCAATGCGCTGAATGATCCCTTCGAGTCCGCCGTGATGATCGGCGTGCCCGTGCGAGAGTATGACGGCGCGCAGGTCGTTCGCTCGCACTTCGAGCACGTCCATGTTGTGCTGTACGGTTTTACGCCCCAATCCGGCGTCATAAAGCACCGATTCGCTGCGACCTGCGCGCTGCACAGTCAAAAGCAACGAGTAGCCGTGTTCGGCAATCAGTTGCTCACGTTCAGTCCAGTTGTAATGAAGCGGCGCTCGCTGAGCTACCTCGTCGCCAGGCACGAAAATGTCGAGGGAATTATCCACCAGGATTGTGACGTCGGCAACGTCAACCGGCAAGAGGGTGACATGTTCGCTCATCTAATTTCTCTTTTCGTTGCTATCTACATCGAAGAGATGCTTTTGAGCTTCTTCCAGAGTTTGCGCGGTACCCATTTTGACGATTAAGCGCTCTAGCACCTCTGGATCATTAGTGATAGCAGCCAATCCCTTTGTTAGATGAAGTAACGTGGGGAAGCGCCCCTGAACGATTTCTACGAGCATCTGACGCTGCCGTTCAAGATTTTGTTGGCGTTCCAGTTCACGTCCCTCCTTCAAGAACCTTTGATAAGCAGGTGTATCCCGCAGCGGATCTTTCAACATGGCAAACGTCCTTTCAACAAACGTGGCAAGGAGTCCCTTGGCTTCTAGGCAGGGAGAGGAATTGGCCCTGTACAGGGACATCTGTTCGTGCTAATACTCCATGTGGGCTTAGGCACTCTGGTTCGCCAGAGAGAGACGGTTCGCCCACGTACCTTTCCAACTGAACATTCGCCGGGTTCCACGCAAGAACGCCGTGCGTGGGTAAAATGTTCTCGGTCGAGAACAACGCTCCTTTCTCGCAAGTGGTTCGGCCACGGTGGGGAAAGACGGGCCACTTGTCGGATGGCCCTATACGCTGGGAGCGAACTCCCAGGGTGATGTGTCGGACGTTGAAGCCAAAGCAGTACCTTCGGGTAACTGAGTTGCGGTGGAGTCCAGACACAAGCCCCTGACCTCGGTCAGGGGATATCTGACGCTGTCATCCCATGGCCCTGGCATACAGAAAGTCCCTCCCACGTATCATTCTTTACAAGCAGTGTAGCATATTGGGAATGCCTTGTCGAGCGAAGTGGAGGCTCTGGGCAGGGCCTCTCAAACGTCGCTCTGCTTGGCAGCAAGCCCCCCCACCCCAGATTCAGAAAGAGCGTGGTGCCGGTTGGGCGCGACCGCGCCCAACCGGCACCACGCTCTTTATTACTCTTTTTTTGGGGTGGGGAGGGGAAGAGGATTTGAGAAGCCCTGAGGCTCGCTCTGGGTGCGCGTGGGATTTTTGCAAGCAGAAAGAAAGGATGGTAGAATCGGCTTGTACCAGCAAAGATATATTCATCAGCCAGGCGATGCGTGAGAAGCCATGTAAGCCTTCAGATTGAAGAGTGTTACTACAGGAGGGAAATTCGATGGCTCACGATGCGACAAACATGCCCTTTCCAAGATCCACTTCCTATCAGAAAAGCGACTCGACTGAACAAGCTATCGACTCCAACGACAAGCTTGATGTATCACTCAAAATAGAGAATATGCTGCTCGAAGAGTTTAATTACGCAAGTCTCACTGCCTATCAGGCGATGGAGGATCGCGCGCGTATCTCTAGTTTCTACTACCTGCTGCTTG